>WNFD01000555.1_pt1 | contig 107256 bp, 91 predicted proteins | sample 5400491 | NCBI WGS metagenome assembly WNFD01 (sample SAMN13153343, study PRJNA577476) | soil metagenome | isolation source: 120 cm saprolite under Douglas fir tree site 2 hole 2 replicate 2 | place: USA:California | collected 2015-04-18 | reverse complement strand
GTACATGGTGCCGTCGGCGGTGGTGGGGCTGGATGAGCTGCCGCTGATGCCAAGCGGGAAGCTGGACCGGGGTGCGCTGCCGGCGCCTGATTTCGCCAGGCTCGCCTCGGGGCGGGAGCCGCGGACGGCGGCGGAGGAGATCGTGTGCGGCCTGTTCGCCGAGGTGCTGGGCCTGGAGCGGGCGGGGGCGGACGACAGCTTCTTCGACCTCGGCGGCGACTCGCTGCTGGCGATGCGGCTGATCGCACGGATCCGCGCGGTTCTCGATACCGAGGTGTCCATCCGCGCCCTGTTCGGCGCGCCCACACCCGCCGGTGTTGTCGGATCCCTCGATTCCGATCATGATGCTGGTGACTTCGAGATTCTCCTGCCGCTCAGGGCCGACGGGAATCACCCGCCGTTGTTCTGCCTGCACTCAGGAAATGGACTCAGCTGGCGCTATGCGGGACTCGCGAAGTCCCTGCCGCCTGATTACCCGCTCTATGGGCTGCAAGCGCGTGGCCTCGCCCGCGCGGAGCCATTGCCGGAGACGATCGAGGAGATGGCCGCGGACTACCTCAGCCAGATCCGCACGATTCAGCCGGTCGGGCCCTACTACCTGCTGGGCTGGTCCTTTGGCGGGGTCGTCGCCCAGGCCATCGCTACTCAGCTTCAAGATCAGGGTGAGCGGGTCGCACTCCTGGCTAGTCTCGACGGCTATCCTCAGCGTAAAAGGAGCACTCCAGCCGGGCCTTCGGAGGAAACCCGCAAGGTCACGGGTCACGATGGTGGCCCTGGAATGGAGGCGCAGTTGCAGGGGCACTTTGATGACGATATCGTGGCGTCTATTCGGAGCGTTACAAGCAACGGCAGGAAGCTCATGAGCCGCTTCACGCCGAGCCGCTTCCGCGGTGATCTCCTCCTCTTCGTTTCGGCGCTCGGCAGACCCGATTTCAACCCGGCGGCGGAGGCGCCGGAGGAATGGAGGCCTTATATCGAAGGGCGGATAGAAAGCTATCAGATCAATTCTACGCACATGAACCTGACGCAAACGGAACCGCTCGGGGAGATCGGCGACCTGATCTCTGAGAAGCTGCAGGAGATAGCCCGGCAGGAACAGCAGGGACCCATGGAGAGGAAGTAAGTCATGACTAATCCATTCGAGAACGAAGACGGCACCTATCTCGTCCTGATCAATGAAGAAGAACAGTATTCACTCTGGCCAGCCTTCGCTGAAGTTCCGGTCGGCTGGAGTGTCGCGCACGCGGAAGATACGCGTAAAGCCTGCCTTGAGTTCATCGAAGAGAACTGGACCGACATGCGGCCCAAGAGCCTGGTCGACGCGATGAGGAAATACGAGGAAGACAGCTGAACGCAGCCTCACCCGGTACCACTCGGCGAGCGGAGCCGACCTGTGAACCTGGACGTTGCAGTCGCCGACGTCATTGGTGACGTCGCTATAGTCATTGTATTGTCGTCACTGCTCGGCGCCGCAGCCCGGCGGTGCGGACAGCCAGCCGCCATCGGTCAGATATTGACGGGTATCCTGCTGGGCCCGAGTCTGCTGGGGCGGCTTCCCGGCCACCTGACGAACCGCCTGTTCCCGCACCATGCGCTGCCATACCTGTCGGTGCTCTCTCAGGTTGCCGTCGTGATCTTCATGTTCGTCGTGGGATACGAAATCGATTTTCGGTCCCTGCGCGGGCGGGGCCGGGCGGTACCCCTGGTCGCGTCGAGCGCACTGCTCGTTCCCATGGGACTCGGAGCGGCTTCCGTCCTGCTTTTCAGGACCGAATTCGCTGCGACCGGCGAACACCACACTGACAGCCGTTCTTTCGTGCTCTTCATGGCAGTGGCCACGTCTGTCACCGCTCTTCCCGTGCTGGCGGCAATCGCCCGCGAGCGCGGTCTCGCCGGGACGACTGCGGGCACCGTCGCGACTTCCGCCGCCGGGATCATGGACGTGACAGCGTGGCTGGTGCTGGCCGCGGCCCTCATCGGCACGCGGTACTCAGCGAACCGGCCCTGGGTGGTGACGCTGCTGCTCATCGCCTGCTTCGCGGCGATCATGCTGTTCGCGGTACGGCCCGCGATCCGGTGGCGGATCGGGCGGCCGGGATCCCTGCTGACGAACCCGGTACCGATCGCCTTCGCGCTCACCATGGGCAGCGCGTGGGTCACTGCTTCGCTGGGCCTGCACCCGGTGTTCGGGGCCTTCCTGGCCGGCCTGACAATGCCTGGCCGGAACGGGGCCCCGGACGCCGAGGTGATCCGGCCGATGGAGGAGGTCGGCAACCTGCTGCTGCCGCTCTTCTTCGTCATCACGGGGCTCTCACTTAACATTGGCGCGCTGCACGGCGACGCTCTCGCCCTGCTGGCGCTTGTCTTCGTGATCGCCAGCGTTGGCAAGCTGGGGCCAGCCTTTGCGGCAGCACGTCTGGGCGGGCTGGACCCGCGCCAGTCCGCGACCGTCGCGGCGCTGGTGAACACCCGGGGACTGACTGAACTCATCGCACTCAACGTAGGGCTAAACAATGGCATCATCCACCAGAGACTATTCACGATCCTTGTCCTCATGGCCTTGATCACGACAATCATGACCAGCCCTCTGCTGTCACTGGTCGGGCGAATGCGGGCACAGCCGCCGTCCGGTGAGCCGCTGCTAGCCGTGCCGTCGGCCAGCGCAGATGAGACCTGAAGCACCGCAGTACCGGGGGCATACAACCGGCACATTCGCCACTGCGGCAGTTACATTCACGTGACTGTGCGATCGCTATCCGCTATGCCTGGATAAATCACCGGTCGGCTGTGAATTCAGACTTGACAAATGAAAGGCTCAGGAAGGACACTTGAAAAATGAGCACTGAAGAGTTCGATGTAGTTGTCGTAGGCGGTGGTCCCGGAGGTTCAACTTTATCGTCGCTCGTGGCGATGCAGGGACATCGGGTCCTGATCCTGGAGAAAGAGGCATTCCCTCGCTACCAGATCGGGGAGTCGCTGCTGCCATCCACGATACATGGGGTCTGCCGCCTGACCGGAGTGGCGGACGATCTGGCGAAGGCCGGCTTCACCAGGAAGCGCGGCGGTACGTTCAAGTGGGGGGCAAGCCCGGATCCGTGGACGTTCTCATTCTCGGTCTCGCCGAAGATGGCGGGGCCGACATCCTTCGCGTACCAGGTCGAGCGGTCGAAGTTCGACCAGATCCTGCTCGACAACGCTCGTCGTGTGGGTGCGGAGGTCCGGGAGAAATGCGCAGCGACTGACGTTGTAAGTGACGACGAACGGGTGCGCGGTGTGCGGTATTCCGACGCCGAAGGCCGCGAGCACCACGTCCTCGCGAAGTACGTGGTGGACGCCTCAGGAAACACAAGCCGCATCTACCACGGCGTCGGCGGCTCACGCCAGTACTCACAGTTCTTCCGCAATCTCGCGCTATTCGGCTATTTCGAGGGCGGGAAACGCCTTCCGGAGCCTAGCGCCGGAAACATCCTATGCGTAGCTTTCGACAGCGGATGGTTCTGGTACATTCCGTTGAGCAAGACGCTCACCAGCGTCGGCGCAGTAGTCCGGCAGGAACTGGCGAGCAAGGTCCAGGGTGACCCCGAGAAGATGCTCCGTGGCCTCATTGAGGAATGCCCGCTCATCGAGGAGTATTTGTCAGGTGCCACGCGGGTCACGACCGGCGAGTACGGACGGACGCGAGTGCGTAAGGACTACTCGTACCACAACACGACGTTCTGGCGTCCTGGCATGGTTCTCATCGGGGATGCAGCGTGTTTCGTCGACCCGGTGTTCTCGTCCGGCGTGCACCTGGCCACCTACAGCGCTCTGCTGGCCGCGCGTTCCATCAATAGCGTGATGGCCCGCACGGTGAAGGAGCAGGCCGCATTTGAGGAGTTCGAGGCCCGATATCGCCGCGAGTATGGCGTGTTCTACGAGTTCCTGACATCTTTCTACGATATGCACGCCAGCGAGAAGTCGTACTTCTGGGAGGCCAGGAAGGTCACCCAGAACAGCCACTCCGAGCTAGAGGCGTTCGTCGAGCTGGTCGGAGGAGTGGCATCCGGTGAGTCCGCCCTGACTGACGCGGAAGCTGTCGCTCAGCGTTTCCGTGCACGGTCGAAGGAGTTCGCCACCGCCGTCGGTCAGCTGGCCAGCGATCGGGATCAGAGCATGGTGCCGCTGTTCAAGTCTTCGATTGTCCGCCAGGCGATGCAGGAGAGCGCGGAGATCCAGACCCGCGCGATCCTCGGGGAGGACATCGCGGAACCCGAGACCCCGCTCTTCGCCAGCGGGCTCGTGCCCTCGCCCGATGGCATGTTCTGGTCGGTCCCAGGGGCTAGGTGACGACCTCGGGCCACCATTCAAACAGGACGGAACTTACGAAGTGCTCTATTCAGAAGGTCGCGAACTTCTGAATAGAGCCCTCTGAATAGAGCACTGCTATGCGTCTTGCTCGTTCACCCGGGTGTTGCTGTAAAGAGGAATAGCTAATGCCAATTGCCGCGATCAACGGAATTCGCCTCCATTTTGATGAATATGGCTCAGGGGAGCCTGTCGTCCTCATTACGGGAACTGGGGCTGGCGGCCGTGTCTGGAAGCCGCATCAGGTTCCGGCGTTGATTGCGGCAGGTTATCGAGTGATTACGGTCGATAATCGGGGAACAGCGTCATCCGGCACATGCCTAGAAGGCTTCACTATCGATGACATGACGGCAGACACCGCTGGCCTGATCGAATTCCTTCGGATTGATCCTTGTCACGTCATAGGGTTCTCGTTAGGTGCTATAATTGTTCAGGAATTGCTGGTAGTGTATCCCGAGCTGGTAAAATGGGCAGTCCTGATGGCGACGCGCGGCAGGGCGGATGCGCTATGTTCCGCTATATCTGCGGCCGAGATAGAGCTGTGCGACAGTGGCGTAACGATACCCGCCCGATATGACGCGATCATGCGAGCTATGCAGAACCTGTCGCCTCGTACACTCGGCAACGAGCAAAAGATCCGGGATTGGCTGGATGTGTTTGAAATGTCACCCTCAAACCTGTCCGCACACCGCATGCAGCTAGGGCTGGAGGTAATAGAGAATCGTCTGGAAAGCTATCGGAAAATTAAATCACCATGCCTTGTCCTGGGTTTCAAGGACGACATGGTGGCGCCGCCATATCTATGTCGTGAAGTGGCTGACAGCATCCCGGATGCGATATATGAAGAGATTGCTGGATGCGGGCACTATGGGTATCTCGAAGAGCCTGCCGCGGTAAACTCATCCATCATCAGTTTCCTCGGCAACATCCGGGAATAAGGAGGTCCAGGAGCACGTCCAGCAGTCGATGCTTACCGTCGCGGCGGGCCTTCCAGCCGGTCGGGTTCACCGCGGAAACCGCCACCCTGACCAGGACTTCACCAGGCCCTGGCCCGGGGGCCTGCCGGTCGGTCAGATTGAGCAGCACGTCACCTTCGCCGGTCACCTTGCACGCGATTGCCCGCACGCCGCACTCCTGATCTTGTAGCTCCGCACAGTTTCGCCTCGGGAAAAACTATCGAATCACCATTGCCACACTCCCGGCCCTGTGCGACTGTCGGCTGTGTGAGCGGGCGTGACGAGGTTCGCGAAGGCGACTTGCTGTGGACGCCAAGCTCTGACCAGGTGGCCGGCGCCAACCTGACCGCGTTCACCGACTGGCTCGAAGCCTCCCGCGGCCTTCGCTTCGGCGACTACGACGCGCTGTGGCGCTGGTCGGTCGAGGACCTCGAAGCCTTCTGGCAGGCGGTCTGGGACTACTCCGATATCGAGTCATCCGTGCCGCCTGCGCGCGTGCTCGGCAGCCGTGCCATGCCCGGCGCCGAGTGGTTCCCCGGGGCCCGGCTGAACTACGCACAGCACATACTGCGGCGCGAGCGCAGGCACCCTGGCGAGGACGCCCTAGTGTTCCTCAGCGAGACTACGCCACGTACCTGCATGTCGTGGGGGGCTTTCGCCGGCCAGGTGCGCATACTCGCCACCAGGCTGCGCGCACTCGGCGTCCGGCCGGGCGACCGGGTGGCGTCCTGCATGCCGAACATCCCGCAGACGGTCATCGCGATGCTCGCGGCCACAAGCATCGGCGCCGTCTGGGCGAGCTGCTCGCCGGACTTCGGCTGGCGCGGCGTGCTCGACAGGTTTGCCCAGCTCACCCCCAAGGTGCTGTTCTGCGTCGACGGCTACCGCTACGGCGGCAAGGCGTACGACCGCCGCGACGAGATGCGGCAGATCATCGCGGGCCTCGACGGCCTCGAGCACGTCATCCACCTGCCCTGCCTGCACCCCCTTCGCGCCGGGGGCGCGCAGCCGCCGGTGACCGACGCGCTGGCCTGGGATGAGGTGCTCGATCACCCGCCGGTCCGAGCCGGGGAGTTCCAGTTCGAGCAGGTCCCTTTCGACCATCCGCTGTGGATCCTGTTCTCCTCGGGCACCACCGGGCTGCCCAAGGCGATCGTGCACGGCCACGGCGGAATCCTGCTCGAGCAGCTGAAGCTGCAGCAGCTGCACCTGAACCTCCGGGCCGGGGACCGGATGTTCTTCTTCACCACGTCCGGCTGGATGATGTGGAACTTCCTCGTCAGCTCGCTGCTGCTCGGCGTGTGCCCTGTGCTGTACGACGGCAGTCCCGCGTACCCCCGGCCGGACACCCTGTGGGAGATAGCCCAGGACTGCGGCGTGAGCTTCTTCGGCTCGAGCCCGAGCTACGTCGAGCTGATGGCCAAGGCCGGGGTGGTGCCTGCTGACACGTACGAGCTGCCGCGGCTGCGCGCCATCATGCCGGCGGGCTCACCGGTATCGGCCCAGTGCACCGCCTGGTTCTACCGCAACGTCAAGCCGGAACAGTGGGTCGCGACAGGCAGCGGCGGCACCGATGTGTGCACTGGCTTCGTCGGCGGCGTGCCGACGCTGCCTGTCTATGCCGGCGAGATCCAGGCGCGCCATCTGGGCGTGGCCGCCGACGCGTTCAACGCCCGCGGCGAGAGCGTCGTGGACGAGGTCGGCGAGCTGGTAATCAAGGCGCCGATGCCGTCCATGCCGGTCGGCTTCTGGGGCGACGAGGACAACGTCCGCTACCGCGAGTCGTACTTCGCCGACTACCCGGGAATCTGGCGCCAGGGCGACTTTTTCCGCATCAACTCCCGGGGTGGCTGCTTCGTGCTCGGGCGCTCGGACGCCACGCTCAACCGGCATGGCGTGCGCATCGGCACCGCGGAGGTCTACGCGGTGCTCGCGTCGCTCGACGAGGTCCTCGACGCGCTCATCGTCAACCTCGACCTTCCCGGCGGCGGCTTCTTCATGCCGCTGTTCGTTCAGCTCGCGAACGGCGCCGTGCTCGATGCCGGCACGGAGAAGAAGATCTGTGATCGCCTCCGCAGGGAGTACACGCCACGCCACGTCCCCGACCGGATCATCCAGGTCCCCGAGATCCCGATGACCCTTACCGGCAAGAAGATGGAGGTGCCGGTGCGGCGGATCCTGCGCGGCGTGCCGGCGGACGAGGCGGCCAATCGCAACGCCATGGCGAACCCGCACGCACTCGAGACGTTCGTCAGCTACGCGCGCACCCAGCGGGACTACCCGGCTGGCTGACCGCCGTTCAGCGCCTGCGCCCCTCACCAGGAGGATCCCGATGAAGGGAACCACCCGCAGCTTCCCGCTCCCTTCCGAGATCGCCGACGTGCCAGGAACCGAGGGCTGGCAGTCGATGTACCCGTACTTCACCCGGTTCCAGCCGGAGGACGACAACCGCTTCTGGTTCTACAACGCGATGCATTTTCCCGAGCCGATGCCGGCCTTCGACGTCATCACCGCCGAGATTCCCTACACCGCCATCGGCGCGAACACCACGCGGGTGTTCTCGTTTCCCACGACGCTCGGGATAGAGCACAGGATCATCAACGGGCGCGTCTACATCACGGCCATCCCTGTCACCGACCCGGCCGAGATACAGCGCAGGCTCGCGGACTTCCAGCGGCGGGCGGGTTACTACTACGAGAACTGGGACCGGCTGCAGGACGGCTGGCGGACTCGCATAAAAGGCATTATCCGTGAGATCGAGGCGATCGAGGTGCCGGAGCTGCCCGAGATCGAGGATCTCGATGTCGTCATGGAGTCCAAGGGCATCGCGCAGAACCACTACGTCCGCGAGAATTACCACCGCTGCCTCGATCTCTTCTCGAAGATGTGGCACCACCACACCGAGTTCCTGATGCTCGGTTATGGCGCCTACGTGGTCTTCTTCCAGTTCTGCAAGGAGGCGTTTCCCGAGATCGCTGACCAGATGGTCGCCCGCATGGTGGCCGGCATCGACGTGATCATGTACAGGCCGGACGACGAGCTCAGGCGGCTGGCCGCCCTCGCCGTCGACGCCGGGGTCGATGACCTGTTCACTGAAGGCTGCGACCCCGTGGCAATCCTCACCGCCCTGCGCGACCGGGGCGAGCCGGGGGCCGCGTGGCTCGCCGCATTCGAGCAGGCGCGCGACCCCTGGTTCAACGTGTCCACGGGTGACGGCTTCTACCACCACCACCGCAGCTGGAACGAGGACCTCACGGTGCCCTTCACCGCGCTGCCGCGCTACGTCGAGCAGGTGCGCGGCGGCGTGCTGCTCGGCCGCCCCACGCAGCGGCTCAGGCAGGAGCGCGAGCACATCGTGGCGGAGTACAGGGGATTGCTCGGAACCGACACCGAACGCGCCGCCTTCGATCAGATGCTCGGCCTTGCCCGGACGGTCTTTCCCTACGTCGAGGACCACAAGTTTTACTGCGAGCACTGGTTCACCACCAGGTTCTTCCAGAAGATCAGGCAGTTCGGCGAGCTGCTCGCCCGCCAGGGAGTGCTCGCCGACGCCGAGGACGTCTTCCAGCTGCACCACAACGAAGTCGACCAGGCGCTCGCCGACGTCATGCTGGCCTGGGCATCCGGCGGGAAACCCCTTGGCGCCGCCCACTTCAGGCCGGTCATCGCCGAGCGCAAGCGGATACTCGAGGTGCTCAGGGACTGGTCGCCGCCGCCTGCCCTCGGCCCCGTGCCAGCGGCGCTGAACGACCCCGCGGTCACCATGCTGTGGGGCATCACGGCGCAGACGCTCGAATCCTGGTCAAGGCAGGCCGAGGGCGCCGGCCAGGACACGATTCCACGGCTACGCGGCCTCACCGGGGGTGGCGGAGGGTCTCGCCAGGGTGCTCAGGGACGTCAACCAGATCGGCCAGATCCGCGACGGCGAGATCCTCGTCTGCCCGGTGACCGCGCCGAGCTGGGGACCGGTGTTCGGCAAGATCAAGGCGGCGGTCTCCGACATCGGCGGCACGATGTCGCACGCCGCGATCATCGCGCGCGAGTACGGCATGCCCGCCGTCGTCGGCACCGGGCACGCGACCAGACGGATCACAACAGGCCAGCGCGTGCGCGTGGACGGCGATCGCGGCATCGTGCAGATACTCGGCTGAGCAGACCGCCACATGGCTGAGAACGCCCGGGACCCGGATCTGGTTCGCGGCCTCGCCGACGTCGGCGCGGAAGACTGGCCGGCGGCTGGCGGGAAGGGGGCCAGCCTCGGCGAGCTCTGGCGGGCCGGCGTCCGCGTCCCGGCGGGTTACGTGGTCACGACGGCCGCGTTCGAGCGCTTCCTCCAGGCGCTGGATCCCGGGGGCGAGATCCGCCGCGCGATAGGGCGGCTGGCGCCGGACGACGTGGCCGCCATCGCACGCGTCACCGCGCGCGTCCGCGCCGCGATCGCGGCCGCCAGGATGCCGCCCGAGGTGGCGGCCGCGATCGAGGGCTGTTACCAGGCGCTGGGAAACGAGCCAGGAGCTGCCAGCGGCCCTGACGCCAGCAGTGCCGACACCAGCGGCGCCGTCGCCGTCCGCTCGAGCGCGACAGGAGAGGACAGCGCGGACGCGAGCTTCGCCGGCCTGCAGGACACGTACCTGTGGGTGCGCGGCGCACCCGCGGTGATCAGCCAGGTGCGTAACTGCTGGGCGAGCCTGTACAACGCCGAGTCGGTGAGCTACCGGCTTCGCCTGAAGATCCCCGAGCGGGCCGCCACGATGGGCGTCGTGATCCAGCGCATGGTCAGCCCGCGCTGCGCCGGCGTCATGTTCACCCGCAGCCCCGCGACCGGCGACCGCTCCCTTGTCGCGATCGAAGGCACCTGGGGCCTGGGTTCCGCCCTGGTAAGCGGCGATGTCACGCCGGACGGCTACGTCGTGAGCAAGGTCACCGGCGACATACTCAAGCGGACGGTGTCGGTCAAGCTCCGCTGGCACACGATGATGCCGAACGGGAGCGGCGTGGCGGTCGACGACATGCCGGAGCACCTGCGGGAACAGGCGTGCCTGAGCGACAGTGACATCGACAGGCTGCTAAGACTGGCACGACGCGTGGAGAGCCACTACGGTGCGCCGCGGGACATCGAGTGGGCGATCGTGGACGGCGCCCCGCCCGGCGAGAACCTCGTCCTGCTCCAAAGCCGCCCGGAAACCGTCTGGTCAAAGCGCGACGCGGCCCCCGTCGCCGTCCCCATGCCCCGCCCCTTCGACCACGTAATCACCTACTTCACCGGCGGCCCCCGATGATCGCGGCAAGCCAGGCGTTCTCTGGCGTGACTGGCGCATTCAGTGGGCTCGGGAGTGTGCCGGTGGCGCGTTCGCGTGTCTGCCCGGCGCACATGCCGTGTCTCCTCGCTGTGACAGATACCCTGTCGCCGGATATATCCGGATATATCTGGTGGTGGGGTGCTGGAGGCGGACTGCATCAATGGACTATTGCTGTAGTCAGGTGTGTGTGGATGGACCATTGCTGTAGTTGGCGGTGGGGGTTGGGCGGGGTGCGGCTATGGAGCTGAGTGATGGGGATGTGCGGGAGATCCTGGCGCTGCTTGACGGGCTGCCGTTTGATGAGTTCGATCTGCGGACCGAGCGGTTCAGGCTGGTGCTGCGGCGCACGGCGGAGGGGGAGTGGACGCAGGCGGCGCAGGTGCTGTCACCACCGGATCCCCTCCCGCCGCCCGCGCCACGGGCCGAGGCATCGCCTGTCGGTGACAGTCATGACTGCGAAGCCCGTTCGGTATCTGCGGAGGTCACGCCGGGCGGAGGGGGCACCGAGGTGCGGGCTCCGCTGCCTGGGACGTTTTACCGTGCTCCCAGGCCGGGCGCCGCGCCGTTCGTCGAGGTCGGCAGCCATGTCGGGGAGGAAACGATCGTCGGGATCATCGAGACGATGAAGCTGATGAACTCGGTTTACGCGGGCGTTCGCGGCACGGTGGCCGAGATCTGCGTTCCCGATGCTCGGTTCGCGGAACAGGATGAGGCCCTGATGCGGATCGACCCGGAGGCCGGGTGACCAGAGGTCACGCGAGCCAGGCAGCTCGGCCCGCGCGACCTTTCCGGCGAATTCTCGTTGCCAACAGGGGCGAGATTGCCGTCCGCATCGTGCGCAGCTGTCAGCGGCTCGGCATCGAGACGGTGCTCGCGGTATCTGACCCGGACAGCGATTCGGTGCCGGCCCGGCTGGCCGACCACACCATCCGCATCGGGCCCGCCAGGCCATCGGAAAGCTACCTCGATATTGGCGCGGTTGTCGGCGCCGCGCTCGCCGCCCGCGTCGACGCGATTCATCCAGGCTACGGATTCTTGTCAGAGAACCCTCGTTTCGCGTCGGCGTGCGCTGCGGCCGGAGTCGTCTTCATCGGCCCGGACGAGGCGCATCTCGCTGCGGTCGGCGACAAGCTCAGGGCACGCGACCACGCGGTCACGGCTGGCCTGCCAGTGCTGCCTGGCGGTGTGGCCGGCGATCCGGGAACCGCGGCGGCGCTGGCGGACGAGATCGGCTGGCCGGTCCTGGTCAAGGCGGTCGGCGGCGGTGGCGGCCGGGGCCTGCGGCCGGTGCGCGAGCCAGCCAGGCTCACCGAGACGGTCGACCGCGCGATGGCGGAGGCGCATGCCGCGTTCGGCGATCAGCGGGTTTACCTGGAGCGCTATCTGAGGGGCGCCCGGCACATCGAGGTACAGCTGCTCGGTGACGGCGAGACGGTGATCCATCTCGGCGACCGGGACTGCTCGGTGCAGCGGCGATACCAGAAGCTGGTCGAGGAGGCACCGGCGCCGCTGCTCAGCGACGGCCTGCGCGGTCGGCTGCGCCGTGCGGCGGTCGCGTTCGGCGAGCAGCTGAAATCCCGCGGCCTCGGCACCGTCGAGTTCCTCGTCGATCGCGAGCGCGACGCGTTCTACTTCCTGGAGATGAACGCGCGCATCCAGGTCGAGCATCCGGTCACCGAGGCCATTTCCGGGCTGGATCTGGTCGCCGAGCAGCTCGCCATCGCCGAGGGACGGCCGCTGCGGCTGGCCCAGGACGACGTCGAGCTCACCGGGCACGCGATCGAGTGCCGGATCAACGCGGAGGACTGGACGCGGGATTTCCTGCCGAGTCCCGGGACGGTGACGGACGCCGCGTTCCCCGTAGGGCAGGGGATCCGTGTCGACACGCACGTTCAGGCGGGCTCGACCGTGCCGCCCTGGTACGACTCGCTGCTCGCCAAGCTGATCGTCAGCGGTCGCGACCGCGCCGGCGCGGTGGCGCGCCTGCGCCGCGCGCTATCGCTGTGCGAGATCAACGGGGTGACCACGAATATCCCGATGCTCGTCGCCGTGACGGCGCAGGATGAGTTCGAGGCTGGCGGCGCGGACACTGGTTACCTCGCGCGCTTCCTCGGCAGCCATCCCGCTCCCGTTCGGCATAGTGCTTTTACTGCCGGAGGTCCCGGTGGCTGAGATCGAGATCGTGGACGTCTCGCTGCGCGACGGCAACCAGAGCCTGTGGGGCGCCACCGGGCTGACCACGCGCCACATCGTGACGATCGCCCCTGTCATGGACCGGGTCGGCTTCCGCGGCATGGACTTCACGTCGAGCACGCACATGGGCGTGGCGGTGCGCACGCACAGGGAAGATCCCTGGGAGCGGATCAGGCTGACCCGCGCCGCGATGCCCGCGACGCCGCTGCAGTTCATCGGGACAGGCCTGCGCTTCATCTCGTGGGAGCCGGCGCACCCTGACCTGATGCGGCTGGCCTACGAGCGGCTCGTCGCCGCCGGGATCTCGCGCTTCGTCGTCCTCGATCCGATGCATGACCTGGAAGCCGTGGGGCGGACAGCGGCCGACATCCGCGCGGCGGGCGCTGACGAGATCATCGCCGCGCTGACCTACACCATCTCCCGGGTGCACGACGACCACTACTACGCGGGCCTGGCCGCCCAGCTGGCCGCGTCACCGCACATCGACCGCGTCTACATCAAGGACCCGGCGGGCCTGCTGACGCCTGACAGGGCGCGCTCGCTGATCCCGGCGGTGCGCGCGCGGCTCGGCTCGACGCCGCTCGAGCTGCACTCGCACTGCACGATCGGGCTCTCGCCGCTGACCTACCTGGCGGCGGCCGAGCTCGGCGTCCAGGCGCTACAGGTGGCGTGCGGTCCGCTGGCCAGCGGATCCTCGCTGCCGAACGCGGAGCGGGTTGTCGCGAACCTGCGCGAGCTCGGGCACACGGTGGACATCGACGACCGGCTGCTCGCGATGGTGTCGGACTACTTCACCCGCCTGGCCGCCGCGCAGTCGCTGCCGGCCGGGACACCGCAGGAATACGACGCCTCGTTCCTGCGGCATCAGGTCGCCGGAGGCGTGCTTACGACGATGAGGCGCCAGCTCGCGGAGCTCGGGCTTGGGGACCGGTTCGGCGCGGTGATGGAGGAAGCCGGCCGGGTGCGCGCCGAGCTCGGCTATCCGATCATGGTGACGCCCTTCCCGCAGATCGTGTGCGGTCAGGCGCTCTCCAACGTGATCGGCACCGAGCGCTACGGCAACGTCTCCGACCAGGTCATCCGCTACGTTCTCGGCAGCTTCGGCCGTCCGACCGCCCCGGTCGACGCGGACGTGCGGGACCGGATCCTGTCACGGCCGCGGGCGAGGGAACTCCTCGCGGAGCCGCCGCCCTTGTCGCCTGCTGAGCTGCGGTCCCGCCTGCCGCGTGACATATCTGACGAGGAGCTGATCCTGCGCGCGACCATGCCCGTCGACCAGGTAGAGGCGATGCTCGCCGCTGGCCCGGCGGAGCGTCACTACAACCCGGACGTCAAGGGAGTTCTTACGTTGCTTGGCGGACTCGCCGCACGGCCGCCCGTGTCTGGCATCGTGATCGAGAAACCCGGCTTCCGGCTGGAACTCCGCGGCGGCGTACTCCGATGGCCCCATACCCCCCGCGCGGGGGACGGCAGGAAGGACGCATGAGTGCGTGAAAATAGCCGCGCAATTCTTACCGCAGGGCAGGTTCCAGACTCCGTCGGCACGCGGCTGCGGTCGGTCCGCGGCTTCGTCTTCGACCTGGACGGCACGCTCGTGCTCGGCGACCGGCGTAACAAGGGGCTCATGCCGCTGCCCGGCGCGCTCGAGATCACGCGCTGGGTCAACCGGCAGGGAATGCCGTTCGTGATTTTCACGAACGGCACCACGCAGACGCCGCAGCAGTACGCGCACGCGCTGCGCGGCATCGGCTTCGACCTGCCCGATGACGCCATGATGACGCCCGCGAGCAGCGCCGTCGCCGTCTTCGCGCGGCGGCGGCACCGCCGGGTGATGATCCTCGGCGACGAGGGGCTGGCGGGTCCGCTGCGGGAGGCCGGCGTCGAAGTGGTGCCCGCGGCCGGGCGGAATCCGAGGGCGGACGCGGTGCTCGTCGGCTGGTACCCGGAGTTCACGATGGCCGCGCTCGAAGCCGCCTGCCACGCGGTCTGGGGCGGCGCCGCGCTGTACAGCAGCTCGCAGTCGATGTTCTTCGCGACCGCTGAGGGCAGGGCGCTAGGGACCTCGCGCGCGATCTCGGCGATGATCAAGAGCCTGACCGGCTGCACCGTGCGCGTCGTCGGCAAGCCGTCGCTCGAAGCGCTGCGCTGCGCGGGAAACCGGCTTGGCGTGCGGCTGGAAGACGTGGCGGTCGTCGGCGACGACCCGGATCTCGAGGTGCCCATGGCGCGCCGCGGCCATTCGCTCGCGATCGCGGTGTGCTCAGGGATCGGCGCGACCGACTCCTACGACCACCTGCCGCAGGAGCAGCTGCCGCACCTGCGCGTCCGAGGCGTCGACGAGCTGCTGGCACTCTGCCAGCGAGCGTCATCGGCCACTCCGTGATCGCCTTGCGGGCGCTAGATCAGTGTGTCAATGGTCGAGCTTCGTCGTCAGCCGGCTTTGCCTGGGGTGATTACACAGGGTTGTTACCGGCGGGGAGCATGGTTTGTTTTGGGGTCTTGACAAGGCGGGTGCGCCGGGCGATGCTCGGTTCTGGGTAGCAAGATGTGCATTTATGTTGCTATCACGGGGTAGGCATTCTTTGTACGGGGTTCTGGCTCCTTCCTGAGCGGGGGTACGTGGTGCCCGGACGTTTTATTCGGCGTGCGCTGATTCCGGTGGCGGCAGGTTCCGTTTTAGTCGCAATTGCCGGGTTCGCGGTTGTCCCGGCTGGTCCTGCGGCGCCGCAGGATGCGGCACCTGCGTCGGCGAGCCCGTGGCCGTTGCCCGCATCCCCGGCACAGCCAGACGGACTTGCCCCGATGGACCAGAGCGGCTCTGGATCCGGGTCCGGCGGGCAGGCGGCCGCCGCTGCCGCTGCTGCGAAGCAGGCGGATGCGACCGGGAAGCCGGTGCCGGTGACCGCGCTGACGACGGGGACGACGACGGTGACGGCCAACCCAGAGGGGCGCGGCTTCACCCTTACCGAGAACGTGCTGCCGGTGCGCGTGCGGCGCGGTAGCGGCTGGGTGCCGGTGAACACGGCGCTCAAGCGGAACCGGGACGGCTCGCTGAGCCCAGGTGCGGTGCCCGGCGATGCGGTGACGTTCTCCGGCGGCGGGTCCGGGGCGCTGGCCTCGATCAGCGCGGCCGGGACGGCCCTTGCCCTGTCGTGGCCGGGAGCGCTTCCGGCTCCCGTGGTCTCCGGGCCTTCGGCTACGTACAGGTCCGTCTTCCCGGGAGTGGACCTGGTTGTCACGGCGACATCGGCGGACGCGGGCGGATTCTCCGAGGTCCTGGTCGTGCACGACGCGTCGGCGGCACGCGACCCGGGGCTTGCCAGGCTGGCGCTGCGCGTGAGCAGCCACGGGGTGCGCCTGGCCCCGGCGGGTAGCGCGGGGCTGGTGGCGTCCTCGCCGGAGGCGCCTGGTTACTATTCGGCGCCGGAGCCGGTGATGTGGGACTCCTCTGCACTCGCGGCTGGCGGGGCTGCCACTGCTGCGATAGCCCGTTCGGCTAAATCTGCTAGATCTGTGGGCGCGATCCTCGCGGGGCCGGGGCATGGCCTGGCCTCGTCAGCGGCGGGACCGGCGGGCGGTGCGCGCCTCGCGAGGGTGGCGGCGGATGTGCTGGGCGGCGGCAGCGTGCTGTCGCTGGCGCCGGACGCGGCGATGCTTGCCTCGGCGTCGACGCGGTTTCCCGTATTCATCGATCCGTCGTTTATCTGGCACCCAGCCACAGGGAATGAGCAGGCATTCGCGCCGGTCCAGTCCGACTGCGCGGGCAGTAAGAACTGGAACGACTCCACCGACTACCCGGTCACGCCGGTGGGTTATGACAATTTCAATACTGGTGCCTGCACGAGCAACGACACCGACTATTCCTATTATCAGGTGGGGGTGCCGTCGTCGATCTGGGGCGGGCACCTGTTCACGGCGACGGTGAACGCGGCGGAGGCGTACACCTCGGACTGCGTTTCGACGGCGACGGTGACCTTGTCGTGGACCGGGACGATCGGCAGGAACACCACCTGGAACAGCAAGCCCGGGGTGATCAGCGGTTCGGCGATCAACCACAGCGCGCCGCCGGACCCGGGCAGCTGTAACAACACCGTCAACCACAGCGCGACGGTCGGCGTCGGGTTCGACGTGCTGAGCCTCATGGCCAGGGCCGCCGCGGGGGACTGGGGCGGCTTCACGTTCCGGCTGTGGGAGCAGGGCAGCCCCGGCGACGCCTTGCACAGGCAGTTCACCGACAACCCGCAGCTGCAGATCCAGTACAACCAGACGCCGAATACCCCGTCGGGCCTGCAGATCTCCACCACCGGCGGGAAGGGCGCGCAGTGCCTGAACGCCCCGTACCCGTGGGTGGGCCACCTGGCGTCCACCGATGCGACGACGCTGTCGGCGACGGTGTCGGACAAGGACAGCGACGAACTGGCGGCAACGTTCGAGTACAAGCAGCACAGCTCGTCCACGTGGATCAGCGCGGGCTCGACCAGCTCGAACATCACCAGCGGGAAGACCGCTACCTACCTGATCCCGGCGTCATGGACCAATGCCCTGGCGGACGGGACGGAGGTGGACTGGCAGGTACAGGCATATGACGGCGCGCCAGCGGCCTACGGCCCGGCCTCGGGGTGGTCGTCGCCCTGCCACTTCAATGTGGAACCGTCCAGGCCGCCGCCGCCGTCGGTCACGCCAGGCTTCACCTCGGATCCGGCGGCGGGCTCGACCGTGAGCTTCACGATTACCTCCGGCAACGCCGTGAGCGATCCCGCGACCCAGTTCGTCTGGGGCATGGATACGCAGCCGTCCGATTCCAGCCCGTGGACCAGCCAGAAGGTACCGCTGGGATCCGGGCAGACGAGCGCGGCGGTCAGTGCGAAGGTGCCAGGGCCAGGGCCGCATGCGTTCTACGCCTACTCCCAGGATGCGGCGGGCAACGTCTCGGCGATGTTCGGCACCGCCGACCCTGTCTCGTTCAATGCCAGCGCGGACGCGAACGTCACCTATGCGAGCTTCTCTGCGGCGCTGGACAACACGATGATCTCCTCGGGTTCCGGCGCCAGCTGCGGCGGGACCACCGGGGACGGGCTGGGCAATGACTTCGATGCCACCGACCTGGCCAATGCCGGCTGGCGATCGTCGGGGAAGGTGACGGTGGACGGGGCCGTGTTCAGCCTTCCCGCGTTTGGTTCCTGCGGGGCGGACAACGTGCTGTCCGCGAACCAGACGATCGACCTGCCCGCGGGGTCGCAGGGCAGTTCGCTTGTCGTGCTTGCCGCGGCGACCAACGGGGACGGCGCCACCCCGGCCGCTGCGGACCTGCCCACCGCCTCCGGGCAGGCCACTGCCCCGTACGTGCCCGCGGGGACTGCGGTGACCGGGTTCGAGTGTTACGGCTTCCAGGTCGGGGCTGGTAACTGTCGGCTGCCGTTCGGCACCATCACGTACACGAGCAACGCATGGACGGGGGGTACGACCGCGACGGAGCCCTATTACCTGGGGGCGCCGGACTGGTGGACTGGGCCGTCCGACATCGCGGCGGTCAGCCTGCCGCACGCCGACCTGGCCGGCGGGCAGACCAGTCACCCGGTAAGCATCTACGCGTTCACGATCCCGCTGAACCCGGCAGCCACGGTCGCCTCGGTAACCCTCCCCGACGTCGCCTCGGCGGACGCCGCGGCGATCCCGGCGCTGCACATCCTGGGCCTGGCGGTGCGGAACACGACGACCGCTACCCCCGAGGTGAGCGGTTCCGCTCCGCCGTCCCCCTCCGGGCAGGGGTGGACGGGCGCGTTCGCTTCCCCTGTCGAGGGCGGCTACGGTTACGGCCCGGGCAACACCACCTGGGGGAAGCAGACGCTGCGGATCGCGGCGTCGTCTGGCATCAGCGCCCCGGCTGGCGCGCAGGTCCGGATCCGGCTCTCGGATCCGGGGTTCTTGTCCGGCGACGGAACGGGGCCGCTGGTGGTAGGGGCGGCCACGATCGCCGAGCAGGTGGCGGCGGGCAGCCCGGTGACCGCTCAGTCCCCGGCCGCCCTCACGTTCGGCGGCAGCGGCTCGGCGACGATCCCCAAGGGAGGCGATGTCTACAGTGACCCGCTGACGCTGCCGTTCGCGGTCACCGCCGGGCAGGGGCTGCTCGTCAGCTTGTGGATCGAGAACGCATCCGTGCCCTACCTGCCGTACAACACCTGGCCGAGCGGCGCGGAGGTGTGGTTCTCGCCCTACGGCCAGGGAGACAGCACCGGTGACCAGACGGGCACCCCGTTCACCGCGCCCGCCTCGCAGAACTGGGATGCGTCCGCCGTGCTGACCGGCGTAGACGTGACCACTCCGGCCACCTCGGCCAGCCCGGGGGCCCCGACGGTGGTGGTGGCCGGCGACAACCTGACCGACGCCGGCGGCACGGGAACCACTCCGGTCGCCGATCCTGTCGCGCCGAGCATCAGGGTCGCCGGGCAGATGGCATCCCAGGGGCTCGCTGCCGGGTTCGGCGTGGTGGATGCCGGCATCCGGTCCAACGAGGTGCTGTCCGACGGGCGCGGGGTGAGCCTGCTGGCCCGGCTTGACCGCGACATCCTCGCCGAGCCCGGCGTCGGCACCGTGATCGTCAACGTGGGCCTGCAAGACCTGCTGCAGGCCCAGGGCAGCGGGACCATCGAGAGCGACCTGGAGGCGACCGGCTTCAACGAGCTCCTCGTCCAGCTGAAAGCCTGGGGGATCACAGTGATCCTCGGCTCGCTCACCCCATGCGACAGGTACGCCGGGACAGGCAGCCCCGCCGACGCGTGCACTGCGACCGTGGACGAGAACCGTATCGATGTCAACGGATACCTGGACGGTACGCAATCGCAGTTCCTGGCCCCTGACGTCTACTTCGACGACTTCTCAGGCGCGGTCGGGGTGAGCGACCCGAGCAGTACCTCCAGCCCGCCTGAGCAGGAGCTCAGTAGTGCCGCCGCGCCCGGCGACAACGACGCGGGCGATCACGTCAACCTGACTGCCGACGGCTACAAGAACATCACCGCCACCATCCCCGCCGCCCAGCTCACCGCCAACACCCCGCCCGGTTAGCCCGGTCCCTGGTCTCCTCGTCACCCCTGCCCTGTGCCCGCCTGAAAGGCCTCAGCTATGGCCAGTAAGCACCTCTCAGCATCCGCGTCCGGCATGTCCTGGATTCCCCGTCGGCCGGGGAAGCCGCGGCGGCTTGGCGGGAGGCGCCGGGCCGCGGTAAGCGCGGTCTGGGCCGCGATGGCGGTGCCGATGCTGGCGGGAATGGCACTTCCGCCCGGCGGGATGGCCACGGGGAGCTCGCGCGGCCCGGCGATGCCGGCGCCGAAGCCTGTGCCGGTATTCGCCGTGCACGGCCACAAGGCGAAGGTCCCGGTGATGACTCCCTGGCAGCGCCCGCCGGTCGCGTGGCCGGCTCCCGGCAGTGCCACTGTCCACATCGCCGCTGGCGTGGCGTCTGCGCCGGGCAAGTCTGCCGCGGCTACGTCGGAGGTGCCTGGCCCTGGGAGCGTGCGAGCGGGCAGCCTGCCGGTGTGGGTCGGCCCTGCGCGGGTCATACGGGGACGGGGAGCTTCGGGCGAGCCGTCGGCGGTGACCGTATCCATGGCATCGCAGCAGGCTGCTGCGGCGGCCGGGGTGAAGGGCGTGGTGTTCACCGTTGGCCAGCCGACCGGGCAGGTCACCGCCGGGCGGCGGGTCCACGTCAGCCTTTCTTATGCGGGATTCGCTTCCGCGTACGGCGGTGATTATGCGGCGCGGCTTCGCCTGGTTCAGCTTCCGGCATGTGCCCTGACCACCCCCTCGGTGCCTGCCTGCCGCACAGAGGTCTCGCTGGCATCGGCCGATGACGTGCGGGCAGGAGAGCTTGGCGCGGACGTCAGCCTCCCCGCGGTCGGCTCTGTAACCCCGGCCGTGGGCAGCGGGGCCGGGGCGCGTCTGGCCGCTCCGGCGCCCGGGTCGGCAGGCACCGGTGCGGTGATCATCGCCGCGGCGCCTTCCCCGTCGGGATCGACGGGCGATTTCACCGCGACGCCGCTGTCCGAGGCGGGTACCTGGGCGGTGGCAGGCTCATCCGGCGCGTTCACTTACTCGTATCCGATTCAGGTTCCCCCGGTGCCGGGGGGGCTGGAGCCGAGCGTCTCGCTGGGTTATGACTCGCAGGCGGTGGACGGGCTGACCTCTTCCACGAACAGTCAGGCGTCCTGGGTCGGGGACGGGTGGGACTACTCGCCAGGGTTTATCGAGCGGAATTACCAGTCGTGCGAGCAGAATCCCGCCGGTCCCACGAAGACGGGAGACTTCTGCTGGTCGAGTAACGACACGACGACGTTGTCGCTGAACGGGGCAAGCACGACCCTGGTGCAGGACAGCAGCGGAGCGTGGCACCCGGAGGCAGACAGCAACGAGAAGGTCTCCTACCAGATGACCGGCTCCAGCACGACCAACGGCACCCATGACGGGGATTACTGGGTGGTCACCACGACCGACGGGACGAAGTACTACTTCGGGCTGAACCAGCTGCCCGGGTATGCCTCGGGCGACGCGACCACCAATAGCGCGTGGTCGATCCCGGTGTTCGCCACCTCGTCCACGCAGCCGTGTTACAACTCCACGTTCGCGAACGCGTATTGCAACCAGGCGTGGCGGTGGAACCTCGACTACGTCGTTGACCCGCATCAGGACGCGGTTGCCTATTTCTACAAGACGGAGACCAACAATTACGCCCGCCTCAACGGAACAACGGCGAACACGTCGTACACGCAGGCCGGTGCGCTGTCGAAAATCGAGTACGGTCTGCGTGCAGGGGCGGTCTACAGCACGGCGAACCCGGCCGCGCAGGTGAACTTCACCAGCACCGAGACACGCACCGACATCCCCTCCGACCTGACCTGTGCCAGCGGGGCAGCCTGCAGCGTAGTGTCGCCCACGTTCTGGGGGAAGTACCAGCTCACGACCATCGCCACCGTTGCGCTCAATGGCAGTTCGCTGGGGCCGGTGGATTCCTGGGCACTGGTCCAGACTTATCCATCCACGGGGGATACCACGACCAAGCCGTCGCTGTGGCTGAGTTCCGTGACCCGCACGGGCCAGGACGGGACGGCCCCGCCGCTGCCGCCGGTCTCGTTCGCCGGGCAGCCATTCCCCAACCGGGTGGAAACCACGGCCGACCAGAACAGCGGATATTCGCTCATTACCAGGTTCCGGCTGACCGCGATTACCAGCGAGACCGGCGGCGTGATCTCTGTCAATTACCTGGCGCCCGGCGGGGCGTGTACCGGGAGCGGGTCGTCGATGCCCGCGCCGGATGCCAACACGCTGCTGTGCTATCCGGACTGGTGGACGCCTGGCGCCAACGGCCCGATCCTGGACTGGTTCAACAAGTACGCGGTCCACGCGGTCTCCGAGCAGGACACCACAGGAAACGGGACGCCGGTGGTGACCAGCTACATCTACCCGTCCGGAGCGCCGGCCTGGCACTACAACGACGACTCCCTGAGCCGGTCGGCGAACCGGACATGGGATCAGTGGCGCGGGTTTTCCACGGTCACGACGGAGATGGGGCCGTCTGCTGCCCCGGTGACGAAGGTGACCGATACCTACCTGCAGGGGATGAACGGGGATTACCAGTCGGGTGGCGGCACATCGTCGGTGTCGGTGACGAGCTCGAAGGGGGATAAGGTCACTGATTCCGATCCGTGGGCGGGGCGTGGTTTCGAGCACATCGTTTATAACGGCCCCGGCGGTGGGGTGGTGAGTGACACGATCACGCTGCCGTGGACCTCGGCCGCGACGGCCACCCAGTCGCAGCCGTCGCCGCTGCCGTCGCTGCAGGCGTTCATGACCGGTACCGCGGAGACGAAAGCGTACACGGCGCTGGCATCGGGGGGAAACCGGGAGTCTGACACGACCTACACCCACGATTCCGGCGGGCGGGTCACTTCGGTCAGTGACGTTCCCGATATCACGGATGCGTCCCAGGACACCTGCACGACGACCACGTATGCGTCGAACACCGGTGCGTGGATCCTGGACCTGCCCGCTGAGGTGCAGGCGGTGTCGGTCCCGTGCGGGACTGCGCCGTCGCTCCCGGCCAGCGCGGTGTCGGATGCGCTGACGTTCTATGACAACGCCACTGCCCTCGGCTCGGACACGCCGACCGCGGGGGATGTGACGATGACGCAGCGGGCCACTTCCTACAGTGGCTCGTCGCCGGTGTACACAACACAGTCCACGGCCACGTTCGATGAGTATGGCCGGGTGCTGGCCTCGGCCGATGCTGATAACCGCACGACTACGACCGCGTATACGCCCCTGACGGGCGCCGAGCCCACGTCGAAGAGCGTCACCGATCCGATGGGGCTGGTGACGACGACGACGTATGACCCGGGGCGCGATCTGCCGCTGATGGTGACGGATCCGGCTGGTTACCAGACGGTCAGGCAATATGACGGCCTGGGGCGGCTCACCAGCGTGCTCAGCCCGGGGAATTTTACCAGCAACGGCAACTACACCTTTGCCTATGCCGTGCACAACAACGCCCCGTCGGTGGTGACCTCCAGCACGCTCGAGATGGACCTGAACACTTACCTGCCGTCGGAGACGCTGTATGACTCGCTGGGGCGGGTGCGGGAGACCCAGTCGGAGACCGCGGACGGGAATTACACGGACGTCACCGACACGATCTACAACGCCCAGGGGTGGAAGGTCCTCACGTCCGATCCCTACTACATCACCGGGAAGCCGACGGCCACGCTGGTCGCCGCGCCGGGCAATCAGGTGCCGTCGGAGACCGGGTATGTCTATGACGGCGCGGGCCGGGTGGTTCAGCAGATCTCCTACGCGCTGTCGAACGAGACGTGGGAGACCGATACCGCCTATGGCGGGAACTACGCGACGGTCTCGTACAGGAACCTTGTCGCGGGCGTGCCGCAGGGCGGGACCCCGGAGACGACGTTCACCGACGGCCGTGGCCTGACCAGCGCGATCTACCAGTATCACTCCGGGGTCCCGGCTGACCCGGCCGATCCGTCCGCGGATTACGACAAGACGGCGTACACGTACACGCCTGCCAGGAAGCTGGCCACGATCACCGACGCCGCGGGGAACGCCTGGTCCTACTCTTACGACCTGATGGGCAGCCAGCTGTCGCAGTCCGATCCCGATACGGGGACTGCTGCGTCCGCGTATGACGCGGCGGGGCAGCTGATGTCGGTCACGGACGCGCGGGGCAAGACGGTCAGCTATGCCTATGACGGTGATGGGCGGAAGGTGGGGGAGTATGACACGACGGGCGGTGCGGCGGAGAATTCGGGGGACCTGCTGGCGTCGTGGACGTTTGACACGCTGAAGAAGGGGATGCTGACGTCTTCCAGCTCGTTTTACGGCGGGGCTGCCTTTACCGAGCTGGTGGGTGGCTACAACGCGTTCGGGCTGCCGAGCGCGACGGAGACGGTGATCCCGTCCACGCCGCTGACGGGTAAGCTGGCCGGCACGTACATTCAGGTGGATTCGTATTTTCCCCGTGGGCTGCTGTCCTCCTACACCGATTCGGCGATCGGCGGGCTGGGAAAAGAGTCGTACGGGTACACGTACAACAATGCCCTGCAGCCGGTGTCGCTGGACGGGGGGGCGGATTATGCGGAGAACCTCTCGTATACGCCGCTGGGGCAGCCGCTTGAGTACACGCTGGGGTCGGCGTCGAATGCGTGGATGACCGATACCTGGGATCCGCAGACGGGCCTGCTGAAAGAACAGAAGATGGTCACCGGGACGACGGCGGTCACTGTGGATGACACGAGTTATGCGTATGACAACGTGGGGGATGTGCTGTCGGAGTCGGATGCCCCGGCGGGCGGGCCGTCGCAGGTGCAGTGCTCGCAGTATGACTATCTGGGGCGTTTGTCGCAGGCGTGGGCGCAGGGCAGCGGGGGGTGCGCGTCGTCGCCGTCGCAGTCTGCGGAGGGTGGTGCGGCGCCGTACTGGGATTCGTACGCCTATAACGCGGTGAACGGCCTGACGTCGCAGACCGCGACCCCGGTGTCGGGGGCGGCCACGACCACGACCAGCTCGTATCCGGCGGCGGGCAGCCCGCAGCCGCATGCGGTGGCCTCCCAGCAGGTGTCGGGGGCGGGGTCGGGGACGACGGGTTATGTGTATGACGCGGCGGGGCATGCGACGTCGGTTGCCGGTGCGTCACAGTCGCAGTCGCTGTCGTGGGATGACGCGGGGCGGCTGTCGGGGGTCACCACGACGGGGGCGAACGCGGGGTCCGTGTCGTATCTGTATGACGCGTCGGGGCACCTGCTGCTGCAGCAGGATCCGGCTTCTACGACGCTGTTCCTGTCTGATGAGCAGATCGTGCTGGACACGGCTGCGAATACGCTGTCGTGGACCCGGTTCTACACGATCGGCGGGGTGACGGTAGCGGCGCGGACGTCGGCGGGGCAGGTGTCCTACCTGGCGGGTGACCGGGAGGGCACGGCGACGGCGGCGGTGGATGCGGCGACGCTGGCGGTGACCCGCCGGTACTACGACCCGTACGGTAACCCGGCGGGTGCGGCGCCCGCGTCGTGGCCGGGCACGCGGGGGTTCGTGGGCGGGTCGGCGGATGCGGCGACGGGGCTGGTGAACCTGGGCGCCCGGGAGTACGACCCGGCGGCGTCGGCGTTCCTGTCCCCGGATCCGCTGCTGTCCCCGTATGACCCGCAGAACCTGAACCCGTACGCCTACGCCGGGGATAGCCCGCCGACGAGCGAGGATCCGTCGGGCCTGCACCTGCTCGACCCGGGTGGCGGCTGCCCGTCCAGCATGCCGGGCTGCAAGGGTTACAACGGCCCCGGCGGCCCCACCGCGGGCGCCGGCGGCAGTTCCCGGGCCTGCCGGGGGGCGGCACGTGGATTCCCCGCGCCGACGCCGCCCCGCCCCAGCCCCGCCCGGTCCGCAAGGTGATCACCAACGGCAGCTCCGCATCTGAGGCCACCTGCACCGGCGGCGTCGCCTCCCGCTTCTCCGGACCCGAGGGCGCCTGCCGCCCGCCCGCGTTCAGCGGCGGCGGGACGCCGGGCTGGCTGAAGGGCGCCCTGCATGTCGCGGGGGACGTGACCGGGATCAATGACGCGATCGCCTGCGTCGAGCATCCCAGCCTGGGCAGCTGCATCAGTGCGACCATCAAGCTCGGCCTGGACGCCCTGGCGATCGCCAGCCTCGGCGGCACCTCCGAGCTCAACGTCGGCCTTACCGCCGCAGAAACAGGTGGCATTGATGTCATGCAGCTCGGCAGGACCGCGACCGTTGCGCGTCACGCCGAGGAGGTGACCAAGGCTGGTGAGTCCGCGCGACCTTACATCAACTCGCCGCTGACGATACGATCAATAATAGAGGCCGGTGATCCGGTCCCTGACCCGGGAGGCGTCCCGGGCGGGTTGCGGTGGGATGTCCCTGGAGGATTCAGAGGATCACCCGGCACGTGGGAGCTGGTGATTGACCAGCCGAGCAACACAATCCTTCACTTCCTCTTCAGGGGTACCCCATGATCATCTGCGTACGGGGCGAAGACGCACCTTTGGAGGGCTTGCTGCGATACGTGGACTCCGAGCACAGCTTCGACTTTGAGGTGGGCAGCCCTGCTGATTTGACGAGGCGGGCAGGAGAATCCGGCGTCACGAGCGTCTTGATCGGAACGCTGCAGGTCGAGGTGGGTGTGGCCAGTAGGCGGGCGTTGTATGTATGGGGTCTTCATCCTCGGATTCGCTGGGCCCCTGCGCAATTGATGCCGCCACGTGTGGAGCCACGTGCAGCATTCTTCGATCCGGATAGGCCATTCGCGCCGGGGGCTTCGGTCGCCGTCGCCCCGGTCGGTGCCTGGTTCACCGAGTTCGACGCGGGGAACGGCTGGGTACGCGTGGCATCTGACGCAGTTGCGGATGATGAAGTTGCTCAAATCGCGGAGGGAGTACTTCTAGGAGGGCGAGCCGGCGAGCTTCATTCGATCTGGCTGCAACCGGTATTTGATTGACACTCCAACAGAAGACCGAGAGGCGTTGCAGACGGCCTGCTGTCTTCCTATACGGATTCGGCGGCCGGTGGGCTGGGACAGGAGGGGTACTCGTACACGTACAACAATGGGCGGTCTCAAGCGATCGAAGCAATTCAGGCCGGTGGAATCACGATTTCCTGAAGCAGTAGCTCCGCGAACATTTCGCTTGGCTTCCTGAATCCGCCCAAGGTTTGGGAACATAGTTGTTCTGATATGTTCTCTGGGCTTTTTTCTGGTTGGCCTGAGTATGCTGGTTTCCGTGCGCCAGGTGGGCGTATCGGGGATCATTGTCGGAGGCTTCGCGACAGTGGCTGCTATATCGATGGGTGCCCTGGTGACAACGAATCGTCTGGTCGTGACCTCCGGCGGCATAATATATTGGCACAATTTCCGGAAGAAGGATATCCCGTGGCCCTCGGTCCGGTCGTTCGAGATCGGCACGTCGCGCTCGATGCTGCGATGGTCGTGCCTGGTTGTCAATTCAAGCTCCGGTCGTGTGCGCGTAGACGCTGTCGCCGGAACCAGATCATTTGTGGAGGGAGTGGCGGAGGAGCTGCGGTTGTTTCAGCAGGATCATGCGAATCTCTGATGTGGCAGAGCAAAGGTGTTCGCTAGTTTCGCGTCCCTGGGACGATCGCGAGCGTATCTTGCAGTGGTGTCATGTCCCGGTAGGTGCCACGACACCACGGGCGGGGTGACGGTCAGGGTGACCCGCAAAGTCGTGATCGCGATCTGCTGAGTACGATCACGGAGCCCTGATCTGGGGGAACACGTTACGCTTACAAGCGGGCACGCACAGGTGTAGCTGCGCGTGCGGTGAGACTCGCCGGTGCGGGCATGGGCGGGGTGGGCGTGAACGTGGATCCGGGGCTGCTGAGGGAGTTGCGGCGGGAGCGGGGCTGGGATGTGTGCGAGATGGGGCGTCGTGCGCGGGAGGCCGCGCGGGAGATGCGCATCCCAGTGCCGGATCTTGACATCCTTAAGGGTTATGTCCGCAGGCATGAGTGCGGGCGGGTGAGGGTGTCGGAGAGGTACGCGCTGCTGTATGCGAGGACGCTGGGAGTGGAGATGGGCGAGCTGTCACGGCGCGCTGTGCTGACGACCGCGGCGGCGGCGGTGCCGCTGGCGTTCGTCCCTGGCCCGGATGTGCTCGAGCGGGTCACGGAGGCGGTGACGGCGCCGTCGCGGGCTGACGATGTGACCGTCGCCTACTTCGAGCAGTCGATCGCGGGACTGCTGCGGGCTGAGGACACCGTGGGCGGTCCCCTGTGGGGGACGGCACGCGGGCAGCTCGCCGAGGTCGCCAGCCTGGCCGGGGGGCCGCGGGGGGTCAGGCGGCGCGGCTGGTGTCGCTGGCGGCGCAGTGAGTGGCGTGGGCCGAATCCAGCTAAGATAGTGGGTGGGGCCTTCTTTGGTGGTGGGCTAATTGCACTGGCTACAGCGCTGGCACGAATAGCCTAGTCACCAGGCGGAGAGGCTGGTCGGCTACGGCGACACCTCGGGTACCTGGAGCGAAGCGATCTGGCGTATCCATCGAAACATCGAATAACCCATGGGATGTCCGGCGTGTGCTCGACTGCGGTGACCAGATCCTCAAGCACCGCTCCGTTGAGGGTACGGCCGCTTCCCTGGATGTCACGAGCAGTGAACGACCCGGGGTAGCCGTCGATGTCCAAAATCGGTCCACCATCATATTTCCATGGGTAGATAGCGAGTTACAGCTCGGCGTCCGCAATCGGCGAGGTTCTCGCATAGAGCGCTGCGACCACCGATGCCGCCTGGTCGGCCACCTGCGTCAGGCTCGGCGCATACACGCGTGGTGGGCATGCACCATCTCCAACCCAGAAGACCGACTCGCCCGGCCGGTAGGGCTCGCGGCGGGCGGGGGTAGTGTCACCACTGTCCCGTTCGGAATAAGAATCCTGACATTCCGCGTGAGTTGTACTCGTGGTGCGTATGACAATACCGGGGAAAGGCGCTATCGGAATCTGATGCCGGGCGAACGCAACACGATCAAGGTTATCTGTCGGCTTATCGCCACCCAGGCGTCTGGAATCTCTAAAGAACACAATGGTACGGCGCCAGTGCTGGGCGGGGACGGACTTCGGACCCGCGCCCGTGAGCGAGCGACGGTACGAATGCCCCCAACTGACGTCGGTAGGCATGAGCATCCGCGCGGAAGGTCACGGCATCTTGATCGTCTGGCTCACCCACCGATGACCTCCGGCTCGGCTGGACTGTCCGTGCGTCATGCGCGGATGTCGCGTTGCTGCACTTCGGGCTTTCAGCCGGGCACCCCGCATGCCCGGCCCGCGCCCGGGTGTCCTCCGGCAGGGCTCGCGGCGGCGGGGGCCAGTGTCACCGCTCACCCGTTCGGAATAATAGTCCTGAAATGCGACTTGATTGTGGGCGGCTGGCGCAGGCGTGGGTGTAGGGCAGCGGTGGGTGCCGTCCTCATCGATGGTTCCCGTGGCTGCCTTGCCGTCGACAGCGAACCCGGGGCGCGTCGGCTCCGGGCACGGGACCGCCGCAAGGCGGATCGCGCCTGGCGGCGCTACACGCCGCTCTGTCCACTGCCGCGAAATGGGCATCAGCAAGCTCGACGCCCTCCGCCCTCCGCGACCTGTTCAACGGCCACGCCTGGCTCCCGCCAGGCCTCGAACCAGCCTGACCACAAGCCAGATCACGCCATGCCGCTAACGCTTGGTGAATAGCTACGGCGTGCTCGCTGAAGCGTGGCACGCCGAATGCTTACTACACAAAAGCCTTCCAGTGAAATATAATGACTGTAACATGACGGACACGACAACCAGTGACCCTGTAGTGCTTCGAGATGAAGATGATCGTGTAGAATGATAGTTCGAAACTGCGGTCCTGATCTTAATAGTTCCGCTATAGAGCGGAAACAGCGGGGGAATGTCCCGGCTAACGGAAGGTTACGCACGATGAGGTCGCAGATCTACCTGCTCCTTATCAGGGATGGCCGCCTGGCGCTCACTGTAGGCGCGGCACTGGAGGATCGCCTGCTGCGGGACGGCTGTAGAGCGATGGCGCTGGTACCTGCCGTCCGCGGGCCGGAATTCGCTGACTCCGATTGCCGCCGGCACCTGGCGACCTGGCGGTCCGGCTCAGAACCCGTCAGCCATGCACCGCAGGTGGTGGCTCTCTATGAAGACGGCATCCTGGCTGACCTGGCGTCCCTGGGCCTGCCCGCGTATGTCGGCGTCCGGCACGGTGAAGAGCCCCAGATCGCCCGCTGGGCAGACGATTCGGGTGCGATCATGCTGCCCGTTGCCACCGCGCGCGACCTCGTCGACGCGGTAGCTGACCATACCCCCTGGTCGAGGTACGCGGCCGATCTGCCGTCGGCCCGGTACCCGGTGGTGAGAGCGAAGGCCACGCCGATGGTCCGTCGTTCCCGCCAGTCCGGCCACGGCGGATCACCTGTGCGATCGCACAATATAGTCACCGTGGCTAGTGTCGCGGGTCCGCTGCTGCTGGCGGGCCTGCCTCCGGCCGCTATCGCCGCCAGCGGTCCCAGCCGGGCGCCAACGCTCGCCACCGCGGCCTCCGGCGGAAGCGTGATCGCCGTCGACACCGCGGATGTCCAGCCGAGCTCACCCCCCAGCGCCGCGGCCAATAACACCGGCGCGGCCAGCGGCTGGAGCAATTTCTTCAGCCAGCTCGGCAATGCCTACGTGAATTCCATGGCCCAATCTGCCCAGGCGCAGATAACTGCAGCTCAGGCGGACATGGCTTTCTGGAACGCAGTGGGACAAGCGGCCCCCCACGCCGTTCAGGCTGGCAACGTCACTGGCGCTTGGGCCACGGCGCCCGGCGCGGCGATCGGTGCTCCCGTATTTGCGGGTCTTGCCGCGGCAGTTGCGTCTGAAACCGGCCCCGGCATGATCCCCGCCGCAGCTGGCGGCTACGCGGTCGGAGCTGAGATCGGTGACATCGCGGGCTACACCGGCGGCTTCACCTACGGTTTTCGGAAGGGCCTCTATAACAGTCTTACCACCTCGCCGGCTGGCGGCAGCACCTCGCAGACCGGCATCACCACCAGCAGCACGTCGCCAGGGAGTACTACCGGCGCTTTCCATGGCCGGACTGCCACTGCGGCCGCCAGTGGCGACCATCTCGGTCAAACCCCGGCAAAGGCGGGCGCAGGAGGCGGCCTGGAGCCAGCGTTCCCCTACATCCAGCCCCGCCCTCCATCCCCAAGTGCACCACACCAGTCCGGGAGCGCCAAAGCGAATCCGGCCGCGCCAACCCGCGCAGTCGCAGCCGGTGGGGGCGGCGGAGGCGGCGGGGGCGGCGGGGGCGGCGGGGGCGGCGGGGGCGCCGCGGGCTTCCCGCATAGCTCCGGCGCGGCCCTCCCTCCCCCGCAGCCCACCCCCATCCCACGCCTCGTATCCGGCACGCCTGTGACCACGCTGCCTAAGATTCCGCCGCAGCGGCAAGAGGCTGCTCTCCCGCTCGGCGACTACTACCCCGACCCGCCTACACAGCTAGCCGACGGGAGTACGCCACCAGGCGGCGGGAGTACGGGCTCGCCGAACGGGACAAATACCGGCAACTCTGCCCCGGAAGCCGGCGCTCCCAGCACCGGGAACTCACCGTCCGGGGGCGGGGACACTGCCGTGGCCGGCGGCGTCCCGGCGGGCGGGGGCACGGCGGCGCCCGGCGGTGGGTCCCTGGGCGGGAACACGGCGGTGGCGGCCGCCGCTCCGGCGGCTGTTCCCCCGCCCACGGCGACGACGGTGGCCCCGATCACCGGTGACACGCCGCCCGGGTCGCTGGGTGGGAACACCTCTGTCATGGTTGCCTCTGCTGACCCCCTGGCAGGTGGCACCGGCGGGCTCGAAGGCGGCGAGCTCGGCGGCGGGTCCGCCGGCGGCGGGGCGACTGGCTGACGGAGTAGTTCTGTGGCTGCTGTGGTCAGGAACGAACTTCCGGTCGATGCCTGCCGCCACTTGATGGCGGCCCGCCTGACGCTCGTGACCGCGCCGGAAGGTCAGCGCCTGCCCCGGATGACCGCTGAAGTCGCGATTAAGGACTCGCCTCACCGGTCGGCTGCACGGGCAACTCGCGTGCCGGAAAGAGATGAAGCAGGCGCGGAAGCGCCGGGTCTTGCGAGTTCTCTGACGGGCAGGGCCGGCTCCCCGGCGAGCAGCATAGGACCACGCGTGTTATTCGGAAATAGCGGGGGATGTCCCGGCTAACGGAAGGTTACGGATGATGAGGTCGCAGATCTACCTGGTCCTGATCAAGGATGGCTGCCTGGCGCTCACTGTAGGCGCGGCACTGGAAGATCGCCTGCTGCGGGACGGCTATCGAGCGACGGCGCTGGTACCTACCGTCCGCGGGACGGAATTCGCCGACTCCGATGCCTGTCGGCTGCTGGCACCCTCGCGGTCCGGCCAGGGCCCCGCGAGCCACGTGCCGCAAGTGGTGGCCCTTTATGAAGATGGCCTGCTGGCTAACCTGGCGTCGCTGGGCCTGCCCGCCTACGTCGGCGTCCGGGACGGGGACGAACCCCGGATCGCCGGCTGGGCCGACGGTCCGGGCGCGATCATGCTGCCGGTCGCCACCGCGCGCGACCTGGTCGACGCGGTCGCTGACCACACCCCCTGGTCCAGGTACGCCGCCGTGCTGCCGCCGGCCCGGTACCCGGCGGCCAGGGCCACGGCCGCCGCCGTGGTCCTGCGGGCCCGCCAGCGCGGCCACGACGGGCCGCCCGCGCGATCGCGCAAGGTCGTCGCCATGGCCAGCGTCGCCGCCGGCCCGCTGCTGCTGGCCGGCCTGCCGCCGGCCGCCATCGCCGCCGGCGGCGCGAGCCAGGCGCCAGCCCTGGCCGCCACGGCCTCCGGCGCAACCGCGGCCGTCCTCGCCGCTGACACCCAGCCGGCCCCACCCCCCGCCGCCGCGCCCCAGGCCCCGGCTCCTCCCACCGCTCCGTCCGCCAGCGCCGCGAGCCGCACCGTCCCCGGAGCCGCCAGTGGCCTCGCCCCTTCGGCGCCTGGCGTCACCAGCGCCACCCCGGGCTCCATAACGGGACTCATCACCGGCAGCCCGCCTCCGCCGCTAGCGCTGACCGGCAACCTGCCGGCCGACGCTGCGGCTGCACGGGCCGCTGTCGCCCAGGTCACCGGCGGCGCCCAGCCAATACCGCCGGGCTACAACGCCGCCCCCGCCCCCGTGACACCACTCCTTACCGGAGGCGCGAGCAGCCTGCCCCTGCCTCCGCCGCCAGCGCCGACCGGCAATCCGTGGGCCGACGCCGCCGCTGCGCAGGCGTATACGGCACAGTTGTCGGCAGCAGCCAATCAGGCCGTGTGGAATGCCATTCGGGACTCAAACGTCGCGACCACCCCCTGGCCGACTACCGTGTATGGCCGTCTCTGCCTTGGCATCTGCCTCGGGGCTGGCTACACCAATGACGGCACTAACCACTCTCTTACGCTCTGGGGAGGATATGGCGTCGGCGGCAGCGCCGGCGTGGGCTGGGGGCCCGCCGCTACAGCGTTCGGAGCTGGTGTTCAAGGCCGCGCGAGCCTTGTCGTGCCCGGGATGCCCTGGATCAGTTTCGACGGCATGGCCCAGGCGGGGTACCAGTGGGGCACACCGTCGGGACCGGCGGCCGGGCTCGATGCCGCTCTCCGGGGCACGGTCAGCGTCGGCCCGCCATGGCTGCCGAATCTCTGGATAGCCGGTGGCGGCATCGCGTCGTGGGACGGGCAAAACTGGCCTAACCTGAAGCTCTATGCTCCGGTCGCCGCGGGATGGTCTTTCGCGACCGAATTCTCGGGCAATGTCTATGGGAACATTCCGTTGCCGAGCATTAAGGACATCAGCAACTACCTCGCCAGCCTCGGGCCCCCCACGGGCTATACGCTCGACGGCCAGCCGTACTGGCTAAACCTCGACCAGCAACCGCCGGCTGCCCCTGCCGCGCCGGCTGGTCCGACTGGTCCTCCCGATGGATATACGCTCGACGGCCAGCCGTACTGGCTGAACTTCGGCCAGCCAGCCGCCCCGCAGCAGTCGGCTCCCCCGGCCGCGCCCTCGACATCAGCCCGGGATCCCAACTGGACACCGGTCCCGCTGAAGGCATGGCCCGTACCGGACGCCCCGGCAGCCGGCGCCGAACCGGCCGCACCTGCGCCCGCCGCGCCGGGCGGCATCGTGCCCGGCGGCGGCTCGTCCGGCGGCGGTGGCGCGTCCGGCGACATTAGCAGTAACGGAACTCCCGCGACCGACGGCACCGTCACCACAGGCTCAGCCGGCGGAGCCGTCGTCGCACCCCCGCCTGCCGCCGATGCCGTGCCTGCGGCTGCCGTGCCTGGGGCCGCTGCCGACTCTGTGCCGGCCGTGCCTGCGGCTGCCGTGCCTGGGGCCGCTGCCGACCCCGCACTTGCCGCACCTGCGGCTGCCGCACCTGCCGCACCCGCGGCTGCCGTGCCGGGTGCCGTCGGCATCCCGGCGGGCGGAGTCGGCGGCACCTCGGTTGGCGGGATCACGGGAAACCCGGCCGCAGCTATGGCTGCCGCAGATGCGGCCGCCGCCGCCGCGGCTGCCGCAGCACCCGTACCCGGCACCGTCACCGGCGCGGGAGCGGGCGGTGGAGCGGGGACGATCACCATCGATGCCGGGACGACGACGACCGGGACCGGGTCGCTGGGGGGTACGACCACCGGTGGCATGACTGCCTTTGCTGGCGGCGTGACGGGTGCCATCGGCGCGATCGGCGGCGGCGGGGCCAGTGGCTGACCAAGCAGGCCCGGCGATGACCGAGGCCGGAGAGCTTGAGCAAGCCGATGACGGGCCCGGCTGCGGGGCTTATGCGGGGGCTTGCTCGGATCCGGTGTTCGTGCTGTGCTCGGGGCGGTCCGGGTCGACCTTGCTGCGGGTCCTGCTGGACGCCCACCCGGATCTGGCCTGTCCGCCGGAGACGAAGCTCCCTGAGGCCCTTGGGCGGCTCATCACCCTGTGGTCGGGGATGGCAGCACTTCCGTTGTCGGCCCGGGGTGATGGTCAGGTAACGCAGTTCCCGGCGACCGTGGTACATGAGGGCATCCGTCACACCGCCGACCTGATCGTCGGCCCGTATCTGGCGCGGCGTGGCAAGAAGCGGTACTGCGACAAGAATCTGGGCACGGAACTGCATGCGGATATGCTGTTGCGCGTGTACCCGGAGGCGAAGTTCATCTGCCTTCACCGGCATCCGATGGACGCGATCGCCTCGGGAATCGAGGCATGCCCGTGGGGGCTGACCAACTATGGGTTCGAGCCGTACGCGGCTGGGGCTCCGGGAAACTCGGTGGTTGCGCTGGCCAGGTACTGGGTGGATCATACTGCCGGAATCCTGGCCGTGGAGGAAAGATATCCGCAGAGGTGTCACCGTGTCCGTTATGAAGACTTGGTCGAAGAGCCGGATACGGTCACCCAGAAGATTTTCGAGTTCCTCGGGCTTCCCCCGGCCCCCGGAATAGCAGATCAGTGCTTTTCCGCCGACCATGAGAGGTTCGGGGCCGGGGATTTCAAGATCTGGAACACCTCGCAGATCACCGGCGACTCGGTAGGCCGGGGATGGTCCATCCCGGTGAACCTGATGGCGCCGATGGCACCGATGGTAAATGCGCTCGCGGGTCCGCTCGGGTACCGGTGCGTCGACGAGAGCTGGGGCGTGGCCGCCAGACCCGGTGACCTGCGGGTGACGGCTGATGGTCAGGCGCTGGTGCCCCCGGCTGCCGCGCGCAGTCCCGCGGGCCCGGTACCAGCCGGTTCGCTGCTGGTCAGCGAGCGGTTGCAGAACGGGCTGCGCGGCCTGGACGAGCCGTTCGCGGACGGGTGGAAACCGTACTCCGAGGAGTCCTTCGTGCTGGTCGCCCTGGCACCGTCGAGCGCGGACGGCGATGCCTGGTGGCTGGTCGATCTTGCGGCCCGGAAAGTGCTGGCGGGCAGCGGTACCTGTGACGAGGACGCCATCTGGACCGTCATCGCGCCCGCGGCGACGTGGGAGCAGGTAATTCGCGATGGCGTCAACGTCGGCACGGCGTTCCGTCGGCACGGGATGCGCTACCAGGACAAGGGCGACGGCGGGCCGGGGTCTCTCATCGCGGAGAGCCGTGTCGCCATGATGGGTGACCTGCTCGGCATCACCACGTGGCGGCCCAGCCCGGCCAGCGCGTCCGCGGTGCAGCTCACGCCGGACGGTGCCTAACAGGCCGATCGCCGTGACAGATAAGGTGCCATCCAGCCAATCGGGTGCCGGCCGCGAGCGCCCGGTTCCGGAAGCGGATCTTGACGCTGCCTTGTGGCCGGACCCGCCAGGCATGGCGGGTCCGGCCACAAGGCCCTTGATGACTGACAGCGTCCCCCGGATATCGGCGCGGGACCGCGTACGCACGGAGCAGGAGCGCAGTGCCAGACGGCGGCGGCGGATTCGCGCGTTGACGGTAAGCGCTGGTGTGCTCATGCTGGCAGGGGTGGCCGCCGTCGGCATCACGTCCCATCACGGCAGGCATACGGCCCCCCCAGCCCTCCCAGCCCCGTTCGGGTACACCGGGCCTTACGCGCCGGTGACGCTAAACGCCGACAACAGTGTGACCATGGCTCGGCCCGGCGTCACCAAGCCCATCCTCGACGTTTATGAGGACTTCCAGTGCCCCGCGTGCCGCGCGTTCGAGAAATCGGACGGCGCCGTGATCCAGCAGCTTGCCGACCAGGGAAAGGTGAAGGTCGTTTACTACCCGTTCACGATCTTCTCCGGCCAGCCTCAGCTGGCCAACTCCGTCCGGGCGTGGGCCGCGGCCAAGTGCGCCCCGCCGGGCCGCTGGGTCAAGTACCACAACGCGCTCTACGCCAATCAGCCGGCTCAGACGACCTCTGGCGGTTTCCCGGTCAGTCAGCTCATCCGGCTGGGCAAGGACGCCGGCATCATCAGCCCCGCCTTCGCGCAATGCGTCCGGTCGCAGCAGTACGCCGCGCAGAACGCGCCGCTGAGCGATCAGATCATCAACGCTGGGGTGAGCACCATGCCGGCTCTGACGCTGGACGGGAAGGTTCTCGGTAGCAGCCTGACCCCGTCCGCGCTGCGAAAGCTGATACTGGCCCGGCCACAGAAGCGGACCGGTTATGCCGAGGGGGCGTGACAGGCAGCTGAGGCTGCCTGGCCACGCCCCCCATGGTCCTTAGCGTCAGGAGGCGGCTCCGGGAGCAGGGGCCGTGCCTCCGGGCAGGGTGGCCGTGCTAGGCGGAGTCGCCGTGCCCGCGAGCGTGGTGCCCGTGCCTCCGGTCGGACTTGGATCCATACCGGGACCCGCCACGTCCGGGCCCGGAGTCGGGTTGACGGGTTCCGGGAGCGGCGCCGGCGGAGCCGGGATCACCGGCAGCGTGATGGGCCGGTTCGGTGACGGTGCCATGGTAGGTGCTGTTGGCGAGTGGGAACTGCTATTCCCGCCGCCAGCACCCGATGTGGGTGTGAGCGTTGGGCTCGCGGGCGCCGTCGCGGACGTGGGCGATGTGGATGCTGGAGCGGACGCCGTCGCCGGGAGGCTGCTCACCGGGCCCGGTGTCGGTGCCATCGTCTGGCCCGCGGTCGTCGTCGGCGTCGAGGTTGGTGCGGTGACGCACGTGAGGGCGCAACACGCCGAGTTCTCGTACGGCGGTGCGGCGGCATTCAGAGCCGGGTCCTGCTGACAGCCGACCGGCACGGCGGTACTCGTCCCGCTGGGTCCGGCGGACGGACCGCCGGCGGAAGGCTGGCTGGAAGCCGAAGGCTGGCTGGAAGCGATCGGCTGGGGTTGCGGCTGGGGTTGCGGCTGCGGCGTCGGCTGGCCAGTCGGGGTCGGCTGGCTAGTACCCGTCGGTTGGTCGCTATCCGTCGGCGAGCTGGAGTGCTCCCCGTGTCCGTCTCGCTGTCCGCGTCCCTTCCCACTGCCCTGAGCGGTGGGCGCAGCGCCTTCGGATGGTGATGCAGGAGGCGAGGAGACCGTGGCGCCGCCTCTGGCCGGTGCGGGCGACCCAGCCACAGGCGGCGACGGGCGGGCGGACAAGCCTGGCCACGCCAGGGGCTGATAGATCGGGCGGGCCGGGTTGTCCTGGTTGTTCTGCGGCGGTTGGGTGTCCGTGTCCGCCGGGCTCGTGTGCCGCGACGTGGTCTGTGTCGGCACGGGCAGGACGACGTGCAGCTTCCACTGGGAGGCCGACGTGACAGGCAGGATGTCCTGGGCGCCGCGCACGTTCATCGTGACCAGTTCGTTGTTCACCGCCTGGCTGATGTATGGCAGCAGGTCATCGCCGATTATCGTCTCCGCGTGACCGCCCTGCCCCTGCTGCGAGCCGGACGGCCCGATGCCCTGCATGGCGCCCGACAGGTCGGCGTAAAGGAAGTGCAGGCCGGAATGCGCGGCCGCGACCATGCTCGTGGCCTGCTCGTTCGCCGTGTTCAGCGCGGACACGAGCTGATCGGACATGTTCGCCTGCTGCTGGCTGACCGTGCTCCAGGTGAACGGTGACCACCACGTGAAGCCGGACGATAGCTGCTCCCCCGGGATTGTCGGGTACCCCAGCGTGACGATCGATGTGCCGGGAGCGGCGTGGGCCGCGACGGCATCCAGCAGAGCCGCCTGAGAATACAGGTAGTAGCCGTCGTCGAAGCTCGTCATCAGTTGCGGGAAAGCCTTCGCCGGGGCCGCGGTGCCGAACAGCTCGCTTCGCATCGGCCCAGCCAGGGGGGCATTGCCGCCGCCGATGCCGACAATGACGACGCTGGAACGCGTGACAGCGCCGATCAGCGCGGGCAGTGCGCCCTGGTTCCCAGGATCGAACAGCGAGCTGCTCGTAGCCGCTGTGACGGGGATGAACAGCACGTTCACGTGGACGCCGCTGTTCGCTGCCTGCACCTGGTTGAGTGCCTGGAGCGTTGGCGGCACTGACTTACGCAGCTTCGCTTCGGAACTCGTTGCGTAGCCGTAGGAGTAGAAGTCGCCGATAACGACGACGTTCAGTTCCGGCTTGGCCGGGACCTTGAGGACTGCGGTCGCTGCGACGGCTGCGTCGGACTTCGGAGTCAGGATGGAGGCCAGCAGGACCACCATCAGCACACTTCCCAGCCGCCAATGCCATGCCGGTTCTCGCCGCAAGGCTTGCCGCCGGGGAATGCTCACTTTTTTCTGCGAAAACGAACGCTTTGCGCGGGTCACGTGCGTTAGCTCCTTCGCGGCAGATTCCGTTCCTAGCAGGCTAAACATCGCCGAGAGGCATTAGCTGCCGCTCGCGCCGCCGCCAACCGATCCAGGGCGGGAACCGTCACCGGGCCCCGATCCTCTGGGGCCGGAGACAGATCCCGGGGGCGGCGGACCGGCGTCAGCGGCTGACACGCCGCCGCGCTGAGCATTGGCTGCATCGGCAACGAGCACCACGTGCTGGCCGGTGCCGTCCCTGATCTACCAGCCAAGGTGGACCCCTTATCCTCCGGGAACTTCCGTGATTATGCCAGGAAACCCCCGGATGCATCCTACGTCAAGTGGAACAGCGGATAACTCGCCGTAAACGCGCGGTAGATCAGCAGGACCCAGCGTCCTGAGTTATCAATTCGCTGGCAGTTTTCGGCGAGGTTTTCGAGAATCTGATCTGATCGGCGGTCGCGGTCCGCGCGAATGGCTTCGGGTTTCCAGTTCCACTCGCTGATCCGATCAGGACGCCACGGCTGATCAGGAGCTGGACGATCCCTATGACCGCTGAGCACCAGCAGGGGCTGCTCGACATCAGCATCATGATCCTTTGCAAGTGGCTGGATCCCGGAGAGCTCCCCGCCGAAATGGCGATCAGCGCCATCACCCTGGCAGAACTGTCCGCAGGCCCTCACGAGGTACGCAGGAACGAGGAACAGGTCGGCTATGACGAACATGCCGCAGGGGTCAAGTCACGCCACCGAAACTCCACTCTTGCGCCATGGTCAACCGTGTCGGAGACATTCGACGACCTGTTCAGTGCTACCCAGTAGCACGGAATAGCACCTGTGGGGTACTCTGGCTGGCATGACAGCGCAGCCGGAGATCACTCAGCGAGACCTGCGCAACAGGTCGAAAGAGATCATGGACGCTGTCCAGAACGGGCAGGCATTCACCGTCACCCGCGACGGGCACCGGATCGGCGAGCTGATCCCGCTGCGACAACGCAGGCGGTTCGTGCCCCGGGGAGAGTTCGCGGCGATGTCCCGGAGTGCTCCTGACATCTCCCTTGACGCCTTCCGGGCCGATCAGGACGCCACGGCTGATCAGGAGCTGGACGATCCCTATGACCGCTGAGCACCAGCAGGGACTGCTCGACACCAACATCATGATCCTTCGGAAGTGGCTGGACCCGGGGGAGCTCCCCGCCGAGATGGCGATCAGCGCCATCACCCTGGCGGAACTGTCCGCGGGCCCCCACGAGGTACGCAGGAACGAGGAGCAGGACGACTATGACGAACATGCCGAGCGCGCCCGGCGGCTTGACGTACTCCAGCGCGCCGAGAACGAATTCGACCCCATCCCGTTCGACGCGGAGGCAGCCCGTATCTACGGCAGAGTCTGCGCGGCCGTGATCGGGACCGGCCGTAAACCGAGGCGCCGGGTCGCCGACCTGATGATCGCAGCCACCGCGATCGCCGAGGAACTGCCCCTGTTCACCATCAACCCCGATGACTTCAAAGGGCTGCAAGACCTCCTCACCGTCGTGCCGGTGACCCGGCCGGAAGCGCCTCAGGGCCGAGTGTCTGGGGTGGGCGGGACGCGGAAGTCGGCGAAGTCGAAGCCGGGGGAGACCACGCAGCTCACGAGCACTTCCTGAGCGGTGACGGGCCGGGCGGCCTGCCAGGTGCCCCCTGGCACGAGCGCCTGCGGCCGCTGCCCGCTGGCCAGGTCCGGGCCGAGCGTGATCGCGGCGGGATCACCCGAGGGCCTGTCACCGGTCCCGTCAAGCAGCAGGCTCAGCGGGCCGCCTGAGTGCCAGAGCCACAGCTCGTCAGAAACCACCGCGTGCCAGCTCGACTGCGCGCCGGGCGGCAGCAGGAAGTATATGGCGGTAGCCGCGGCCCGAGGCCCGCCACCGGTCGGCACGAGGGACGGTCCGGCCGCCCACGTCTGCCGGTACCACCCGCCCTCGGGGTGGGGGAGCAGGTCGAGGGCCTCGGCCGTGCCGTGCCGGGCCTCCAGTGCCAGGTAACGCCCGGCAGGGTCGCGCCGCAGGTAATGGACTGCTGTGACAGCAGCCGTCTCGACCGGCCCGTATATGTGCGGGAACAGCGTGGCCGCGTCGACGCCGGGCGGTGGCGCGGGATCGCCCTGCTCGTAGCGGACCTGCGCGGACAGCCGTGATTCGTCTAGGGCCAGTGCCACAAGCGGGTCGGATGCCGCGTAGAGCGCGTTGGCCACGGCAAGGGCCGTCGGCTCATCTGGCGATGCGTGGACGAACCCATCAGCCGCCAGCGAAACGGGCTCGTACGCCGTTCCCTCTACCGCCCGCCACTGCGCCAGGGGAACCAGGTGCCAGATCATGCGGCCACCGTAAACCCGGGGCCGTCGTCACGATGGGGAATCTTCGGCGTCCGCGGCGTCGTGCGGGGCGACGGTCCCCGCGCATGACCCACGTCTTGAGGGGAGCCCTGGGCCTTGCATAAAGATCTAAAAGCCATTCATGACGAACGGAAGCGTCGTGGCGGCACTGCCCCGGGAAACACCCCGTTTATGCCGAACGGGGTGCGGAGGCTGCGTCGGGGCTGAGGCGGTACTGCCCCGGGGCACCGTGGCAGCACTGTCTGAGGGAACTTCCCCCGAGTAAATGCCGTCAGTCTGTGCACCGATGACCCCGGCTGCGCGTCGTAAGGACAGTGAGTTTCAGTGTGGGGCGTTAGAGAAGTTCGTTGACCCAGAGCGAGGTGTAGTCGAATAATGGCAGAGTCAACAGCATGCCCAAATTGTGGTGGCATCAGTTACAGGCACCGGATTACACGTGAGAGCTTGCATGAGAACCACGGTATAATTGATGCGTTAAGGGGTATGGCCAAGACAAACCCATTTGCTAGCGGAGTACTCTCAACGGTGCTTGCCATCGATTTCGCGGGCATAGTCAAGGTTTTTCGCTGCCGCAACTGCGGTCATATCTTTAAATAGGTGACTCGAGTAACCCGAGGCGTCAGCCCAGGGCGGCCCGGCCTCCGCGATCGTGCAGCCAGGCCGCCCGGGCAGGACATCGTGACCTCACAACCGCCCGGGCAGACGGTCACTTCTTTGCGGTGCCTTTCGACAGCCGGTGTGGCACCAGCAGACCCGAGTTCGCACCCTTGTCAAGCATAGGGATTGCCCTCGACCGTGATGGTGCTCAAAGTTGCCGTGGCCGGTAAATGTCGGAGCGGTGCTCGATGGCCACGACGTCGACTCTGCGCCGGTGGTCGTCGATGCGGTAGATCACCCGGTAGTCGCCGCGGCGGGCGCTGCGCAGCCCGTCAAGCCCGAGCCGGAGCGGCTTGCCGACCCGGTGCGGGCTGGCGGCCAGGGATCCGTACAGGAACTCCACCACGGCGGTGGCGACCTTCTCCGGCAGCCGGGTCAGTGCGCGGCGGCCCGCGGCCGTCCACGCGATCGCGTAGCCCGGCTCGCTCACCGGCCGGGGATCAGGCGCAGCGCTTCGTCCTTGCTCAGCATCGGCGCGTCGGCGGCGGCAAGCTCAGCCAGTGCCTCGCGGATGTCGGCCAGGAGCGCCTCGCTGCCCGTGACATCGAGGGTTTCCTCCAGCGACTCCAGGTCCTCCACGCTGATGACCACCGCGGCTGGGTGGCCATGCTTGGTGATCACGACACGGCCATGTTCGCGCTCAAGGCGGTCCACGACCTCCGAGAGCCGGTTCTTCACGTCCGCGAGGGACATCTGCTCAGCAGCCGTCATGGCCATAAGTATAGCTACTTTCGTCGGCTGCTAGCTGGCACTACTTCTCCCATGGCGCCTGGTGATCCCGACGCCGTGCAGCGGCTCGCACCGGCCAGGATCATGGTCTTGCCGGACAGGCCGCTCACGATGGGCTTTTTCGATTGCGTGTCCTTGTCTGCCGTCAGTGGCTGTCGTACTCGTCGTGGCGGCGCCACCAGAAGCCGGTCTCGTTGCGGCCGAGCGGCGCTCGGTCGAGCCACTGGTACATGCCCCAGAGGCCGTCCAGTCCGCGCGCGTACGCCGAAGTCAGTCACGAAGTGCACGAGGGTTGATGATCCAGTGGTTGGTCCGGAATACACGGTCGGCGACCGTTATGTCGCGCTCGTCCGCGAACGTGAAGCCGACGGAGCGGCAGATGCCGTTTGACGGGCCGTTCGTTGTCGCGGGGAACGCGTGCACGAGACCCCATCGGCCGTCGTCGCGGGCCAGCTCGAGCAGTGCGCGGACGGCCATCGTGCCGAGTCCGCGTCCCTGGAACTCGGGCAGCACCATCCAGCCGATTTCGTCTATGGGCTTGCCGTCTTCGTCGTGCGGCCACAGCACCACGGATCCCGCCACCCCTTCAGGCGCGGCCTCGTCGGGAACGATCATCTTGATCCACTCGGTGTCCGCCGCCGCCTGCCGGACATCGCGCGCGACCTTCGCCTCGATGCCCTCGCGGGGGAGCGGGCCGCCGAGCTCGGCCATCATGACCGGGTCGCAGCGCATCCGGACGTAGGCATCGACGTCGCCAAGCTCAACATCGCGCAACCGCACCCGTCACTCCCCTTCCGGCATTCCCTGGCCAACGCAAAAGGGGACATCCCCGGACACGGGAACGGCCCCCCTCACGAACCGGCGAGCCACAGCGGGGGGCTCACACGTTCAATGTGCCGGCCTTCACCTGCGCGGCGAATGCCTTCCATTCCGCCTGGCCGAAGACCAGCTTCGGGCCATCGGGATCCTTCGAGTCACGCACGGCGATAACCCGGCCCGCCACGCCAACCTCGACGCACGCACCGCCGTTGCTGGTGCTGTAGCTCGCCTTGCGCCACACGCCAACCTCGACGCAATTGCCGCCGTTGCTGTTGCTGTAGCTCGCCTTGCGCCACTCGATGCGGCTCATATCCATGTCTTGGCTATTTCCTCCGCTAGAGCGAGGGAGGCAGACCTCGGGAGTGCCTCCGCCTTGATGGTATCCCAGGCGACCACGAGAGAGGCGATGTCCTCGGCGTCCTCGATGACCTGGCCCCGCACGGCCGTGTCCTGGTAGGCGACGCTCTGCGCACCCTCCAGCTCTGCGATGGTGAACGGCCCTCTGAAACCCTCGTGGGCGCCGATGCTCGTCGGGATCACCTGGAGGACGATGCTAGGCCGCCTGGCCATCTCGATCAGGTGGTTTACCTGATCTCGCATCACGGACGTGCCTCCGACCGGAAAGCGCAGCACGGCCTCGGTGATGATTACCCACAGCATCGGCGGCTTGTCCCGGTCCAGGATCGCCTGGCGTTCCATCCGGGCCGCCACCAGCTCGTCAATCTCGTCGTCAGTGTCCCCGACCCGGGTACGGAAGACAGCACGGGCGTAATCCGCCGTCTGCAGGAGACCGGGGACCACCATAGGCTCGAATGACCTGAGCGTCTTCGCCGCGGCTTCCTTGTCCGGCCAGTCGTGGAACCATCCTGGATATGCCCGGAACTTGAAGGCGTCCTTCAGGTGCCCGCGCAGCCTGGTGAGCGCCTCCTCTGTGCGCAGCTCGGGCACGGCGTCCAGGGCGCCGGTCAGCGTCACGGACGAGGTCCGCTGGCCCTTCTCGATCTTGGCGATCAGGTCGGCCGAGCAGAACACCCGGCCGGCCAGCAGCTCCTGCGACATGCCCGCCCTGTTCCGGTAATACCGCAGCTCCGCGCCGAACACGCCAAGCGGGCTCATGCCCGAGCCAAAATCCTTCCGCGCTGGCACCAGCTTCCCCCCTCCGTGCATTCCCGGGCACGTCAGGACCCGGGGCCGCCGCGCTCCCGCCAGGCTGACCCTCGGCGACGCGCGGCGGGACTACCCTTCAAAGGGTAGTCCCCCGGCGACAGGGCGTTAGCGAAACTCCGCAGGAAGCCCCGCCTCGTGGAACGCGGTCCCGCGGTGGCCCGCCGGGCGGCTGGAGGGTCAGTCCTCGCCGGGCTTTCCCTGGCTGTGCTTGTCGGGGCTGTGCTTTTCGAGGTAGGCGATGTACACCGGGCGGAGTTCCTCGGCGATCTCGCCTGCCCCGGACTCGAGCGCGTCGGCGATCAGCGCGGAGGCCCTGGCGACATCCGCCGTCGCCGCGTCCTGGCGCCCGGCCGCCGCGCGGGCCGCCGGAATCTCCCTCAGCAGCTGCCAGAGGAACCCGGCGTCCATGTGGTGCACGGCGCGGCGTACCGCCAGGTCGTGCAGCTCGCGGGAGGAGAGGGATTCAAGATCGCGGCGGGTGGGCACAGCACTGACCCTACAGACTGACCCTACAGCGCCTACCGGGCAGGGCCCTGCGGCTCAGCCGCGGCGCCCCGCTCCTTCGCAAGGTCCTCGAGGCCGTACCGTTCGACGTGCTCCTGACTGTCCAGGCTGATCGTCCGCAGCCCCTGCGCGGCGAGCCGCTCGTTGATCTCGTCCAGGTGCTCGCGCACGACCTGCTTCTCCGCGTCGGTGGTCTTGCCCTTGTGCGGGTTACCCGCGTGCTCCACGGCGCCGTAATTGGTGCGATCGCCCCGGGCGGCGACGGGCGCGCTGGCCCTGGTCGTGCGCCTGGCCGGCCGGGCGGTGATGAGCACCTCGCCCATCGGCTTGTCCGTGGCCAGCCTGTCGAACGCATCGGCATCCATGGCAACCCGGCGCGGCTCCTCCTCACCAGGGAGGAAGAGGTCGACAACGGCCACCCGCACCGCGGCCTTCTCGATGGCCATCGCCTCATCGGCGAGCGCCTCGATCTCCACCGGCCCGTCCCCCAGCTCGGGGTGCTCGTGGATCACGATGCGCGCCAGCGTGTCGTCCCGCGTGATGAGCTCGCCACTCAGGTCACTGAATCTGACGGTCTTCTGGCCCACTCTCTGTTCCTCCTTGGATCCCGGCGCCCGGTCGAGCACGAGGCATACCCTGCACCAAGGGCCGCCTCATGTCAAACGCTTGTTCGATACGCCTGGTCCCTCGCGTGTCGCTGTTCGACGAGCAGCCAGGCGGCGGCCAGCAGGGCGATCGCCGCCGGGCACGTGACGGACTGGCCCCGGGCGGGATTCGGGCGGGATCAGAGCGTCACGGCCGGAACAGGTCCGCGATGTCGCCAGGAACAGGCGCCCCCGGCTGGTACTCCGCTGGCAGGGGGCGGTTCGGCAGGGTGGCGGGCGCATCGGCGAGACCGAACCGGGAGCGCAGCCGTCCGAAGAAGTCCGCGCGCTGGAACCGCACCATCCGCGCTTTGCGCTCACACTTGTACACGGCCATCCAGTCGCCAGGCTCGAGGACGCCCCGCAGCTGCCCGTCGATGCTGACCGCGATCGGGCCGGACTCCTCGAGCACCCATATGGCGACAATTTCATCGGCCGCGAGGATGAGGCTGCGGTTGAAGATCATGTGTGGCGCGACGGGCGTGAGCACCAGGGCGTCGACGCGCGGCGAGACGACGGGTCCGCCCGCGGCGAAACTGTAGGCGGTCGAGCCGGTCGGGGTGCTGATGACCAGCGCGTCCGCCGAATACGATGCGAAGAGCCGCCCGTCGAGATACACGGCGAGGCTCGCCTGCCGGTCCCGCACCAGCTTCTCGAAGACCACGTCGTTGACGGCGACGACGTCGAGCGCTATCCCCGAGCCCGCCGCGCCGGGCTGGTCCCGGTGCGGCGGCGGCGGCGGGAGCGTCGGCCCGCGCCCCTTCCGCAGCAGGGCATCGATGCCCGCCGGGACCTCAAGCGGCCGTGCCGCGCGCACCGTCAGCGTGAGCCGTTCCTCGATCCGCGCGCCGCCATCGTGATAGATGTCCAGCGCGCCGCAGATGCCGGCCGGCTCGACTTCGGTGAGAAAGCCCAGCGTGCCGACGTTGATCCCGAGCACCGCCGCGTCGTCGTGCGCGGCGATCCGCGCGCCCCGCAAGAACGTCCCGTCCCCGCCGACGGTCACGATCAAATCCGGATGCCCGCCCGCCTCCGCCTCGTCACGGGCGTGCCGGCGTGGCACGCCGTCTCCGGTCTTGTCCCAGACGTCGACATCCCTGAACGGCACATCGTGATCACGTGCCCAGGCCCGCACGGCGTCCGCCGCGTCGCGGGCGGCGGCACGTCCGGTGTGCGTGACCAGGCCAATGCGTCGGATCGTCACCATTCCTCCACGGGTAGACAGGATGCCTTCGGCGGACTGCCACCACTGCGAAGCCCGTTAGTAATAAAAGCTTTTAAATTTATATCTAACGGGCTTCGCAGCAATGACTGTCCCCGCTCCTGCACGGCCTCATGCGGTGTCTCCCGCTCATGCCGCGGCTTCCAGCGTCAGCAGGGCCCGCTTGGCGGCGGCGCCGCCTACGTACTGGCCGGGAGCGCCGTCGGTGCGCACCACCCGGTGACACGGCACGACGACAGGCAGCGGGTTGGTCGCGCACGCCGTCCCGACGGCGCGCACCGCCCTGGGGCTGCCGGCGGCGGCGGCGACGGCCGCGTAGCTGGCGGTCGCGCCGTACCCGATCTCGGTCAGGCGGGCCAGGACGGTCCGGCGGAACCCGCGGGCAAGCTGGAAGTCCAGCGGCAGGCCGAACAGGTCCCGCCGGCCCGCGAAGTACTCCCCGATCTCCCGCGCGGCGGTGTCAAGCCGGGCCGGGGCGAGCAGCACCCGGGGGCTGACACGAGCGGCGAGCTGGCCGAGAACCTTGTCATGGTCCTCGCTTGCGTAGGCCACCCGCACCAGGCCACGCTCGGTCGCGGCGAGCAGCAGCGAGCCGACGGGGGTGTCGAGGGTGCGGTAAGCCACGTCGAGGATCCCGGCCTCGCCCGCGGCCGCCGCCAGCCGGTCGTGCAGCCGTTGCAGGGTCTGCGGGCTGATCCCGGGCAGCGCCGCGAACAGGTCGCCGTCACCGTCCGCGGTCCTGTGCGTGGTCCTGTGTGCGGTCATGTGTGTGGTCATGATCAGGGCTCTCTTTCCTTGTAGCTCTTCCGTAGCGCGGCGATGCCGTCGGCGGCCGCTCTGCGGGCCGCGTCCGGGCTGCCGCCCACGATCCCGGCCACCTGCGCGTACGGCAGGCCGGCCAGGTAGTGGTAGGCGACCGTCTGGCGCTGCCTGAGCGGCAGCGCCTTCACCGCGGCGAGCAGGTCGGCGTCGCCGCCGCCGGGGACGCCATCGGTGCCCGGCTTCTGCGGCAGGTCACCGGCGGGGATCGGGCGCCGGGCCCTGGCGCGGAGCTGGTCGATGGCCTTCCTGTGGGCGATCGTGACCAGCCACGCCTCGACGTTGCTGCCCGGCCGCAGGCCCGGGTAGGCCTGCATCGCCGACAAGAACGTCTCCGACCAGGCGTCCTCGGCGACGTCCGTGGCGCCAAGAACGGCGCGGCACACGCGCCACACCGTCGGCCCGTGCTCGGCCACGACCGCTTCGAAGGGCTGCTGTCTCACAGCCGGTAAACGTTCCGGGGCGGCAGGACGTGAGGTCCCGGCCTCATCGAATCCCGAGCTGGCTCGCGGGCCGAACGTGGCAGGATCCGGCATGCGCAGATGATCCTCTCGCCGCGACGGGTATGCCTCGCCCACTTTCTACACACTGCGACCATGATCACGATGGATATGTCATGGTATGTGGTCGCGGAACTTGTAGAGAGTCGCTCGGATGCCCGAGGCCGGGAAGGGCTGGGGCCTCCGGGTGGTGTCATGCGCCGGCAGGCGCCGTGGTGTCATCCTGGCTGGCTCTGCACGGTGGTTACTGTCACCGCTGCGGAGCCCGTTCGGTATGAAGGGTAGTTAGATGACTGACGCCAGCGCATCGAAGAGGCGGTCGATGTCCGCCTGGGTGATGTGCAGGTGCGGTGCGATCCGCAGCGAACTACCGCGCAGGGCGGCGAAGCAGTTCGCGTCCGCCAGCGCGGGGAGCACGCGGCCGCGCGCGTCATCAGGGAGGATCGGCGCGAGACTGGCGGTATTGAAGTAGGCGATCTCGTCCGGCACGTCGAACGCCTGCCGCTGTGCGCCGATGTCTCCAGCCTCGACGTGCTCAGCCCGTGTCATGGCACCGATTCAACCACCCGGCGGGCGGCCTGCCGCGATGCTAGGCACCAGCTCCAGGTAGGAGATGCCTGGCATGGGGAGCGTGAAGACGAATGTCAGCGGCCCGTCGGCTCCCCTGGCATCACGGATGACGGGGGAAAGCTCGTCGAGCCTGTTCAGCTGCCGCAGCGTCCGCCACTGGCCGTCATCCGGCCAGTCGGCGGTGCCGCGCAGCCGTTCCCAGGCCGCGACGATGTTGGAGTGCTCCTCGTCGATGCGGCGGTGGCTCACCGTGTACGAGGCGCCGTCAGGGACGTCGATCCGCAGCCGTACCTCCCGGCTGAGATGCTGGTCGCCCTGGCTGCGGCTCTGGTCAAGCGTCGTGTTCCATACCAGCACGCCGATGCGCCCGTCACCCTCACGCGCCGCGACCGCCTCGACGAGTCCGCCCGCTCCGTCACCCGTGACGTGGACCCCCAGTTCGTCCGCGCCCATCCCGGCGAGCAGGGCAAGCGCCCAGAACCGGGGCTTGCGCAGGTTGCCGACGGACAGCAGGCCGAACCCGCCGTGAAAGAGTGTCGGCGGCGGCCCCAGCTCCTCGAAGTGGTCAGAGGCGACCCAGTGCGACAGCGCGTCGAGCCGGCCGGACGCGGACCGCATCCCGTGCAGCAGGAAGGCGGCGGCGAAGACGGTGTCGCCGACCCGGTTGAAATGCGTCGGCGTGGTTCCCCACTCGGTCCACCAGATCGGCGTGCCCTCGCGCCCGTGCGCGCTGAGCAGGGGACGCAGGTCAAGCGGGGCATTGCCGTATACGTGAGTGGACACGAAGTCGAGCGGTGCGCCGGAGGAGTCCACGTGGGTGAGCAGCTCGGCGATCCAGTCGGCGGCGGCCGAGGACGGCCCGCCGACCTTCAGGTCCGGGTGCACGGAACGGACCGCGCGGGCGGAGACGTCGTAGAGGCGGAAGTACTCCTCCGGCGTACCTGACCAGAAGACCTCCAGGTTGGGCTCGTTCCACACCTCGAAGGCCCAGTGGTTCCTGACCTCATCCAGGCCGTACCGCTGGGTCAGGTGCGTGACAAGGTCCCGGACGAGGGCTTCCCACCGGTCCCAGTCCCTGGGCGGCGAGATGACCGCCCCGTAGGAGAAGACCGTCTTGCCGGGGTCACGGGCCAGGTCACGAGGCATGAATGACAGCTCGACGACCGGCCGCAGGCCGAGCCCCGTCAGCTGGTCGTACACCCAGTCGACGATCGAGAAATCGTGGACGGGAACGCCGCCGTCTTCGCGGTACACGCCGACGTCGTCGCAGAGGATCCCGTGCGCCCGGACGGCGCGGACGCCGAAGGCATCGCGGGCGATCCGCAGCGCCTCGCGCAGCTCCGGGCCGATCACCCGGCCGCCGGTGCGGTCCCTGCGCAGCAGGTAGCTCAGGTGCTCAGAGCCGATCATGGGCTCCCATGGCCGCGGCAGCTCGCCGGTGACGTCCCCGCTGACTGTCACGGTGACCGCCGCGCCGGCTTTCGCGCTGCCGTTGGCCGGCGCCGCCGCCACCGGCTCGGACAGGAGCCCGGCCGACACGGCGTCGGCTACCGCCGCCACGGCGTAGTACGCGGTGCCTGAGCCGATGGTGGTGTCGGCGTACGGGCCGGCCGGGACCGCGAGCACGTCACCGCCACCATGATCGAGGACTTCGTAGGGCCCGTCCGCCGCGGCGGCCCGGCAGATGAGGTAGCCGACCGCCCCGGGGACCGGATCCCAGTCGAGCGTGACGTGACCCCGGCCCGGGACGGCGCGCAGGCCCACGGGGGCGGGCAGCCGCGCGGCGCCCTGTGCGGGGGGCACCTCCCAGTCCGTGCGGGCGGCGGTGAAACGTTCGGGTCTCGCCATGCGGGTTCTCCCTTCGGCCTCCGGCCTCCCTCAGCGCTCCGGTGGCACGGAGAATCGCTCGGCACGCAGATAGCGGATGTCGACCTGGCCGACCGGGTCGGCGGCGAACCGGCGGGCGAGCACGTCGTTGCCGAGCACGTCGTCGAGGGCGGCCAGGATGATCGACTGGTCGAGGTCCAGGTACCTGTGGCCGACCGAGCCGCTGACCGGATCAAGCGCGTCAAAGAACCCGTCAGGCCCGTACACCTGCGGATAGTCCGCCAGCATCCGCTGGATGTTGGCCCATGCCTGCCCCGGCAGGACGTTGAGGGCGAGGAACGAGGCATACGGGGTGACGGCCGTCTGCACGTAGTCCGTGCCGGAGGCGTCGGTGCCGAGTTGCCAGGAGCCGTAGGCCAGGTAGCCGCCGGTATCGTCCGGGGTGCTCGACGGCGCGAGGCCCCACACGGGGAAGCCGAGCGCGGCGGTGTCGTAGGCGATACTCGCCCTTGTGTAGTCCTCGTCATTGGCGCCGAACCCAGCAGGGGCGACGAGCGTCTCCGGCAGGACGAGATCAGGCATCAGCGCCTCGAACAGGTCCCCGCCCCAGCTCGGCACGTAGCTGATGCCAGCGTAGGAGTAGTGCCCCTCCACCACGGGGAACTGCCTGCCGCTGAGCGGGTCCGTGATGGTGACCTGGGAGCCCTGCGGGGTCTGCCGCTGGCCGAACCGCGCCGGCTCGGTGCGCCAGGTCCGCCACCACACGTCGCCAGGCATCTGCCCGGTGCCAAGGCCGACGTACGCCGCGATCCGCGTCTCGGAGTTGAGCATGCCGTACTCGAACCCGGCGGGCCCCGTGCCGACGATGTACCCGCCGTACATCTGGCCGGCGTTGACGTTGGTGCTCTCGTCGCCGTTGTCGTAGAAGACGCCGAAGTTCATCGCGTCGAGCAGCGCCGTGGCCTCGCGCGCGAATCCCGGCAGCGCGCGGCGCACCTCGATGAGGCCGGCCGCGTACCAGCCGTTGTCCACGGTCGATATGAACTGGCCGTTCAGGCCCGTGATGGGCGTCCCGCCCGGACCGGTGATCGCGGCCCCGGTGGCCGTGTCATACCAGCTCAGCAGGAAGCCGTTCCACTTCTCCAGGCCCCTGACCTCGCCGAGCGTCGCGCCGATAAGCGCTGCCTCGTCCCTGGCCGGGATCAGTCCGAGGTCCCTGGCCGAGATCACGCTCCACAGGTACACGCCGATATCGGTCGGAGACGTATAGGGGCCTTGCGGAGCACCGTTGAAGCCGATGTTGTCCTTCGGCAGATGCGTCGCGGGGTCAACGTCGGCAGTAAAGAATTTCCACGTATCAGCAGCAAATCCAAGCAATTGCTGCCGAACGGAAGCGGGGTGGCGGACCTGCTCGATCCTGCTCGTTGACCCGGGGGCGGCGGCGGTGCCCGTCATAGTGGCGGTGATCGAAATGGCCGCCGCCGCGGCGAGAATTGCCCGGCGCGTGCGCGGGACTCGCAGGCTGTGTGTGCTTGTTCTCATGCGGTGCCTCCTGCGGAGGATGACGGCGAAACAGCGGCGAACGGGCTGGGCAGCGCGGCGAGGAGCTGCCGCGTATAGGCGTCGCGGGGATCGCGCAGGACCTGCCGCGTGGGTCCCTGCTCGACGAGCCGGCCCTTGTTCAGCACCAGGAGCTCGTCGGTGACGATGCGGGCGCTGAGCAGGTCGTGGGTGATGTACAGCAGGCTGACGCCGGTCTGGCTCCGGAGCTGGCCGAGCAGCCGCAGTATGCCGGCCCGCAGGGACACGTCGAGCATGGAGACCGGCTCATCCGCGATGATGACCTGAGGCTCGCAGGCCAGCGCGTGCGCGATCACGACCCGCTGGCGCTGGCCGCCGGAGAGCTGATGCGGCAGCTTGTCCACGAATTGGCTGGCGGGGGCGAGCCCGACGATGTCAAGCAGCCCGCGTACCCGGCCGGCGGCCTCGCGGGCATCGAGGTTCAGGTAGTTCACCACGGGCCTGGTCAGCGTGTACCCGACGGTGTGCACCGGGTTGAGCGCCGCGTACGGATCCTGGAACACCATCTGCACGTGCTTGCGGTAGCGCCGCAGCCCGCCGCGCCGCAGCCGGTCCACCCGGAGCCCGCCGAAGGTGATCTGCCCGGCGCTCGGGCGGTCCAGTCCGGTGACGAGCCTGGCCAGGGTGGACTTACCGCTGCCGCTCGCGCCGACGAGCCCGATCGCGGTCCCGGGTGCGAGGGTGAGCGACACATCGTGCAGCGCCGTCACCGCAGGCTCGCCCCTGCGCCGCGGCCGGAAGACCTTGCACACGCTGTCGACCGTGAGCGCGCTCCCCGTCTCCTCCGCCGGGCTCATCGGGGGTGCGCCTTTCGGTGGGCGACGTGACAGGCGACGCTGCCGTGTCCTAGCGGGATCAGGCCGGGGTCGCGTTCGTCGCAGAGGTGCTCGCGCAGGGGGCAGCGGGGGGCGAACGGGCAGCCGGGAGGAACGGCGGACAGGTCGGGCGGCGCACCGGGGATCCCCTCGACGTGCACCTCGTCGGCGCGGGGATCGGCGTAGCAGCGCAGCAGGGCCTGGGTGTACGGGTGCCGCACACCGGTCAGCATGCTGACCGAGGGCTGATCCTCGACGATCCGGCCCGCGTACATGACGAGGACCCGGTCGGTGGCTTCGAGCACGAGTCCCAGATCGTGGCTGATGATCAGTGCGGTGAAGCCGATGTCCCGCTGCAGTTCCCTGATCGTCTGCATGACCGCGTCTTGCACGATGACGTCGAGGGCGGTCGTGGGCTCGTCGAAGATGATCACCCGAGGGCTGAGCGACAGGGCCAGGGCGATGGCGACCCGCTGTCGCATGCCGCCGGACAGCTCGTGCGGATACCGGCGCAGGGTCGCGGCCGGCAGGTGAACCTGGTCCAGCAGGCTGCTCGCCCGGCGGCGCACCTCGGTGCCGCCGATGGCCCGCCTGCCCGCCCGTCCATGACCGCGCAGCACGTCGGCGAAGTGCGCCTGGACGGTGCGCACGGGGTTGAGCGCGTTCATGCCGCTCTGCGGCACGAGCGCGAAGCCGCCCCGGCGGCGCCGCCGCAATGCCTCGCCTTCGAGCAGCGTCACGTCCTCGCCGCCGAACCAGATCGTGCCCGAGCCGAGCCGGGCCGGCGGCCGGAGCATCCGGGTGAGCGCGTAGCCGAGGGTCGACTTGCCGCAGCCCGACTCGCCGACGAGCCCGGCGATCTCACCCTCGGCGAGTTCCAGGCTGACGTCGCGCACCGACCAGATCACCGGGCCGCGGGACGGCTCGTAGACGATGTTGAGCCCCAGGGCCCTCAGCAGGGGCCGTGCCTGCTCTCGCGGCGTCGGCGTCACTCCGACCGCGGCTGTCTCTTCTGCCGCTGTCATGACTGCTCCCGCAGCCTGGGGTTGGATAGCGCGTCCACGCCGAAGTTGATAAGGGATAGCGAGGCGGCGAGCAGCGCGACGCAAAGCCCCGGCGCGAGCACGAGCGCCCACTGGCCGGTGAGCAGGGCACCGGAATTCTGCGCCCAGTAGAGCATCGTTCCCCAGCTCACGGTGTTCGGGTCGCCAAGGCCAAGGAACTCCAGGCCAGCCTCGCCGAGCACGGCGGCGGTAGCGGCAGCGCAGAAATTCGCCGCGACAAGCGACGTCATGTTGGGCAGCACCTCACGGAAGGCGATGCGGTGCGGCCGCTCGCCGCCGAACTGCGCGAGCGCGATGAAATCGCGGCTGCGAAGCGTGGCGGTCTGGCTCCTGATGACCCGGGCACCGGTGGCCCAGCTCGTCACCACGACAACCAGGATGATGACCTTCACGCCACCGCCGGCCAGGTAGACGGCGAGGACGATCATGAGTACCAGGTTCGGGATGACGAGTACCAGGTTCGTGATGAAGCTGAGCACTTCGTCGGCGAGGCCAGGCAGGTAGCCGGCGACGAGTCCCACGACGACGGCGATCACCGTCGCGAGCGTTCCCGCGGCGAAGGCGACGAGCAGCGAGATCCTTGACCCCCAGATCAGCTGGGAAAGAGCGTCCTGCCCCGAGCCCGTGGTGCCGAGCAGATGCGCCCCGCCCGGCGGCAGCGATCGCGCGAAGCCCGCGTCCGCCGGCGAGTACGGCGCCACCACCGGCGCGAGCAGCGCCGCGAGGATCAGCGCCCCGAGCACGACCAGCCCGATCCGCGCCTTACGCTCCCCCCACCCCCCCCGCCCCCCCCGTCCCCCCCGCCCGGACGGTGTCGATCCGGGGATCGAGGACCCCAGGGGGTCGTCGATCCCCGGATCGACACCATTGCGCCCGCCCGGGGAGCGGGCTGGGGGTGGTCATCGGCGGACCCTGGGGTCGATCCAGGTGTAGAGGAGGTCCACCAGGAAGTTGGCTACGAGAACGCTGACCGTGATGACGAGGAACAGGGCCTGCATCAGGGGGTAGTCGCGGTTGGAGATCGCGGTGCCGAGCAGGTAGCCGACCCCCGGGTAGCCGAACACCACCTCGGTGAGGATCGATCCGCTGACCACCAGGCCGAGCGCCAGCGCGAAGAGGGTCATGTTCGGGAGCAGGGCGTTGCGCGCCGCGTAGCGCAGCGCCACGGTGCGGCTGCGCACGCCGTTGGCCTCCGCGAACGTCACGTAGTCCTCGCCCAGGGTATTGATCATGTTGTTGCGCATGCTGAGCACCCAGCCGCCGAGGACGGACATGATGATCGTCACGGCGGGCAGCACGCTGTGGTATGCGGCGTCGCCGATGAAGGCCAGGCTCAGCCGCGGAGTGGCGCCCGCGCTGTAGCCTCCCTTGATCGGGAACCAGCCGAGGGTGAACCCGAACACGAACAGGAGCAGCAGCGCTGTCCAGAAGTACGGGAACGCCGAGGTGAAGGACGACCCGACCGTGGCGACGGCGTCGAGTGCCCGTCCCCGGCGCCAGGCGGCGAGGACGCCGAGCAGGGTTCCCGCGGCGAAGGCGATCACCGTGGCGGTGCCGACGAGAATGAGCGTCCAGGGCAGTGCCTGCCCGATGACGCTGCCCACCGGCTCGGGGAAATATGTGTAGGAGACGCCGAAGCGGAAATGCGCGATGTCGACGAGATAGCTGCCGTACTGTGCCACCACGCTTCCGTTAGGAATACCGAGCATTGTTTGTACTGCCTGTCTCTGCGCGGCGCTGACCGGGCCCTGCCCGGCGAACTTGGCGAGCGCGGCATCGGCGGGAGAGCCGGGCATCAGCCGCGGGATGACGAAGTTCAGCGTCAGGGCCGCCCAGAGCGTGAGGACGAACATCGTCGCCTTGCGAAGCAGGTATGGCACTGGCCTGGAGTCACCTCCGCCCTTGATCCTCTGATCCCCTGCCTGCGGATCCTGCCTAGGCCCTGGTCAGATGGGTAATGATCATGAGCGGCGTGGACCTGTCCGGCGGCGGCGAGCCGTACGGCGCCGGCGGGGCGTAGGGGTTGGCCGCGTCCGGCCAGCCGGTGAACCCCTTGGTGCTGTACTCACCCCAGGTCGCTCCGTAGAACAGGGCGATGGCGGGAACCTGGGTCATCATGATGTGCTCCAGCCCGTAGACGTCCTGCCTCTGCCTGGCCGGATCCGTCGTCGACTGGAGCGTCTGGAGCAAGGCGTCGGTCGCCGGGCTCCTGTAGCGCTCATAGTTGCTCGCCGCGGCCTGTCCGACCGGTGCCGCGAGCGAGCTGCTCAGCAGTGCGCTGAGGTCGAGATACGGGCTGCCCGTGCCGCCGAACGCGCCGATGGCGGCGTCGAACCTGCCTGTCTGCAGATCGCTGTAGTAGGCCGCGTACTGCGGAGTCTGGATCGATGCGGCGATGCCGAGGTGAGCCAGCTCCTGCTGGATCACCTGAGCGCCCTGCAGCCAGTCGGTGAACCCGTTCGGCGTGCTGAGCGTCATCGTTACCTGTGTGCCGTCAGGCCCGGTGAGCTTGCCTCCCGACGTGTGGTAGCCGGCCTGCGCGAACTGCGACGCGGCCTGCTGCGGCTGGTAGGACACCAGGCCCCGGCCGGGCAGCGACGGGTCGAGCCACGACTGCAGGCCAGGCAGCAGCAGCCCGCTCTGGCTGGCGGGCTGCACGTATCCGTCCTCGGCCTTGGCGGCGATGGAGGACCGGTCGAGCCCGTAGGAGAGCGCCCGCCTGAACGCCTGGGAGCTGTACGGGGCCTTGGTCAGGTTCAGGTACAGCGTGATCGTGCCGCCGGGCGGGAACCAGTACTTGTCGGCCGCCGGGTTCTTGCTGACCCACGCCTGCTGGATGTTCGGCACGAACAGGGTCGACCAGTCGTAGGAGCCGCTCGCCAGCTCGAGCTGTGAGGTCTGGTTGCCGTTGAGCGCGGGGAAGATGAGCTGGCCGACCTGGGCCTGGCTGGCCTGCCAGCAGTCGGGGTTCTTCTTGAGTACGTACTGGTTCGGGGTGAAGGAGGACAGCACGTACGGTCCGGAGACCACCGGCTGGGTGTTGGTGTAGGTCACCGGGTCGGCGACCTTGGACCATACGTGCCGCGGCACGATCAGCGTCTGCGCGATGGCCTGGGCGAAGGGCACGTCAGGGGCGGAGAAGCTGAAGGTGACCGTGTCGCCTGCTGCCGTCACCGAGGACAGGTGCTGCCATGCGCCCGCGCTGTCGAGGGCGGGGTGGGCTTTCATGAGGCTGAACGTGTACACGACGTCACCGGCGGTAAGCGGCTGGCCGTCGCTCCACCTGGCGCCGGAGCGGATCGTGAACCGCAGCGTCGTGTTGGTCACGAACGTGTGCCCGGTCGCGAGGAACGGCGTGTAGCCGCCGCTGAGAGGGTTGACGTACTCCAGCGGCTCGTACATGTAGGCGGCGCCGCTGCGCTGGTTCGGCGAGAACGGGTTGAAGTTGTCCTGCAGGGTCGGCGACCCGTTGTCGACCGCGATGGTCAGGGACCCAGATCCGGCGGGGGAGCTGCCGCCAGCGCCCGCCGCGCCGCCGCTGCAGGCGGCCAGGGCCAGGAGCGCGGCCGTGGCGGCCGCCGCGACGGCCGTCTTGTGCCTGCGCGGCTCCGTGATGACGCTCATCGGTGAGCCTCCAGTTCAGCGGTTCACATAGGTGCCCCCGTGTTTATGGCCCCGTGCTATGGCCCCGTGCTATGGCGCTGTGTTCATGGCGCTGGCTCCGGGCAGCCGCAGCTGGCCCTCAGCTCGAGGCGGACAGGAAGCTCGGTCGCCCGCGATGGCAGTGAGGGGTCCGCGATGCGGTCCTTGAGCAGCAGCACGGCGGTCTCGCCGAGCGCGGCCATGGGCTGCACCACCGTGGTGAGGCTCGGCCGCACGTGGCCGCCCAGCTGGATCCCGTCGAAGCCGGTGATCGCGACATCCTCCGGGACCCGGAGCCCGGCGTTACGCAGCGCGGCCATCGCGCCGATGGCCGTCTGGTCGTTCGCGCACACGAGGGCGCGCGGCACGCGTCCGGTTCCCAGGATCTCCCCGGCCGCCCGGCGGCCGCCCGCCGTGGTGAAGTCCGCGTTGAATTCCGGCCAGTCCGTGACGGTCAGCCCGCGCTCGGTCATCGCCTTGCGGAAACCGTCGAACCTGCTCGACGAGTCGGGTGAGCCAGGCGGTCCCGCCACGAAGCGGATGTGCCCATAGCCGTGGTCATCCGCCAGATGAGCCGTCATCGCGTAGACGCCCGCGTCGTTGGCCACCGACAGGTGATCGAGCGCGTGCGTCAGCTCGCCCAGGTCCCGCTGCGTGGCCATCAGCAGCACGGGGATCCGCTTCGCGATGTACGCGAGCATCCGGACCGGCGCCGTGTGGGCGAGCACGACGAGCCCGTCGCACCGGCCGGCCACGGTGAGCACGAGGTTCACGTCGTCGCTCTCGTGGCTGGCCGCGATGAGAACCGCGTAGCCACTGCGGCGCGCGGCCCGCTCCATCCCGCGGATCACCTCGTCGTACCAGTACGGCGCGTCGCTCTCGACAATGTCCTGGTCGCCGACAAGGTCCGGGAAGCACAGCCCGAGTACTCCGGTGCGGCGGGCAGCCAGATCCTTGGCGGCGCCGCTCGGTACGTAGCCGAGCTCGGCTACGGCGACGAGCACCCGCTCCCGGGTGTCAGGCAGCACCCGCTCGTTGCCCGCGAGCACCCGTGACACGGTGGCGGTCGACACTCGTGCGCGCTCAGCGACCTCGTAGACGGTCGGTGTGTCGCGCATCAGGGTTTCTCCATGGGAGGTTGGATGATGTGGTTTGTACGATGCCGTGTATGCGCTTACGTAAGCGCATACACGATCTTGTGCACGATGTTCTTGAGTCGGAAGCCCTGCTAAGGTAACGTTATCTGATCGTTATAAATATGAGCGGAGGAGGGCTTCGATGGCGCGACCGCGGATCGAGCCGAAGGTCTGGCGTCCGCCGCGGATGCCAGACCGCGCGCGGCACTCACGCGGGCCTGAGCCGTTTCCCGCGATGACGGTCCTGCCAGTCGGCGGCAAGGGACCCGAGGACGTCGTCGCCGACGGCGAAGGCCGGATCTTCACTGGTGTCGAGGATGGCCGGATCCTGCGGATCACCCTCGACAGCGGGGAGGTAAGCGTCGTAGCCGATACCAGGGGCCGCCCGCTTGGCCTCGAGGTGCTCGCGGACGGGCGGCTGCTGGTCTGTGACACCCGCCGCGGGCTGCTCCGCATCGACCCGGCGTCTGGCGTGACCGAGGTGCTCGTCGAAGAGGCCGGGGGCGAGCGGCTGCGCTTTTGCAGCAATGCCGTGGCCGCGGCGGACGGCACCATCTACTTCACCGAATCGACCCGCCGGTTCGGCTTCGAATTCTGGATGGCCGACATCCTCGAGCACTCCGACACCGGGCGGCTGCTGCGGCGCGACGCCGACGGCAGCGTCGAGGTCCTCCTCGACGGCCTGAGCTTCGCCAACGGTGTCACCCTCGCCGCCGACGAGTCCTTCTTGATCTTCGCAGAGACCGGCGCCTACCGGCTCTCGCGGTACTGGCTGACTGGCGAGAGGGCGGGACAGTCCGAGGTCATCGCGGACAATCTGCCCGGCAGCCCCGACAACATCTCACGCGGTTCCGATGGCCGCGTCTGGGTCGCCATCCCCAGCGCGCGCGATGCCCGCCTCGACCTGGTGCTTGGGCTGAATCCGGTGATCCGTAAGGCCATGTGGGCGCTGCCGCCGCGGCTGCAGGCCAAGGCGAAGCGAACCGTCTGGGTACTCGGCGTCGGCCAGGACGGGAGCATCCTGCGCGACCTGCAGGCGCCGGGCACGGACTACAGCTTCGTCACCGGCGTCTGCGAATACGGCGGCAGGCTCTGCCTGGGCAGCATCACCGAGCACGCGATAGCCGTACTCGACCTTCCGCCGGCCTGACCCGGCGTAACCGTCGTGCTGCTGCCCGCGCCGTGGCGGGGTGGGTTTGCGGCAGGCCGAACGACGGGAACAAGCGCGGGTCCGCGAACGCCACGACCCGGGCGATACCCGCGCCGGCGATGGTGAGCACCACCACGGAGTGTGCGCGGTGGACACCGTCGTCGGCGCGCTTGTACAGCGCGAACGCCGGCTGGCCGTTGGCGCCTGCGGGGATCACCCGCCAGGCATCCGGTACGGCGAAGACGCGGAACGCATAGAAGCGCCCGAATGCCTCGGCGCCGGTGAACCAGGTGGGGAGCGGCGGCATCTCCAGGACGACGTCGGCGCGCAGCAGCCCGGTGAGCGCGGTGACGTCCGCATTCTCGAAGGCCGCGACGTACCGGTCGACCAGCTCGCGCTGGCTCGCGTCGCCGGGCTCGGCGACCTCGTCCTCCGCGGGTGCCACCTGTTCGAGCTGCACCCGGGCGCGCTGCAGGGCGCTGTTGACCGCCGTCGTCGTGGTGCCTAGCAGTCCGGCGACCTCCGCCGCCCGCATGGCCAGCACGTCACGCAAGATGAGCACCGCACGCTGCCGGGCGGGCAGGTGCTGCAGCGCGGCGATGAAGGCAAGCCGGATGCTGTCTCGCGCCACGACGATCATGGCCGGATCGCCAGGCATCGCGAGCAGCGCATCGGGGATGAGCTGCAGCCACGCGACCTCGCGCTGGGGTGCGTCCAGCGGTCCTTCCGGGTCCTCGGCCGGAGCGCCGAGGCTGGAGGGCAACGGGCGGCGGCTGCGATGCTCGAGCGCGGTCAGGCACGCGTTGGTCGCGATCCGGTACAGCCACGTGCGCATCGACGCCCGGCTGCCGTCGAACTCCCGGTAGGAGCGCCACGCCCGCAGGAAGGTCTCCTGCACCAGATCCTCGGCCTCGTGGACCGAACCGAGCATCCGGTAGCAGTGCGCAAGCAGCTCGCGCCGGAACGGATCGCTGAGCCGCGCGAAGTCCTCGCTGTCTGACACTGACGCCTCTCCCTGTTGCTGCTCACACGGGCCGGAGGGCCGTCATCGCCAGCCCGTTCTGAATGACGCTCGCCCTGCCAGGCAAGGCCGTCACCAGTACATACCTGGGAACCGCCGGAAACTCACCGGTCCGCGGCGGATTCACCGATGAGTTTCGCGGGGCTGCCCGGTATGTACCGGCAAGCCCGCGAAGGGGGCGCGCTAGATGAACATATGGAACGGAGATTCATATGGTGACAGCTGATCTCACCGCACGACCGGTGCCGGGGGCAGCTGGCCAGGGGCGCCGGCCCTGGCTGATGCTCGCCGTGCTGCTGCTTGGCCAGCTCATGGCGGTGCTTGACCTCACCATCGTCAATGTGGCGATGCCTGAGATCGGCGCCAGCCTGCATGCCTCCGGCGCGTCCCTGCAACTCGTCGTCGGCGGTTACGCGATCAGCTACGCGATGCTGCTGATCACCGGGGCCCGGCTCGGGGAGCTGCGTGGCCGGCGGCGGATGTATCGCATCGGCGTGATCGTCTTCACCGTGAGCTCGCTGGCCTGCGGGCTCGCGCCGGATATCACAGTGCTGATCGCCGCGCGGTTCGTGCAGGGCGCCGGGGCGGCGGCGATCGTCCCGCAGATCATCAGCGTCATCCAGACGCAGTTCAGCGGGAAGGCGCGGGCGAAGGCGCTCAGTGGCTACGCGGTCACCATCTCGGTCGGCTCGGTCGCGGGACTCATGCTGGGCGGCGCTCTGGTCAGCGCGAACCTGCTGGGCGCGGGCTGGCGGCCGGTCTTTCTCGTCAACGTGCCCATCGGGATCGTCCTGACCGCGCTGGTGCCCCGCCTGGTGCCGGCCGACGAGCCACGCGGCACCCGCCGGCTCGACCTTGCCGGGCTGGCGCTCGCGGTTCCGGCTGTGTTCCTTGTCGTGCTGCCGCTGGTGCTCGGGCACGAGGCGGGGTGGCCGGCCTGGACATTCGCCTGCATCGCCGTCGGCCTCGCCGCGGCAGCGGTGTTCGTCGTGGTCGAACGACGGATCGCGGCGCGCGGCGGCGACCCGCTGCTGCAGCTCGACGTGCTGGTCTCCCGCGGCATGCCAGCCGGGCTCACCACGCTGTTCTGCGCGGCGACGGCACTCGGTGGCTGCTTGTTCGTCGTCGCGCTGTACCTGCAATCAGGTCTCGGTGACAGCGCGCTGCGCGCCGGTCTCACGATGGCGCCCATGGCGGCCGTGTTCGGGCTGATCGGCTTCTACTGGCGAAGGCTGCCCGAGCGCATCCACTACGCGCTGGCGCCGGCCGGCCTGGCCGTCTGCGGCGCCGGCTACCTCGGCATCTCGGTCGCAGCGCATGGCGGCACGCAAGGCAGCCCGCTGCTGTGGGCCGCACTGATTGTGTGGGGGGCCGGCATGGGCGCCTCGGTCAGCCCGCTGATGACCCAGTCGCTGGTAAACGTGCCCCTGCCCAAGGCCGCCGACGCAAGCGGCCTGGTCACCACGACGATCCAGCTGGGGCAGGTCGTCGGCGTCGCGGCGTTCGGCACGGTATTCCTGTCACTCGCCGGGCGGTTCACGCCGCGTTCCCCGGCGCAGGCGATCTCCGCGGCGCACGCGATCTCCGCCACGACCTGCTGGCTGGCGCTGCTGGCTTTCCTGGGCGCAGCGGCGGCGACCTCCCTGGCGCGCACCGTCTCGCAGGCAAAGCGCTCAGCACCCTGAGGTGCCTCACCTGCGGAGCGCCATCGGATGTCTTAACCGGTCAGGATACGGGCCACGGCGGTGGATCGACGAGTTCGATGCCGATGGCGACGACGCCGAGGGCTTCGCGTTCAGGAGGATAGATCTGGCGGATGTTCGCGAGCTGGTCTTCGCGGGTGGCCAGCGGGTTGACCGAAGCGACAGATTCGCGGGTAAACATCTCGTCGAAGCTAGCGTACCGTGCGACGTGCGTAACACGAGTGAGGACGTGGTCGCCCTGGCAGCGGAAGCGGATCAGCGAGCCTTCCTTGATCTTCTTGCGGCCGGAGTCGTTGACGCGGATCTCAATGGTCTTGCGCCCGGCGGCGATGAGGTCGAAGTAGCGCTTGTAGATACCCATCTCATGGGCGTTGCCGGGCCATGCGGTGGTGTCGAGCATCCAGGGCTCGACATCGGCCGGCAGGACATCCCTGCCCTGCTCGCGCAGCGACTTGGACAGTTTCGCCCCGGTTGCGGCTAGCACCTGGGGTGTGCTCCTCGGCTGGGTTTGGGCAGGCGGAGGTTGGCGCAGATGAAGTCCAGCCGCACGGTCGCGGCGTCAGGGGCGACGAAGACTGGCTCGTAGCCGGCGTCGTAGTAGCCCTGCACGATCAGTTCGTGGACGCGGCGGATCTCGCGGTCCTTAGCCCAGACGATGTCGTCGGGGTCCTCGAAGGTGTCCAGCGGGTCGAGTACGAAGATCGCGTCGTAGCGATGGAGCCGGGTGGCTTCCTCCAGTTGCGGGGCCGGTCGCAGCCCGAAGAACCCCTCCCAGCCGTAGCCGTCGGGGATGCCCCGGTTGTAGAAGCGGATTCCGCTGGTGTGTGCTGTGTATTCGGTGATGAACGCCTCTAGCACTTCCAGGGAGTATTCGCGGCGGTCCTCCTTGAGCAGGTGCCGGCCCAGTCGTTCGCGGTGCTTACGGTAGATTTCCCGGCCGGGTTCCTCGGACATGCAGGGGATTCCATGAGCGTGGATCGCGTCGATCAGGTCGTCCTTCCCCGAAGAGGGGCCGCCGGTGATGACGTAGCGGCGCGGATCACCGGTCGCCGCAGTACTGAGGGCTGCGGTCAGGGCTGGATTCGTGGTAGTCACGACAACTGTCCGTTCTGTTCAGCAGCGTTCGCGGTGGATGCGCGATGGGAGAGGAAGCCTTCGGCCCAGGCGTTGCCCAGCCCGGGTTCGCTATGCAGGATGGCGGCGGCTGTATTCCGCTGCACTGAAACTGGCGGGCAGCGCCGGGGATCCCGTGCTGACCGTACACGCGCTGGAGAGGCAGTCGAGGCTGACGTCAGAGGTGGCGCGCACTGTTCCGGACAGGGCTCCCGCCCGGGAAGCGCTGCTGCTGGCTCACCGGGCGGTCGACGAGGCGCGCTATGAGCCGGTGCCGCGGCTGCACGCGCTCGTGGCGACCCGGCATGCGCAGGCCGCGTCGCTGCTGGGGGACAAGGCGGCGTTCCGGTCGGCGATCACCCGGGCGCGGCGGGAACTCGACCGGGGTCCGCGCGCCAGCGAGCCCGGGTGGATGTGGTACATGGACGAGACTGAGATCAGCGCTTACGAGGCGCAGGGATACTGGAACCTGGGCGAGCTGGCGCGCAGTGCGAAGTTGTACCGCAGCGTGTTCAATGCCGGGAGCGCGCCGCATAGCCGCGCCTACTTCGGTGCCGAGCTGAGTCGCGTGCTGCTCGACTCCGGTGCGCACGAGGACGCCATCCGCGAGGGAAACGCCGTGTTGTCGGTGCTCGAAGGCGGCGTGACGTCCGTCCGGAACGTCACAGAGCTTCGCCCCGTACGGGTCGCGGCGGATGGGTCGAGGAAGTCCGGCGCGGAGGAGTTCTGCGCGAGGTTCGACGCGGCTGAGCAGGCACTGACCGCCGCGTAGCCAGGATCAGCATGGAGCCGTCCGGCGCCAGGAGGGTGCGCGCCGGAAGGCGCCGGGAGCGTGGTTCGTGTCCCTGCCCGGGGAGTCGCGGGTGCGGGCGGCGTGTGCGCGGTGTCCGGCGTTCGGGCTTCTAGCCGGGCACTGTGCATGCGCCGCCCGGCGCTGGCGAGTGCGCGCCGGAAGGCGCCGGGGGCGCTCGTACCCGCCACGGCAGGATCAGGGGGCCGGTCACCGCACATGCGCGGCCCGGCGCCACCGCAGGCAATGGTGTGGATGCCTCGGCAGTGCAGTTCCAGCTACACCAGCGCGGCATCCACACTATTGCCGGGGCAGGACTCGCGTGTTCGGGATCGGTGCCACCACGCTCCCGTTCGGTAAATGCTGGCTTGTTATTGTTCAGGCGGCGATCGTTGTGGGTGACAGGGTGAGCGGGGTGGTCAGCGTGCGTGGTGCTTTTGGTGACCTCTACGGTGCGGTCTCTGCCCGTAACGATCATTCGCCGTGGAAGTCGGCGATCGCGGTCTCGAATTTGTCGAGTGCCCGCTCGACAGGGCCGCGGCCCGCGGAGGGGAGCCAGTGCACGGCACGGCGGAAGCCGGCCTGCTCGTAGCGCTCGAGGACATGGGGATCGGCCGGGATTCCCATGACCATGAGGTCAACCGGGCGCTCGGCGCGCGCCTGCAGCTCCTTGGCGCGGTCGAGGATTCCTTCGGGAGAGTGGTTCGGGAACCACGCGTCGCCGTAGGCGAGGACCCGGTCGAGCACGGTAGGCCCGGTCCCGCCGATGAGCACGGGGGGATGCGGCCGCTGCGCTGGCTTGGGCCATGACCAGATGCGCTCGAAGGCGACGTGCTCGCCCGCGTAGCTCGCCTCGTCCTGTGTCCAGATCGCCTTCATGGCCTCGACGCGCTCGCGCAGGATGGCCATCCGCAGGCGCGGGTCGGTGCCGTGGTTGGCCATTTCCTCGCGGTTCCACCCCGCGCCGATCCCGAACTCGAGGCGACCGCCCGACAGGGTATCGACGCTGGCGACCTCCTTGGCCGTGGTGATGGGGTCGCGCTCGATGAGGAGGCAGATGCCTGAGCCGATCCGCAGCCTGGTGGTGGCCGCCGCGGCAGCCGTCAGCGCCACGAACAGGTCGTAGGTGTGCCAGTACTTGCGGGGCAGCTCACCGCCGGGGTACGGGCTCTTCCGGCTGGCCGGGATGTGGGTGTGCTCGGGGAAGAACAGGGACTCTTGTCCCCGCTCCTCGGCGAGCCGCGCGACCGCGCCGGGATCCACGGCGTCGTGGGTGGGGAAGATAGCCACGCCAGTGTCCATGAGCTGACCCTACGCCAGGGCCCGGGCTGTCCCGGGCGGGCGGCGGATGATGTTCACGGCGGCATGCGCTGGGCGGCGGCGGTACGTGCCACGTCATTCGTCGAGCGCCTCGTCGAGGGGAACGAGGTGATGCTGCAGCCCGAAGATGGCCGCCTGCGTGCGGTCCGAGAGTCCTAGCTTGGCGAGGATGCTCGAAACATGGCTCTTCACCGTCTCCTCGGCTACCGACAGCGCCCTGGCGATCTCCCGGTTGGAGCGGCCCCGTGCCACGGCCTTCAGTACCTCGACCTCACGGGGAGTCAGCTGCCCGAGGGGATCAGGGGCCGACCCTCGGCGAAGCTCCCTGAGAAGTCGCGCCGTGGCGGCCGGCTCGAGCACGCTCTCGCCCCGGGCGGCGGCCCGCACCGACTCGACGACCTGGTCCACGCCCGCGGTCTTCGGCAGGAACGACAGGGCGCCCGCCTTGACCGCGTTCACGAGGTGCTCATCGTCCTGCGAGGACGTCAGGACCAGGACGCTGGCGGTCAGCCCCTCCGCTTGCATCGCCTTGAGCACCCCCATCCCGTCCAGGCGCGGCATGAACAGGTCAAGCAGCACCACGTCGGGCCGGAGCCCGCGCATGGCGTCAAGCGCCGCGGCCCCGTCGGCGGCCTCGCCGACCACGTCGATGCCCGGTTCCTGTGAGAGGAGGAAGCGGAGTCCCTGGCGGACCACCTTGTGGTCATCGGCGATGAGAACCCGGATCACGGCAGCCGCCGCGGGAACGTGGCCGTCACGGTGCTGCCCTCGCCGGGAACGCTGTCGACCCTGAGCGTGCCCCCCTGCTCGGCGGCCCTGTCCCTCATGGCGCGCAGGCCCAGCCCGCCGCCGCTGCCATCGCCGTCCGCGTCGAATCCGCGTCCGTCGTCGGCGACTGCCAGGATGATCTGATCCGCGTCAGCCAGCAGCCGGATCGTGATGACGCCCGCTCCGGCGTGCTTCACGGCGTTGGCGAGGGCCTCCTGAGTGACCCGGAGCATGGCGTGCTCGAGCGCCGCGGGGACGACCAGGGGCTCCAGCTCAGCCCGCACCTCGATGCCGAGGCGGTCGCGGTAGGCGCGGCAGATCTCGCTGAGCGCGGTGACAAGCCCCACGTCCCCCAGCGCGATCGGCCTCAGCTCGAGCAGCAGGGCCTGCATCTCCCGCATCGTGTCACCCGCCGTCCGTTCCATGGTCTCCACCTCGGGAAGGACCGCGGACCCGGGCGGCAGCGCCCGCCGCAGGCCGCCGGCCAGCATGCTGAGGGAGAACAGGTCCTGGGAGATGGAGTCATGCAGCTCCCTGGCGATCCTGGAGCGCTCCTGATGGCGGGCGCTGGCCACGGCAAGCTGGCGTTCGGCGTCAACCGAAGCCTGCAGGTGCTTCGCCATCCGGTTGAAGTTCTCTTCGAGCTGGGAAACCTCGTCGGCACCCGTGACGGGAATGCGGCGCTCGAACGCCCCGTCCGCCACCTCCAGGGTCGAGGCGGCGAGCCGCTTGAGGCGGCGGGTCAGCCGCCGGGTGCTGAGCAGGCCGAAGAGGATCCCCACGGGAACGCACAGGCCGAGCACGAGCAGCCCTACCCGGATGAGCGAGGAAGAGACGCCGAACCCGTGCGATCCCTCGGCAACCGCCGGGACTTCGAGGTATATGTCCCCCACGATCTTCCCGTCCGCTGACACGGACGGGATCGGACTCGCGCCCGGCCCAGGTGGCTTGCCGGTCGCGGTCCCCGGTCTTATCGTGATCGGCGCGGCGGCCCAGACCACCGTGCCGGAAGGAAGGGACGAGCTTCCCCCGCCGCCCGTCCGCGCGGGGAAGGACCTGAGCACCTTGGCGGGCGCCCCGTCCTCGGCCTTCGCGCCCTGGCTGCCCAGCGGAAAGCAGGCCGGGTACGACGTAGCGAGGACTGTGCCGGACGGTGACACCACGACGGCGAAGGACGCGGGCGCCAGCTCGCACCAGGGCGTTGACGTCTGGGGGATGAGCACACCGCCGTAGCTGTCCGGCCGGGCGAGTCCCGGGCTGAGCGGGATCCCCTGCGTTCCGGGATCGGTCCCCGTAAGCCTGCCGGTCGTGGCGACCGTCGCGGACAGTTTCGACGCGAGTCCGTAGGCGCCGGACCGGGCGCGCGCCTCGAGATCCTGCCGGGACATCGGGCTGCCAGCGCTGAGCGCCACCGTCGCGATGATCACAACCTCGGCGGCGAGGACAGCCGCGGCCGTGACCGCCACGTACGAGGCGGTCATCTTGCCCTGCAGGCCCCGGCGTCCCTTCACCCCGGAACGGTAACCCGCCGGCCTGCGGCAGGCCACCCGCTGCGGGGGGAGCCCGTCTCGCTCAAAAGTCGGAGCCCGGTTCGCTCTCTCCGGCGATGTCAGCGGATGGCCCGGCATGTCACTGTCGGTGACGCCTGCCCGCTCCGGCGGGCGGCGAGGGCAGGGCGGGCGGCTATTCGGTTCGTCGCGGCCGGCCCCTCAGAGAGGAGAAGACCATGTGGATCAAGCGGCTTCCGGTGCTGACGGCGGGGCTCGCGCTCGGCGCGGCGCTGGCCGCGTGCTCATCCGGGAGCCCGCAGGCGGCAAGCTCACCGGGCCGCGTGTCGGGCGCGTCGCCGGATGCGCAGACCGCCGCGATCGTCGCGTGCTACCGGACGCACGGCGATCCCAGCTACCCCGACCCCAACTACGACCCGAGTGACGGGCACTGGCATCTCGACGCGACCGCCCCGGCCAGTACCCGGCAGGCGTGCCAGCACTTGTTCCCCTCGGCCTATGCCTCGCCGCCCGTCCCGCAGGCCCAGTTCCAGCAGCTCGTCAAGCTCGCCGAGTGCATCCGCCAGCACGGCGTGCCGACGTGGCCGGACCCCAGCGCGGCGGGCGCCTTCTCGCTCCCGTCCGCGCTTAGCCCGAAGTCAGCGAACGAACAGCAGGCACTCAGGGCGTGCCAGCGGTACATCCCGAGCGGAGGCATCAATTATGTCGGCGGCTCCTGACGCTGGGCTGCCGGGGCACCCGCGGACCCGCTGGCTGCTGCCCGGGACCGTCCTGCTCGTGGCGGCACTCGCCGGGTTCACCGCCCGGAGCCTGTGGCCGAAGGCGGCGGGCCATGCCTCCGCCGCCGCCCTGGTACCGGTCTCGACTGCCCAGGTGGTCCGCACCGACGTCGCACAGCGGCAGGTCGTCCCCGGCACCCTCGGCTACCTGGGCACATTCAACGTAACAAACGAGCTACCTAACGGGGTAGTTACATGGCTGCCCCCCGCCGGCCAGGTCGTCCGCCGTGGGCAGGATCTCTACCGGCTGGCAGGCCAGCCCGTCACGCTCCTGTATGGGCAGGTTCCCGCGTGGCGGTCCTTCGTGCCCGGCATGACGCCAGGCGCGGACGTTCGCGAGCTGGACGAGAACCTGGTGGCCCTCGGCTTCGATCCCGGGCACCAGATCACCCCGGGCGATCAGACCGGCTGGGCAACCACAGCGGCGATCGAGCTGTGGCAGCAGGCGCACGGCCTGGTGGTGACGGGGAGCATCCCGCTTGGTGAGGTCGTGTTCCTCCCCGGTTCTGTCCAGGTCGCCGGGCTCACCGCGGCGACGGGCACGCCCGCGGGCACGGGCGCGCCGGTGCTCACAGGGACCTCCACCGTGCCGTCGGTCTCCGTCTCGCTCGCCGTGGGCGGGCCAGCCGTGCAGCCGGGCGACTCCGTGCTTGTCACCCTGCCGGACGGGACGACGACCGTGCACGGCACGGTGAGTTCCGTCGGGCGGGTCGCTACGCTGCCCAGTCCGAGTTCGCCGGGCGCGCAAGGCGCATCGGGATCCTCTTCCGCGCAGGCCCCGGCGATCCCGGTGACGATCAGCCTCGGCCGGGCCCGCGTCGCCTCCCTTGACCAGGCGCCCGTGCAGGTGACCATCACCGAGCAGGAGCACCAGGGGGTGCTCGCGGTCCCGGTGACGGCCCTGCTGGCCCTGCCGGGCGGGAACTACGCGGTGCGGGCGGCCGCCGGGCCCGCGCACCGCCTGATCACGGTGACGACGGGGCTCTTCGACGACGCCACCGGAATGGTCGAGGTGAGCGGCGCGGGCCTGTCGGCCGGCCCGGCAGGTACAGCACCGGCAGGTACAGCACCGGCAGGTACAGCACCGGCAGGTACAGCACCGGCAGGTACAGCACCGGCAGGTACAGCACCGGCAGGTACAGCACCGGCAGGTACAGCACCGGCAGGCGTCGTCCCCGCGCTCAGCCTTGACAGGGTCTGGAAGGTTTACCCGGGCTCGCCGCCGGTGGAGTCCGTCAGGGATGTGACGCTTCGGGTGCTGCCCGGCGAACTGGTGGCGCTTGTGGGTCCGTCAGGGTCGGGGAAGAGTACCTTGCTGCACCTGGCGGCGGGCCTCGACCGGCCGACCTCAGGGATCGTGCGGATCGCCGGCCGGGACGTCGGCCGGCTGCCTGATCGCGAGGCGTCCGGGCTTCGCGCCCACCGGGTCGGGGTGGTCTTCCAGCAGTTCTTCCTGCTGGAGGCCCTCTCGGCCGTGGAGAACGTCGCGACAGGGCTCCTTTACCAGGGAATCGGCGCGGCCAGGCGGCGGCACATCGCAACGGCGGCGCTTAACCGGGTTGGCCTCGGCGATCGCCTCGGCCACCGGCCTTCGCAGCTCTCCGGCGGCGAGCGGCAGCGCGTCGCCATCGCTCGTGCCCTTGCGGGGCGGCCCGATGTCGTGCTCGCCGATGAGCCCACGGGAAACCTCGACCAGGCCACCGGCCAGGAGATCGTGGCGCTGCTCCGCGAGCTGAACGAGGCCGACGGCGCGACGCTGGTGATCATCACGCATGACCAGTCCATCGCCGCGGCCATGAACCGGCAGGTCGAGCTGCGCGACGGCCGCGTAGTAGAGGAAAGATCATGAATCCCGGAATTCATCGCTCCCCTTGGGTTGCGGCTGGGGGCTGGGGTGGCTGGCTAGTGGTGGAACCGGGGTTTGACCGCCATGGGTGGTGGTCGAACCGGGTTTCGCTCCCCGTGGATGGTGAATCCGGGGAGCGCACCGGTCAGGACCGCATGGATCCGGGGACCGCACCGGTCAGGACCGCATGGATCCGGGGATCGTGGCGGTCAGGTGCGTATGGGTTCGGGGATCGTGGCGGTTGGAGCCCGGCTTGGTTCTCGAATGGCGTCGATCCGGGGATTGTGGACCCCCTGGGGTCGTCGATCCCCGGATCGACGCCATTGGCTCGGCGGCGCTGCGCTGTTGGGTGGGGGTGGATACGCGGATCGCACCGGTTGGGTGGGGGGTTGGGTCCGCGGATCGGGGGTGGGTCGGCGGGTGGCTGGAGGGCGTCGATCCGGGGATTCGTGGCGATTGAGAGGCGAAGCTATGAGAACGGGTACTCGGGCAAGGGCCGGCACGCCGCGGTACCAGCCTGGGGGGGCAACCCCCCAGGACTCCCCGCGGTCCCGGGTGCTTGCCGCGGACGTCCTGCGGACCGGAGTTATCGGCCTGCGGTCCCGGCGGGTCCGCGCGCTGCTTTCGGCGCTCGGGATCGCCATCGGGATCGCCGCGCTCGTCTGCGTGGTCGGCATCACCTCCTCGAGCGAGTCGGCGCTGCTCGCCGAGATCGACCAGCTGGGAACGAACCTGCTCACCGTGGTGAACGGCCAGACGCTCGGCGGGCAGGAGGCGGAGTTGCCTGCGTACGCCGCCGCGATGATCTGGCGTGTCCCCGGCGCTGAGCACGTCGCGCCCACCGCGGAGCTTGGCGCCGTCAGGGTTTTCCGGACCGACAAGGTTCCCCCCTACGACACCGGCGGGCTGGCCGTGCGCGCCGCGGACGCGTCGCTGCTCCAGGCGCTTGGCGGGAGCGTCCGCCAGGGAGCCTTCCTGAACGCGGCCACGGAACGGTTCCCCGTGACGGTCCTCGGGTTCCAGGCGGCCCAGTCTCTCGGCATCGCGGACATCTCGGCCGACGGCCGCGCGGGGCAGCCGGCCAGGGTGCTCATCGGCGGGCAGTGGTTCGAGGTCGCCGGCATCCTGAACCCGCTGCCGCTCGCTCCGGAGATCGACCGCTCGGCCCTGATCGGTTTCCCCGTGGCGGCCCAGCTCTTTGGCTACGACGGGCACCCGAGCCGGATCTATGTCCGCACCGACGTTGACCGGACGGCGCAGGTGGCGAGCCTGCTCGGGCCGTCCGCGGATCCCGAAAGTCCGGGCAGCGTGGCGGTAAGCCAGCCGTCCGCGGCACTCGCCGCCCGGCTCGCCGTCGCCCGCGCGTCCACGACGCTGTTCCTGGGGCTCGGCGCGGTGGCGCTTCTCGTCGGCGGGATCGGGATCGCCAACGTCATGGTGATAGCGGTGCTTGAGCGCCGCTCCGAGATCGGCCTGCGCCGGGCACTCGGAGCGACGAAGCGGCACATCGCCATGCAGTTCCTCACCGAGTCCGTCGTCCTCGGCGCCCTCGGCGGGGCGGCGGGGCTGCTGATCGGCGTCGCCGTCACGGCGGGGATGGCGAGGGCCAGGCACTGGGACGTGCTGATACCGCCCGCCGGCCTGTGGGGAGGGCTTGCGATCGCCGTCGTGATCGGCGGGATGGCGGGCCTGTATCCGGCCGTGCGCGCGGCGCGCCTCTCACCCACCGAGGCGCTCCGCACCATCTGACGACGCCACCACGGCCGCCGCCGGAGTCCCCGGACGCGGGGTTGTTTGGGGCGGGGGATGCTGGGGGGTCGTCTGTCCGGGGCTGGTGCGGCGCGGGGTTGTTTGGGGCGGGGGATGCTGGGGGGTCGTCCGTCCGGGCTGGTGCGGCGCGGGGTTGTTTGGGGCGGGGGATGCCGGGGGGTCGTCCGTCCGGGCTGGTGCCGTTTAGCCGTGGTCGCGCCATCCCTTTTTGTAACGCTTTGGTGAATTGTCGCTGACAGCCCAATCCGCGCCGGCCCAGGAGCCGAACCAAGCCCGTGTCAGGCGACGTGCACGCAGGGCGTACCGCGTCCGTGGTGTGCACGACGGAAGCGGGCGGCAGCGTTTCGCTGCCTCGGAAGGGACGATCATGCCTGGTGAGAAGCGGACCACGGGCACGCAGCGGAGCGGGAACGGCCAGGCTGGCGCGGGCCGGCCTGCTCCGTCGCGGCGCTCGCTGCTGCGGGGAGCGGCAGGGGCCGGCGCGGCGGCGCTAGCCGCGGGCGCGGCCGGCGGCCTGGCCGCGCCGGCGCTGAATGCGGGCCGGCTGAATGCGGGCCGGCTGACGGCGGGCAGGTCGGCGGCCGGTACCGGAAACGACGCGCGGCCTGATGCCGCGCAGCCCGTCGTGGTGTATCTGCGGGACGCGCGCTCCGGCGAGATGGACGTGTTCGCCGGGACCAGCCACACGCGGCTGCGCGACCCGGATGTAGCAGCCCGGCTGATCCAGGGGATCGGCTGACCAGGTCTCGGTGAGGGGAGTCATTCATGTCATCGCATCGCGAGGCGCCTGAGATCTCCAAGGATCCGGTCGCTGATAGCACTGATGTGTACGCGTTCGTCAGTCCTGACCGGCCGGACTCGGTCACGCTGATCGCTAACTACATTCCGCTGCAGGCGCCGGCCGGGGGGCCGAACTTCTATGAGTTCGGCGACGACGTGCTGTACGAGATCCATGTTGACAACAGCGGTGACGGCCGGGCCGACATCAGCTACCAGTTCCGCTTCCAGACCCGGCTGCGGGACCAGGGGACGTTCTTGTACAACACCGGACCGGTCAGCTCGCTGGACAGCGCGAACTGGAACCGGCGGCAGTTTTACTCGGCCATCCGCGTGGAGCATGGCATCCAGACGGTGCTTGGCCGCGATCTGGCCTGCCCGCCGTGCAACATAGGCCCGCTGTCCACCCCGGACTATGCCGGGCTCGCGGGCGCCGCGGTGCACGGGATTCCCGGCGGGGGGAAGGTGTTCGCCGGGCAGCGGGCCGAGGGGTTTTACGTCGATCTCGGCGCGATCTTCGACCTGGGGAACCTGCGCCCGTTCGAGCAGCTGCACAACCAGTTCGGCCTGCACGTGTTCAGCAAGGCCGCTCCGGGGGTGAACGCCACCAATGAGCTGAACGTACATTCCATCGCGATCCAGGTTCCCGCGTCCGCACTGACCCGGCCGGGGGCGGGCACGGCAGATGATCCGCGCTCCGTGATCGGCGTGTGGACCACCGCGAGCCGCCAGCGGGCGCGGCTGTGGGACGCGGACCGCGCCGAGACTGTTCACAGCGGGCCGTTCCGTCAGGTGTCGAGACTCGGAAACCCGCTGGTCAACGAGGTGCTGATCCCGCTGGGGAAGAAGGATCTCTGGAACTCGCTGCCGCCCGCCGACGACAAGCGATTCCTGTCCTACGTCGCCCACCCCGAGCTCGCCGGACTGCTTCCCGTCCTGTACCCGGGCGTGTTCCCGCACCTCGCCGCGCTGGTCAGCTCCGGCAGGGCACGCGCTGACCTGGAGGCAATCCTGCTCACCGGCATCCCGGCCGGCCTGATCGGTGGCTTCCAGAACAACACCGGCCCGGTGCAGGCCGACATGCTGCGGCTCAACACCGCGATCCCGGCCTCTTCCACGCCGAGCATTCTCGGCCTGATCGGTGGCGACCTGGCCGGGTTCCCCAACGGCAGGCGCGTGTTCGACGACGTGGTCACCGTCGAGCTGCGGGCGATCGCCGGGGTTACCTACCCGCTGATCGACAGGACCTACACCCCCGACGCCGCGGCCGCTCAGGTCACCGACGGCCTGACGCCGGCCAGCGTCAGTGCCCCCTACCTCAGCCAGTTCCCCTACCTGGGGATCCCCTACAGCGGGTTCTACAACCCGTCATGATCCGCCCCCCAGAACAAGGAGCTTTATTCAGAACGGCTTCGCGGTTACGGCCCTCCGGCCCGTGCATGCGCCGGTGCGGTCGGCAGCGCGGTTCTGGATAACGCTCACGCGGGACGTCGGCCAGGGAAACCGGATTCCTGGCCGGCGCCCCGCTCCGTTGGCCCGGCTCCCGCAACGAAAGGCACCGTCATGACCGAACCCGTCCCTGGGCCGTCCGCCGCCGGCAGCGTCGTGCTCGACCTCGGCGCCGGCATCGGCGCACTCATCCTGCACGCTCCCGCCGCCCTGGACGGCCGCGAAATCGAGATCAGCCCGCACGGCACCGAGGCGCGGCGTACGCACGCGCGCGTCCGCCCGCGCCAGATAGGCGACAGCGCGGAATACGCCGCCGTCTACCCCGGGCTCCCCGCCGGCGACTATACGATCTGGCGGGACTCGGTCACTCCCGCGGCCACTGTCACCGTCGCCGGCAGCTACATAACCCGCTGCGACTGGCCAGCCTGAGCGAGGAAGGATAAGGGGGGCCATGAACTCACGCGACATGCGCGCGGCCAAGCCGGGCCCTGACCGGCCGGAGGGGACGGAAGGGCCGGAGGGCACGGAGGGCGGTCACGACCTTGACGCGCTGCTTGCCCAGGTGGCGCGCGGTGACCACGGCGCGTTCGAGACCGTCTACGACCGGCTGGCCGGCCCGGCGTACGGCCTGATCCGCAAGGTGGTGCGCGATCCGGCCCAGTCCGAGGAAGTCGCCCAGGAAGTGCTGCTCGAGGTGTGGCGCACCGCGTCCCGGTTCGATCCGGCCAAGGGCAGCGCGACGACCTGGGTGATGACGATCGCGCACCGCCGGGCCATCGACCGGGTGCGGTCGGCGGCCGCCGCGGCCGCCCGCGAGCACAAGACCGCCGACGGCACCGTGACCTGGGATGAGGTCGCCGAGACCGTGGAGGCCAGCCTGGAGCGCGAGCGGGTGCGCCGCTGCCTGGACTCGCTGACCGAGATGCAGCGCGAGTCGATCACGCTGGCCTACTACGGCGGATACAGCTACCGGCAGGCGGCCGGGCTGCTGAGCATCGCGCTCGGCACGATCAAGACCCGCATCCGCGACGGCCTGATCAGGATGCGGGACTGCATGGGGGTGAGTTCGTGAACCTGCTCCGCCATGACCTGCACATCCTTACCGGCGCCTACGCTCTGAACGCCATCGACGGCGCCGAACGGGACCGGTTCGAGCGCCACATGCACCGTTGCCAGCCCTGCGCCAACGAGGTGCGCGGCCTGGCCGAGACCGCGACCCGGCTGGCGATGGCCGCCGCTGTCGTGCCGCCGCCGGGGCTGCGTGACCGGGTGCTGGCCGCCGCCGTCCGCACCCGGCAGCTGCCTCCGGCCGCCGACCCGCACCCCCGGGCCGGGCGCCGTCAGGTGTGGTTTCCCCGGCTGGCCGTGGCCGCGGCGGCCGCAGGCCTGGCGGCCGCGCTCGTCTTCGGCCTCGAACAGGCCGCCACGCAGCATCAGCTCGACCAGGCGCAGGCGCGCAACCGCGCGATCGCCGCGGTGCTGGCCGCTCCCGACGCCCGGATCCTCACCCAGGCGACATCGGACGGCGGCACCGCTACGGTGATCGTCTCCACGGGACAAGAAAAGATGATCTTCACTGCGGCCGGGCTGCCGTCGCTGCCCGCCACCAAGGTCTACCAGCTCTGGCTGATAGGCGTTCCGACCCGGTCGGCCGGCCTGCTGCCCGCTCCGTCCGGCGGTCGCACGACACCCTTGGTTGCCTCAGGACTTACCCCGGGTGACAAGGTCGGCGTCACGGTGGAGCCGGCCGGGGGGACCGCCCAGCCCACCACGACACCCATCCTGGTCATGTCGCTGCCCGACTGAACGCCTGCCGGACGTGGGACTGGCGGTACGTTACGTTTATATAGTGCTACGTACGGTTACAACATTGGATAGCTGGAGCCGCCAGAGTCGTCCGTAGCATCGGGGAAGCGATGACCTTAGCCGACATCCCCATTCTCTTCGGTGTGCTGCTCGTGGTGGGGGTGAGCGTCCATCTCGTTCAGACATACTGGCCACACGCGAACCGGAAGGAGCACAACGACGTCGCCGGGTTCATCTACGCGGCGGTCGGCGCGCTGTACGCGGTGCTCCTGGCGTTCGTGGTCATCTCGGTGTGGGCGAATCTCAGCACCGTACGCGACACGACCTACAGCGAGGCCAATCAGCTCGCCAACGTCTACTGGATATCGCGCAGCCTTCCTTTACCCCAGGGCGCGGCCATCGAACGCCTGACCCTGAAATACGCACACACGGTCATAGACGAGGAATGGCCGCTGATGGCCAGGCGTGAGAGCAGCCCGGAGGCGACGCGGCTCGTCTATCAGATCCGCGCCGCCGTGTTCGGATTCACGCCTCAGTCTGGCCAGCAGCAGGTCCTCTACGAGCAGGCGGTGGCCAGCGTGAACGACTTCGCCACGGCGCGGCGGGACCGGCTGGACGCGATCGGCGACGCGATGCCGCCGCAACTCTGGCTGGCGCTCATCGTCGGCGCCGTGATGACGGTCAGCTTCTGCTTACTCTTCGGGGTCGAGAACAAGATCGCGCACATCGGGATGGTGGCAGTGCTCGCCGTGTTGATCACGACGCTGCTCCTCTTGATCAACAACATGGAGTACCCCTTCTCCGGCTCGATGCGTATCGGTCCCCAGGCGTTCGAGGTGTTTCTCAGCCGTCTTCCGGCGCCGCGCTAATCCGCGCTGGCGATTTCGACGTTTTCGAGGATGCCGAGGGCGTCGGGGACGAGGACGGCCGCGGAGTAGTAGGCGCTGGCGAGGTAGGAGATGACGGCTTTCTCGTTGATGCCCATGAACCGGACGGACAGGCTGGGCTGGTATTCGTCGGGGATGCCGGTCTGGTGCAGGCCGATGACGCCCTGGCTGTCCTCGCCGGTGCGCATGGCGAGGATGGAGGTGGTACGGGCGGGGGTGATGGGGATCTTGTTGCAGGGGAAGAAGGGTATGCCGCGCCAGGCCGGCACCGCCTGGCCGTTGACCTGGGCGGGCTGGGGGTAGATGCCGCGGCGGCTGCATTCGCGGCCGAACGCGGCGATGGCCCGCGGGTGCGCGAGGAGGAGCGCTGGGTCCTTCCACACCGTTGCGAGCAGCTCGTCGAGGTCGTCGGGGGTGGGGGGGCCGGTGCGGGTGTGGATGCGCTGGGTGAGGTCGGCGTTGTGCAGCAGGCCGATGTCGGGGTTGTTGATGAGCTCGTGTTCCTGGCGCTCGCGGAGGGCCTCGATGGTGAGGCGGAGCTGCTGCTCGACCTGGCTCATGGGGTCGTTGTAGAGGTCGGCGACGCGGGTGTGGACCTGCAGGACGGTCTGGGCGACGCTGAGCTCGTATTCGCGGGGGGACAGGTCGTAGTCGGCGAACGTGCCGGGCAGCTCGGGCTCGCCGGCGTGGCCGGAGGCGATGCCGATGTCGGCCTCGCCGCGGGAGTTCTGCGGCTGCCGCGCGCGGGAGGCGTAGCGCCCGGTGTGCTCGCGCAGCGTCTCGGACTGGGCGATGAGTTCCTGGTAGGCGGCCCGGGGGAGGGCCAGGATGGTGCAGGGTGTGGTGGCCCTGAGGGTGAATTCCCAGGTGTTCTGGGGCTGGGCGAGGATGTGGTCGCCGATGTAGTCGCCGTCGGCCAGGACGGCGAGGACGGTCTGGCTGCCGTATTTGCCGTCGCCGAGCTTGCTTGCCTTGCCGTGGGCGATGAGGATGACCCGGTCGGCGGGCTGGCCGGATTCGGCGATGATGTCGCCGGGGCTGAATTCCTGCTGGGTGAAGCGGCTTGCCAGCGCGTCGAGGACGGCGGTGTCGGCGAATCCGCGCAGCGGCGGCAGCTCGCACAGCTCGGGGGGTATGACGCGTACCTCGGAGCCGGTCGAGATGAAACTCACCCGGCCGTCGCCGGCGGTATAGGTGAGCCGGCGGTTGACCCTGTATGTGCCGCCTGATACCTGGACCCACGGCAGCATCCGCAGCAGCCACCGGGAGGATATGCCCTGCATCTGCGGGACGGACTTGGTTGTCGTCGCCAGATTACGCGCAGCCGCCGTGCCCAGGCTCAGCCGCGGCTGGCTGCCATTGACACTGATATCTGATTCCACCGTCTCCGTCACGGTAGCAATCACCGCCCATCACATTCGTTACCGACCGGAAAGATGATCAAGGGCTACTTTCCTGAACCCTGCTAACGGACAGTAGCTATTCGCCTATGGAGTGTCAAGAAGACAATCTAAATAGATTATGTTACGCCAGAGTTTTCTTACCATTTGGGCACAGAGTGAAATCAGCCGAAAGTTAATGCCGCGCGGGTAAATGCCGGAAGGTCCGAGAGTGTCATTGTTGGGTTGTTATCATGTGCAATATCCAAGATTCGGCTGCTTGCTCCCATAGAGGGCGCGATGCCTCATTCCTGCGGTCCGCGCCAGCGCCTCGTCCGGCGCAGCCGGGCCGCCCGCCGACGCCTCTCAGGTGACGGCAGCCCTGTGGGCGCAGTCGGCGGAGGCTGTTTCGGTCGTCCCGAACACCCCGCTTGACACAGCCGAATACCGCTATGGGATCTTGACTTCGGATGCTCTCCGAAGTACCTTCGGGAACGTTGCGTAGTACCTTCAGAACGCTGTGTAGTGGAGTACGGCGGGTGGTGCACCTCACGAGGGAGCACACGGGGCTTGTGCGCGGGGGAACGACTGGACGACACCGCCACGGCCCGTGGGCGCCTGGCTGGCCGGCTGCCGCCATCCCGCTCCCGTTCGGCAAAGGTCTGGTAGTTCATGGCATCGAAGATCATGCGGAGAACGTGACCATGGCACTCATCGCGATGTTGTCCCCGGGCGGTTCCCCGGGCGTGACCACCACCGCGCTCTCGCTTGCGCTCGCGTGGCCACGGCGGGTGGTGCTTGCCGAGTGCGACCCGTCGGGCGGCGCGGTGGCGGCAGGGCTGTGGGGCGGCAGGGTGCCCGCGGGGCGGCGCGGCCTGCAGTATTTCGCCCTCGAGGCGCAGTGCCGCCCCAGGCAGGCCCCTGATGCGCTGGCCGAGTACGTGATCCCGCTGGCGGAGGACCACGATGAGCGCGTCGTGCTGCCCGGCGTCGCCGATCCGCTGCGGAGCCGCAGGCTCGCCTCGGCCTGGCCAGCGCTGACGGAGGCGCTGACGGCTCTTGATAGCGATGTCATCGCCGATGCCGGCCGCTTCGACGGCGACACGGCGCTGGATCCGCTGCTCGCAAAGGCCCTGATGATCATCATGGTGCTGCGCCCGACGATCAGGCAGATCACCGCCGCGCGGCCGCGGCTCGCGGCGCTTCGCCAGCTTCCTGGCGGCTGCCCGACCGTCGGCATCGGCGTGATCGGCCGCGGCGCCTACGGCGGCGGGGCCAGCGGTCACCATGCCTTCGGCCACGACGGCTCCCGGGCCATCTGCGCTGCGCTCAACGCTCCCGTGCTGTTCGAGATCCCCGATGATCCGGCCGCCGCGGCGGTACTGTCCGATGGCGCCACGGGTTGCAGCGAGTTCGGCAGCTCGGCCCTGATGCTCGCGGCGGGAACGGCCGCCGCCTGCCTGGATGCCCGGGCGGGCGGGCGATCCCGGCCGAACGCTGCCCGGCTGGCCGCGACCGGCGGGAACGGCCGCTGAGATTGCCACACCACAATGTCATCCAGTCGTGTGGATGCCGCGCTGGTGCAGTAAGAACCGCCCTGGCGAGGCATCCACACGAAATCAGCTGCCAGCCTGGTCTAGACCGGTCTAGACCAGAGGGGTCCGGATCGGGTCTGGAAGGCTTCACGTGCTCTCTGGCTGGTCGAGGACCTGCCGCAGGCGGGCCCACGAGCGCACCCAGTTTTCTCGCGCCGCCCGCGCCGCGGCCGCCGGGTCGCGCCGCCGGAAGGCATCGAGGATGGCCAGGTGCTCCTGGTTGGCGGCGGTCATGATCGCGGGATCGCGGAAGCCGGGCCGGTCGAACCGACGGAGTTCGAGGGAGATTCCTTCGAGCAGCTCCGCGAGGGGCTGGTTTCCCGAGGCGCGGTAATAGAGGGCGTGGAACTCCTCGTCCAGTATCTGCAGTTCTCTCGGCTCTTCGGGATGGGCCATCCGGTCCAGCGCCGCATCGAGGCGCTCGAAATCCTCAGTCGTAAGCCGTAGCGTGGCCTCTTCGGCGGCCAGAGCGTCAAGCACCCCGCCGATCGCGAACACGTGGGGTGCCCGGCCCAGCCTGAGCGGCGCGACACGAGTGTGCCTGCCAGGGAAGGTTTCGACAAGTCCCTCCTGCGCCAGCCGGAGGATGGCTTCGCGGACCGGGGTGCGGCTCATCCCGAGCAGATGCGCGATCTCGGTGTCGCGGATGGCCTCACCGGGCTCGAGCGGGCCAAGCGTGATCCAGTCGCGGAGCTGCTCGTAGGCCGCGTCCCGCGCGCTTACCCGGGGGAGTCGCTGCTCCGTCTGAGGTAGAGGCAACTGTTCAGGTCCTTTGCTGAAACCTACATGCAATATATGGGATACATCCGCGCCAAGGTTAGCCCAGCCGGTTAGCCCAGCCCGGCCCAGCCGGCTAGCCCAGCCCGGTGGGCCGGAGCCCGGCGGCCCAGGCCCAGGCCCACCCAGGCCGACCAGCGCAATGGCAAGATCTCTCCTTGACAGGCCCGCCGATCATGTCTACGGTTCGTGCATGCAGTATATTGCGTATCGCTGAAGTTATCGATCTTGTCACCGGAGGGGTGGGATAGGTGCCATCGAGACCGTGTCCACGCGTGAGCCGTGGCCCGCGATTGATATCTCTCGCCGCGATCACGCTCTGCGCATTCCTTGCGGCTTCCTGCGGCTCCGGTTCATCGCCGGTATCCGGATCCAGCGGCAACACGTATGACACGATCACGCCGGGGGCGCTGACAGTGGGCGTCTACCAGGACGGCATGCCCTACGTCGGCATCAGCGGTGGCAAGCTGACAGGCCTCGATGGCGACCTGGTTAACGCCGCCGCGGCGAAGCTGGGAATGAGGATCAACCCGGTTGAGGTCGGGTCCGCCTTCATCACCTCAGTGCAGACGCGGCGGGTCGACCTCACCGTCGGCGACATCGGCTGGCGCGCCGACCGGGCAGCGACGGGCCTGTTCACCGACCCGCCCTACTACTCCCCCGTGGCCGGTGCGGTCCGGGCAGGCACGCAGGTCACCACGCTCGAAGACATGGCCCGGCTGCAGGTCGGCGGGCTGACCGGGGATTTCTTCGTGCCAGGGCTACAGTGCCTGCACGTGACCCTGCATGGGTACCAGTCCGACGAATCCGCCCTTGAAGATCTAGCGGCGGGCCGCATCGGCATCTTCCTGCACGATGCGCTGACGCTGCAGTCGGTCAAGCAGGCGCACCCCAGCCTCAACTTCAACGTCGTGTACCCGGCGCCGCCGTCGAGCCAGGCGGTCAAGAGCTGCCCTGGCCTGGCGGACTTCCAGCCATTCATGACCGGATGGTTCGTGAACAAGAAGGAATCGCGGCTGGACAGCGCCCTTAGCCAGGTCATCCGGGGAATGTACGCAGCCGGCACGCTTTCCTCGGTCATCAGCAAGTGGGGCGGCAACCCGGGCACCATGCTCGTGCCGCAGGCGTACTTCACCCAGCAGCGCGTCGGGGTAGACCGGAGCGCGGGCTGGACGGCGCCTAGCATCAGCCGCGGCTAGCCGCGGCTGGCCGCAGCCTGGTCCGTATCGTCGCAGAAAGGCGCCGCAATGGCTTATGGCGGAACCCTCGCAGTCGATTGGCCGCAATACGCGCCGGCGATCGGTGATGCCATCCTGAAAACCCTGGAGTTCACCGTCATCGGGTTCGCCGGCGCGGTGGTCGTGGGCCTGATCATCGCTGTGCTCCGGATGAACTCAGTCATCCTGGTGCGGGCGGTCGCACGGCTGTACACGGAGATCTTCCGCAATCTGCCCCTCATCACCGAGGTCTTCGTCATCTACTTCGGGCTGGCCTCCATCGGCCTGCGGTTCAGCGCGCTCGTAGCGGGCAGCCTCAGTCTCGCCCTCTTTTACGGCGCGTACCTTTCCGAGATGTTCCGTGGCGGAATGGAAGGCGTGCCTGCCGAACAGCGGGAAGCTGGGCAGGCGGCCGGGCTCACGTCCTGGACGATCTTCTGGCACATCACGGTGCCGCAGGCTGCCAGGGTGGCTCTGCCAGGAGCCAGCACCATGCTCGTCGACCTGCTCAAGGGGACCTCGATCATGGTCACGATCGGCGGCGCGGAGCTGATGACGCAAGGGCAGATCATCACCGGGGAGACCTTCGAGGCGCTCCAGGTGTACCTCGTCATCGGTGCGATCTATGTGGCACTGGCGTGGCCGTTGTCCCAGCTCGCGCTGGTGCTCGAATCCCGGCTGAAGATGAGCACGCCGCTGCTGCCAGGGCGCCGCAGGCTCTGGCGGATAACGAAGCGGCTGGCAGCCGGCACCGAATAGCGAGCATGCGGGTCCTGTCGGCCGCTGCCCCTATGAGGTCAGCAGCGGGAAAGGACCTGGCGAGCGGACAGGGATCCTTCAGGTCAGGGAGAACAGACAGCACAGGAGGCAAGATGGCGGTACGCGAAGAAGTGCGCACGGACAGGGTCCCTGAGCCGGGCTCGTACGCGCAGGGAGTCAGGTGCGGCGATTTCCTCTTCACGCAGGGAGTGAACGGATACGACCCGTCAACTGGCACGGTCCTTGGCGAGACGATCGAGGAGCAGACCACGCAGGCGATGGAGAACCTGAAGGACATCCTCGCGGCGGCCGGGCTGACGATGAGCAATATCGTGAAGACCACGGTTCACCTGTCACAGATGCGCCGGGATTTCCTTGGTTTCGAACGGGAATACCGCAAATGGTTCGACCCGCCGTATCCGGCCCGTACGACGGTGAATTCGGGGCTGTGGCTGGACAATTACCTGGTGGAGATCGACGCTGTTGCGTACGCCGGAGACTAGGTCGGTTACTGACACGGGTGAGGGTGCCGCGCCCTCACCCGTCATCAGGGTCCGTCAGCTCTCGAAGTCATTCGGTGAGCGGACCGTGCTGCGCGGGGTCGACCTCGACGTCGGCCGGGCCGAGGTGGTCAGCGTCATCGGCAGGAGCGGCTCGGGCAAGAGTACGCTGCTGCGCTGCCTGAACCTCCTGGAGCAGCCGTCCGGCGGGACGATCGAGGTCGGCGGGGAGCGCGTGTACGGCTACGGCAGGGCGCTGCGCGGCCGGGAGCTCGTAGCGTTGCGGCGGCGGATCGGGATGGTGTTCCAGAGCCTGTGCCTCTTCCCTCACCTGTCCGCTGTCGAGAACGTCGCCCTGCCGCTGATCCGGGGGCTCGGCCTTGGACAGGACGAGGCCATCCGCCGGTCCCTGGGGTTTCTCGGCCGGGTGGGGCTCGCCGATCGCGCGCTCGAACTGCCCAGGCGGCTCTCGGGCGGGCAGCAGCAGCGGGTGGCCATCGCACGCGCACTCGCGCTGCGCCCCGTCGCGCTGCTGTTTGATGAGCCCACGAGCGCCCTCGACCCGGAGTCCACGGCCGAGGTCCTCGCGGTCATGCGGGAACTCCGCGACGAGGGAATGACGATGATCGTGGTCACGCACGAGCTCGGATTCGCCGCGGACGCATCGGACCGGGTCGGGTTCATCGCGGACGGCGCGTTCCTTGAGATCGGCCCGCCTGGTGACATCCTGCAGAACCCGCGCCACGACCGGACGCGCGAGTTCGTTTCCCAGTACCTCCGGCGAAGATCTTCCTGACCGTGGCCGCCGGCTGTCAGCACATCGCCCGTGAACGAGGAGGACCAGCCATGAGCCGATTTCGAGAGATCACCACGAACCGGGCGCTGCCGCCCGCATACGCCTACAGCCAGGCCCTCGGGTATCGCGATCTCGTCTTCACCCAGGGTGTCAACCCCTGCGACCCGGTCACGGCAGAGGTCGTAGGCCACACGATCGAGGAGCAGACCGGCCAGGCGATGAAGAACCTCACTGCCATCCTCGCCGCGGCCGGGGCGTCGCTGGCGGACGTGATCAAGGTCTCGGTCCACCTTGCCGATCTGCTCGGCGATTTCGAGGGGTTCGATCGCGTGTACCGCGGCCACTTCAGCGCGCCGTACCCGGTCCGGACAACGGTCGGTGTCACGCTCTGGCACGACTACCTGATCGAGATCGATGTCGTGGCCTGCGTCCCCCAGGTCCCCGACGGGCAGGCTGGCCGGTGAGCCGGGTTCGCTGAGAGGCGGCGGACCGGTGCGCGTCGCGCTCGCTCAGCTCGACTCCGGCAGTGACCGGTCGGCGAACATCGAGGTCATCGAGCGGGACCTCGCTGACGCCGCCCGGCTCGGCGCCGAAATCCTGCTGCTGCCCGAGGCATGTGCCTTCCGCGGTGCCTTCGGGCCTGAGCTGCCCGAGAGCGATTCCGGTCCTGCCCTCTCCGCCATCAGGGCGGCCGCCGCCGCCCACCAGGTCGCGGTTCTCGTGGGTGGCCTGTGGATGCACTCGGGCGAGGCGGCCCGCCCGTACAACAGCGCCGTGTTCATCGACGAGGCTGGGCAGGTGCTCGGCACATACCGCAAGGTGCACCTGTTCCGGATCGACGACGGCGCCGTGCGCGAGGACGAGGCTGCCTGCACGACGGCGGGCGACGAGCTGGTCACCGTGACATGGCGGGACATGGTATTCGGCCTGTCCATCTGCTACGACCTGCGATTCCCTGAGCTGTACCGGGCGCTGGCGGCCGCCGGTGCCAACGTCCTCTGCGTTCCCGCGAACTTCTCCGCCCATACCGGCCGGGATCACTGGTCGCCGCTGCTGCGGGCACGGGCGATCGAAAACCTCTGCTACGTGGTGGCTCCGGCGCAGACGGGTGTGGCCCCGGATGGTTTCGCGGCATACGGGCACACCATGGTCGTCGACCCATGGGGGAGGGTGCGGGCGCACGCGGGCCGGGCACCGGGCCTGGTGCTCGCCGAGCTTTCCGGGAAGGCGATAGCGGAGCGCCGGGCGGCGCTGAACTCTCCGGCCCAGATTCGCCCGGATGTCTATGCCCGCGCCGTCAGGCGGGAGGGCGGGCATGGGTAACGGCATCGCGGGCCGGATGTCCCTCGTGAACGCGTTGCTGCCGCCCCGAAGCAGCGGGCTGAGCGCCGGGTCGCAGCGCCGTGCCTGCCTGACGATCGAGGGCGGCCGCATCACGGCTGTCAGCCCCCAGCCATCCCGGTCCCAGGCATCCCAGGCATCCCAGGCATCCCAGGCCGACCAGGGGGCCGGATGCGCGATCGATCTGGAGGGTGCCTGCGTGCTGCCCGGGTTCATCGACGCGCACACTCACCTGGACGGCGCGGCCGAGGATTTCTGCACCCTCCAGTGGGGCATGGCGCGGAGTCGCGACGAACTGCTGCTGCGGCTGCGTGCCGTGTCCGGAAGGCTCGATCCCGCCAGCTGGGTACTTGGCGGCGGCTGGTCGCCCGCCGACTGCCCAGACGAAATGCTGCCCAGCCGCGCCGAGCTCGACGAGGCAAGCGGTGGCAGGCCAGTGCTGCTGCGGGACAGGGACCAGTCCGTCGCCCTGCTCAACTCGGAAGCGCTCCGACGGTGCCGGATAGTACGCGGCGACGCCAAGGCACAGGCGGACGGGGTCGAATGCGACGAGCGGGGCCGGCCAACCGGGCGGCTCCGCGGGTCGGCCGCCCACGGCAGCATGACCGCCGGAGTCGTTCCCCCGGTCAACGCCTACCTGCGGCTGGCCCGGCTGCGCGCGCTCCTGGCGGATCTTGCCAGCCGGGGCGTCACCGAGGTGCACGACATCGCCACGTATCCGTGCGACGACAAGCCCCTGGAATCGAACCTCGAGCGGAGCTATACGGACCTGCGGTTCATCGATGAGCTGGCGGCGAGGGCGGAACTCACCGTCCGGGTGGGATACCGGCCGCCCCTGCAGCGAATAGCCGAGCACGGCAGGCTAACCGAGCGGCATGCCGCTGACGAGGTCGTCTTTCCTGCCGGGTACAAGCTGTTCCTCGACGACGGATGGTACGAGCTGCCGTCGTCGCAGCGGGCCGACGAGTACCGCTATCCCGGCGCGGCCGAGGCGGCACGACTGGTCCAGGAGGCGCAGGCCCGTGGTGCGGCCGTCTCGGTGCACGCCTGCGGGGATCTCGGCGTTGCCGAGGCGCTTGACATCCTCAGCACTGCCTCCGGCCGTCGGCACCGGGGATGTCCGCCGCACAGGATCGTGCATGCCCGGAGGATTCGGGCAGCGGATATCGGCCGCTGCGCGGAGCTAGGGGTGGTCATCGAGACGCAGCCGTGGCAGGCAGCCGGGCTCGCGGGCCTCTACGCGGGACCCGAGTTCCGTCAGGCCACCTCGCTGATCAGCCCATACACGCGAATGCTGGACGCCGGGGTCACGGTCGCGTTTGGCACGGATCGCAGGCTCGGCATGCGTTGGGACCTGCGTGACGCTGATCCGCTGACTGCCGTGCAGATCGCTATGACGCGGAGCTGGGAAGGCAGGGTCCACCAGCCGGATCAGCGGCTGACGGCGGATCGCGCTCTCTACTGCGCGACCAGGGCCGGTGCGATCGCGGCGGGAACCAGCGCGCGCCGGGGGTCAGTCCGGGCCGACGCGGACGCGGATCTCGTGATCATCGATGGCGATCCGTGGGCAGCCGACCCGGCCGCGATCGCCAGCCTCCGGGTGCTCGCAACCGTTTGCGCGGGGCACGTGGTCCACGACCCCGGGGGGATGTTCCCGTGACTGCTCCGTACCGTGTCCTGCGGCAGCACCAGCGGTACGACTTCAGCCCGGATGCCCGGCCAGCGCTGGCCGTTCCCGATGGCGCCACCATCGTGTTCGAGACCCTCGACTGCTTCTCGAACCTGCTGACGTCGCCCAGCCAGCGCTTCTCGCGGGAGGAGGACCTGCTGGAGGTGCTCGGTGCCTACAACCCGGTAGCCGGTCCCGTTCACGTCAGGGGGGCCAGGCCGGGCGACGTGCTCGCGATCGCCATCGAGGAGATCCGGCTCGGCGCTGCCGCGCCGCGCGCCGTGACGGTCACGTTCGGCTCGGGGTCACGGTACGTTTCCGCGGAATGCCCTGGCATCCCCGCCGAGGGTGATACGAAGGTGTGCCCGATCGATGACGACGGACATGTTGTGTTCCCCACGGCCAGGGGCAGCCTGCGGATGCCGGTGCGCCCGATGGTCGGCACGGTCGGTACAGCGCCCGCGCAACGGTCCGCGTCCTCCCTGTTCTACGACCGGCGTCACGGCGGCAACATTGACTGCCCGCTTGTCACTACCGGCGCGGTGCTTTACCTGCCGGTGAATGTGCCAGGAGCGCTGCTGGCCCTGGGCGATGTGCACGCCTTGATGGGTGATGGCGAGATCACCGGAACGGCTCTCGAAACCAGCGCTGACGTGACCGTCAGGATCGCGGTGCTGCCCGGCAAGGAGCGTCACCTCGAGCTGCCGCACGTGGACCACGGCCATTGGATCGGCGTGGTCGGCTGCCTCGCGGGCACCGGGATAGAGGGAAACCTGCAGGCCGCGATGCTCGAGATGCACCGCAGGCTGCTCGATGAATATGGTCTTGACCCGGCAGACGCCTACCAGTTGCTCGGCGCGACGGCTAGGGTGCGTGTCAATCAGTGCGTCGCGCCCCCCCAATGGTCCACGGTGTACGCCGGCGTGCCCCGCCCGACCTTCGAGACGGGAACCTAGCGCCGCATTTCCCAGCGCTCTCACCTGACGAAGCCGACCTTGGCGTAGTCGATCGATCCGAGGCCGACCGCGCCATAGTTGGCGAGATCCTTGCGGACGGCGTCGATCTCGGGCGTCTGGTAGAGCGGCAGCGAGTGTCCCGCCTGCCAGATCAGCTTGTCGGCCTGGTTGTAGAGTGCGTCGGCCGTGGTCTCGCTGAGGGTCTTCGCCGCCTGCCCGAGCAGGCTGTCGATCTGCGGCGAGCCGACGCCACCGAAGTTGCCGCCGTTCGCCCCGCTTGCCAGCTCGAATACCGGCGACATCGACGTGGACAGGAACGGGGTCGGCTGCTGCCGGAAGATGGTGAGGTCGAAATCGCCGACGTTGATGTACTTCGTGAAGAAGTCATCGGAGGACACCTGCTGAATCGACAGCTGGATTCCCACCTGGGCGAGCATGCTCTGTATCAGCTCCGAGATCTGGAGGCTCGGCGACGTGCTCGCGGTCGGGATCGTGATGGTGATCTTGAGCGGCTGCCCGGCCCTGGTGCGGGTCTTGCCGCTGGCGGACCGCGTCCAGCCCGCCGCGTCGAGCAGCTTGCCCGCCGCGGTCGGGTCATAGCGGCCGAACTGACCGGAGTTGTCGCGGTAAGCAGGCTGGTTCGGCATGAAGAGATGGTTGCCCAGGGGAGTGAGGTGCACGGGAAGGCCGTTGGCGGCGACCCTGACGATCGCGTCCCTGTCGATCGCCTCCATGACGGCCTGGCGGACCCTGACATCCTTGAGCGGTCCCCGCGTGCCGCTGAAGGTGATCAGGGTCTCGTCGAGCTGGCCCGCGTAGCGGATCGAGGTATTGGGCGCGTTCTTGAGCTGCTTGTAGGTCTCGGGCGCGCGGGCGCTGGTCAGGTCGATCTCGTTGTTCAGGTACGCGTCGGTGATCGCGCTGGCGTCCAGGTCCTGCCAGACGATGGCGGAGAGCTTCGGCCTGGGACCCCACCAGCCCGGGTCCGGTGTCATCGTGACGGTCTTGGCCGTCTGGTTCAGGCTCGCGATCCGCCACGCGCCTGCCGTGATCGGGGGACCGTTCACCCATGCCTTGTTGAACTGGGCGGCCGTGGTGTAATCAGCGGCGGGATAGAGCGGGTCGAACAGCGACTTCCAGTCGGCGAACGGGCTGGTGAAGGTGACCTTGACTTCCTGCGGGCTCGCGCCCTGCCGCACCGAGGAGATCTGGTTGTAGCCAGCGTTCGAGAAGGCGATGTAGGCGCTGCTCTTCCCGTTCATCGCCTGCCACATGGCGTAGAAGTCCTTCCAGCCAAGCGGGGTCCCGCTGGACCACTTCGCCGCCGGGTTGAGCTCGTAGGTGACCACCTGGGGTGAGGCCGATGTCACCTGGGCAGAGGCCAGGTAGTTCGGGTTGGCGGTCGGCTCGCCCTGCGGGCTGAGCGGAAACAGGTGCGGCAGGACGACCGTGTCCATCTCCAGCCAGTCGCCATCCTGGCCGTTCACCTGGTTCCCGTTCCACTGCTGCGGGTACGCCTGGATGATCGTCCGCAGCGTCCCGCCGTCCTTCAGCGCGGACACAGGCTTGGCATCGATGCTCTGGTCCGGCACCGTGACCGGCGCCGCCGGCGTCGTCTTGGCCGAACTGCCGCATCCGGCCAGCGCCAGCGCCAGGGCGGCACCTATCGCCGATATCGCGCTAACCGCGCGGCTTGCACGAGCCCGTCTCATCCTGGTTCCCTTCCCCGGTCGGTCCCGCCCCGGGCGTCCGTGGCCGATCTTGTATCGCTGTGTGCTTCCTAATTGTGGCTGAATGTAACGTCCTGAGGGAAGACGGAGAGCGCTGGTTTGACTGCGGTGGGTTGACGCGCTACCCCGGTAGGCGGTTTGCTCGAAGTTCCGCAGTCATGTTCCCAGCCTTTTCCAGTAAATTCAACCTGATAAGTAGGAAATATGAGTTAACCCGGCGCTGCGCAGGGATATATATACCGAACGGAAGCGCGGTGACACTCTCTCAGCGGCAGCGACCCCGATGGAGGAGCGGTGTTTCGGTACCTGTCGAAGCGGCTGGCGTACTACCTGGTTCTTGTCATCGCGTCGACCTTCCTCACCTACCTGCTGGCGTCCGTCGCCCTCAGCCCGCGCGCCAACTTCGAGGGGCGGAACCCGCAGCCGTCCCCGGCCGCGGTGACCGCACAGCTCAACGCGCTCGGGATCAGCGACAAGAAGCCGGTGCTCGAGCGGTTCGGGTCGTGGAGCGCGCACGCGCTGGCCGGCAACCTCGGTGAGACCATCGACGGCACCTCGGTCAACGCCGAGCTTGGGCGCAGGATCGGGGTGACCCTGCGGCTGCTCATCATAGGGACCCTCGCAGGCACCGTGATCGGCGTGCTGCTCGGGGCGTGGAGCGCGGTCAGGCAGTACCGGGTCTCCGACCATGTGATCACGCTGGTGTCGTTCGTGATCCTTTCGACGCCGCCGTTCCTGCTCGCGGTGCTGCTCAAGACGGGTGCGATCAAGTTCAACCAGTCGACAGGGACGAGCTTCATCAAGTTCACCGGGGAAGCCACGCCCGACCTGCACGGTGGCGTCCTCACCCACCTGAGCGACGACGCCGTCCACCTCCTGCTGCCCAGCCTGGCGATCGGGCTGATAGGAATCGCCACGTACACCAGGTACCAGCGCGCGACCATGCTGGACGCGCTCGGGTCCGACTACATCCGGACCGCGCAGGCGAAAGGGCTCACCCGGCGCAAGGCACTGTTCAAGCACGCGCTGCGGATGGCCCTCATCCCGATGTCGACCTTCTTCGCGTACAACTTCCTGACGATCTTCACCAGCGCCATCTTCACCGAGGTGATCTTCGACTGGAATGGCATCAACGCCTGGTTCGTCGAGTCGATCGGCCGCAACGACATCAACTCCGTTGTCGCCGTCACCCTCGTCACTGCCATCGTCGTCCTGTGTGCGGGATTCCTCGCGGATGTGCTGCACGCCGCGCTCGACCCCCGTGTCAGGCACGTCTGAGCGACGCGAGCGGAACCAGAGGAGCGCTGTGGCCCTCGTCCCCGAGATTCTCACCGCCGCCGGAGACGACGCCGCATCCGTCACGGGGCCGCCGCCGGGCCGGCTGCGGCTCACCGCGAAGCGGTTCGTCAGGCACAAGGCCGCGGTGGCGGGTGCCGTCGCACTCGCGGCACTTTTCCTGCTCGCCTTCGCGGGACCGCTGCTTACCAGGTGGTCTTACTCGTCCATCGACTACTCGGCCCTCTATCAGGGCCCGACCGGCGCGCACTGGTGGGGCACCGACCCGATCGGGCATGACATCTACGCAGAGAGCGTGCACGGCCTGCAGAAGTCGCTGCTCATCGGCCTGCTCGTCGCGGCGTTCTCCACCGTGGCGGCCTCGCTGGTCGGCGCCTGCGCGGGCTACTTCGGCGGCTGGGCGGACCGGAGCCTGATCTTCGTGGTGGACCTGCTGCTCGTGCTTCCCGGTTTCCTCATCATCGCGCTCGTCTCCCCCAAGCTCCGCTCGGCGAGCTGGCTCGCGCTGGTCGGGCTGATCGCCCTCTTCTTCTGGATGATCACGGCCCGGGTGATCAGGTCGATGACAATCTCGCTGAAGGAACAGGACTTCGTCCGGGCGGCGCGGTTCATGGGCGTCCATCCGTTCCGGATAATCCTGCGGCATATCCTGCCGAACGTGGCATCGTTCCTGATCGTCGACGCCACGATCAACGTGGGGGCCGCCGTGATGACGGAGACCGCGCTTTCGTACTTCGGCTTCGGCGTCCAGCCGCCTGACGTCTCGCTCGGCACGCTGATCTCCACAGGGACCGGCGCGGCCCTGACCTATCCGTGGGTGTTCTTCTTCCCTGCGGGCCTGCTCGTCGTCTTCGTCCTCGCGGTGAACCTCATGGGGGACGGCCTGCGGGATGCCCTGGACCCGACGTCCGACAGGGGCAGGACGTCGTGACAGAGCAATCCATCGGGCAATCCATCGGGCAATCCATCGGGCCGCCCATTCTTCAGGTGAGCAACCTGACGGTCGATTTCCCCGGTGAGGGTGGCCTCCGTGAGGGTGGCCCCGTCCCCGCCGTTCGCGGGGTGAGCTTCACGCTGCGGCGCGGGGAGGTCCTCGGTATCGTCGGCGAGTCGGGGGCGGGCAAGTCGGTAACGGCGCTTGCCACGATGGGCCTGCTGCCCGCCTCGGCAACCGTCCGCGGCTCGGTCAGGCTTGCGGGGGATGACCGGCCATCGGGGTCCGGGGTGTCCCCCGGGGTAAGCACGGCCTGGACGGAGATGGTCGGTGCTTCGGACGCGGAACTCTCCCGTATCCGCGGCCGCCGGATCGCCATGGTGTTCCAGGATCCGCTCTCAGCGTTCACGCCGGTGTACCGGATTGGCGCCCAGATCGTCGAGGCGATCCGCGCTCACCAGCGGATCAGTAAGGACGAGGCTAAGGCACGGGCCGTCGAGCTCCTCGATCTCGTCGGCATTCCTGACCCGTCAGAGCGCGTCGCGGGGTTCCCGCACGAGTTCTCAGGCGGCATGCGGCAGCGCGCGATGATCGCGATGGCGATCGCCAGCAATCCCGATGTGATCGTGGCCGATGAGCCGACCACTGCCCTCGACGTGACCGTCCAGGCGCAGGTCCTCGATGTGCTGCGGGTGGCCCACATTCAGACCGGGGCGGCCCTCGTGTTCGTCAGCCACGACCTCGCGGTCATCGCGTCCATAGCCGACAGGGTCGCGGTCATGTACGCGGGACGGATCGTTGAGACCGCCCCGGTCGACGAGCTGTTCGCCCGCCCCCGGATGCCTTACACCCTCGGGCTGATCGGTGCGGTGCCCCGGCTGGATGTCCCGGGTGAGCGGGCGCTCGTGCCGATCCCCGGATCGGCTCCGGCGATGTCGGCCCTCCCCGCCGGCTGCACGTTCGCCCCCCGCTGCCCGCTGGCGGCCCCTGAGTGCATCGCTGCCGAACCCGAACTGGCCGTCCGCGCCCGGCCCGCCGCGGACTCCCCGCCCGCCGCCGCCCCCACGGATGCCGCGCAAGGGGAGCGAACCCCGTTTCCACCACCACCGGTGGGGAGCGAACCCCGGTTTCATCCCGTCCAGCCCGGCACGCATGATCACCTGGTGGCGTGCGTGAAGGCTGCCCAGATCGCGGCCGGGAACCTCAGCCCTGAAGAGATCTTCCAGCTTCCCGAGATCCGCCGGGACGCGCCCGCCCGCGATTCGGCTGACCGCGATCAGCTGCCCCCGGTGCTGAAGGTCGACGGCCTGGTGAAAACCTTCCCCGTGCTCAAGGGGGCGGTATTCAAGCGGCGGACAGGAAGCGTATACGCCGTCGACGGTGTCGATCTGGACATCCGGCGCGGCGAGACCCTCGGACTGGTCGGCGAGTCCGGTTCAGGAAAGAGCACCACGCTGTTCGAGATCCTCGGCCTTGCCCCTCCGGAGGAGGGCGAAATCTCGCTACTCGGTGAGTCCACGGCGGGCATGTCGCCCGCGGCGCGGCGCGCGCTGCGCGGCGCGATGCAGATCGTCTTCCAGGACCCGATGGCCAGCCTGGACCCCCGCATGCCGGTGGGCGACATCATCGCGGAACCGCTCCGTGCCAGCGGCGCCCAGAAGGAACGGATCACGGCCCGGGTACCGGAGCTGCTCAGGCTCGTCGGGCTTGAGCCCGCGCATGCGACGCGGTTCCCGCACGAGTTCTCCGGCGGGCAGCGGCAGCGGGTCGGGATCGCCCGCGCGCTGTCCACTGATCCTCAGCTCGTGGTGCTCGACGAACCGGTGTCGTCGCTCGACGTCTCGATCCAGGCCGGCATACTCAACCTGCTCGGACAGCTCAAGGCCGGCCTCGGCCTCGCCTTCCTCTTCGTCTCCCACGATCTCTCCGTAGTGCGGCACATCGCCGACCGGGTGACCGTCATCTACCTCGGGCGCACGATGGAAAGCGGCGGCGTCGACGCGGTCTACGACCAGCCGAGGCACCCGTACACCCGGGCCCTGCTGTCCGCCGTGCCCGTGCCCGACCCCGCGCGCGAGCGGGGCAGGCGGCGCATCCTGCTGGCCGGGGACCCGCCGAGCCCGGCGCACCGGCTGTCGGGCTGCAGGTTCCGCGGCCGCTGCCCGGTGTATCCCGCCCTGGACGCGGGACAGCAGCACCGCTGCGCCGTGGAGGTTCCCGGACTCACGAGGCACGGCCCCGACCACGTCGCCGCATGCCACTTCCCCCAGGAAGAACCACTGGAATGACCGGGAAGCGCCGCGAAAAGGCCTCCTCCTGCCGCAGCGAAAAGCGATGGATTCCGAACGGGAGCGTGGTGGCGGCATCCATCCGACGCAACCCCGACCGCGGCGAGCCCCGCAGACCGTTATTGGCGGAATCATGTGAGACTCATGCTCCGTGCGAGATTCATCACGAGGATCAGAGGCCGGCGAGCAGGTCGGTCTCGGTGATTCCTGGTCCCTGGCCGTCGCGGATGAACCATTCGGTGCCGAAGGCGTATCTGAAGCCCTCCTCCGGCATGGCAAGGAAGAAGGACTGCTCGCTTATCTGGCTGGCGTGGGCACGCATGGCGCGGCGCTTGTGCTCGATGTAGGGCAAGACGTCGACCGCGGTAGTGATCACCGACTCGGGCTTGCCGAAATCCCTGCCATCTCCCAGGTCGGGCAGCTCGATGCCTGCGGCGGCGGCCTGTTCGGCGAAGGCGCTCATGCCGCGCAGCAGGTGATCGGTGTTCATGGTGTTCTGGTAGACCCGCGGGGTGCCCGCCAGCCCGGCCGCGCGCAGCCCCACCCTGTGCACCTGGATGTGGTCAGGGTGGCCGTAGCCGCCATTGTCGTCATAGCAGGTCAGCGCGTCGGCGCGCTCGTGCCGCAGGATCGCGGCCAGCTTCTCGGCGGCCTCATCGACCGGTGCGGTCCAGAACGAGCCTGCCGCGTCATTAGCCGGGGTGCCCATCATCCCTGAGTCGGTGTAGCCGAGGAACTCGACCCGCTGGACGCCGAGGATCCGCGCCGACGCCTGCGTCTCGGCCACCCGCCGCTGCCACAGTTCCTCGCCGTCGGGCAGGAATCCCGCTGGCACCTCCCCGTGCTCACCGCGGGTAGCCACCACGAGCACCACCCGGTGGCCCTGCTCGGCTGCCTTGCGCATCACCCCGCCACACGCGATGGCCTCGTCGTCTGGATGGGCGTGGAAGGACACCAGGGTCGCCATGCCGCGACGGTACCCGAACCGGACGGCCAGGCTTTCCCGTGGCGTGCGGCGGTAACCTAACCGTGCCCAGAACGCTCCGTTCCCGGGCTAAATCTGGCGTCTTGAGGCGGTTGACATGGTTGAGACGGGGCCAATGGAACGAGCCAGGCTCCTCTACGAGCAGGCCGTGTTCGGCGGCGACGCGGGCGCCCTGGTGACCGCGGAGCGCGAGCTGGACGCGGTCGAAGCCGACCTGGCGCTCGCGCGTGGCCGCATCCTGCACGCGCAGTTCCTGGCCGGGCAGCAGGAAGACCCCCGCGAGCTGTCGCTGTTCCAGCGGGCGGCCGGGTTTTATCATCAGCTCGGCGACGGGCGCGGCGAGGGCGAGGCTCTGTTCTGGGTCGGCACATTCCATCAGGTGGTCCGCCGTGATAATGATGCGGCGCTCCCCGCGCTTGAGCGGTCCTGCCAGCTGGCCGGTGCGGCAGGCGACAAGCTGACGGTCTCTTACGCGGTGCGCCACCTTGGCTTCGCGGACGTAGCAGCAGGGCGCCTGGACGCAGCCCGCGAGCGGCTCGCGGAGTCGGTCCGGCTGCGCCGTGAGGTGGGCTTCATGCCCGGTGTCGCCGCAGGCGTGCTGGCCCTCGCCGGGCTGGCGGCCGAAACGGGCGATCACGACGAGGCACTGGCGCGCCTTGATGAGGCAGCCTCGATTGCCGCCGCATGTGGCGCGCACGGCATCCTCCAGCGGGTCGAGGAGACTCGGGCAGACTTGTAACCGGGATTCACCCGGGCAGCCACTTGCTGCAGATAGCGGTCCAGTTCTTCCGCCACGTTCTCCCGGATGGCTACCCGCCCGGAAACCAGCACGCACCGGAATCCAGTGGAGTCGTCGATGACGAGTCCGGCTCGCGGATCGCGCTTGAATATCGCGTACTTTGCCCGGGTCCGCGTCGTTGACACGTAAAAAAGCTCCAGCGACGATCACAGCATGTCTGGCATCGCCGCCGACAATCCAGCCATAGCAGAAACGGTGCGAAGCCTGCTCAGGCCGATGGCTGGGAAGGGGTAGTGAGCGCTTCGGGGTGCGCTCGGAGGTAGTGCCCGGTCAAGACGGCGCTCGCCTGGCCGGGCCGGTAGGCGACAGTACGCTGGCAGATCTGGCAGCGCATGACCGGCAAGCGCGTGATGGTCACCGGGAAGCGGGAGGAAGCCGAGTTTTTCATCACTCCTAATGATGCCAGGTCTCGCGGGCACATTGGACCAACGCGACCAGGTACATGAGGACGGCTTAAGATACTGGCCCGGCCGGCCGGGCCAGCTGTGTGCATGCCGCTAACGTCCGCGTGGCCGGGTAACGTGCTCTTCGCCCGGCACAGCCCGCACCGGGCAGTGTCTTCACCAGGCGGCGCAGCGGTGCCTCCCACCGTGCGCCGCTGATGAACGAGCGCTGTTCCCGGGGGGGCTGCGCTTCGCGCCCCCCAGACCCACCGCTGACTGCTTACAGCTTGGTCAGCTTGGAGCACGGCATCGTGATGCGCACCTGCCGCGAGCCGAAATCGACGAAAACGGCGATCTCATCCTCGACGCTGATGACCCGGCCGAGGCCGTACTTATCGTGGGTCACCTGGTCCTGCGCGGCATACTGCTCGGCAGGCGGCGGCGGAGGCGGGGCGTTGAAGGGACTTCCTGGCAGATAGCGCCGGGTGGCGGCGCGGGCTGGCTTCATCATTACTAGTATGCGCCTCCCCGGCCTGTTACTGCATGCTCCTTCATGTCGGCCAAGCTGCGGAAGGGCAACAATTCGCCTTGCTGGCTACCACCGGGCTGGCTACCACCGGGCTGGCTACCACCGGGCTGGCTACGACCGGGCCGACACCGGCGGCGGCCGTCACGGGCGGCAGTCACTTTGGCCGCCGGCCTGGCGCGGGCCGGATCGGGGGGATCGGGATCGTCGGACGGCGGCGCGGACCTGACCACATCGCCGGGACGGCGTCGACCGCGGCGGCGACATGGTAGGCAGCCTGTTCGTAGTTGACCCGCCAGCCGACGAAGTCCGGCCACGCCTGCTCCGGATCGCGCTCGATCGGGAAGTCCACCTCGCGCAGCCGTTTCACGGCGTCAAGGAAATCCTCGTAGCGGAGGCTGATTCCCTGCGCCGGGTCCGCGGCTTCCGGCACCTTGATGCCCATCGCCCGCGCGACCTCGGTGAAGCAGGTGAAGCCGCTGCGCAGGCACAGCCGGGCCGGCACGGCAGGCGCGGTCCTCGGGGAGAGCGCGAGGTAGAGCGCCGCGGAGTCGAGGACGGCCAGCAGGGCGGTCACCCAGGACGACTTGACCCTGGGGGAGCGGAACCGGACGAGGGGCAGGTAGGTGGTGTGGCTCTCCGCGACGTCCGCGGCCCAGCGTTCCCACTGCGCGTACAGCTCAGGCAGGGTGTGGATCGTCGACGTCCCGGATCCGAGCGCGTAATGGGTGCGGGCAAGCAGCTCGGGACCCCACGACGGGACCCCGGCCCGGACGGCGAGCAGCGCGACCTCGGTTTCCCTCCGGTTGAACGCCGAGTACAAGGTCGGCAGGTAGGCGATCTGCAGCGTCACCGTGACGATTCCAGTGAGCGATGCGACGTCCTCGATCGCTCGCTGCGGCGCGCCGTGGACGGTGACGGAGCCGATCTCCCACATCGCGGGACCGGCCGTGGCGAACGCGGCGGTCACGCCGCCGGCCACGAACGGCCAGAACACCAGCGAATACCCGACGAAGAAGAGCACCAGCCAGGCGATCACCTGACCGAGCAGCACCGCCGCCGCCTCCGTGGCGAGCACCCTGTCGCGGCGCTGGTAGTCGGCGATCGCATCGGCGGCAAGCCGGAACGTCGTGTGGACGACCAGGTCGACGCAGTTGGTCAGCCGGCTGCGGGCCGGCCGCGGCACGATCAGGGTGCCGATGACGCTCGCGGCGGTCCAGAGCACGAGCACCGCACCGGCACCGGCGGCCACGCCGCGGAAGGCCAGCGGCACGACCATGGTCCTCCTCGGCGATCAGGGCGCGATCACGCGGTAAGCCGAACCTATCCGGGGAGGATTTTCTCGTCAGAGCCGGGCTCGCACGAGGCTGCGGGCAAAGCCATTCATATCGAACGGGAGCGGGGTGACGGTTCTGTCAGCGTCACCCCGCTCCCGTTCGGTATAAAAGATCTCTGCGGGTTTCCCGATGGCGACCGCGAAGATGTGCATCGCGGTGGAGCCGGTCACAGCTCCCTGACTGACGTCGGGGCGCATCGGTCATGCTGGAGGGTTGTGGCGCGGTGCAGGAGGGCTCGCGCGACGGGGTTGCGAGAGTAGGGGCGGACGCGGGCGCGGAGAGTTTTCAGCGCGGTGGTCGCGCGGCCGGAGTTCAGGGCGGGGTAGTCGTCGAGGAAGCGATGCCATGTCAGGGTGGCCTCTTCCAGCAGGCCCTGGCGGAGCTGGAGCTCGGCCAGGCGGGCCAGGGTGATCGCGCGGGACCGGCGCTCCGCGGGCGGGCGGTGCCGGATGGACTCGGCCAGGGCCGTGATGGCGCCCTTGCGGTCGCCGAGGATGGCTTGCATGGCGGCCTGCTGGTGGGCGAGAGCGGCGGGGTGGTAGCCGCCGATGGTCGCGTGTGCCGGGCTGGATGCCCTGTCCAGGCGGCGCTGCGCGGCGGTCAGGCTGGCCAGGGCATTGATCCGGTCATGGTCAGCGGCGTACGCGACGGCGAGCTGCCCGTACAGGAATGCCTGCCGGGCTGGCTGCATCGCTCTGCTCGTGGTCGCGGCCGTCTCGGCGAGCTGGAGCGCGTGCCGGTGGTGGCCCAGGAGCTGGGCCTGAACGGACATGCCGCGCAGCGTGATCGCGTAGCCGGCGGGGTCGTCGTTCTCGGTGGCCAGCCGGAGCGCTCTGGTGTAGTAGCGCTGTGCCATCCCGTGCAGTTCGTCGTCGAAGCACATGAAGGCACACAGGTATGTCAGCTGAGCGGTGATGGTGAGCATCCGGCGGCGCAGGCCCGGGCTCATCCGGGCATGCAGCCTCGGCGCGAGGTCGACGGCAAGGTATGCGGCCAGGGCCGGACGGCCGTGCCCGCCGCCGAAGGCGTCGTCGCCCGCGTAGAACATCCCGGCCATCGCCTCGGCTGCGCTGGCCTGCAGGGCCCCTGCCTGATCCGTCCTGCCGGGATCCGGAAGCTGGCTGGCAGAGGCCGGGATGCCAGCCTGCGTCCAGGCGGGCACTCCCAGCGCGGCCAGACTGTAGGCGCATAACGGCCGGGTGCGCTGGTGCCTGGCCTCGGTCCCTGGGTGCAGGCGGGAAAGCCGGGCGAGTTCGGCCACGAGGCCCAGATCTCCCTCCCGCCCGTTGCGGGGTCCCTGGCCGCCGTGTGATGCCAGGATGGCGGCGCGGTCAGCAGGGCCGAGCCCGATGTCCGTGGCCGTCTGCAGGCGGCCGAGCCTCCGTGAGAGTGCTTCGGCGACCAGGTCGGGCACGGGCGGTCGTGGTCGCATCCCGCATAGCCAGTGCGACACCGAGGTGCGGTCGTACCGTAACGCCGTCCCGGCCTCGGCCCCTGCCGCGTTGACGGCAGCGGCCAGCTCCTGTCCGGTCCAGCCGACCTCGGCCAGGACTGTCCGGAGAGCCGCATTAGGCTGGTGTCGCACGCCCATTGGTTTCACCGTCGGCCGGTAGCTGCGGGCAAGCCGTCATCGTGTCTTCAGGCTGCCCGGACGCCGCGCAGCCCTAAACCATCAAGCCTGTGTGATCTGCATCACGAACCTGCGTCTGGTGGGGAACATCCTTGCGAGCCCGACGCGTCCGTGAGCGACCTGGCGCTGTGCAACATGGCCGGACGTGCAACATCTGGCCTGTTGTGCCCCCTTCCACGGCCGTGTAGCCGGGTTCCTACTTGAATTGAGGATTTCGCGTAGGCACTGGAAGCTGTCCGGCGCACTTGCTGAGAATCCGGCAGCGGACTGCGGGAGCAGGTGAGGCGGGTGGCCGGGAGCCAGGTAGCGGAGTCGGGCCGCGGGGAGCTGGTGCAGGTGCTCGCGGCTGCGGCGTGTGAGCTGTGCGAGGGTCAGTCAGCCGACCTGGCCTTCGGGACCCGGTCCGGCGTGAGTGTGCCCGAGTGCCTGGCGATGGCCGAGGCCAAGACGGGTGCCCTGCTGGGGACGGCGTGCCAGCTCGGCGCGCTGGCCGCCGGTGCCAGTCCCGCTGCCGCGGCGGGGTACCGCGGGTTCGGGCGCCAGCTGGGGGTGGCGTTCCAGCTGGTCGATGACCTCCTGGGTATCTGGGGTGACCCGCGGGTGACCGGCAAGCCCGCCGGGCCGGATCTGGCCTCCCGCAAGAAGTCACTGCCGGTGGTGGCCGCGCTCACCTCTGGTACTCAGGCGGGGACGCAGCTGGCCCGGCTGTACCGGCGTGGCGAGGATCTGGACGAGCATGCCGTGGCGCACGCCGCAGAGCTGGTCGAGGCCGCCGGAGGGCGTGCCTGGGCCCAGGCCGAAGCCGGCCGCCGGATGGGCGCCGCGATGGACGCTCTTGCCCAGGCCCGTCCCGCCCCCACTGCCGCAGACGATCTGCGGGTCCTGGCCGATCTGATTACCCGACGGGACCACTGACCCATGACCACTCGCCCCCCATGCACGCCGGTGACACCGCGTCCTTCGGTCCGGCACCTTTGACGCCGGACTCCGCCGATGTCCGGGCCGATGCAGGGGCCGACCCAGGACTGCCCGGTCGAAGACGCCATGGCGATCCTGACCGACATGCGTGAACGCGTAGTCGGACTGTTTCTCCGCCTGCGCAATGAGATCCTCACCGACGCCAGCCCCGAGATTGCAGCCTACACGTGAGGGCTTGCGACTCCGGTCTGCCCATCTGCCTCCTGGGGGAGATCGGCGTGTTCGCCGCTTCTGTGCGCCCGCTATCCGGACACTGGTGACATTTTGTCGATGCCGCCGGCTCAGACGGGATCACCACCGCCCGAACTTAGAAGGAGCAAAATGATCTATCGCGCCGGAGAAATCGGTGAAAACGAGAACCATCTTGAGCTTGTTCAACGAATTCATTCCGAGCCTGTTATCTTCAACACGAAGACAGATGCGTTTACCGAATCTCCGCTCGACGTACTTCGATCGAGGAAAGCCATCAAGACAGCACCTCTTGCGGACCATATTGCGCGACTCCGGAGAATGCTGTACGATCCTCAGTCCGAGTCAGCCGATCTGCCTGGGTGGAGCTATCATCCCCAGCTAGTACGACAGACAATGCGCGAATCCCCTCAAGCCTTTGGCGCAGAATTCGAGGATCGCAGTAACGAAGTCAGCGAGATCGTCGAAAATGGCTGCCATCTCCTGGACCATATCGACAAGATCCGTTCCGCCGGTATTCTAGGTGCCTACGAAGGAGCGCCGGATGACGGACCTGTCTGGCCGGTAGCAGTGACCGGAGATGACGGTCTTATTCAGGAGGTGTTCGTCCGTGCGCGATCCGGAGCCAACCATGGCAGAAGCACCAAATCCACAGGGTTGGTCGGCTGTGCGAATCCATCATGGCTGCAGGTCGTTGAAGAATTTGAACTTCACGGGGCAGCTGCCTACCCGATATTCGCCACAGGAGCATGGCTCGGCGGACTAGGTGCCGGGGAGTATGCAGACTGGTGGCAGGACTATATAAGCATCCTGATCTATGGCTTCTACCTCGAGTACAATATCGACGCAATCGGCGGCGAGCGCCACAATCGACTGCTACGCGACCTTTCCTGCCTGCTGGAAATGCCAGACCTCCCTGCAGAATTGCGAGCAAGGAAGGCTCACATGATGTGTGATATGGCGTTTTTCGACAAAAAGCGCAGACACGAGGCAGCGCTCCGATCCGTTCCAACTACCGGGATGACGGCATGGGTGTTCCGCGACCGTGACCTCTGGCGCGATTTCAAGGCGTGCGACTCGGCCCTCTTCGGCCACTACCTGTCCTTGATCCCAGGCGACATCGGCCGCGATGACCTGATGCTGACCGGGCTAGCCAACGACTGGGGCGATCTCGGCCCCGACCTCCGCAACGGCGAGTGCGCACAGAGCGTTCTCACGCTGACCCGTGGCTCGATCTCTACCTCATCCCTCGTCGAATGTTACGAGCGTACCGTGTGGATGATCAATAGCATGCTCACACCGGAGGCAGGGATAAAGCCCGATCGATTCCCCATGCTGTCGATGACCATGTGTGTAAGCGTCTGGGATATGACCAACCATCGGCATGACGTCTGGCGTTACTATGCGCTCGCCGTGGAAGCCTGCGCCCAGGTCCTAGATCGGGATCTCTTTCAATCCTGCCAGCTCGCAGACTGCTACTCGAAAGAACTCGAACCGATCTACCCGTTGGATTCGACACAGATGGTTGTGCCGCGCCGACCGCTGAACTATGCCGTAACCATCGCAGGAAAGCGGTACTCGGGCCAGATCGAGATCCACGCAGCGGTCGTCGACGCCGTTGAAAACGGTATCCTGCCGATGGATGCCATAGGTTACCAATATATCATTCCAAGATTGCTATTCCACAAGAACATCAGCTCTTCGGAGTTCATGTCGCACATGGATAAATACTATTGTGAAAATTTCGCTATCCTAATGCGCGCCGCGCACAACGCAAATTTCAGTAAGGAATTTGTTGGAGCGCTTAGTTCACTCGTATTGGAACAATGGTGGTCCGGTATGATCTATGCTATTGGTGTCGGAAGCATGATAGAAGCCCAGCCCGGGACCGTCGCCAACGACCGGGAGCATCATTGAACCCATTTCATCCCCCGACGTCGGAGTCGCTGGTCACGCATGATCGCAGGGGCGATTTCAGAATCGTGGACGCTCGCTTGGTTGTGAGATTGTGTAATCAGGGGGATGAGAGAATGTCGTTGTCTCAGCTGATGATGAAATAGGCCATTTCAGTGATCCCGCGCACCCTGGCCTGATCCCGCTCATAAGGCTGCACCTCGTACCCGTGGGGAGGAACGGGTCGGCGTCGGCATAGGAGGGGTTTATCCGATGGACACCGCGAAGACGTGCATCGCGGTTGAGCCGCTGACCGCTCCCTGGCTGAAAGCAGGGAGGGTCAGGTACCGCACGGTCTTGCCCTGCTGCAGCGGTACCGGGTCGTAGTAGAGGCTGACCTTCTGGTTCTGCTTGCCGGTCGGGGTGTTGATGTAGGGCGTGGAGGCGAGGTTGGTCAGTCGGCTGCGGGCCGGCCGGGCGGCGAGGTGGTAGGCCCGCTGGTCCACGACAGCGCGGAACGGGGCCAGGGCCATGGCGGCGCGGCCCAGCGCTATGAGGTCCGCGGGGGTGGAGTAGGTGGACGTCGCCGCGGGCCAGGGCAGCCCGTCGAAGTTCGCGAAGTGCGTGTGCGCCAGGCCCAGCCGCTTCGCGGTGGCGTTCATCTGTGCCACGAACGCCGTCCACCCGTGACCGTAGGCGGCGGCGAGCACGTATGCGGCATCGCATCCGGAGGGCAGCAGCAGGGCATCAAGCAGCGCGCTCGCGGTGAGGGTGTCTCCGGGGCGTAGGCCGGCACTGCTCGCGCCGTATCTGTGCACGTACGCGACAGCGGCAGCCGGGATGGTGATCTTCTGGCCAAGGTTACCGTCACGTATCACGACCAGCGCGGTCATGACTTTGGTGATGCTTCCCATCGGCCTCACGGTGTTTATACTGCGGCCCCACAGCTCCCGGCCCGTGCCCGCATCCACCAGACCGGCGCCCTTGGCGAGGATTCCGCTGGGCGCTGATGCTAGGGCGGCGCCTCGGTACGCCACTGCCGCCATCGGCGCCGCAGCCACCGGTGCGGCCGCCAGGGGTGTGCTGAGAACCACGCCAGTGATGGCCAGGGCAGCAAGGCCAGGGGGCACGCGCATGGCACGTTAGTGAACCACATGGCTGCCAGGTGCGCGGAGCGTTCTCCAGCCTCCAGCGCGAGAGGCGCCGCTCGGCGCTGCCCTACCAGCAGAGCTACTCCGGCCTTCGGCAACCCGCAGTTCAAACACCCTGGCGGGCGCCGCGGACAGCCCGTGGCTGTTCTCCGACGCCGACGCCGATGCCTTCCTGGTGTCACCTGCCAGCCACTTCCAGCAGGCGAGCACGATCATGAGCGCTACCGGAACGATCAGCCCGCCGCTTTCCTTGCGGACTCAGATGGTGACGGCTACCTTGCCCGGGACGTGGCCCTGCTCCTGGTACCTGATGGCTTCCTGGATGTTGCGGAATGGGTACCTCCGGCTGATGACGGGGATGACCTTGCCGTCCTCGATGAGCGTGGTCAGCGTCATGAGGATCTGTTTCTTCGCCGTGCACGAGACGGTGTCCGCGATGGCTATTCGCTGCGACACCAGCGGTGCCATCGCGAGCGCCGAGAACACGTGCCCGGCGGGCTGTAGCCATCGCCCGGCCGGCCCGCCAATGAGGACGAGCGTTCCCCGGGGTGCCAGCACCCGCCGGCACGCGAATACCGGGCGGCTTCCCGCGATGTCCAGCAGCACGTCGTAGCGCCGTCCGCTCCGCGTGAAGTCCGTCCTGGCGTAGTCGATGACGTCATCCGCGCCGATTGACCTGACCAGATCCGCGTTCGGCGAGCTGCACACGGCATCGGCTCTCGCGCCAAGCGCGCGGGCGATCTGCATGGCGAACGTGCCGACTCCTCCCGAGGCGCCGTTGACGAGGACCTTCTGCCCGGGCTCGATCCGGCCTACGTCGCGCAGGCCCAGCAGTGCGGTGGTCGCCGCCATCGGCACCGCCGCCGCCTGCTCATAGGACAGGTTCCCGGGCTTGCGCGCCAGCAGGCGCTCCGGGACGCTGACGTACTCGGCGAAGCCGCCCTGCTCCAGCAGGGCGAATACGTCATCGCCAGGACGGAACTGCGTCACGTCCTTGCCGGCCGCCTCGACCTGGCCCGCCATGTCGCAGCCGAGTATGCGGAGCTTCGGGGCACGCAGCCCCAGGGTGCCGGCCATCATGCGCGCGATGCGCGGCTCGCCCCTCATGTGATGCCAGTCGTAGGGGTTGACGGAGGTGGCGCGCACCCGGACCAGCACCTCATCGGCCGCGGGCACGGGCGTGTCCAGGTCCGTCAGGTCCAAGTGCTCGGGTGAGCCGTACGAACGCAGGACAAAAGCCTTCATCTTCGTCTCCTCTGCCGGGGCCGGACCGTCTGCACCGCATGTCTTACACTGTAAGGTGTCTTACGTTGTAAGTTAACCTTACGGCGTAAGACAGTCAAGAGGGCTGGGACACCAGGGTCAGGCTTACCTTGTACGATCAAGTGCGCAGGAAAGGCTGATGCAGTGGTCACCCGAGCCGAGCCAGGATCCCAGCCACGGCTCCCGCTGAGCAGAGAGCGCGTGCTACGGGCCGCGATCAAGGTTGCCGACCAGAGCGGCATCGAGTCGCTCACGATGCGCCGTCTCGGGGAAGAACTCGGCGCGGAGGCGATGTCGATCTATTACCACGTGGCCAGCAAGGAAGATCTCCTCGACGGCATCGCGGACGCCGTCGTGGTGGAGATCAACGGCATCGTGGGCACGATCGATGTGCCCTCCGCGGCAGCCAGCTGGAAAACGGCGGTTCGCCAGAGGATCCTGTCCGCCCGCGAGGTCTTGCTCCGTCACCCCTGGGCACCCCGCGTCCTGGAGACACGGACCAGCACAAGCCTGGCCGTGCTGCTCTACTACGACGGCCTGCTCAAGCTCATGCGAGACGGCGGCTTCTCCTACGACCTGATCCACCACGCACTGCATGCTCTCGGCAGCCGTGCCCTGGGTTTCACCCAGGAACTGTTCGATCCGAGCGGCGGCACCAGCGATGAGGAGACCGCCGCCGCGCTCGAAAGCATGGCCGACCAGATCCCGCACCTCGTGGCCATGTTCATGGAGGTAGCCCACGACGACCCCGACTCCACGCTGGGCTGGTGCGACGACCAGACCGAGTTTGAGTTCGGGCTCGACCTCATCCTCGACGGCCTCGACAAGACCGCGCCAGGCAGAGATCAACGCGCCGCTCTAGGCAGCACAATCCGGATAACCCGTGACGAAACCAGCTATGAATAGCGATCAGGTCCTCGCCCACATCCCCGTACCGGGTGCCGGCCAGCCCCCGGACCTGCGGGCCCAGGTAAGAAACCGTAATTAAATAACTTGTATTATTAACACAATTCCTGTATGATCTTTATATGCCTAACAGCCGGTCCACGGAGTTCGCAGCAATGGTCGCCCGACTGGCGGATCTCTTGCCTCGCCTTAATGAGCGGGATC
>WNFD01000160.1_pt1 | contig 107803 bp, 101 predicted proteins | sample 5400491 | NCBI WGS metagenome assembly WNFD01 (sample SAMN13153343, study PRJNA577476) | soil metagenome | isolation source: 120 cm saprolite under Douglas fir tree site 2 hole 2 replicate 2 | place: USA:California | collected 2015-04-18 | reverse complement strand
CGTCGTTCCTGGCCATCAGCATGAACGCCCTCCTCGCCCGCGCCAGCGCGCGCGGCGACATCTCGATCGTGGGGCCCATGCTCGCCCTGAGTCCCGTGTTCACCCTGCTGCCGGATGCCCTGCTCAGCGGCACCCTGCCGAGCGCGCTGGGTTGGCTCGGGCTCGGGCTCACGCTGGTGGGGACGGTGAGCCTCTCCGGCGGCTCGAGCTGGCCGGAACGGATCCGCACCCTGCTCGCGCGGCGGGACGCGCTCGACGCCCTCGGGGCGGCCGTCCTCCTCGGCATTCTCGGCGCCCTGGACCGCTGGGCGGCCACGGGTATCGGACCGCCCAGCTATCTCCTGTGCTCGCACGGCGCCTCGGGGATCTTGAGCACGTTGCTCGCCATCGCCATCGTCCCGCGGGATCTCGCGCGGAGCGCCGCGCCGGGCAACCTGATCACGCTCCTCGCCTACGGTCTCCTGGGCGTGACGGGGACCGGCATGCAGACCACCGCCCTGACCATGGCGCCCGCGTCCTACGTCAACGCCATCCGCCGACTCTCAGCAGTCCTGTCGGTGGTGCTGGGGCGCGCCCTCTTCGGCGAGCCCGATCTGCGGCGTCGCCTCGTCTCCGCGCTCCTCGCCTCGGCAGGGGCGGCCTGTCTCCTTCTCGCGCGCTGATCCCGAGGCGGCTCGGCACCTCGCTGGAAAGGACGATCTCCTCTTTTCGCTCGTCCAGATGGACGGGCAAGGCCGCGGAGAAGAGAGCGCTCGTGTACGGGTGACCGCCCAGACTGGGAGCGAGCCGCGTTGTCCTGCGGAGGCCATTGAAACAAGAGCGGGCTAGGCTGCGGTGTAGCCTCCGTCCACGGGCAGGGCGACCCCGGTGACGAAACCAGCCTCGTCGCTCGCCAGATACAGAATTGCCGCCGCGATGTCTTCGGGCTGGCCGAAGCGGCCCAGGGGATGGCGCTCCCGCATGGGTTGCAGCCAGGTCGGATCGGTCATGAAAGCCTTGGTCATGGGCGTCTCGATGACGCCCGGGCACACGCAGTTCACGCGGACCTTCGGCGCCCACGTCAGCGCCATCGTCCGCGTCAGGTTGACCACCCCGCCCTTCGAGGCCGCGTACGCGGGCGAGAGAGAGCCCCCCACCAGGCCATAGATGGAGGCGAGATTCGTGATCGAACCGTGACCGCTGGCGGCCAGCGCGGCGAGGGCCGCCCGCGAGGCAAGGTAGGTGCCGCTGAGATTCACGTCGAGCACGCGTGTCCATTCCTCGAGGGGCGGCGTGGTGTCCCGCCGCTTCCCGCTCACGCCCGCGGAATTCACGAGCGTGGTCAGCCGTCCGAAGCGATCGAGCGTCGTCTGGACCATCAGGGCGCAGCCGCGCTCGTCGGTCACGTCCACGCCGAGCTCGACGGCCTCCCCGCCCCCCTCGGCGACCGCCTTGGCCGTGGCCTGCGCCGCCTCCCGTTCCCGGTCGGCGCACATGACGCGGGCGCCCTCCGCGGCGAAGCGAAGCGCGGTGGCGCGCCCGATGCCCGAGCCCGCCCCCGTCACGATCGCCACCTTATCCTTCATCCGCATGGTGCCCATGTCCTCTACCCGCCCCGGCCGGCTAGCCTCGCTCGATGATGTAGATGTGGCGCATCATGTCGACGTAGATGTTGCCGTCGATCACGTTCTGCCCCTGCTTGTTCTTCTCGATGCCCTTGACCCAGGGCTTGGTGGCAGCAAAGCGCACGACCCACGCCACCGGCACATAGCCCACGTCCGCCTGCATGATCTCCTCGGCCTTCTTGTAGTGCTCGAGCCGCTTCTTCGGATCGCGGGTGTCGCGCCCGGCCTCCAGCTCCTTGTCGAAGGCCTCGTTGGCCCAGGCCTGACGCTTGCCCGTGGTCTTCTTGCCGTAGAAGGTATCGAAGTACTCGTTGTGCGGGTCCGGGTAGTCCATGAACCAGCGGATCCACACGAACTGCAGATCCTGCTTCCAGAGGCGCTCGCGGAATACCCGCTGCTCGAGCACCTCGAGATCGGTCTTCATGTTGAGGCTGTCGAGGAGCACCGCCTGCACCGCCTCGGCCAAGGGCTTGGAACCGAGGCCTTCCTCGCGCATCGACAGGGTGATCTTCGGCCAGTTCTTGCCGCCCTCGAACGGAGTCCCCTTGAGCTGCTCGAGGGCCGCCTTCTTGTCGAAGCGCTGGATGGCTTTGATCTTCGGATCGTCCACGGCGCCGGGGAAGCCCGGCGGGATCATGGACCAGGCCGGGATGGCCAGGCCCTGGCTCACCTTGACCACGTTCTCGCGGTCGACGGCGTGGGCCACCGCCCGGCGGACCTTGATGTTGTCGAAGGGTGGCTTGGTCACCTGGGGAAGCAGATACCAGGTGCCCGGATACGGGTACTGGAAGACATCCCTCTGCATGCGCGGGTCGCTCTGGAGCTTCTTGAGGTCGCCCGGCTGGAGCCAGGTCAAGTCCAGCTCGTTGTTCTCGTAGGGAAGGGCGCCGGCCTGCACGGGGATGATGGGGACAATGGCCTTCTCCAGATGCACGTCCTTGGCGCCGAAAAAGTGCGGATTCTTCCTGAACACCATCTGCTTGTTGTGCTCCCACTGCTCCATGACGAACGGGCCGTTGGTGACGATATTCCCGGCCTCGGTCCACTTGTCCCCGTGCTTCTCCACCGCTCCCCGGTGGGCGGGGTAGGCCGCCAGGTAGGCCGCGAGGACCGGGAAGTAGCCGCGCGGACCCTCGAGGGTAACTTCGAGAGTCCAGTCGTCCTTGGCCTTCACGCCGACCTCATCACGGTTCGTCACCTGCTTCTTGTTGAAGGCTTCCCCATTCTTGATGTCGTAGAGGAAGGCGGCATAGGGCGCCTTGGTCTCGGGATCGAGCTGGCGCTTCCACGACCACTCGAAGTCGCGGGCGCTCACGGGCGAGTTGTCGGACCAGCGGCTGTCTTTGCGGATGGTGAACGTCCACACTGAGCCGTCCTTGTTGCTCTGGACCTTGGTGGCCAGGTACGGCTCGGCCACGAAGTCGGCGTTGACCACCATGAGCCCGGCAAACTGCCACGGCACACCCGAGCAGTAGAGATCCTTGTTGTAGTCGTGGCTGGACGGATCGTTCTGCCAGGTGCCGCCGCCGCCGAGACGCAGGAGCTGCTCCTTGGCGAGCTTCTCGCCGGGGGCGAGCTTGAAGAGCTTGGCCGCCTCGGCCCGGGTAGCGAACCCGAGCCCGCCGAAGGCGGCCATCGCGCCCACCGCCTTGAGAAAGTCACGCCGGCCGAGGCCCAATACTTGTAGACGCTGCTCGAACAGGGCCAGCTGCTCGTCGGGTATCCGCATGGAGTGTCTCCTTGCCTTTCTAGTTCATCTTGGGATCGAGAGCGTCACGCACCCCGTCTCCGAAGAAGGTGAAGGACAGCATGGTGATGGCGATGGCGATGGAGGGAAAGACGCACAGGTGCCAGTACGAGCGCAGGTACTGCTGATTCTCTCCCACCATCTGTCCCCAGGACGGGGTCGGGGGATTGATCCCCACCCCGATGAAGGACAGCGCCGCCTCCGTGAAGATGGCCTCGGGAATGCCGAAGGTGACCGAGACCACGATGGGCGTGAGGGCGCTCGGCAGCACGTGCTTCGAGACGGTCCGGAAAAAGCCCGCGCCCAGGGCTCGCGCGCCTTCGACGAACTCCTTCTCCTTGATGGACAGCACCTGGGCGCGGGTCTGGCGCGCGATGCCCACCCAGCCCGTGAGCCCGATGGCGATGAAGATGTTCATGAGCCCCGCCCCGAGCATGGACATGATGAGGATGACGAAGAGCAGCCGCGGAAAGGCGTACATCACGTCGATGAAGCGCGTCAGGAGAAGGTCCACGCGCCCGCCGAGGTAGCCCGCGACGAGGCCAATGGGCACGCCGATCATCACGATGATGACCTGGGCGCCCAGGCCCACGAGCATGGACACCCGCGCCCCATAGATCATGCGCGAGAGCACGTCGCGGCCCAGCTGATCGGTGCCGAGCGGGAACTCCCGCGAGGGAAACTCGTAGATCTTGCCGAAATTGGCCTTGGTATACGAGTAAGGCGCGATGAAGTCCGCGAAGATGGCCACGAGGCAGAGCAGGATCACCGTCGCGCCGCCCACCACGGCGAGCTTGTTGCGGAGGAGACGACGCCAGGCATCCCGCCAGAGGTTCGAGGTCTGCGTGGACGGCGCCGCCGCGAGTCCGGCGGCGGCGAGGCTAGTACCGGATGCGGGGGTCGATAAGGCCATAGGCGAGATCCACGAGGAGATTCATGAGGGCGAGGAAGGCGCCATAGATCAGGACCACCGCCATGATCATCGGGTAGTCTCGCCCCGTCATGGATTGCACGAAGAAGCGCCCCATGCCGGGCACGCGGAAGATGGATTCCACGAAGAAGGATCCCGTGCCCACCGCGGCGAACATGGGGCCGAGCAAGGTCACCACCGGGATCAAGGCGTTCTTGAGCACGTGCTTGAGCACGATGGGCTGCTCGGCGAGGCCCTTGGCGCGGGCGGTGCGGATGTAGTCGGAGCGGATGACCTCGACCATGCTCGAGCGCGTGAAGCGCGCGATGATGCCGAGAGGCCCCAGGGCCAGGGTGACGGCGGGGAGCACCCAGTCCCGCGGCGATCCCCACCCCCCCGTGGGAAAGAGCGGGATGACGAACGAGAAGAGGACGATCAGGAAGACGGCGAGGACGAAGTTGGGGAGGCTGACTCCGAGGGTGGCGAGGCTCACGCAGACATAGTCCCACGAGCGGTTCTGATAGACGGCGGCCAGGATGCCGAGGGTGACGCCGCCGGCGATGGCGATGGCCAGGGCCATGGCGCCGAGGAAGAGCGAGATGGGGAAGGTCTCGACGAGGATCTCGCTCACTGTCCGCGTCTTGTAGACGAAGGATTGTCCGAAATCGCCCCGGAGCGATTTGCCGATGAAGATGCCGAATTGTTCCCAGAGGGGCTTGTCGAGGCCGTAGGCCTCCGCCAAGTTCTTCTGCGCCTCGGGGGAGAGCGGGTTGGCGCCTTCGGCGACGGGATCGAGGGGGCTCCCCGGCGTGGCGTGCATGACGAGGAAAGTCACCAGCGCCATGGCGAGAATCGTCGGGATCAGCCAGAGGAATCGCTGGATCGTGTAGGTGAGCACCGGGTCTCCCTGGTCACCCGCCGGCCGGACGCGACCTGGGGTTCATCGGGTGCGGCCACTATCGGCAAAGCCCTCCGGGAAGTCAAGCGGGAAGTGGTATCTTCGGTCGTATGACGACGGTGGCGCTCACCCTCCTGCCGGCGGGGCGGACGCTCGACGTCGAGGCGGGATCGAGCATCCTCAAGGCGGCCCACGCCGCCGGCGTGGACATCGAGGCGACGTGCGGCGGTCGCGGTCGCTGCACATCGTGCCGCGTCAAGCTCGTGGCGGGCGCCATCCCGCCCCCCACCATCATGGACGAAGTGCAGCTCGGCGACGCGCTCGTCCGGGAGGGCTATCGCCTCTCCTGCCAGTGCCGTGTCAGCGATGCGGTCACGGTACAGGTCTCACCTCCCGTGGACGACCGCACCTTCCAGATCCTCGGGGGCGAACGGCCCGACGGCGCGCCCGTGCCCGTGCGCATCGAGGCGGGCATCGGCAAGGCCGTGGTCCGCGTCACGCTCCCCGCCGAGGAGCATCACCAGACGTCCGATCTCGAGGCGGTGCTCGAGGCCGTGGGCGGAACACCGGAGGACTGCGCCCCCGAAGCGCTTAAGACGCTGCCCGCGGCCCTCCGGGCGCATGGCGGCGAGGTCACGGTGGCGACCTTCGGCTCCCGCATCCTCTCGATCGAGGCCGGCGACACGCTCCTGCACAAGTTCGGCCTCGCCATCGACATCGGCACCACGAGCGTTGTCTCGACCTTGCTCGAGCTCGAGTCGGGCGAGCAGATGGCCTCCGTGTCGAGCCTCAACCCCCAGGCCGTGTTCGGCGGCGATCTCATGTCGCGGATCGCCTTCGCCCAGTTCGACGCGGGCAACCTGCGCAAGCTCCAGACGCGCATCATCGGGCTCCTCAACCAGCACGTGGAATCGCTCGTGCGGGACTCGGGCGTGCCCGCCAAGTGGATCTACAAGGTCACCATCGTCGGCAACACGTGCATGCACCACATGCTCCTGGGCATCGATCCCTCCCATCTCGGCCTCGCCCCCTACGCGCCGGTGATGCGGCATCCGCTCGTCCTCTCCGCCCGGGAGCTCTTCCTCAAGGTCAACCCCGAGGCCCGCGTCTGCTTCCTGCCCATCGTGGCGGGCTTCGTGGGCGCCGACGCGGTCGCCGTGGCCCTCGCCACGCGCATGGACGAGACGTCGGAGATCCGCATCGCGGTCGACATCGGCACCAACGGCGAGGTGCTCCTGGGCTCGCGCGATCATCTCTGGGCCTGCTCGGCGCCCGCCGGACCGGCTCTCGAGGGCGCGCAGATTCGCCACGGCATGCGCGCGGCCATGGGCGCCATCGACCGCGTGGCCCTCGCGGGCGGCGATCTCGTCCTCCACACCATCGGGGAGGCGGCCGCGCAGGGCATCTGCGGCTCGGGCCTGATCGACGCCATCGCCGTTCTCCTGGACACCGCCGTCATCGACTGGACGGGGCTCATCGACCTCGACCACCTCGATCGTCTCCCGACATCCCTGCGCGCGCGGGTGACGAAGCGCGGAGAGGAGCGAATGGTCATCCTCGCGCGCCCCGGAGAGGTGGGCGCCCCGCAGGAGATCCAGCTCACCCAGGACGACATCCGCCAGGTGCAGCTGTGCAAGGGCGCCATCGCCTCGGGAGCGGCCATGCTCCAGCACGTGGCCGGCGTCCCCGACGACAAGGTGGCCGAGCTCATGCTCGCGGGGGGCTTCGGCAACTATCTCTCGATCCGGAGCGCGCTCCGCATCGGGCTCATTCCCGCCCTCGCCGAGTCGAAGATCCGCTACGTCGGCAACGCCGCGGCGCTGGGCGCGCAGATGGCCCTCCTCTCCGAGCCCGAGCGGCATCGGGCCGAGCGCATCGCGCGGAGCATCGAGCACGTCTCGCTGGCCGCCCATCCCGATTTCCAGGACATCTTCGTGGACTGCATGAACTTCCCGCGATGATTTTCGAGGGCTGAATTGATTTTCGAGCCGAAGCATTGCCGACGAGCCGCGAGGAGCATGATGAGGCGAGGGCTGAATTGATTTTCGAGCCGAAGCACGGCCCGCTCTTCGAGCTGAGCGGCGGAGCCGCGAGGCGAGAGCTGAAATGATCCCGCAGGCGAGGAGCATGATGAGGCGAGGGCTGAATTGACCCTCTCCGCGAGCCTGGTGGGCGGCACGGCGGGACCGTACGTTCACGACATCGACGCGCGCTGGCTCATGGCCTATGCCGCCGCGCTCGAGGAGACGGCGCCCGAGTACTTCGACACCACGCGGCCCGAGGGCCTCGTGGCGCACCCCCTCTTCCCCGTGTGCTACGAGTGGCCGGCGGCGGTGGAGCTGCGGGCCAAGCTGACCTCGGAGAGCATTGCCGCGCGAAGCGTGCACGCCACACACGACCTCGTCATTCACCGGCCCGTGAAGGCGGGCGATCGGCTGGAGACGACCGCGACCGTGAGCCTCATCGAGCCGCGAAGCCCCGGCGCCTACCAGGTCACGCGCTTCGAGACGGTCGACCAGCGCGGCCAGCCGGTGACCACCACCGAGTACGGCAGCATCTATCGCGGCGTCTCCGTCGACCCAGCCTCCGCCCCCGCCCGTCCGCAAGGAAGCGAGCCGACGGAGAACGAATCTTCGGAGACCGTGGAGGGGTGGTCCACCTCCGTCCCCCTGAGCGCCGGTATCGCCCACGTCTACACGGAGTGCGCGCGCATCTGGAATCCCATCCACACCGATCGCGCCGTCGCCATCGGCGCCGGGTTGCCTGATATCATCCTCCACGGAACCGCCACCCTCGCCCTCGCCGTCTCGCAGGTGCTGCGGCGCGAGCCGGCCGAGGCCGCCCCGCGGGTGCGCCGCATCGCGTGCCGCTTCACCGGCATGGTGCGCCTGCCCTCGGCGATCACGGTGCAGGGCCTGGGCGAGACGACGGGGAGAGCGAGCCGCGTGATCGCCTTCCAGGTCCTGACGGAGAACGGCCGTCCTGCCGTGAGCAAAGGCTTCATCGAGATCGGAGATTGACGTTCGAGCCGAAGCGTCGCCCGACGTTCGAGCTGAGCGGCGGAGCCGCGAGGCGAGTGCTGACATGATCCCGCAGGCGTGGCGAGGCGAGAGCTGAAAAGTCCCACGATGAGGCGAGGACTAAGAGGAAAGAGGCCATGACCAAGCGAGAGCGCGTGCTCGCCGCCATCAAGCGCGAGCCCACGGACCGAACGCCCTATGCGTTCTGGCGTCACTTCCCCGCGGTGGACCGCTCGCCGGCCGCCCTGTCCCAGTCCACCCTGCGCTTCCACGAGCGCTACGGCTCGGACTTCCTCAAGGTGACGCCGGCCGGCGGCTATGCGGTGGAAGACTGGGGCTGTGTGGAGAGCGAGGAGCCGGCGCCCGACGGCCATCGCCCGTGCGCGAGCCACGCCGTCAACGCGCCCGATGATTGGAAGAAGATCCGACCGGTGCCCATGGAGTCCACGGGCTGGGCCTCGCACGTCGAGTCCGTCATCCGTTGCGTGGTGGATCGCCGGGCCGACTGCTCGGTGGTGCCGACGGTGTTCAGCCCGCTCTCCCTGGCGCGCAAGCTCTCGGGCGACCGGCTCAACTACGACCTCAAGGAGAACACCCACCTCGTCGAGGACGCCCTCACCGCCATCACCGAGACCATTCTCGCCTTCATGGAAGCCTGCTTCCGCGAAGGTGCCGAGGGCATCTTCTATTCCGTGCAGGCGGCGAGCCACGCCTTCCACACGGAGGACGAGTACGCGCGCTTCGGCGAGCCGCATGACCGGCGCATCCTCGAGGCGGTGCGCGAGGGCTCGCGGCTGACCGTGCTCCACTGTCACGGCGAGCGGCTGATGTTCGATCGTCTGGCCGCCCTGCCCGCGGACGTGTGGAACTGGGACGACCGTCGCGCCGGCCCTTCTCTCTCCGAGGGCAAGGACATGGTTCCCGGGGCGGTGCAGGGCGGCCTCAACCAGTGGAGCACGCTCAAGGACGGCACGGGTCCGGACGCCCAGGCCGAGGCCCAGGACGCCATCGCCCAGACGAGCGGGACCGGGATCATCCTGGGGGCCGGCTGCGTCCTCTTGACCCAGCACTCGGATGCGACCCTGATCGACCTGATTCAGTCAGTCGGCGGGAGCGTGAAGCTGATGGGGATCAAGCCTCAGTAGGATGAGGGCGCGAGTGCTGGCCACGGGACTCTGCTTGGGCTTGCTCAGCGCTCCCGTTGCCGTCGTTGCCCAGAATCTGGGCGCGCCGGTCATCCTTTCCCCCTATCGCTCCCTTCATGGCGCCGACAATCGGCCGAGGCGGCTCCCGCATGCCGGCGTCGACTTCGGGGGCCCGGTGGGCTCGCCCGTTCTTGCAGCGGCCGACGGCACGGTGAGCCGTATCATTGAATGGCCCATGGGTTGTGGACTCGGCGTTCTCCTCGAGCATCGCCGCTTCAAGCGTTGGACCGCGTACTGTCACTTGCAGGGCGTCGCCGTGCGGAGGGGACAGAGCGTGACCCGCGGGGAGCAGATCGGCATGGTCGGAACGAGCGGCGGCACCTTCAACGCCCCTCATGTCCACCTCGAGGTCTGTACTTTCGCCTGCAGCTCGCACTCGGACGGCGATCTCACGGGCACCGAAGATCCGCTCGAGGCTACGGACGGCTGCTTCGAGGCTGGGCGAGCCTATCCCGCCGACCGGTTCGTTCTCACCTTTCCCGTCGCCTGCTCGCCCAGCGTGCGAGGGCAATAGCGATGGACCGCATTCTCGAGCCCGAGCTCATGGTCGACAAGGAGCAGGCCGATGCGTATGCGCGTGCGAACTTCGCCCAGGTCAACCAGGGCTTCGTGGACCGCTTCCGGAGCTCCTTCCCGAAGATCACCTCGGGCGCCATGGTCGATCTCGGCTGCGGGCCCGCGGATATCCCGGTGCGCTTTGCCCGCGCCCTGCCCTCCTTCATGATCACGGCCGTGGACGGATCGGAGCCGATGATCGCCCTCGCCCAGCAGGCCGTCGAGGAAGCGGAGGTGGGCGACCGGGTCCGTCCTCTCTGCCTGCGGCTGCCCATGCTCCCCCTCGGGCTCCAGAGCTTCGACGCCGTCGTGTCCAACAGCCTCGTCCATCACCTCCCTGATCCTTACCTGTTCTGGAACGAAGTGGTGCGGCTCGGCCGACCACGTGGCATCGTGCTCGTCATGGACCTCTTGCGGCCGGAATCACCCGAGCGGGCGTGGGAGCTCGTTCAGAAGTACTCGGGTCACGAGCCGGACATCCTCAAGCGGGACTTCTTCAACTCCCTCTGCGCGGCCTTCACCCTGCGCGAGGTGCGCGGCCACATCCGCTCGCGGGGCCTGGGCGGGCTCGTGTGCGAGATGGCCAGCGACCGGCACTGGATCGTCTGGGGTCACCTGCCGAGAGAAGTGCCGAAAGGATAAGAGCCATGAGAGGCGCGATCGCGAAGAAGAGCACCAAGGACGGTGACTGGCGGCAGGTCTTCCCCGACCGGGCGGGCGCCTGGAGCCTCCTCCTCAACAAGGACCCGGACACCAAGGGCCGGACCATCGCCGTCCGCTACACCGAGGGCTGGGAGGTGCTGGAGAGCGTGCACGACGGGACCGTCGAGGTGCTCGTGCTGGAAGGGCAGTTTCAGGTCGGGCCGATCGTCTACGGTCCGGGCGACTACTTCTGCGTTCCCGGCGGCGTCGTGCACGGCCCGGAGCGCGCGCTCACCGACGTTCGGATCATCGTCATTTCCCACGGTCCCCTCACCCCGGGGCCGTAGGTCAGGGGCTCTAACTCAGGACTCAGCGCTCGCCTCACACCGACCTGGGCCTTCGGCCCCGGCCGGCGTTCAGCTCGAACTTCTTAACTCAGCGCTCGCCTCACACCGACCTGGGCCTTCGGCCCCGGCCGGCGTTCAGCTCGAACTTCTATGTTATTTGGCGACGTTGAAGCGGAAGTGGCAGATCTCGCCGTCTCGCACGACGTAGTCCTTGCCCTCCAGGCGGAACTGACCCTTCTCGCGCACGGCGGCCATGGAGCCCTCGGCGGCGACCAGCTCGTCGTAGCCCACGACCTCGGCGCGGATGAAGCCGCGCGCGATGTCGGAGTGGATGGCCCCCGCCGCGTCCTGGGCCCGCGTGCCCCGCGGCACGGACCAGGCCCGCACCTCATCCTCGCCCACCGTGAAGAACGAGAGCAGCCCCAGGAGCACGTAGCAGTCGCGAAGCACGCGCTTGATGGCGGGCTCGCTGAGTCGGAGGTCGGCGAGGAACGCGGCCTGCTCCTCTCCCGCGAGCTGAGCGACCTCGGCTTCGATCACCGCCGAGACCCACCCGACGGCGGTGCCGGCCCGCGCCGCCACCTCCTGGAGCCCGAAGCTCTCGACCAGGCTCGGGCCGCGGTCGATCTCCTTCTCCGAGAGGTTGAGACAGTGGAGGATGGGCTTCTGCGAGAGAAACGTGAAGCCTCGAATGGCCCGGGCATCGTCGTCCGGAAGCGGGATCGCGCGAATGGGCGTCTCCGCTTCGAGGGCGGGCTTGATCTTGAGCAGGATGGCCTGCTCCTTGACGTCCGCGTCGGTCCGCTTCTTCTTGATCGAGGCTTCCAGGCGCTCGAGCCGGCGCTCCACCACCTCGAGATCGGCGAGGATCAGCTCCGTCTCGAGGTCGGCGATGTCGCCCTTGGGATTGGGCGCCGCGCCGGCCGCGTCGGCGAACGCGCGCACCACATGGAGCAGGGCGTCGGCATTCCTGAATTCCTTGGCGTCGAGCCCTTCCCGCTCGCCCTTGCTGATGCCCGCGAGATCCACGACCTCGAACGTGGCGAAGGTGGTCTTCTTCGGCTTGAAGAGCACGCTGAGACGATCGACGCGCTCGTCCGGCACTCGCGCGACACCGGCATGCATCTCGCCACGCGACGCCCCGAAGGACGAGATGGCAACGGTGGCGCCCGTCAACAGGTTGAACAGCGAGGTCTTCCCGCTCTTGGAGAGGCCGACGAGCCCGATCTTCATCGAGGCCTCATGCTACCATAGCCGCTCTCGTGCCCGTACACCGCCCCCTCGATGTCAAAGGCGCCATCCTGGCGCTCGTGCTCGCCGTACTCTGGGGCGCCAATCCCGTGGCCATCAAGCTCGGTCTCGCCGACGTCGCGCCGGTCCGCATGGCCTTCTTCCGCTTCGCCCTCAGCGCCATGGTCATCTTCGCGTATGCCGTGACCACGGGACGCCGTGATGTTCTCCTGATCCCCAGGGGCCAGGGCAAGGCCATCTGGTCTCTCGGTCTTCTCTGCGTCGTGCAGGTCGCGCTCATGAACGTGGGCATTGACCGCACCACCGCCGCTCACGCCGTCATCATGGTCAACTCCTACGCGGTCCACACCGTCGTCTTCGCCCACTTCCTCCTTCCCGGCGACCGCCTCACCGCGCGCAAGCTCGTGGGAGTGCTGGTCGCCTACAGCGGCGTGGTCGTCCTCTTCGCACCCGGCTTCACGGGCGCGGGAGGGACGCTCGTGGGAGACCTGATCATCTCGGTGAGCGCGCTCCTGCTCGCGGAGCGCACCGTCTTCATCGCGAAGACCGTCCAGCGGGTGGACCCGGTGCGCCTCATGATGTACCAGTCGATCATCGGCGCCGCGGGACTCTTCCTCGTGAGTCTGCTATGGGATGTGGATCGGCCCACGCGCTGGACGATGGGCCTGCTCCTGTCCATCCTCTACCAGGGAGCGCTCATCGGCGGCTTCAACTTCGTGCTGAACGCGAAGCTCTTGCAGGTCTACCAGCCCAGCGCGATGGCCACGGTGGCGCTGTCGACGCCCATCTGGGGAGTGCTGATCGCGGCCCTCATCGGCCACGAGGGCGTCTCTCCCGAGATCCTCCTCGCTTCCATCATGGTCGCCACGGGTATCGGTCTCACCACCTGGCGCTAGCCCTCTTCACATTTCTTTACACTCGGGACACGTCTGCTTCACCACCTTCCGCCACTTCTTGAGAACAAGTACCGACGACGTCCGTCCAAGGCCTAAGCGTCGAGACGTCAACTCGATCGTTCCGGAACCAGGGGGCAATGGTCATGAAGAAGATCGTCGGTCTCGCACTCATTGGCGTTCTTTCGCTCGGGCTCGCCGCCCCGGCCTTCGCTGCGGGCGGCCACGGCGACTGGCATGGTGGCGAGCGCAGCGGCTGGCACGGCCACGGCGGCCACGGCTGGCGTGGTGGCGGCTGGCATGGCTGGTGGGGCCCCGGGGCGGTGATCGGCGGCCTTCTCGTCGGCTCGGCCATCGTGGCGGCCACGGCTCCCCGAGTCGTGTACCCGACGCCGGTCTATCCAGAGCCCGTTTACCTGGCGCCGCCGCCGACCTACTACCCCCAGACGCAGGTGTATACCGCGCCCGTGCGACGGGACGTCTGCTACCCGACCGGCTGCTATCGCTTGTACGGCGACGGCGTGAGCGTGGCCTATCAGTGGGTGTGGGAGCCCAATCCCGCTGCCGCGGTCCCGCCCGTGCCGCCGGCGCCGCCTTACCGCTGACCTCCGTCCTGAACAAGACGCCGGAGCTCTGGACGCCGGTCGCGTCGGAGCTCCGGCGCTAAGCTTATCCTCGAGCAAGGCAGAGTCCGGCGCCCACGTTCGGTCTCCTCATGGCTTCCTCGGGGTATCATCGCCCCATGCGGCGCCTGTGGGCGGTCCTGTTCGTCCTCGCCTGCGCGCCCGCTCTCCTCGCCCAGTCTCAGGCCCAGCCGCCCGATTCGTCCCGAGCCCTCGAGGCCCTGGCCGCCCCCATCTATCAGCAGCTCGCCGCCCTCAAGGGCATGACCTCGCCGGGCCATCCGCCTCCCGTGCTCCTCCGCTCCCGCGAGGACAATCGCCGGTTCATGGAGCAGGAGATGAACCGGCGCTACTCCCCCGCCCGCATCGAGGCCGAGCGCAAGACGCTGGTCGCGTGGGGGCTGATCCCGGCGGACTATGATCTGCGCACGCTCTTCCTCGATCTGATGCAGGAGCAGATCTCCGCGTACTATGACCCCCGCGCCAAGGTCATGGTGGTGGGCGACTGGCTGCCCCCCGAGCAGCAGCGCGCGGCCCTCATCCACGAGCTGGTGCACGCTCTCCAGGATGGCGAGATCGCTCTCGACGGCTTCATCTCGCCCGACCCGGGGCGGGGCGATCAGCTCCTCGCCCGCCAGGCGCTCATCGAGGGCGAGGCGGTGGCCTTGACCATCGACTTCCTGCTCAAGGCCCAGAACATGGACATCACCATGCTCCCGGACCTGTCCAATACCCAGGGGCTCATTGCCACGAGCGCGGGCGGACCAATGATCGCCAAGGCGCCCAAGTTCCTTCGCGACCTCTTGCTCTTCCCGTATCTCGAGGGCGTCGGGTTCGCCTATCAGCTCCGCAAGGCTCATCCCTGGTCGGCCATGAGCGCCCTCTACCGCGATCCTCCCCGCTCCACCGCGCAGATCATGGACCCGGCCAAGCGTCTTGGCGCGCTCCGCGAAGATCCCGTGCCCGTCACCCTCCCGGACCTCGCGCGGCTCCTTCCGGGCGGGATGCTCGTGTCCGAGGACGAGATGGGCGAGTTCGGGATGGGCGCGGTGATCGGGCTGCACCTTGGCGAGATCGAGGGACGACGCGCCGCCATCGGTTGGCGCGGGGACCGCTTCCAGGTCTGGGAGGACGGAGGGGGTCAGTTTCTCATCGCCTGCCTCGTCGTGCTGCGCGATGAGCAGGTCGCGGTGACCCTGGCCGGCCACCTTCGTGATTTCGTCGCCCGACGGCATCCCGGGCTCGCGGCCAAGATGCGCGCCGGGGGCGGCCAGGCGACCACGTGGAGCGACGGCGGCCACGCCTCGCTCGTCGATCGCCGAGGGGCGCAGGTCCTGCTCCTCGAATACATGCCCGCGGCCACCATCGAGCGCGTGCGGGACACCATCTGGCGCTCCCGCCCCGCGGGCCCGCGGCGGTAGAATGCCCCATGCCGAGCCAGCCCTCCAGGCACCTCGAGGTCGTGCCGAATCCGCACGCGGATCGCGACTACGAGGTCGCCCTCGAGATCCCGGAGTTCACGTGCCTGTGCCCGATGACGGGGCAGCCCGACTTCGCCACCTTCCGCATCAGGTACGTGCCCGACCTGCACCTCGTCGAGCTCAAGAGCATCAAGCTCTACATCTGGTCCTACCGGAACGAGGGTGCCTTCCACGAAGACGTGACCAACCGCATCCTCAACGATTTCGTGGCGGCGGCCAACCCACGGTGGATCGAAGTGGTGGGCGACTTCAGCGTGCGCGGCGGGATCAAGACGGTGGTCCGCGCCGCGCACGGCAAGCGCCCGGAGCTCTGAGCGGCCGCCGCCATGAGCACGGTCCCCATGAAGACCGTGCGCCGGCCCTTTCTCACCGCGCGCTGGTCCAATCTCGCCATCCTCACCTGGGAGGTCCCCCCGGCCCTCCTCGAGCCTCATCTTCCCGCAGGTCTCGAGCTCGATCGACGCGACGGGGCGGCCTTCGCCAGTCTGGTGGCCTTCGATTTCCTCGACACGCGGGTCCTCGGCATCCCCTGGCCGGGCTTCACGAGATTCCCCGAGGTCAACCTGCGCTTCTACGCGCGGCGGGGGGAGCGGCGCGGGGTCGTCTTCATCCGCGAGTTCGTCCCGCTGGCCATCGTGGCCTGGCTGGCCCGCGCCCTCTATCACGAGCCGTACCTCGTGGCGCCCATCGAGAGCGACGCGGGCGTGGAGACGGGGGCGATGGTGACGGCACGCCGGCTCCGCTGGCGCGGACGCACTCAGAGCATCGAGGTCACGGGCGGCACGCCTACGTTCCGGCCTGCCGAGGACAGCCTCGAGCATTTCTTCAAGGAGCACGAATGGGGCTTCGGCCGGGACCGGCGCGGCCGCACGCTCGCCTTTCGGGTGCGGCATGCTGTCTGGGACGTGTACCCGGTGCGCTCGTGGAGCCTCGACTTCGACGCGGAGGTGGTCTACGGGCCGGGCTGGCGCATGCTGTCCGCGGAGAAGCCCGTTTCGGTCGTCCTCGCCGCGGGCTCGGCGGTGTCGGTCTATTCCGCCGAGCGTCTCTAGTTCTTCTTCTCGGAGTCCCCCGCCGCCTCGATCGTCACCGTGTCCCCCACCAGCACAAAGGTGACCTGGCCGTTCTTGGCCTTGTAGGTCCACTTCTCGACAGGGCCGAGCTTGCTGATATCGTCCGGCTTGCCCAGGGCCTTCTCGAGCGCGGAGCGCGTCTTGGCATCTCTCGCCTTGGCGACGATGTCTTCCTTGCTCGACGCGCCACAGCCGGCGAGGAGGAAGGCGAGAAGGATGCAGGAGCCGAGCCTGATCATGCGTCCGGTCATGCCGTCACCTCCGTCAATTGGGCTAGCCCTCTGTCCGAGTAATTCAAAATCTCCATTCGCTCACGAGGAAACTGCTCCGCTTCGAGCGCCGGCTTCGCCGGCGCAAGCTGTTCTTGGCGGGAGGCGTCGGAAGGGGGGCGGAGCCCCCCTCCGAGCTACCTAGGCCGCCAGCGACAGTAGCACGACTCCCGCCAGCATGACGATGGCCCCGGGGGCGATCTCGCGCACCTTCTGCCTCTCCCCGAAGATCAGCATGCCGATGCCGAGGGCGAAGAGGATCTCCACCTGCTTGACGGCTTCCACATAGGAGGAGAGGGTCAGCAGATACGCGTGGCCCTGGGTCACCGTGGTCAGCGCCGCGAAGAAACCGAAGGAGATGAAGGCCATCCAGTGGCGCGGGACGGCCACGAAATAGCTGCGTGACGTCACGAGCACGACGGGGGTGACGAGCAAGCTGGCCGCGAGGTATCCGCCCAGGGTGCCCATGTAGGGATCGGAGAGCTGCATGGCCCACTTGATGGTGATGACGGAGGGCGCGAAGAAGAGAGCGGCGAGGAGCGTGTAGCGCAGCCCCCGATCGGTGAAGAGCACGGCCAGGGGCGCCCACCACGAGATGTGCGCGCGTTGGACGTTGAGGAGATAGACACCGCTCATGCTGATGAGAATGCCCGCCACGCCGAGCACGTTCGGCTTTTCCTTGAGAGTGACATAGCCGAGGCCCACGAGGACGAGGAGGCTGACCTTCCAGAGCGCGGTGACCATGGAGATCGGGGAGAGCTTGAGCGCCTTCGACAGCGCCATGGTCGAGATGATTTGGCAGATGGCGAAGAGAAGGCAGGCCCACACGAATCCTGGCTTGATCTGGGGAGGACCGTGCCACAGGACGAACAGCGCGGCGAAGGGAAGCAGGAAGGTAAAGCGCCCCCACACCGCCATGTACTCGTCCAGCTCGTGACCGAGCCGCTTCATCACCGTGTTGCGGAGCACCTGGCAGAGCGCGGCGGTGAGTGCCAGGGCTTCCCACATGCGGCGGAGTCTACACGAGGGCTCCCGGATACTTCGCGGGATTCGTGGAAAATCCGGGAAAGATCGGCGCCGAGGCGGGGATCCCCAGGTGACGGACGGCCACTTCGGCGAAGAGGTGCCGGAAATCCGTGGTCACCGCGAGATCTCGTCCCTCGTAGAGCTGCTCCGGGGCCAGCCCCGGCCAGCGCCCATAGGCGCGCCCGCCCTTGACGGGGCCGCCGAGCACGAGCATGGCCGTGGCGTGGCCGTGGTCGGTGCCCCGATTGCCGTTCTCGCGCACCGTGCGCCCGAACTCGGACATGGTCAGCACGACCACGTCGGCCATTCGATCGCCGAGGTCGCGATAGAGCGCGGCGAGGCCATCGGAGAATTCCGTGAGACGGCTCGCGAGCTGACCCCGCTCGTTGCCCTGGGCAGCGTGAGTGTCCCAGCCGCCCATGTCGGCGAAGGCGACCTGGAGCCCGACGTCCGCCTTGATGAGCTGGGCGATCTGCTTGAGATTGTCGCCGAACTTTCCCCGTGGGTACTGGGCGCCGTTCTCGGGCTGGAAGCGCTCGAGCTTGGCCGCCTTGAGCATCTTGACGGCCTCGAAGGTCTCTCGGCCCGTGCCGTGCAAGATGTCCTTGACGCCCTGCTCGTAGAGGGACTCGAAGCCCGCCCGCGCGTTGACCCCGCCGCCCATGCCCGCCATGCCCTGCTTCACATCGAAGTCGCCCGCGCTTCCCATGGCGATGGCGCCAAGCTCGCCCCGGAGCGTCCGTGGCATCTGGGAGCCCATGGCCACGGCGCGGAATGGCGAAGAGCTCGTGGCGGGCGCGGCTTGCAGCCCGCGCGCCAGCCAGCCGTCCGGGGTGCTCTTCACGCCGGGCGTCCCCGACTCCATGTAGTCCTGCGCGTCGAAATGCGAGCGCGTGGTGTCCGGGGAGCCGCAGGCGTGAACGAGGGCGAGGCGCCGGTCATCCCAGATCGGCTTCAGCGCGGCCATGGACGGATGCAATCCGAAGAAGCCGTCGAGGTCGAGGCTGCCCTGGCTCCCGCCCGGCCGCGCGATGGCGATGCTTCCGCGCGCGCCGTAGTAGCTGGGATCGCCGTGTGGCACGACCATGCTCAGCCCGTCCACGGCGCCGCGCTGGAAGACGGCGATGAGGATCTTGGGCCGGGAGACCCCGCCCTGGGCGTAAGCCGCGCGGACGAGAAAGTGCGGGATGGCGCCCAGACCGAGCAGGGCGAGGGCGCCGCCCTTCATGAACGAGCGTCGGGTGCAGTGGCAGTCCACGGGACTATCTCCTCTGGAATTCCGGCGAGCCCAGGACGAGGGCCGCGAGCTTGTCGACATCAGTATTCGCCGCGGGGGTATTCGCCGCCGGGCGCCCCGCCGCCGCCTTCCGGTCGTCGGAAGTGGCGCGGATGATCTCCGGATTGTCGAGCTGAGCGGCGAGCACAGCGCGCGTCTCCGGCCTCGCCTGTCCCTGGAGCAGCGAGGCGAGGAGGGCGTCCAGGACCTGCGGGGGCTTCTCGCGGTCGGCGGCGCCGACGGCGCGGCCGATGTCGACCTGAACGCCCGGGATGCGGTTCTGCGCGAGGGCAAGCGCGAAGTTGAGCCGGTTGAGCAGCGCGCCCGTATTGACCCAGGCCTCCGCCACGTCCGGATAGCCCGTGGGCGGCTGCTGCTGATAGAGGGGCTCGCCCAGCTTGGCGACCTGGAGGGCGAGGGCGAGGCCTCCGCCCACCTGCTGGCTGCCCGGGTCGCCCGGCAGGGCGATCTCTCCGCCCACCGCGCGCACCGCACTCGCCACGAGCTCGATCGGCTTCTTGATCTTGGCCCCGTAGGCATCCGCGGAGAAGAACTCCGGCGACGAGACGATGGTCGCCACCACTTTGCGGATGTCGCCGTCGGTGTCCTGAAAAGTCCTCGCGGCGCGCTCGACCAGGGCGGGCGGCGGCTCGTCACTCACGAAGCGCCGGACAAGCTTGGTGGCGATGAACCGCGCCGTGGCGGGATGCCGCGCAAGAATGTCGATCACGTGGATGCCGTCCTGCTCGCCCCCGTAGCCCGGCAGGACATGGCCGAGCACCTTCTTGGCGCCCTGATCATGGGCGGCCGGCCGGAACACGAAGGTGCCCTGCTCGCGCGGGCGCTCGATGGTCCAGCCCGTGAAGGCCCGCGCTACCTCGATCACGTCCTGCTGGGTGTAGCCGCCGTCCACGCCGAGGGTGTGGAGCTCCATGATCTCGCGCGCGTAGTTCTCGTTGAGGCCCATCCGGCGGCCCTTGTTGGGACCCGCGGCCATGACGAGATCGGCGCGAGTCGACATCCAGTTGTCGAGGTAGAAGAGCATGGCGGGATGCCGGGCCGTGGCGAGCAGGAGATCGCGGAACTTGCCGAGGGCGTGCGGGCGGATGGCCGTGCGCTCGTAGTCGGCCACCATCCACTTCACCGCCCCCTTGCGCGCGTCGACGTTGAAGTGGTTGAACCAGAAGTCCGTCATGACTTCCTCGAGCTGGCGCTCTGACATCACGGCGCGCGTGAGCTTGGCGGCCTGCAGCTCGGCGGGAATGCGAAAGGGCCGTCGCTCCGGCGGCGCCATCTGCCGCATCTCCTGCTGCGTCATCTCCCCGGACTGCACCTTCGCGAGGAGCTTGGGGTCGGGCTCGGGGTACGCGAGCACGAGCTCGGGCACGCTCCGGGTCAGCGTGGGAAATGCCTGGAGGGCCGCCTGGGCGCGCTCGTCCGGGATGCGCGAGGGCTCGAGCTGGCGCTCCATCCACTTCGCGAGCCCCATCTGCCGCACGCGCTCGACGTCCCCCGGGCGGGGTCCATAGCCGAGCCGGTTCAGCGCGTGCACGATCCGCTGTTCCTCGGAGAGGCTGGTCGCGGGAAGCATGACACGAACCGCCGGCGCGGGCTCGGGGGCGGCCTGGAGAGCGGGCACCGCCGCCTGCCTGGAGCGGGGAGCGCTCGAGCAGGCGGAAGCGGCCAGAACGGCCACGGCGAGAAGGGGCAGGCTGCCGACGCGTGCTCTCAAGGGATGCCTCCTGTCCAGCTAGGACGACGGGGTGTATCGCTTTGTTTACACCCCTCTAGGCACCCTATCAAAGATAGCCGTAGGCTGACCATCCTCCGTCCGCGGTCAGGATCTCACCCGTGATGAAGGAAGCCCCGGATGAAGCCAAAAAGACTGCTACTTCACCAATTTCCTCCGGCCTGCCGATACGGCCCATGGGCGTGCGCCGGGCAAGCTTGGCAGGGTCGAGGACCCCTCGCGCGGACAGGTTCTTGATGAAATCGGTCTCGACATAGCCCGGGGCTATGGCATTGACACGCACGCCGCGGGCCGCCCACTCGATGGCCATCACCCGGGTCATCATGTTGAGCCCGGCCTTGGACACGCAGTAGGCCAGGCGCTGCGGGAAGGGCACCGAGCCGTTCATGCTGCTGACGTGGATGATGCAGCCCTCGCCGGCCGCCAGCATGTCTCCCACCACTTCCTGGGTCATCACCAGGCAGGAGGTCAGGTTGAGATCCATGGTGTAGCGGTAGTCGGCCTCGGGCAGGCTCTCGGATGGCGCCACGCGGGGCTGGCCGGCATTGTTCACGAGGATGTCGATCCTTCCCCCGACGGCCGCGCGCGCCTCCTTGGCCAGTCGCCTGACCTCGTCCGTGCGCGAGAGATCGGCGGCGATGGGGACGGCTGCCTCACCCAGCTCGCGAGCGGTGCGCGCGCAATCCTCGGCGCTCCGCGAGTTCACGATGATGCGCGCGCCCTCTCGAGCATACGCGCGCGCGATGCCGAGCCCGATTCCCTTCGTTGAGCCGGTGACGAGGGCGTTCCTGCCCGCGAGTCTCCCCGCGATCAACTCGGTCCTCGCCCCATGGCGGCGCCCTTCAGAGCGAACGCTACTTCTTCACCGCCTGGAGAAATCCCAGGACGGCGCGGTTGAACGCTTCCCAGCATTCGACGGTGAAGCCGTGCCCGCCCGAGATCAGCTTGAGCTGCGCCTTGGGGATGAGGGCGGCGAGCACGCGCGAGAAGGCGGGCACCGTCAAGTTGTCGTCGCGGCCGACGAGCACGAGCGAGGGAACGCGGATCTTCTTGATGTCCTTGAGCCGCGAGCCGTTCCACTCGAGGATGCCCTGACCCTGGCGCTCCAGCGCCTCGGGCCGCGTCGGGAAGGGATACTCGAGCGCGCGCTTGACGGTGGCGTCGACCTGGGCGGGATCGGCGAGAAAGGCGGGGGTGTAGAGCCACGGCATGAGGAGATAGCGGAAGCGCGACTCGGGATCGAGCTCGCCCCACAAGGCCATCCAGGAGCGGACGGCGTGGAGAAACCGGCCGTCGCCCTGGGCCCAGGTGCCGCAGAGGGCGAGGCTACGCACCCGCTGCGGGTGGCGTATGGCGAGCTCCATGGCGATGGTGCCGCCCATGGAGTGGCCGATCACATGCGCCTTCGGGATGCCGAGGTGGTCGAGCACGGCCGCGGCATCGTCGGCCATCTGGGTCGTGGGATACACGGACGCGTCGGGCATGTCCGTCTCCCCCACCCCGCGGTTGTCGAAGGTCACCACTTGGTAGTGGGGAGACAATCCCTTGACCTGAAAGAGCCAGTTCGCCGCGGGAGCGGAGAGCCCATTGATGAGCAGGAGGGGATCGCCCTCCCCCTGTGTCTCGTAGTGAAAGCGGATCCCGTTCAGTGTGGCGTAAGGCATACGTGGCAACCCTTTCGAGCCGCTTCCCCCTCTGTACGGGGTGGCATCAGATGACGACGGTGACCTTGATGGACTCGGGCGAGCGATGCGCGGCAAAGGCCTCCTGGATGCGACCGAGCGGGAACCGGTGCGTGACGAGCCGGTCGACCTTGACCACGCCCGCGGACAGGAGCCGGACGGCCTCCGGAAACTCCTGCTGGTAGATCATGGAGCCGATGATGGTGAGCTCGCGACGCACCACCCCGAAGAAGCCCACCGTGGACGGCTCGTGGGGCAGCCCCGTGAGGACGAGGCGGCCGCCGGGACGAACGAGCTCGACGGCCTGCTCGACGGCCGCGCCCGTGCCCGCCGTCTCGACGAGCAGATCGACCCCCTCGCGGCCGGAAAAGCTCCGCGCGACCTCGGGAGCGCGACCCGAGCTCGTGGTGGTGAACTCGTCGGCGCCCAGCTCGCGGGCCAGGCCCTCGCGTCGCCCGGTGCGGCCGATGGCCAGGACCTGGAGCCCCCTCGACTTCAGCAGCTGGATGGCGAGGAGTCCCAGCGCCCCCACGCCGAGCACGGCCGCGCGCTCGCCGCGCCGGGCCTCGCCGCGACCCACCGCGCGCACCACCACGGCCAGCGGCTCGGCCAGCATGAGCTGATCGTCGTCGATGGCGGCGGGCGCCGGCCAGCAGCAGCGCGCGGGCAGCCGCGCCTGCTCGGAGAACCCGCCGTCCACGTCAATGCCGATGGCCGTGCGCGAGAGACAGAGGTTGCGGTTGCCTTCCCGGCAGAGGGCGCAGTGACCGCACGAGTAGTTCGGCTCCACGGCGACCTTCTGCCCGGGCCGGACATTGGTGACGTCGTCCCCCACCGCCATCACCTCGCCGATGAACTCGTGACCCATGACGCGCGGGTAGTCGACGGGTCGGTCTCCGTTCCAGATCCGGTAATCGGTGCCGCAGAGGCCCGAGGCGAACACGCGCACGACGGCCTCGCCGGGACCGGGCGACGGCTGCGCGCGTTGCTCGACCCGCACGTCCCGGGGCCCGCGGAGGACGGCGGCGTGCATGGCGCTCATCCTAACGGCAGTCCTCATTCACGGCAAGCGCACCGGGTGCTGGGCCAAGTTGCGAGCCAGACCAACCCAGCGCTCGCCTCGGGGCTACGCCCCTCAGCTCGAACGGCCGCGCCCGAAGGAGCCAGCGGCGCGAGGCGTACCTGTATGTACGTTGAGCGTCGCTGGCGACTGAGAACGTGGCATTTCGAACTGAGAGGCCCGGGCCGCGAGGTGAGAGCTGAGTAGAACTGGCGAAGCAAATTGGCCCAGCACCTCAGCCCGCGGTGTGGCCGCCGTCGAGGAAGACGGTCTGACCGGTCATGTAGTCGGAGGCGGGCGAGGCGAGATACACGACGAGCGGCCCGACCTCCTCCACTCTTCCCGTCCGTCGGAGCGGTACGTCTCGCAGGAGCCGCTCGCGCACCTTGGCGTCGGCAAAGGCCTCGCTGTTCATGTCGGTGACGAACCAGCCGGGGGCCACGGCGTTGACCTGGATATTGAAGCGCGCCCACTCTACGGCCAGCGCCTTCGTGAGGGCGATGACCCCGCCCTTGGAGGCGGAGTAGGCGGAATACCCGGGCAGCCCCGCCGCTCCCAGGACGGAGGCGAGGTTGATGACCTTGCCCGACTTCTGAGCGATGAGTCGGCCCGCCGCCGCGCGGCAGCCGTTGAAGACGCCCACGAGGTTGACCTCGATGGTGCGCCGGAACTCCTCGGGTGCCATCTCCGCGAAGGGCCGCACGCCCGCGGTGCCGGCGTTGTTGACGAGGATGTCGAGGCGCCCGAGGCCCTGGACGGCGCGCTCGACGAGGGCCTCGACCTGATCATAGGCCGTCACGTCGGTGGGCAGGATCAAGGCTTTCCGGCCGAGCCGCTCGACCCCGCGCGCGGTCTCGGCGAGCTCCGCCTCCGCGCGCGCGGCCAGGACGACGTCAGCTCCGGCCTCGGCGAGAGCCAGGGCCATGGCGCGCCCCAGTCCGCGGCTCGCGCCCGTGACGATGGCCGCCTTGCCGTCGAGTCGGAAAGCCTCGAGGGCCATCCTACCCGTACAAGGAATCGAGGGCCGCGCGGTGCCGGTCGCTGATCACCCTGCGCTTGACCTTGAGGGTGGGCGTGAGCGCCCCGTTCTCCACCGTGAAGTCCTCGGGCAGCACGAGGAACTTCTTGATCTTGGCGTAGGACTGCAGCTCCGAGTTCTTGTCGTCGACGGTGCGCTGCACGCGCTCGAGGATCTTTGGATGCTTGACGAGCACGGCCGGCTCGGCGGCCAGGATGCCCTGCTCACGCGCGAACTTGGTCAGCTCCTCGGCATTGAGGGTGATGAGGGCCACGGGATAGGGGCGGCGGTCGCCGTGGACCATGGCCTGGCTGATGAAGGGATCGGTCTTGAGCAGGTTCTCGATGTTCTGCGGGGCGATGTTCATGCCGCCCGCCGTCACGATGAGGTCCTTCTTGCGGTCTGTGATGAAAAGATAGCCGTCCTCGTCGAAGCGGCCGATGTCACCGGTGGCGAACCACCCGTCGTCCAGGAACACTTCACGAGTGGCTTCGGCCTTCTTGAAGTAGCCCTTGGCGATGTTGCCGCCCCGGCCCAGGATCTCCCCATCGGGCGCGATCTTGATCTCCACGCCGGGCATGGGCTTGCCCACCGAGCCGAACTTGAAGGCATCCTCGCGATTGTTCGTCAGCACCGGACACGTCTCCGTGAGGCCATACCCTTCGAGGATGAGGATGCCCGCGGCGTGGAAGAACTCGGCGATGTCGCGTGAGAGGGGCGCGCCGCCCGAGACGGCGAATCGCAGGCGGCCGCCGAGGGCCGCCTGCATCTTCGAGAACACCAGCTTGGTGGCGATGGCGTACTTCAGGCCCAGCCCGGCGGGGACAGGGCGCCCCGCCTGCTTGAGCCGCGAGACCTCCTTGCCCACGCCCACCGCCCACCAGAAGATCTTCCGCTTGATGGGTGAGCCTCCATCGGCCTTGGCGAGGGCACCCGCGTAGACCTTCTCGAACACGCGCGGGACACTGCAGATGAAGTGCGGCCGGGTCTCGGGCAGGTTCTCGCGCAGCTTGTCGATGCTCTCCGCGAAGGCCGTGCAGAGCCCCCGGTGGACGCCGATGAACGACTCGAGCCGCGCGAAGGAATGGGCGAGGGGCAGGAAGAGAAGGTGCACGTTGCCTTCGGCGATACCGGTCGTCTGGGCCGCCGACTCGAGAGCGGAGATGTGGTTGCCGTGCGTCTGCACCACGCCCTTGGGCGGCCCCGTGGTGCCCGAGGTATACACGATGGTGACGACGTCGTCGGGGGCAGTGTCGGCCACCCGCGCGGCCAGCTCGGTCTTGAGGGCCTCGCCCCGCTCCCGTCCCAGGCGACGCAGCGCCTCCCAGGTGAACAGGCGCGGCGAAGGCTCCTTGCCCTCGTAACCCTGGACGACGACGATCTGCTCGAGCCCGGGCATGGCCGCGTCGACTTCGAGGACCTTGGCGAGCTGGCTCGGATCTTCGACGATGAGCGTCTTCACCCCGGCGTCGTTGACGATGTACTGGATGAGGTCGGGCGGATAGGTCGGGTAGATCGGGATGGTGACGCACCCGGCCGTGAAAATGGCGAAGTCGGCCTGCACCCACTCGGCGCGGCTGGCCGAGAGAATGCCCACCGCCTCGCCGCGGCGGCGGCCGAGGGCCACGAGCCCGGTGGAGACCTCGCGCACGACCTCTCCCACTTCGCGCCAGGTCAGGGTCTTCCACGCTCCGCGCTGCTTGAGCTGCTGGGCCGGCTTGTCTCCGCTCAGCTCCACTCGATTCCAGAACATGCGTGCCAGTGTCTGATCAGCCATGGCGCCTCCCCCTCACGACGGTGTGGGCCTCTCTCCGTAAGTCCTTGCGCAGGATCTTTCCGATCGGGCTCTTGGGTAAGGAAGGCACGATCCGGACTTCTCGTGGGCTCTTGTACCGGGCGAGCCGGCCCTGACTGAAGGCGATCAGCTCCTCCGGCGTGGCCGCTTCTCCGGGTTTGATCACCACGAAGGCCAGGACCTCTTCGCCCATCACGGGGTCGGGCATCCCGACCACGGCGGCCTCGGCCACCTTGGGATGGGCGTAGAGCGCCTCCTCGACGTCGCGCGGATAGATATTGAAGCCACCGCGGATGATGAGGTCCTTCTTGCGCTCGACGATGTAGAGAAAGCCGTCGGCGTCGAGGCGTCCCATGTCACCCGTGTGCAGCCAGCCCCCCCGGAGCGCCTCCGCCGTGTCCGCGGCATTCTTGTAGTAACCGACCATGACATTCGGGCCCTCGACGCACACTTCTCCCACTTCGCCCGCGGGGAGCCGGCGGCCGTCGTCATCCTGAATGCTCACGCTCACTCCGGGAATGGGCTGGCCCACGGAGCCCAGCTTTCGCACTCCCGACAGGCGATGCGCACAGACCACGGGCGAGGCCTCGGTCAGCCCGTACCCCTCGAGAATCCTGCCGCCAAACTTGCGCTCGAATGGCTCGACGATCTCCACGGGCAGAGGCGCCGCTCCCGAGCCCCAGGCCCGCATCGTCGACGTGTCGAAGCGGCCGGCCTCGGGATAGTTCAGCAGGTAGATGAGCATCGTGGGCACGGCCGACATGGCGGTGGCGCGGAATTCCTGGATGGTCGCGAGCACGGCCTCGGGATTGAACCACCGCAGCAGGGCGGCGCGAGTGCCGAGGATGTGGCCCGCGTTCATGACGGTCAACCCATAGGAGTGGGACAGGGGCAGGACCCCGACGGCCCACTCCGCCCGGTCCAGCTCGTAGAGGCGGGCGGAGGCGCGCGCGTTCGATTCCAGATTGTCGTGCGAGAGGGCCACCCCCTTGGGCGCCCCCGTGGTACCCGAGGTATAGAGAATGACGGCGAGGTCGCCCGTGCCTCGCGACACCGCCTCGAAGGCATCCGACTCGCCCGCGATCTCCTCGGCGAAGGAGCGCATGGTCCCCTCCCCGCCGCCATCCACGAGAAGCACGTGCTGCAGGCTCGGCAGCCTCCCCACCTGCTTCTCGACTTTCCAGACCATGTCCGGGGAGGTGATGACGACCTTGGCCTCGGAGTCGGCGAGGATATGCGCGACCTCCTCGTCGCCGAGCAGGAAGATCACGGGCACGATGATGCCGCCCACGCGCAGGATGCCGCCGTAGCTCTGGATGACCTCGGGACAATTCGGCAGCATGACCACCACGCGATCGCCCGCGCCGACCCCGAGGCGGCGGAGGGCGTGAGCCACGCGACAGGCCGCGCGGTGCTGCTCCACGTTCGTCAGACACCGCCCCTCGAAGGCAAGCGCTTCGTACTCGCCGAAGCGAGCGATGCTCTCGTCGCTGAGCCTGGCCAGGGTCATGGCGTCTTCGGGCAGATCTCGCGGAGCGCCATGAGACGCGCCCCGGGGGTCGGATGGGTATTGAGCCAGTGCGACCACATCGGGGCCAGACGCTCGAGGTCGAGGCGCTCGATGAGGGTCATCACGCTCGTGCAGCCGCGGCCGGGACTTCCCGGAAGCTTGTCCAGGAGCTCCACGGCATAGCGGTCGGCCGCCAGCTCTTCTTGCCGATCATAGGCTCGACTCTGGCCGAGGCCCTGCCCGTCGTCCGACTCGACCGGTGAGCCCCTGTCCGGAATCTTCGGCTCGACCTGGCGCCGCGCCTCACGGCTACGGAAATGTCCGAGCTGCACGTGGCCGATCTCATGGGCCAGCGCGGTCTGGAGCTCGTCCTGATCGAGGCTTCGCAGCGCACCCGTGGTCACCACCAGACCGAACTTGCAGCGCGGGTGCGGCCCCACGCCGAGATCGATGGCCCGCAGCGTCTCGATGCCCAGGGCGACTGCGCAGCCGTCCTCCTGACCGCGCCAGATGCCGGAAGCTGCCAGCAGAGGAGCCAGGGCGTCACGGAGCTTGGCCTCCTCCGGCTCAGTGGCACTGCGGAGGGAAGGCTTTCGAGCCGAACCGCACCCCACAAGAACAAGGCATAACGAGAGCAGCGCCAGCAATCTCATGAGCCTCTTTCTTTCAACTACTTAGGACGCCCGACGCGGCCAGACTCGTATACCACGGTAGACATAACGCAACGCAATAAAAAGCCTTGACACTCATAACGCAGAGCGTTATCGTCGGGGCGTGGAAGGGCCCCGCCGGGGTCCGATGCTGCGATGGCCGATCAAGTGATGCAAGGAGGAGCATGGTGATGACGACGACGACGCAGGGCAGCGAAGTGTTCGCTCACATGACGGGCCGAGCCGTGGAGGCCTTCTCGATGGTCGCCGAGGCCAATCAGAAGATCCTGCGCGACCTGGTGGATCTCTCCGCCAGCACCGCCAAGGAGGGCGTGCGGCTCTATGCGGAGCTCCAGTCCTCGGCCGTGGAGGCGCTCAAGGAGGGTCAGGACTATCTCCTGAGCCGCCAGAGCGAGATCCAGGAGGCGCCGCGGGATCCCTTCGCCTTCTATCAGAAGGGCGTGCTGCAGTCCGTGGAGGGCGCGCAGAAGGCCTTCAAGATCATCGAATCGAACGCTCAGGCCATGACGCGCTCGGCGGAACGGCTGCAGGAGACGGCGGAGCAGACGGGCAAGGAGATCCAGGCCACCTTCGCCCAGGTCGCCGGCCGGATGAAGTCGCTGTACTCGCCACTGGCCTAAGCGGCCGCGGCACGAATCGGCAGACGAAAGGCCGGGCACCCCGCCCGGCCTTTCTCTTTTCTCAGCCCTCGGCGACTAAACTCAGCACTCGAACTACTTCTCTCGGCGCTTCTCGAGCCGGTCTTCGAGCGCTTTCAGCTGCTCCCGCAGCGAGGACACCTCCTGGCGGAGGGCCTCGGCATCCTGGGTCGGCTCGGCTTTCTTTTCCGACTTGGACTCCGCGGGCGGCGCGGGCATCCATCCCGAGCGCACCGCCCAATCGCGAAGGACGCGATCGGCCTCGCGCTGACTCGTCAGGACTCCCTCGAGGCTCGACTTCAGCGATTTCTGCACGAACTCCTGCCAGGCCTCCCCGTGCTTGATGAGCTGGTGGAGAAAGCCGGTGGGGAGGCCCGCGCGATGGCTCCGCTCGTTCTCGAGAATGATCTGCGCGAGGGTGACCGAGGTCAGGTCTTCGCCCGTGGAGACATCCACCACGGAAATCTCCTTGCCGGCGCGGATCAGCTCCTCGAGCTCCTCGAGCGTGACGTAGCGGCTCTCCTGAGTATCGTAGAGCTTTCGGTTCGAGTACCGCTTGATGACATACGGCATACTTGAAGTCTAACACCCCGCGTCAGGCGCCTCAAGACGCCGTTCCGCCCTCTGCTATACTCACGCTCCGAATCGACCCCCCTCGCAGCCACGAGAGTCAGGAGGCCACGCATGCAGCTCACGGGACGCACAGCACTGGTCACAGGCGCCTCTCGCGGCATCGGACGCGCCATCGCGCTTTCCCTGGCCCAGGAGGGCGCGGACGTCGCCGTCAACTATGTGTCGAGCGAGGGCGCAGCCAAGGAAGTCGTCGAGCGCATCCTCGCCATGGGACGCAAGGCCATGCTCGCCCAGGCCGACGTGGCGGACTATCCCGACACGTACCGGATGGCCCAGGAGGTGCTCAAGCAGTTCGGGCACCTCGATATCCTGATCAACAATGCCGGCATCAACTCCGACAAGACCTTCGTCAAGATGGATCACGCCTCCTGGCGGAAGGTGCTGGCCATCAACCTCGACGGTGTCTTCAACTGCACCAAGGTCTTCATCGATCAGATGCTGCAGCAGGGCTGGGGCCGCGTCGTCAACATCACGTCGGTCATCGGCCAGATCGGCAACTTCGGCCAGGCCAACTATGCCGCCTCCAAGGCCGGGGTGGCGGCCATGACGAAGTCGCTCGCCAAGGAGCTGGCCGCCAAGGGCATCACCATCAACGCGGTCGCCCCGGGCTTCATCGAGACCGAGATGGTGTCGGGCATCCCCGAGAAGGTGCAGCAGAGGCTGCTGAGCCAGATCCCCATGGGCCGCTTCGGCAAGGCCGACGAGGTCTCGCGAGCCTGCGTGTATCTCTGCTCGAGCGACGGCACGGTCGCCGAGCCGAAGGCGAGGAGGCCGGCGAGGCGAGTGCTGAGTAAAGACGTTCGAGCTGAGAACGGTCGCCGAGCCGAAGGCGAGGAGGCCGGCGAGGCGAGTGCAGGATCAGATTTCCCGGTCGGGGCTCGAGAGCCCGAGAGCCGCCAGACCGAGCATGCCGACGACGGCGGCGCCCTGCGCGGCCCAGGCCCACGGCGCGAGCATCCACAGGGCGAAGGCGCCCACCGCCTGACGCGACGTCTCTTCGTAGTCCACCCGCGTCCTCGACGGCATGACGAGCGCTTCGCCCGTGAGAACTTCTTCCCCGCGCTGGTTGGCGCACACGGTCCTGAGCCGGATCCGATTCCGCTCGCGGTTGACCTCCACGACCTCGACCCGCGCTGTGATCACGTCGCTGAACTTGACGGGCTTGAGGAACTTGAGGTCCTGGGAGAGATAGATGGCGCCCGGACCCGGAAGCCGCGTCCCGATCACCGCGGAGATGAGCCCGGCCGTCCAGATCCCGGGGGCGATGGGCTCCTTGAACATGGTGGCGGCGGCGTAGTCGCGGTCGGAGTGGACCGGGTTGTAGTCGCCAACGGCGTCCACGAACTCGGCGATATCCCGGTCGGCGACCCGCCGCGTCAGCTGCGCGCTGTCTCCCACCTGGATGCTCTCGATGGTGACGCCGATCACGCGCGGTCCTTTCGAACGGCGGCCGTCAGCTCCTCCAGCCGCTTGAGCATCGTGTCGATGCGATCGTCGACCGCGTCGATCTTCTCCTCGAGGGCGATGATCTGCTTCGCTATCCCGACCACCTGGCTGCGCGAGGGCACGCCCAGCCCGGCCAGCGTCGCCTCGATGTGCTGCTCGGCGGCCTTCTTCACGGGTCCCGCCTGATTGAGAAAGCCCTCGAGCTGCTTGCCCATGGCCTGAGCAAAGCTCTCGGTGCCCATGGCCTGCTCGAGCACCTTGGACCAGGCGGCGATCCACTGGTCGAGGAACTGCTTCCACTGGGCCATGAGGTCGGGCGAGGGCTGCCCCTGCGTCATCACCTTGGACCAGGCCTGCATGCCCTGGTCCATGAAGGGCCGCCAGAAGGCCTGCGGATCCGGCGACTGTCCCTGCCCGGCCATCTTGAGCCAGGCTCGGGTCCCCTCCTCCACCTGCTTCTTCCAGAGGTCGAAGAGCTGCTGGGCGCCTGCTTGGTCCGCCATTGGACTCTCCTCCTACGATCTCGCCTCGAGCCAGGAGGCGACCTTGGGCCAGCAACGCACGGACGCGCCGCGGCCGGCGATGAGGGAGATGTGGCCGCCCGGCAGCTCGACATACTCCGTGTCCGAGCTGCTCACGGCGTGGACGAGCGGCCGCACGCAGTCGGGCGGCGCGATGTTGTCCTCCTTGGCGCCCACGGCGAGCACGGGGCAGTGGATGCTCTCGAGCCGGACGGGGCGCCCGTCCATGCGGAGCTGCCCTTTGATCAGCTTGTTCTGCTGGTAGAACTCCTTGACCCACTGGCGGAAGAACTCGCCGGGAAACGGCAGATACTCGTTGGCCCACTTGTTGAGCGCGTTGAAGCCCGCGACATAGTCTGGGTTCCAGAGATTCCACCAGAGATTCAGGTTGGTGGAGACGTCCATGGTCGGCTTGAGGAGCTTGAAGCCCATCTTGACCATGTCGGCGGGGATGGCCCCCAGCGTGTCGACATACTTGTCCGCGTCGAAGTAGCGCGGATCCAGCCAGAGGCCGAAGAGCCCGATCTTGGAGAAATCGACGGGCCCGGCCATGTCGACGTAGTTCTTCAGGGGGAACTCGGGCGTGCTGCCCAGCCAGGACAAGGACAGGGGCGCGCCCATGCAATACCCGAGCACCGAGATCTCCTTCGCGCCCGAGGCCTCGAGCGCCTTCCGGGCCATGCGCGGAAGGATCTTGGTGGCGGCGTACTCGAAGGTGAGGTCATTGTCCTCGGGGCCAAAGACGCCCCAGTCGACCAGGAAGAAATCGAAGCCGCGCTCGGTCATGTGCTCGATGAACGAGCCCTTGCGCATGAGATCGAAGATGTAGGGGCGGCTGATGCCGAGGTTGGGCACGAAGAGGAGGGGCGTCTTGACCGTGCGCTTCGATTCGTAGCGATAGAGCCGGGACTTGTTCTTGCGGTAGAGCTCCTCGCGCGGCGTGGGCCCGATCTCGGGCTCCTTCGGGTTCATGATCATCTCGCTGAAGTGCTTCATGCGCAGGGCGTTGCGCCTGAGCTCGTCCTGCCAGCGAGCCGCCATCTCGGGGGACATGCCCGGCAGGTCAGGCGTCATCGTGAACAGCTCGTCTTTCATGGAAGTCCTCCATGTCCATGCTACAGCGTGTTGACGCCTCGCGTCAACGGCTTTGGCGCGCCATGGCCTCGGGGTCCTGAATCCGCTCGGGATCGTCGTGACGGCGCTATGATAGCATCCGACGCCGGAGACACGACATGAGCAGCCAGCCGTTCTTCGTTCCCGCCGTAGTCATCCTCGCGGCCAGCCTCCCCCTCATCCTCGCGCTCGTCCCACGCAACCGGGTCTACGGGATCAGGACACGCAAGACCCTGTCGGATGATCGCACATGGTATTCCGTGAACCGGTTCGGCGGGGGGATGATTCTGGCCGCGAGCACCTTCTATCTGATCGTCGCCGCGATCTTTCCATACTCCGGAGCCGCCCTCCTGGCCTGGTCGCTCCACCTGGCGGCTTTCGTGGGACCTTTGCTCGTCAGCGCGCTCGTCATCACTCGGTACGCGAGGAACCTGTAGCCGAATCCCCGGCACCGATGGCGCTCGCCGGATAGTTGTGGTATTCAGATCGCCACCGATGCAACGGAGCACCGATCGGATCCTCACGACCCACACGGGCAGCCTGCCTCGGCCTGACGAGCTGACCCGCACGATGTTCGCGAAGGAAGAAGGCGTCCCCGTCGATGCCGCGGCCCTCGCCGCGGGGATCCGCTCGGCGGTGGCCACGGTCGTTCGCAGGCAGGCGGAGATCGGCCTCGACATCATCAACGACGGCGAGTTCAGCAAGCCGAGCTATGCCACGTACGTCAAGGATCGGCTCGCGGGCTTCGAAGGCGCGAGCCACCCGCTCCAGTACCGCGACCTCGTGGACTTTCCCGGCATGGCCCGCCGCGTCTTCGGCGACCCTGGCCGCGCGCGACGCAGGACCCCGGCGTGCACGGGCCCCGTCGCCCTGCGCGACCCCGAGGCGGCCCGTGCGGACGTGGCCAATCTCCAGGCCGTCTTCCCCCTGGTCCGGGCTCGAGAAGGATTTCTCACGGCCGCCTCTCCCGGCGTCATCTCCCTCTTCTTCCACAACGATCACTACCCGAATCACGAGGCCTACCTCTTCGCCATCGCCGAGGCCATGAAGCACGAGTACGAGGCGGTGGCGGGGGCGGGATTCGTCCTCCAGGTCGACTGCCCCGATCTCGCCATGGGGCGCCACATCCAGTTCGCGGACCTGAGCGTGGAGGAATTTCGGAAGATGGCGCGCCTGCACCTCGAGGCGCTCGACCACGCGCTGGCCAAGGTGCCCTCCGACCGCGTGCGCCTGCACCTCTGCTGGGGCAACTACGAGGGCCCGCACCACTTCGATGTCCCCCTCGCCGACGTCCTCGATCTCGTCCTGGCCGCCCGCCCGGGGGCCGTCTCCTTCGAGGGCGCCAACCCGCGCCACGCGCACGAGTGGCGCGTCTTCGAGAAGGTCAAGGTACCGGAGGGCAAGCTCATCATTCCCGGCGTCATCGACTCCACCACCAATTTCATCGAGCACCCGGCCCTGATCGCCGAGCGCATCGAGCGATACGCGCGCCTCGCCGGCCGGGAAAACGTCATCGCGGGGACGGACTGCGGTTTCGGAACCTGGGTCGGCCAGGCGGCCGTGGACCCGGACATCGTATGGGCGAAGCTCGGCAGCCTCGCGGAGGGAGCGCGGCTGGCCTCGCGGGAGCTCTGGTAGGGCCTCGTAGCTCGAGCTGAGGCGCGTGCTGAATCAAGGGAGGTTGAGATGGACTACGGACTGTTCACCATGCCGTCGCATCCACCGGAGCGCAACCTCTACGACGGACACCAGTGGGATCTCCAGCAGCTCCGCTGGGCCGACGAGCTCGGCTTCAGCGAGGCGTGGATCGGCGAGCACCACACGGCGCCCTGGGAGCCGCATCCTTCCCCAGACCTCATCGTGGCTCAGGCGCTCTTGCAGACCAAGCGCATGCGCATCGGTCCCGGCGGCTTTCTCATGCCTTACCATCACCCCGCCGAGCTCGCCAACCGCGTGGCCATGCTCGATCACCTGGCCCAGGGGCGGCTCAACTTCGGGGTGGCGGCGAGCGGCCTGCCGAGCGACTGGGCCATGTTCAACGTCGACGGCACCTCGGGCCAGCATCGCGAGATGACGCGCGAGGCCCTCGACATCGTGCTGCGGCTCTGGAGCGACGAGCCCGAGTTCGACTTCAAGGGCAAGTACTGGCACGTGACCAAGACGGGGACGATGCTCGATACCCTCCGGCCCCACATCATGCCGTTCCAGAAGCCGCACCCGCCCATCGGGGTGGCGGGGGTGAGCAAGGGCTCTGACACCCTCAAGCTCGCGGGCGAGCGCGGCTTCTGGCCCATGAGCCTCAACCTGAATCCCGCCTACGTGGGAAGCCACTGGGAATCCGTCGAGCAGGGCGCGGCCCGCAGCGGTCGGACGCCGAAGCGCGCGGAGTGGCGCCTCGTGCGCGAGGTCTTCATCGCCGACACCGACGCGGAAGCGATGCGCCTCTCCGCGGGCGGCATGATGGGCCGGATGATGCGGGAGTACTTCCTGCCCCTCCTCGCCTCCTTCGGCTTCACCGAGTTCCTGAAGCACGAGCCGGACGTACCCGACGCCGACGTGACTCCCGAGTACTGCGCGCGTCACAACTGGATGGTGGGCTCGCCGGACACGGTGACCCAGCGACTTCACGAGATCTACGAGGAGGTCGGCGGATTCGGCACCCTGCTGCTCTTCTGCTTCGACTACTCGGAGAACCCGAAGGCGTGGCGCCACTCCATGGAGCTCCTGGCCCGCGAGGTCATGCCGCGCTTCAAGGATCTCGTGCCGAAGTAGGACCCGGTCAGAGAGGCTTGCGCCGGCCGCCGAAGAAGCCGCCCTTCGGCCGCGCGTGCGCGTGCCAGTGATCCGGGATGTTGCGCATGTGGTCGTCGACGTAGTACGCGCCCATCTCGGTGGTGGCGACGTCGTGCAGGCGCGCCCGCATGTGCTCGAGGTGCTCGGGGGGCGGGGTCTGGCCGTGCCAGCGCCAGACCACCATGGGCACGTCGCACACGTCGCACTCGGCGATCCAGCACACCTCGTCCTCGTGATACCAGTGCGTCATGCGGACGGCGCGGCAGAGATCGCAGCCGTCGACGCGGGCGAGCTCGCTTGCCACCGCGACTACGCCGGACCCACGAAGCCGATGTACGTCCCGCACGCGTGCTCGGGGGGAACCAGCATGGCCTGCTCGCCGGTATTGCGCACGCCGCGCGCGGGCGGAGGCACGCCGTGGTCCGCCATCCAGCGGGCGGCGCCGTCCATGCTGCTCGTGCGATACAGGACCTGGAACGGCCCCGGGCCGCGTCGGCGGAGCGCCTCCTCGGCGGGCCCGGGCTCGGCGGGCTGGGCCACCGTGAGACCGGTGGGGCCGAGATCGAAGACCGCCATGTCCGCCTTGATGACCGCCCCCCGCTGGATCGGGGGCACGGGCATCCCGAGAACCTGGCTGTACGCCTTGGCGGCGGCCGCGACATCCGGAACCGCGACGTAGACCCGGTCGGTGCGTCGCACGCCGTTGGGATGGTTGCCCGCCTGGGGCAACTGGGCCCGTCGCTCCGCGAGGGGAGTCAGATGCTGGATGAAGAGCACGGGGAGCGGATGGTCCGGCCCGAGCACGGCCATCTTCCACTTGAGCTCGTGTCCGGCGGGAGTCCGGCGGCCGCCCTCGCTCGGCTCGCTGACCTCGACGCCCCGCCGTCGCATGGCGGCGACGTCGGCCCCGAGGTCGTCGCTCTGCACGATCACGAAGCGGAGCCCGTCGCCATGGGAGAGAAACTCGAGGAGACCCCCGCCGGGGCCCGCGGAGGACAGGTATTCCTGGCGATCGCGCACGCCCATCACCTCGAGGTAGTCCTCCTCGTGATAGGCGATGGCGTTGTGCGTCCCCCGGCCGGTGTGGACGCCGCCCGGATAGATGTTGAATCCCAGGCGCCGGTAGGCCTCGATACCCTGCTCGAGGTTGGCGACGCAGACCATGACGTGATCGATGCGGGTCAGCATGGATTCCATGCCCTCCTGGGCAAAGAACATTCCGCTTCGAGCGCCGGCTACGCCGGCGCAGTTCTCAGATTGCTCGCCTCGGGCGGCGGGGCCCCAGCCCCACGACGTCCTGCGGCTCGCACTGCGTCGGGGGGAGGCTTCGGAAGGGGGGCAGAGCCCCCCTCCGAGCTATCTAGACCTGGAAGAGGCTCCCCATCTTCATGGCGAAGCCCATGTCGCCCTTGAGCTTGAGCTTGCCCGACATGAAGGCCATCTGGCCGTTGAGCTTGCCCCCGATCATGTCCAGCCAGTCCTGGGCGGCCATGGTGATGGTCAGGTCCGCCGCGGGCGCCGGCCCCGTGTTCACGGTGCAGGTGCCGTCCTTGATCACGGCATGCCAGGTGCCGCCACCCTCGCCGCCGATCTCGTACTGGATGGTCTTGTTGACCCCCGCCGCATTGGCAGGCTTGAACTTGGTGGGCATCAGGTCGAACGTCTCTTTGACTGTCGGCATGTCCGCCTCCTTGAGAATCGGGACTAGAACGTAAAAAGGTCCATCCCGCCCGTCACGGTCAGGACGGCACCCGTGATGTAGCGGGCGCGCTCCGAGGAGAGGAACGCGATGGCGTGGGCGACATCCTCGGGCTGCCCTTCGATCTGCATCGCCACTCGCTTCACCATCCGCTCGTAGAGCGGCGAGAGGTTGGCGTTGGGCCCGATGATGCCGGGCGCGATGACATTGGCCGTCACGTTGTAGCGCGCGCCCTCGAGGGCCACGGACTTCGCGAAGCCCACGAGGCCCATCTTGCCCGTGGAGTAGGCCGCCTGTCCGAAGCCGCCCATGAGGCCCGCGATGGAGGCCATGCAGATGATGCGCCCCCACTTGCGCTCCCGCATCCCGGGAAACACGGCCTTGGTCACGTTGTAGGTGCCTGTGAGATTGATCTGCAGGTTCATGTCCCAGTCGGCGTCCTGCATGTCCTTGAGCTGACCCATGGTGTAGATGAAGCCGGCATTGTTCACGCAGATGTCCACAGGGCCGACCTCGGACTGGGCCTTGGCAATGGTCTCGGCGAGCTGCGGGCGATTGGTGATATCGGCTTCGTACCCCCGCGCCGTTCCGCCCTGGTCGACGATCTCCTTGGCCGTCTCCGCGGCGCCCTCGGCATTGAGGTCGAGGACGACGAGCTTGCAGCCTTCGGAGGCCAGGGCGAGACAATCGGCCTTCCCCAGGCTCCGGGCGCCGCCCGTGACGAGGGCGACCCGCCCCTTGATCCCGAGATCCATGTCCTACTTGCCCTTGAACTGGGCCGGCCGCTTCTGGAAGAACGCCTGGATGCCCTCGCCCGCATCCTCGGTCCTCAACACCTTCTCGAAGGCGCGCAGCTCGATCTCGAGGGCCTGATCGATGGGCGCCTGGATGCCGTCGTCGACCGCCTCGATGATGAGCCGCGTGGCGATGGGCGGGCGCTTGACGAGCTCACGGGCGAGGGCCTTGGCGTCGGCGAGCGTCTCGCCGTCCTTGGCCAGGCGATTCACGAGCCCGATGCGGTAGCACTCCTCCGCGGAGATCTGAGTGCCGAGGATGAGGTGCTCGAGCCCTCGTCCCCGTCCCACCAGTCGCGGAAAGCGCTGGGTGCCGCCGTAGCCCGGAATGATCCCCAGGTTGGACTCGGTCTGGCCCATCCGCGCCGACTGCTTGAGGATGCGGATGTGGCAGGCCATGGAGATCTCGCATCCGCCGCCCAGCGCGTGGCCGTTGATGGCGGCGATGACGGGCTTGGGAAAGCGCTCGATGCGGCGGAGCACGGAGTTGCCGAAGCGGATGAAGGAGGCCACGTCGGGCCCGGAGAAGGCCGAGCCCAGATCCGCCCCCGCGCAGAAGATCCTGTCCCCCGCCCCCGTGATGATGAGGCACTGGACGGCGCCGTCCGACTCGATCTCGGACAGCACGGCGTTCAGCTCCTTCATCAACGCCTCGCTGATGGCGTTGGCGGGGGGGCGGTTCAGGGTCACGACCGCGAAGGAGTCTTCGCGCTCGAGTGTCATGGTCTCGTACGGCATCAACGATCTCCTCTCTGATTCACGCGTCGGGCGACACGGCGACGCCCTGGAGAAAGATCTCGGCGACCGCGGGAGCGGTGTCGGTGAGCGAGTAGCCACGCTTGCCGAGCACCCAGGAGGTCGCCATCTGGTCCATGGCGCCGAAGAGCATCTTGGTGGCGATCTTGACGGGCAGATCCTGGCGGAATCGTCCCTGGGCGACGCCCTCCTCGAGCAGCGAGCCGATCAGCGCGAAATAGGCGCCGATCTCCTGGCTGGAGGCGCCGCGAAAGAACTTCTGCCCTTGCCGCAGCTCGATCTGCACCACTTCCGCGAGCTCCGGGTTGTCCTCGAGCATGCGGAAGTGCAGGGCCACCAGCCGGCGCACCTTGGCGATGGCATCAGGCTCGTCGGCGACGGCCTTGCGCAGGCTGCCCACGAACTCGGTCATCTTGTCCCGGAAGAGGGTGACGAGGATGTCGTCCTTGGTCTTGAAATAGAGATAGATGGTGCCGGCGGCGATCCCCGCCTCGCGCGCGATGTCGGAGACGCGGGAGTTGTAGTAGCCCTTCCGCGCGAAGACCCGCACGGCGGCCTCGATGATGTTCTGGGACTTGTCTGGATCACGCATGGCGGCTGACTGAACCGTCGTTCATTTTATGCGCAGGCCGCCGGAGAGTCAATCCAGTTTCTGATCTAGGAGGCGCGCGCGAGGAGCGAATCGACGAACGAGCGGAGGCGAACGAAGTCGTGAAGGGAAAGGCTGGCGAAGACGAGGACGGCCCCACGTGCGTCCACCTCCCAGACGACGGCGCGAACCTGCATGGCCCCTTGCCCGTCCTTGGGCGTGAACGTCGTGGCGACCATGTCGCCGGGCGTGAGCCTGGTCTCCGTGGTCACCCGCGCGCCGACGGCGGAGAGATCCACGGTGCGGCCCTTGGTGGTGGCCTCGTGCCCCTGGATCTGAATGGGCAGCTCGACACCCACCCGCTCGGCGCGGCGGCGGAGATCCCAGGTGGGCACGAAGGCCTTGACCTTCATGGTCGCGTCCGGCGGCAGCGTGCCGAAGTCGACGCCGATGCCCCCCGGATCGCGGCGGACCACTTCCGCCGTCACCTCGAGCTCACCCGCCTCGCGGGGCAGCGTCACCCGGAGCTTCACCTCGTCACCGACGGTGACGTCCGCATTCACGCGAAGCTTCATGCCGGAGAGGCTGACGTCGATGACCTCGCCCGTGACGAGCCGGCCGTCGGACGACTGGACGATGGCGGGCCACGGCACCGTCACGCGCGGATTTCTCCGGCGCTCGCGAGTGGTGGGCGGCTCCGCGCGCTCGCCCTGAGACCCGGACTTCGTCGAGGGACTCATATCCAGTACCCTGACCGTCTTCATCCAATCTGTCAAGATGCCGGGGGGCGCTTCTTGACCGTCTGGAGGGCGGCGCGTAGGATGCGAGCCAATGACCATCAAGTACCGCATCGGGATCATGCCGGGGCCGTGGCCGGCGGGCAAGGACGGCGGCGAGTTCCTTTTCACCCTCGGCGATTTCTGCGAGAAATCCGACATCGACTCGATCTGGCTGTCGGACCGCCTCTCCTCGCCCACGCCGGTGCCCGAGGTCATGACCTCGCTGGCCGCCATCGCCGCGCGCACCCAGAAGCTGAAATTCGGGCCGAGCGTGCTCGTCTTGCCCTACCGGACGCCGGTGGTGGCGGCCAAGGAGATGGCCACCATCGACTGGCTCTCACGCGGGCGGCTCTTTCCCGCCGTCGGGGTGGGCGTCGAGCTCCCGCGCGAGTTCGACGCCTCCGGCGTGCCCTTCAAGGAGCGTGGCCGGCGCACGGACGAGACCATCAAGATCCTCCGCCTCCTCTGGACACAGGACGAGGTGTCCTACCAGGGTGAGTTCTTCAAGCTCGACCGCGTGACGATATTCCCCAAGCCGTGGCAGAATCCGCCGCCCATCTGGATCGGCGGCAAGAGCGAGGCGGCCCAGAAGCGCACGGGGCGCCTGGGCGACGGCTGGATCCCCTCCTTCATCACGCCCGAGGAGTTCCGCGTGGGCGTCCAGAAGGTCCAGGAGTTCGCGGCCGCGGAGAAGCGGGAGGTGCCCGAGGACCACTTCGGCACTCTCATCAACTTCGCGGTGGCGCCGAGCGAAGCCGACGCCCGCGCCATCGCCCAGCCTTACATCCAGCGCAATCGCGTGGACGAGACGACCATGCGCGCCTGCACGGCCTTCGGCCCCATCGAGGTCCTGGCCGCCCGCATCGAGGAGTACGTCAAGGGCGGCTGCTCGAAGTTCATTCTCCGCCCCCTCTGCCCGTCAGACCGCATGCTCGATCAGCTCGGTATCGCCGCCGAGCAGGTGATTCCCGAGTATCACGGGCGCTAGCGCAGGTCTGTCGCCAGGCTAACTGCGGGTAAGGATCTCGGCCAGGAGGGCGGAATCGATGTTGCCGCCCGAGAGGACCACGCCGACGCGCAAGTTCTTGGGCATGGGTAGCTTGCCCGCGAGAAGAGCGGCGGCGGGAACGGCCCCGGTGGGCTCGACCAGGATCTTGGCGCGCAGGAGCAGGAAGCGCACCGCGTGTTCGATCTCCCGGTCCGAGACGAGCAGCACGTCGGTGACGTTCTGCTTGTTGATGGGGAACGTGAGCACGCCCGGAGAGAGATTGCGGATGCCGTCGGCGATGGTGGGCGGGGGCGCGATGCTCACGCGCTCGCCCTTCTTGAACGAGAGATAGGTGTCGTTCGCGGTGTCGGCCTCCACGCCGTAGATCTTCATCGAGGGGCGGAGCGCCGTGGCCACGGTGCTGCAGCCCGCCATGAGCCCGCCCCCGCCCATGGGCGTCAGCAGGGCGTCGAGATCCGGCGCCTCCTCCAGGAGCTCCAGCGCGGCCGTCCCCTGCCCCGCCATGATTGCGGGATCGTCGTAGGGCGGCACCAGGACGCGCCCCGTCGTCGCCACCAGGTCCTTGGCCCTGGCCTCGCGGTCCTCGGTCTGCCTCTCGTAGAAGACCACCTCGGCGCCATAGCCTCTGGTGGCGGCCACCTTCAAGGCAGGCGCATCGGTGGGCATGAGGATGATGGCCGAGGCGCCCGTGACCTTGGCGGCCAGCGCCACGCCCTGGGCGTGGTTGCCCGAGGAGAAGCCGACCACGCCGCGCTTGCGCTCCGCGTCCGTGAGGGTCAGGAGCTTGTTGAGCGCGCCACGGATCTTGAAGGCACCCGCCCGCTGCAGGTTCTCGCACTTGAAGAAGACGCGGTGGCCCGAGGCCTCGTCGAAGGAGCGGCTGGTGATCACGGGCGTGCGATGGATGTGCCCCTTCAGCCGGCGCGCGGCCTCCCGGACGTCGTCGATGGTGATGGCATTCATGGCGCCGATTATAGAGCACCTGTCGAGGCGGGTTATACTTCCCCTATGCGAATGCTCACGGCCGTGGTCGCTTCCGCCCTGCTGCTTCAAGGCTGCTCGTCCCTCCTCAATATCGAGCTCGTGCCTCGCATCCGCCCGCTCCACGAGGAGACCGTGGAAGGGAAGGGCAAGGCCAAGATCCTCCTCATGGACGTCTCGGGCGTGCTCTCCGACGAGAGCGCCAGCCTCGCGTTGACCGCGCCGCCTCCCAAGGTGCCGATCGTGGCCCGCGTGCGCGAGGAGCTGCAGAAGGCCGAGGGCGACGACGGAGATCGTCGCCTTCAAGGCGCGCAAGAAGGTCCCGGTGGTGGCGGTCATGATGGACGTGGGCGCCTCGGGCGGTTACTACGCCGCCCTCGCCGGCGACACCATCATCGCCCTCCCCACCACGGTCACGGGCTCGATCGGGGTCATCATGCTCACCCTCAACGCGCAGGGGCTGATGGAGAAGATCGGAGTCGCCCCCCTCGCCATCAAGTCCGCCGACAAGAAGGACGCGGGCTCACCCTTCCGTCAGCTCACCCCCGAGGAGCGCGCCATCTTCCAGTCGGTGATCGACCAGATGTACGGCCGCTTCGTGGGGCTCATCGTGGAGCACCGCAAGATCCCCGAGGAGCGCGTGCGCGCCTTCGCGGACGGACGCATCTACACGGCGGAGCAGGCCAAGGCGCTCGGGCTCGTCGACTCGATCGGCTACATGGACGACGTCGTCGCCTCCGCGCGAAAGGCGGCGAGGCTCGAGGAAGCGAAGATCATCATGTACCACCGCCCGCGGGAGTATCGCTCGAACTTCTATTCCGCGAGCCCGGCCACCCCGGGGCTCGAGGCCTCGCTGGGCTCGCTCGCCGGCCTCGTGAGCGGAATGGGCCCGCGCTTCATGTACCTCTGGTGGCCCTGATTCGCTGATCTTTCCGACACGCGCGCAAGAAAAGGGGGCGGGCCGTGAGGCCCACCCCCTCTGTGCGTCCAGGTGGCCGGGCGCCTTAGGAGCGCGGCGGCGGCTGACGGAACGGGGTGTGGCAGGAGCCGCAGCCGACACGACCGTAGTCCTTCATGATGTCGGCAACCGCCTTCTCGTCCTTGGCCTTGGAGGCATCCCGCAGCCGCTCCGACCAGATCGTCAGGTTCTTGGCCGCCGCCTCGAACTCGCTCCGGCGCTGCCAGAGCTCGGGCTTGGCCTTGCTCTTCTCCGTGAGCGATCCCTCGGGGAAGAGGGTGGGGATCTGCATGGCGGTGATGGCGATCACCTCGGCGTTGGGGGCGATGGCTTCGATATTGCCCGCCTTGAACTTGTTCTGGATATCGGTCCACATGGCGCCCTGGACCTTCATGATGCGCTGGCGGTCGAAGACGACGTCATCGGTGCCGACCATTCTCTGCGGGGCCGCGGTGGTGCAGGCAGCGAGCGTCGCCGCCACGAGGGGAATCAGCACGAGACTTCGGCGAAGCCTTGCTCGTCGGGTCATGTCGCCTCCTCGGTCATGGGGTGCGCTGCCATCACTCGATCTTGTTCTTCACCGCGGGAATGGCCTTCAGGTACTTCACGATCGCCTGCAGATCGGCCTTGCTCATGTCCTTGTAGCCGGCGAGGGTGCCCTGGATCGACTCGCCCATGAGGCCGCCGGCGACGTCGCCGTCGGGCCGGTTGCCCGTCCCGAGGTACGTCACGATCTGGTCCTCGGTCCAGCTGCCGATGCCCGTGTCCTTGTCCGGTGTGATGTTCGGCGCAAGCTGGCCTTCCGGCCCGGTCTTCTTCGGATTTCCCGCGAGGAAGCGGTTGTTGTCGACGGCCATGGTCATGGCCGAGCGCGGCGTGTGGCACTCGCCGCAGTGTCCGACGGCGCGGACGAGATACTCGCCGCGCGCCACGCCGGACACGGGGGCGGCCGGCGGTGGCGTCTCCTTGGCCGCGAAGGTCACGAGCCAGGCGGGCAGGAAGACGCTCTCGAACATGGGCACGGTGATCTTTTTCGTCGTGTTCTTGCGACTCACGGGCGGGACGGAGCGGAGGAAGGCGACCACGGCCTTGAGGTCGCCGTCGGCCATGCCGTTGAAGGACGTGAAAGGGTGAACGGGGAGGATGCGCTCGCCATTGGGCCGCCGGCCGAGTCGTATCGCCGTGATGATCTGCTCGTCCGTCCAGCCGCCGATCCCCGTGGCCTTGTCGGGCGTGATGTTCGTCGCGTACACGGTCCCGAAGGGACCTTCGAACTTCTTGCCGCCCGCGTTGGGCTGGCCCTTGGGCTCGGTATGGCAGCCGCAGCCGCCCGCGGCGCCGAAGATGTACTTGCCGCGGGTGACCTCGGCGGGATCGGCGGCGACGGCGGCGCCGGCCCACCAGGTCACGAGGCAGGTCGCGAGAAGAAGTCGGCGCACGGCAGTTATCCTAACGCAAAGCGGCCGTCATCGGTTCCCACTTCCTTCACGATTATCGAGAAGGCTTGCCGCCGTAGGCGGCGTAGTCCTGCTCCTCGTTCCAGAGCACCCAGGATGCCTCCACGGGCTCGCGAGAGAGCTTGCGCACATCGGCCGGCGCTCCCGTGGGACCCACGAGCAGCTCCTGGTCGTCGCCCAGGACACGCTCCCAGGCCGGCGGGGTGCCCGCTCCCGAGATGGTCACGAGCCCGTGGTACACGCGCACGAGCACGGCGCCGTCACGACCGAGCCTCAGCCCCACCCCGCCATTGCGGAGGGAGACGCGCGTCGTTCCTATGCGCACCTCGACGGGGGGGCGCGCGTAGGCGCCCTGCGCCACGGCAGCCCAGACCCAGCCGCGATCCATCCTGACCCGCACGGTCTGGTCCTCGCCGCTTCCTTCGGCGGGCAGGAAGAAGACCTGGGAGAGCGCGGCCACGCGGATGGCGTGGCCACCTCCTGTCCGGAGCGTGGCACGGACGCTCGGGGAGGTGCGAATGCCGTCGCCCTCGTCGAGCTCGGCGCGAAGGTCGGCAGGCTTCCACGCCGTATCGCCCTTCTTGTACGTCTCGGCCTTGCCCGTGAGCGTCACCACCGTCGCGGGCAGCTCCCGAGGCTGGGCCATCGCCGAAAGGAGACCCAGGCTGAACACCACCCCGAAGACAAGCCCGGCCAGTCCACACGCGCGCAGTGTCATGGAATTCTCCACCTCCTATCGTCCCGACCAGCGGGGTGGCCGCTTCTCGCTCACGAGCAGGGTCTCGCACGTCACGACTCTTCCTCGCGCCCCTCGACCATGTCGAGGAACTGCTTGAGGATGCGGGCCGTCGCGCCCCAGATGACGTCCTCGACGGTCACCGTGAAGAAGTGGACGGGATGCGGCGTCCCCTCACGCTCCCAGAGCTCGGTGCGGAAGATGTTCGGATCCCGCAGCGTCTCGAGGGGCACCTCCAGCACTCGCTCGATCTCCCGGCCATCGGCCTGGAACTTCACGTCGCGGGTGACGATCCCGACGACCGGTGTGATGATGAACGGCGTCGCGCGCGTCGCGGTATCGTCGAGGAGTCCCAGCACCTCGACGGCGTCCGGCGGCAGCTTGATCTCCTCCCACGCCTCTCGCAAGGCCGTCTCCACGCGGGAGCCGTCCCGCTCTTCCACCCACGATGCCGCCGGGAAACGAGAACTGTCCCTTATGGTGCGGCACGTCCGCCGATTTCTTGGTGAAGAGTATGTGAGGCTCGCCCGCCTCCGGCGGGTGGGCGGTGATCGGCAAGAGCACCGCCGCCGAGATCAGATCGCTTCGCGAAAGCTCCCGGCGCGGCCGGCGGCTGAGGGCCGCGTCGAGCCGCCGCTTGAGCTCGGAGAATTCCACGCTAGCGCGCCTGGCCGTTCGGGGCGAGCCCGCGACACTCCGCGTGCTCGAATGAGACCCTAGACAAAGCGGCAGGAGACCGAGCCGAGACGGGTGAAGGATGCGCGAGCGGAGTCGCCGGCCTTGGGGCGGAAGACCTTCGAGATCGAGCCCGTCATGACGATGTCTCCCGCCCGGAGCCTGCCTCCCTGCCCGCCGAGCGTGTTGGCGAGCCAGGCCAGCGAGTTGAGCGGATTGCCCAGAACCTCCGCGGCGGCCGCGGTGGCGACACGCTCACCGTTCTCCTCGTACACCACGCCCTCCAGCGAGAGATCCAGCCCCGTCACAGGGCCGAGCGGCCGCCCCAGCACGATGGCATTGGCGAGAACCCCGTCGGCGATGACGTCGCTCGCCCGCGGCTTGCCGGAGATCCGAAAGTCGATCAGCTCGAAGGCCGGCATGGCGCCTTCCACGGCGAGGAGCGCGGAGACGGGTGTCACGCCCGGCCCCGCGAGATCAGCCTTCATGACAAAGGCCATCTCCACTTCCAGCCCGACGGCGGCGAAGCGCGAGATGGGCACGGCGTCGCCGCTGGCGAAGACGCCCGAGCCGAGGAGGAAGCCCAGCACGGGCTCCTTCACCCCGTAGCTCTCTTGCAGGGAAGCGTTCGTGAAGCCGGCCTTCCAGCCGACCACGCGCTCTCCGCCCTCCACGAGCTTGCTCTCGAGCGCGCGCTGAATCCTGTACGCCGTCTCGACGGAGAGATCGGCGGCGGACTCGGACAGGGGGGACATGATCTGAAGCGTCGCGCGGTTCTTGACGAGGCGCTCGACGGCATCACTCACGGCGATAGGCATGGGCGGCTCCTGGCGGGAAGACGTTTACGCTATGGCGACGCATTTCAACTCAGCACTCGCCTCGCCGCCGCTCTCCTCGCCTGCGGCTCGTCAGCAGCGTCTCAGCTCGAACTTCAACGCGCTCGGCGATGCCCGCCAGCGCCTCCGCCGCGCTGCCCGGGATGAGGAGATCCGCCTCGGCGTCCTGGGGCGTGGGCGTCCGGTTGACGATGACGAGACGCGCCCCGGCCCGCTTGGCATGGACGGGCATGTGGGCGGCGGGATAGACCACGAGCGAGGAGCCGACCACGATGAAGAGGTCGGCGGCCCGAAAGCGCCGCTCCGCCTCTTCGGTCGCCTCGCTCGGCATGGCCTCTCCGAACATGATGGTGCGCGGCTTGATCACGCCGCCGCATGGCGGGTCGCAGGTGGGCACGGAGACGCCCGCCTCGAGCCAATCCTGGATCTGGGCGCGATCGTAGGGCCGATCACAGGCCAGGCATCGCGCGCGCATGGCGCTTCCGTGCAGCTCGATGACTCGCTCGGCGGGCAGCCCTGCCCGCTGGTGGAGGTTGTCGATGTTCTGGGTGATGACGCAGTCGAGCCTCCCGAGCTGCCAGAGCTTGGCCACGGCGAAGTGGCCGGGATTGGGCTCGGCGCCGCGCAGGACGGGATAGACCATGCGGCCGAGCTCCCAGTAGCGCCGACGGCCTTCCTCGGAGCCGATGAAGTTCTGGAACGTGAACTCCGCGGGATCGAACCGGTCCCAGATCCCGCCGGGACTCCGGAAGTCCGGAATGCCTGACTCGGTGCTCATCCCCGCGCCCGTGAAGACCACGGTGCGCTCGGCGGAGCAGACCCAGTCGGCAGCCATCGTCAATGGATCGGTCACGCCAGGAGCTTGGCCTTCCTTTTCAGCAACTTGTATAGCTTCGGCATAGGTTTGGCATTAACTGCCGCTCGGTCCGTCCAAGGGCCCGTCCTCTAAAGAGCTTGGATAAGCAGCTTGGAACCCGTCCGAGGCGCCCCAAGCCTACCCCGGCCTCAGGCGGCCTCGCAACCCATACGGGCGTGGGCCAATTCTGGAGCGATGTGCGCCATGGCCCTGTCGGCTACCCGAGCCGAGCAGGCGAGGGATCACGAGGGTGACCCAGGGAAAGAGGATCACCACGAGAAGGCCGATGCACATCATGTAGATCTACGGCAGCATGGCGCCGCAGAGGCAAATCGAGGATTTCCAAACCGGGCAGATAGCTCATCGGTCGCGACGGGTCGCCTTGCTACGATGACCTATGGGCTCGAGCGTCGTCGCCTTTGCCGTCGTCCTCCTTCCCGGGATCGCCGCATGGTGGACGGGCCGCCGGCTCATCTCCCTTCGCGACGATCCCGCCCTCCCCGAGCGGCTCATGGCCCGCCGCACGCGACTCGCCCAGGCCGCCGGCATCTGCTGGGCGGGGCAGCTCTTCCTGCCCGGCGGCGCGCTCTGGATGCTGGCTCCCGGGCTGCTCGCCTTGCTCACGGGGTCGTTTGCCTCCCGACGCGCGCTCTTCGATGAGAGCTGGGGACTCCCCTCGTATCTCGCCTGGGCGCTCCGCCTCGGCGTCGCCTCGGGCGGCTTCTGGACGCTCCTGGCCGCCGCGCCCTCCATCGTGGAATGGGTCGGAGGCTCCTGGCTCACCATCGCCACGCTGGCCGCGGCCCTGTTCGCCTGGAGCCTCTGGTTCGCGGCGATCTTCCGCGCCCTCAGCGGCGCCCGGCGGCTCGATCGCTCCGATCTGCAGCCCGCGTTCGACGAGATTCTCGCGCGCTCCCGCGCCAAGGCTCCCGGCCTCTACCATGCGGGACCGCGTGGTGGTCGCTGGGTCAGCGCGCTCGCCCTGCCCTCCGTGCGCGGCTCGGCCGTCCTCATGAGCGACACCCTCCTCGATCTCTTCGACCGGGACGAGATCGCGGCCATCTTCGCCCACGAGGTCGCCCACCTCGAGCACTACGACCGACGCCGCTGTCTCTTCATGCTGCTCTCGCAGTGGCTGATCGTGCTCCTCGGCGTCGTGGCGGCGCCCGTGGTCATTCATTCCATCGACCTCGGGCTGCGGAGCTGGATCCCCGGCATCTGGTTCTTCCTGATCTGGCTGACCCTGTCCATGCGCATATCGCGGCACCAAGCGCACGAGGCCGAGAGCGACCGGCGCGCCGTCGAGCTCTGTGGCGATGGCCCCGCCCTCGCGCGCGCGCTGACGAAGCTCCACGCGCTGACGCGGCTGCCGCGCCGCTGGCCGCTCGAGATGGAGCGCACGGCGAGCCACCCGAGCCTCGCCCGGCGTATCCAGGCCATCGAGGCGGCCGCGGGCATCCCGTCGCCTCCCCTCGCCGCGCCCGTCGTGGTCGCCGGCCGTGTTCGGGACCGCTTCGTGATCCTGGGACCCGAGCGCATCGAGTGGCTCGATGGGGTCCCGCCGGAGACGCCACACGAGACCGCCGCCGTTCGCGAAGCCGCGGCGTCCGCGCGCGTCCTCCGGTATGGCGAGCTGATCAGTCTCCGCGTGGCCACGGCCGGGGCGGGCGGGGCGCTCGCCCTCGTCGCCATCGAGCGAGACGGGACCACGCACTCCCTTCCCCTCCGCGAAGAGGATGTCGGGAGCGTACAGGCCGCCCTCGACCGCGTGGACGCGCGCCTCACCCGGGGCCGCCGAGGGTCCGTGCATCATGGGTTCATCGCGAGCGCCCTCAGCGCGTGCCTCCTCGTGGTCGCGGTGTTCTCCGCCCACGTCGCCACCCTCATGCTTCCCGGCCTGATCGCCGCCTTTCGCCAGAACCCGGCCGCCCTCGTCGCGCTGGGAGTCACTGCCAGCGCTCAAGCCGGCCTCTGGTTCGCGGGTCTGATCGACCCGCCCGGATGGGCCGCCTGGGCCCCGGCCTTCGCGTCGGGTGCTCCACGCAGTGAGATCGGGCTGGCGTGGCTCGTGATCGGGATCCTCGGGGTCTGCGCCCTCTTGCTGGGGGTGGCCCGCGCCCGCGAGGCGCCCGAGAGCCGCCGCGTCGGTATCGCGCTCACGGCCGGGGCTCTCGGCGCCCTCGGCCTGCTCGCGTGGCTTGCCGTGGTCGTGAGCGCCCTGCCCGGGCCGGTGGCCGCCCGCCTGCACGACGCGGCCCGGGCCATGCCGAGCGCCACCCTCGCGCTCTGGGGCTGCGCGGCCGCGCTCCTCCTGGTTCCACTCCCGCGCGCGCGGGCGGGCGCGGTGACGCTGGCCATCCTCGGCGCCCTCCCGATCCTCGTCGGCTCCACGTGGTTCGCCGATCGCTTCGTCGGCGACCCGCTCCGCGTGCCCAATCGATCGCTCACGAGCGACGCACGCGAGGCCGTCACCCGCAGCCAGATCCATCTCGACAAGATCGCCACCGGGCTTCGCGTCTCCCCGTCGGGCTCGCGGTTCGCCCTGCAGGCCTGGGCGGGCCGCGAGGAAGACGACGACGCGGACGACCAGGAGCCTGCGCGCGCGCCGATGCTCGTGGGAGACTTCTCGGGCGCCTCGCGACCGATCGAGGGCGACGATCTTGGATTCCTCGACGAGGCGCGCGCGCTCGTCCTGGTCTCGACCTCGAAGACCGCCGAGCTCAAGATCCTGGACGTGACCGAGCCTTCGAGCTCACCCTGGCGTGTCGTCCTGCCGCCGGTCGCCAACCCTCGCCTGTCCGTCGACGCCTCCGCGGGTACGTGGACCGTGGCCGGAGTCGACAGGCAGTGGAGCCACGCGATAGGACTCTCGGGACGGGTCGGCGAGGACACCTTCGTGACCCGCCGGTGGCCGCTGCCGCGCTCCCGCGGCGCCGTGCAGCCTCCGGGCAGCGTCGCCCATGCTCCCGGCAGCGACGCCGCGGTCGTGTCGACGATCAGCGTGCCGGGGGCGTCGACGCGCGGCCTGGGTGGCCTCACCGGACCCTGGCTGGCCTTCCTTCCCGGATCCCCGACCCAGTGGGAGCTCTGGCGGCTCGGGAGCGAGGGACCGCGACGGCTCGCGGCCTCGCGAGGGCCCCTCTCCTGCCTGACCACGCCGGTAGACCAGTCGACCGTGCTCTGCTGGTCCGTGCAGCGCGGGGCGACTCTGCTCTGGCGAGTCACCCCCTCGAGCGGCGCCGTGGAGCCCGCGGGCTCGCTGCCCGTCTGGGGGCACAATCCCCAGATCGGCCCGGATGGGCGCCTGGCCTTCCTGAGCCCGGAGGGCGCCGTTCTCGTGGTCGATCTCTCGTCCCGCGCGCTCACGCGCGTGACGCTGGCCGGCGGCGCCCCGCGGGCCTTCACGGTCGTGCCCGCAGGCGGCCAGATCATCTCGCTGTCGCGCCGGCCCCAGGGAAGCACGGTTACGGCCTACGAGCTGGGCCAGGTCACGGCCTCCCGGCCCCGATAGGATCTTGGGCCGCTCACCAGGCGGAGCGAAGCTCGCGCTTCACCTCTGCGATCCGCCGCTCGTCCCGCTTGTAGAACGTCCACTGCTTGATGCGCTTGCCGCGCACGAGCCCGGCCCGCGACAGCACCTTGAGATGCTCGCTCGCCGTGGGCTGGCTGATGCCGAGCTTCTCCGCGATGAGCACCCCGCATACGCCGTCACGCACCAGATCGCCGTCCACCTGGCGGGGGAAGTGCGAGCGGGGCGCCTTGAGCCAGTGGAGGATCTGGAGGCGGCGCTCGTTGGCGAGGGCCTTGACGACATCCAAAGAAAGCATATTGGCCAATTTGCCAAATTACTAAGTCTATGTCAACATCCGGGGCTGATGGCCGACCTCATCACGCTCGGGCACATCGAGGCGACGCATGCCCTCCTCCGCCCTCACATCCGCCTCACCCCCGCGGCCGAGGTGAGCGGGGCGGACTTCGGCCTGCCGCCCTTTCCCCTCACCCTCAAGCTGGAGCAGCTCCAGCACTCAGGATCGTTCAAGGCGCGGGGCGCCTTCGCCAACCTGCTCATGCGACGCGTCCCTCCCGCGGGCGTGGTCGCCGCCTCGGGCGGCAATCACGGGGCGGCCGTCGCCTATGCCGCGATGCGACTGGGCGTCGCCGCGAAGATCTTCGTGCCGACCGTGTCGTCGCCCGCGAAGATCCAGCGGATCCGCGAGTACGGCGCCGATCTCGTGGTGGGGGGCGAGCGCTACGCCGATGCCCTCGCGGCCAGCGAGGCGTGGGTCAGGCAATCCGGCGCGCTGGCCGTGCACGCCTTCGATCAGCTCGAGACCCTCCTCGGACAAGCCACGATCGGGCTGGAGCTCGCCACCCAGACGCCGGCTCTCGACACCCTCCTGGTGGCCGTGGGGGGAGGCGGGCTGATCGGGGGCATCGCGGCGTGGTACAGGGGCAAGGTCAAGATCATCGGCGTCGAGCCGCGGGGAGCGCCCACGCTGACCGCGGCGCGCGAGGCGGGGTGCCCCGTCGATGCCGAGACGGGAAGCATCGCGGCCGACTCGCTCGCCCCCCGTCAGGTCGGGGAGCTGATGTTTCCCATCGCTCAGGCTCATGTCCACGACGTCGTCCTGGTGAGCGATGCCGCCATCCGAGGCGCGCAGGAAGCCCTCTGGTCCTCGCTGCGAATCGTCGCCGAGCCCGGCGGAGCGGCCGGCCTCGCCGCTCTGCTGGAGGGACGCTATGCGCCGGCCCGCGATGAGCGGGTGGGCATCCTCATCAGCGGGGGCAACACCACGGCGGTCAACTTTGGCTGAGCGAGGGCCGCGGCGCTACGTCACGCGCGCGAGGACCTCCCCCGCGAAGCGCTCCATCCGCCCGATCACCTCCGCGGCGGTCGGGCTGCGGAAGTCGAAGATCAGCTCGCTGACGCCCAGCGCCCCGTAGGCCGCGATGTCCTCGCCGATCTGCGCCGGTGAGCCGGAGAATGGCCGCCGGCCGCCGTCGGGCAGCGTGGCGGCATCCGCTGACGCATCGTAGACGGGCGCCTTGAAGGAGATGGTCAGCCGCGAGAAGTCCCGGCCTTCGGCCGCCGTCAGCTTCCGCAGCTCGTCGAGGGAGGCGCCGAGCTCGGCCGGGCGCAGCGGGACGGCGGGATTGGCTCCCACGGGATGCCAGCCGTCGCCGAGACGCGCCACCCGGCGCAGGGCGACGGCGCTATGGCCGCCGATCCAGATGGGCGGGTGCGGCTTCTGCAGCGGCTGGGGCAGGCAGCGCAGCGAGTCGAACTGGTAGAACTCGCCCGCGTAGCTGGCGGGGGACTTGGTCCACAGCGTCTTGAAGATGCGCACGTACTCGTCGGTGACGGCGCCCCGCCGCTCGAAGGACGCCGCGCCCACCGCCTCGAACTCCTCCCGCAGCCAGCCCACGCCCACGCCCACGGTGAGGCGCCCGCGCGAGAGGACGTCGATGGTGGCGAGCATCTTCGCCGTCACCACGGGGTTGCGATAGGGCACGATCATCACGCTGGACACGATCCGGAGCCGGCTCGTGACCCCGGCCACGAAGGCCATGAGGGGCAGCAGCTCGGGGGCGTCTCCCTCTCCCGGAAACTCGCCCGACACCGTGTACGGATAGCTCGAGCGGATCACCGTGGGGAACACGATGTGGTCGGCCACGACCACGGAGTGGAATCCCAAGGCCTCGCCCCGCTGGACGATGGCGGTGAGCCCTTCGGACGTGGCCGCGGGCCCACGAGTCGGCAGATAGAAGCCATAACGCATGATGTCCTCCGGATGGTGTGATGGCGGTGCGGGGATGGCGGCTGGGGTGAGGGCGGCTACTGCTTCTTGAGCCGCACGTCCTCGAGCGGCGCGGAGTACGGGAACGACTGGATCAGCGTCAGCCCCGACTCCTCGACCCGCGGCCCGAAGGCCCGGATGAATCCGTTCTCCCAGATCGGCGCGAAGGTGACGCGGTCGGCGAGGATGCGCTGGATCTGGTGCAGCATCTCCTCGCGCTTCTTGCGGTCCATCTCCTGGATCTGCCTGGCGAAGAGGCTCTCCACCTCGGGCACCGTGCCGTAGGCGAACCCGCCCTTGCTGGTGGCGAAGGCCTCGAGCCGCGTGGAGGCATTCCCCGCCGACCCGGTGGCGCCAACGAAGACGCCGCGGAGCTTGTGGTCGCGCCAGGCGGAGAGCAGGGCCGCGCGCTCCATGGTGCGCAGGCGCGTGCGGATGCCCACGGCGGCGAAGTAGTTGGCGATCGCCTCCCCCATCCCGTTGTACGGCGGGAACGGCGTGAGCTCTCCCGCGTCGAACCCGTTCGCATAGCCCGCCTCGGCCAGGAGCGCCTTCGCGCGCTTGGGGTCGTAGGGATGCGCCTCGATGGCCAGCGCGAACTCCTGGTGGCGCGGCACGATGTTGCCGGTGGGTCCGGAGTAGCCGAGAGCTTCGGCCTCGTTGATGGCCTGGCGGTCGATGGCGAGGTTGGCGGCCAGCCGCACGCGCCGGTCCGCCCACGGCGAGCCCGACGTCCATTGCTCGGGAAACTCGACCCACAGCACCCCGTTCGTGCGCATGGCGGTCAGGGTCAGCCCCGGCGTGCGACGGACGTCCGCCGCGATGGGACCGTTGAGGAGGTAGGTGACGTCGATGTCGCCGCGCTTGAGGGCGGCCGCCCGCGTCGCCTCGTCGGGCACGCTGCGGAGCACGAGCCGCTTCACGCTCGGCGTCTTGCGCCAGTAGCCGTCGAAGGCCTCGAGGACCAGCTCGACGCCGGGCTGGAAGCTCACGAACCTGTAGGGGCCGGCCCCGATGGGCGCCCTGCGGAAGCCATCCTCTCCGACCTTCTCCACGTACTTCTTGGGCACGATCCACCCCGCCCCGGAGGCGCTCGTGCCGTAGAACGTCATGAAGTCCGGCCACGGGTCTTTGAGGTGAAAGCGGACGCGGCCCGGGTCCACCACCTGGACCTCGCGGACTCGTTCCTTGAAGAGGGTGGCCGCGGCGCCGCGATACCGCTCGAAGGAGAACTTGACGTCGTCCGCGGTGACGGGATCGCCGTTGTGGAAGCGCACGCTCTTGCGCAGGAGGAACTCCCAGGTGCGCCCGTCCTTCGACATGGTCCACGACTCCGCGAGGCTCGGCGTGTGGAGATTGCCCGGCATCGGTTTCACGAGCGCGTCGTGGAGCGCGTAGAGGATCATGAAGGGCGTGATGTCCGCCTCGACCTCCGCCGGGTCGAGCCACCTCGTGGCGAGCGTCACGTGCACGCCCCACGTCATGGTCCCGCTCGGCTGGGCGGCGGCGGGCGCGGCCAGCCATAAGGTGAGGGCGAGGAGCGCGGGGAACCCCCGAAGGCCGACGCGCATGATCCTGGCCTTCTCCGAGGTCACGCGAAGGCTTTCTTGAGCGCGGCCGCGACCTCGTCGACCGCGCGCTTGGCGGGATCGAGCACATTCATCATGCGGATGAAGCCGTGGACGAGCCCGGGATAGCGCGAGACCGTCACGGGCACCCCCGCCTCGGTCAGCCGCTTCGCGTACGCTTCGCCCTCGTCGCGGAGCGGATCGTACTCCGCGGTGATCACGAGGGCGGGCGCGAGGCTGCCGAGATCCCTGGCGAGAAGCGGCGAGGCGTAGGGCTGCTGGCCGTCCTCCGGCTTGGCGAGGTAGTGGTTCCAGAACCACTTCATGCCCTCGCGGGTGAGCATGTAGCCTTCGCCGTTCTCTCGATACGACGCGGTGTCGAAGCCATGCGCGGTGACGGGATAGATCAGGAGCTGGAGGGCCAGCCGCGGGCCCCGTCGATCGCGGGCGGCGAGGGCCACCGCCGCGGCCAGGTTGCCCCCCGCGCTGTCGCCACCGACGGCGAGGCGGGCGACGTCGATGCCCAGCGCGGACGCCTGGCCCGCCAGCCAGGCCAGCGCCGCGTAGGAATCCTCGAAGGCGGCGGGATACTTGCGCTCGGGCGCGAGGCGGTAATCGACGCTCGCCACCGCGCAGCCCGCGGCATTGGCGATGGCGCGGCAGACGCCGTCGTGGGTGTAGAGGTCGCCGATGACCCAGCCCCCGCCGTGATAGAAGACGAGGGCGGGGAGCGGACGCGTGTCGCTCGGCCGGTAGAGCCGCAGGCCGATGGTCCCGTTCGCGACCGGCACGTGATGCTCCTCCACGACCTTGACCTCCTGGACCGGGCCGAGGGCGGGGGTACGCTGCCGGATGCTCTCGCGCGCCTGCTCCACCGTCATGCGCTCGATGGGGGGCAGGCCGAGGGCGAGGGTGGCGTCCACGATCTTCTGCATCTGGGGATCGAGAGGCATCGGCGTCTCCTTGGGCTGGGCGAGCCGCGGGGGTCGCGGGCCGCCGGGAATCGAGGACCGCATGATAGACACCCCGCGTCCTGCTCGCAAGCATCAGCTAGAATGTCGCCACCGTGAGCCCGACCCCGCCCGGACCGCAGCGCCGCGGGCGCAGCTCGTACATGCTCGGCGGCGCCTTCGCGACGTTCACCATCAGCGCCGGGCTCATGCACTCGTATGCGGTCTTCCTCGTGGCCTTCCTCGAGGACTTTCGCTGGAGTCGCTCCGACGTCTCGCTGGCCTACTCGGCCTCCCAGCTCGTGGCGGGAGTCAGCGCGCCTCTCGTCGGCGCCCTCGTGGACCGGCTCGGTCCGCGTCGCCTCGTCCTCCTCGGGGGCGCCCTCCTCGCCCTCGGTCTCCTGGGGAGCGCCTATGCGAAGGCGCTCTGGCACATCATCGTCCTCTACGGCATCGTCATGACCATCGGAGCCAACTGTCTTGGCCTCGTGGTCTTCGTGCCGCTGCTCTCCCAGTGGTTCGTGCGCCGACGGGGCATGGCCATCTCCATCGTCCAGTCGGCGAATGGATTCGGTCGCGCCGCCTCCGCTCCCCTCGCCCAGCTCCTGATCTCCGCCATCGGCTGGCGCCGTGCGTACCTGACCCAGGCGGTGCTCATGGTCGCCCTCGTGCTGCCCCTCGCCCGCTTCTTCCGGGGGACCGACCCGGCCCCCACGGCCACCAAGGCCACGCCGGAGTCCCCGCGGGAACATCACGAGGTCGCCGCGCCCCCGGATCGAGACTGGACGGTCGGCGAAGCGATGCGCACGCGTCACTTCTGGCTGCTGTCCATCGTCTACCTCTGCACGGGGCTGGGAAGCTTTCTCGTCTCCCTGCATCAGCTCGCCTTCGCGGTCGACGTGGGGTTCGACAGGCTCTACGCGGCCAGCGTGCTCGGCCTGGGCAGCTTCCTGGCCATCGCGGGCACCATACTCACCGGGACCATGTCGGACTACATCGGACGCGAGCTCTCGGCGATTCTTGCCTACGCGATCTCGATCGTCGGCGTCATCTTCGCCCTCTTCATCTCGAGCCCGCACCAGGGCTGGCTCCTCTGGCTGCACGCCTGCTTCTTCGGCCTCACGTGGGGCGCGCGGGGGCCGGCCATCACGGCCAAGACGGCCGATCTCTTCCCCGGCCGCCACCTGGGAGCCATTCTCGGCGTGATCACCATCGGCACGGGCATCGGCTCGGCCGTCGGCGCCTGGACGGCGGGCTGGATCCACGACGTCACCGGCAGCTACCGCGTCGCCTTCCTCCTCTCGATCGCCTCCTACCTCGGCGGGTGCGAAGCGTTCTGGGCGCTTCGCCGTCCACCACGCCACAATTGAGTCGCGGCGAACAGTCCGAGATTAGGACCATCCGTAAAAGAGCCGCTGGACGAGCCACGCGGTGCCGACGAGAACCACGGCAAGCGAGGCCACCCGCACCATCCACGGCTCCCACATCGAGCGGCGCATCCACAGGAGGAGGGGTAGCAGGAGGGCCACCACGAGGGCCTGCCCGGCCTCGACGCCCAGGTTGAAGCCGAGGAGGGCCAGGGCCAGGCGTGCTCGAGGGAGCGCCAAGGTGTCGATGGCCGACGCGAATCCGAAGCCGTGCACGAGGCCGAAGAGGAAGCTCACGAGCCAGCGCTGGGACGGCGCGGTGCGGAGGAGGAGGTTCTCGAGGGCGACCCACACGATGGAGGCGGCGATCACCGGCTCGACAATGCGGTCGGGGATGGTGACGAGACCGAGCACGGCGAGGGCAAGCGTGATGCTGTGAGCGACCGTGAAGGCCGTGATGATCTTGAGCACGGAGACGAGTCGCCCCCCTCGCAGGAGCAGGGCCACCAGAAAGAGCAGGTGGTCGTAGCCCGTGAGGATGTGCTCCACACCGAGCCGGAAGAACCCGGCGCCCGCCCCCGATCCGCTCCGCCCGAGCTCGACCGTCGCCTCGCGTGCGTCGGGCAGGAAGACGGCTTCCCGCACGCCGCCCGGCGTCTCGATCCGCGCGATGGTCCGATAGTGCTCCCCGAGCAAATCGAACCAGTCGTCGCGGATGGTGAGCCGTATGGGCGCTGCCGGGCACTGTATCGTCGACTCGACAGTGATCCGCCCGTCTCCGAGACGAGAGCCCTGGATCAGCGCGCGGCCTGGGAGGCACGGAGCGTCGCCGGCACGCACCGTGACCCGCCGGCGGAGCTCGAGGACGACCCGCTCCACGCTGGCCTGATCACCGTCGGCGGCCGATGCGAGCATCTGGGCGGCCTCCACGGGCAGCTCGCCGAGGAGAATCGTGAGCCTGTAGGTGACCGTCGCGCCCGTCACGGTGATGGTCGCCAGGCCCGTGCTCGTCGTGTGTGCCCCGGTAGCGGAGGGCCGACCGAGAACGACGAGCCCCACGACGGCGGCCACAGTGAGGACCGTCCTCATGGCGCCCCCATCACCGACTCCCATTGCTCGCCGATGAAGCTCGGCAGGAGCAGGACCTCGGCGTGGCCGGTCACGCGAGCGTACTGGGCCAGCCCCTGCGGGCTCAGCGCACCGAACTCTATCTCGAACGGTGGGGCGCCGGTGGCGCGAATGGACACCGAGTAGAGGGGCGGGGCGAGTCCATACTCCGACGGAGAGATGCCCGCAACTTCGTCCGGCTGGAGCACCCGCTGGGGCGCCGAGACATGGAGGAAGCGGAGGCCCGTGTCCAGGCGGGTTCCCACGCTCTCGGCCAACGGCAGCCCCGGGGTCACCGCCCACCCATTTGGTTTCGCGCGCCCGAAGCGCCAGCGGCGCTGGCCCCGGGATATCACGACCTCGACCACCGCGTCGGGCACAATCGAAAGCATGACCCCCGCCGGCTCGAATTGTACGAGGCTCGGGTTGGATCGCTGTCCATGGAAGGCGAGCGCAATGATCGTTCCGGCCGCCAGCACCGCCCCCGCCGCCCACATCAGGCGCCTCAGCGGCGACGGACCCACCACACCATGCCTCCGGCGACCACGGCCAGCCCCGGCAGCACGAGGACCGTCACGAGAAAGATGCCGCGAGCTTGCCGGTTGGTCAGCACTACCGTGGGCAGCACTTCGACCGGCGGCTTCATCGTGGGCCCGCGCTCCTCGCCGACGAGCCACGCGAGGGCTCCCAGGGCGAGGTCGCTGTTCGACATGTACGGAAAGAAAGAGTTGCTCGCGAAGTCGCCGTCGCCGATCACCACGAGCCGGAAGGGCTTCCCCGGAGAACTCTGGGGCCAAGGTCCCTCGGCGGCAATGCCCAGGACCCGCGCCCGTGGTGTGTCCCGAGCCGTGTCGGGTCTTGTCCCGCCGCGCACCGGGCGCACATAGCTCGCGGCGCTGCTCGAGAAGAGGGGGGACACGGTGATGGCGGGCACCGGCACCACCTCGAGCGGACGAGCTCCCGGATAGAACGTGAGGGAAAGGCCGCGGGTCACCGGGTGCGGGGCGTAGCGGGTGACGGCCACCATCTGCTCGTCCGTGAAGTAGTGATCGAGCGGATCGATCACCACCCCTTCCCCGAGCCGGATTCCGGCTTGCGACAGCACGGCGGCGAGACTCGGCTCGACCCGGAAATCGATGTCGAGCATGAGCAGGGCGGCGCCACCCTTGGCCAGGTACTCCGCGAGAGCCCGGCTTTCCTGGGGGGAGTACATGGTCCGAGGCCCCGCCTCCACGAGAGCGGCGCACTCCGCGGGCACGCGACCGGCGGTGGCTAGAGTCACCTTTTTCGCCGTGAATCCCAGGCTCCCTAAGGCGCGCCGCAGCCGGCCCATGCCGTGCTTCTCCATGAGCACGACGCCTATGCCCTCGGCGCCGTGGCTGTGCGAGTGGACTCCCTCGAAATGCGTGTGGTACTCCATGTTGTCAATGTCGTACTCGTTGTGGCCCGCGGCGAAGCAGATCGTCTTTTCCTCGCGGCGGGTCAGCCGGAGGATGCCGAGGGCAAGATCGCGGTCCTCCGTGCTCACGACCTCGATCCGGCGGCCGTCGGCCTCGAGCACCGCCACGTTGTACACCCGGACCCCGTACCGGCTGGCCAGACCTGGTTGTTGATCCGGATCCACTGTGCGCACGTGCAGCCGAGGGTGCGTGCGCCCCATGATCTCGGCCATCCGCTTGGCTGCGCGCCCAGCAGGATTCTGCTTCTGATAGAAATACGTGAGATCCACGTCAGTGGTCAGGCTCACCATCACCCTCTGGGTTTCCGGCGACGGGGTGAAGGCGTGCGAGCGGGTCACGTCGAAGTGGGTGTCGTGTCGGTAGAGAGCCACGTTGGCCAGGAGCACGAAAGCGGCCGCCCCCACGACGAGAGCGCCCCGCGACAGCCTGCGGCGCCAGCCGGCGCGCGCGACGGGAAGCCGCACGCCTCCCGCGAAGAGCAGCAGGAGCGCCAGCATGACCACCACGAACCACGTTGCGCTCATCGATCGGTCACGACACGCGTGGTGAGGAACAGCGCGAGCAGAGACAGGGTGAGATAGTAGCCGGCATCCGACAGGAAGAGCGAGCCGCTCACGAAGGTCGTGAAGTGCCCGATGAGCGACAGGTTGATGGCCACGGCATCCAGCGGGGCCGGGACCATGTAGGCCGCCGAGTCGGCGAACCAGAGCATGAGGCACGCGCCCAGCGAGCACGTGGCGGCGACGACCTGGTTCTCCGTGAGGCTCGAGGTCAGGGTGCCAATGGAGACGAGCAGGCAGGCGAGCAGGAACAAGCCGAGATAGCCACCATAGATCGGCGCGAGGTCGGGCTCACCGTAGAGTCCCAGCACCACCACGTAGGCGCTCGAAGCAGCGAGCAGGCCCGTGACGAGGATCAGGGCGGCCAGGAACTTCGCGAGCACGATCCATACCTCGTGAACCGGCGAGGTCAATAAGAGCTCGAGCGTGTCGGCCCGGCGCTCCTCGGCAAAAGCCCGCATGGTCAGGACGGGAACCAGGAGGATCAGCAGGACGTACATCTGGTGGAAGATGTAAGTCAGGTTTGCGACCTTGGTGAAGAAGAGGGTCAGGCTGAAGGTGTAGCCCGTGACGAGCATGAAGACGGCCGCCACTGTGTACGCGATGGGCGACGTGAACGTGGCGTGCAGCTCCTTGCGGAGCAGCACGGTGGGAGCGCTCATGTCAGCGACAGGAACAGGGCCTCGAGGTCCGGCGTGTCGGCCAGCGCCTCGACGCTCAGGAGCCGTCCTTGCAGCAGGATGGCGACGCGGTCGGCAACCTTCTCGACCTCACTGAGGATGTGGGAGCTCATGACGACCGTCCGCCGACCGGCCAGCCCTCGGATGAAGTTGCGTGTCTCGATGATCTGGCGGGGGTCGAGACCATTGGTCGGCTCGTCCAGGATCAGGATGTCGGGTCTGTGCAGGAGCGCCTGCCCGATGGCCACGCGCTGTCGGTAGCCACGGGAGAGCGTGCGGATGGGAGCGGTGAGACGATCACCCAGGGCTACCTGCTCGGCAACCTCGCCAATGGCCGCCTCGGCGGTGGCCGAATCGAGGCCGCGGAGGCGGGCCATGAACCGCCAGAACTCCCGGACGCGCATGTGGGCGTAGAGGGGAAGCGACTCCGGAACGTATCCGATGCGCCGGCGCGCGTCCATCCGCTGGCGCTCCGTGTCGTACCCCGCCACCACCAAGCGGCCGGAGGTCGGGGAGAGATAGCCGGTGAGCATTCGCAAGAGCGTGGTCTTGCCCGAGCCGTTGGGTCCCAGCAATCCGAGCACCTCGCCGGACCGGACGTGGAGCGTGACGTCGCGAACCGCAGCGATGCTCCCGTAGAGCTTGGACACACGCTCGATGGAGATGACGGGGCTGTCGATGCCGGCGGATCCCGCGGGTTGGCTCATGCGAAGTGTCCTGAGACACCGCCAGCCCGGAGCGATGACCTGCTCCGGGCTGGAAAAAGTCTCAGAGATCGGTTTGTGGAGGGTCGGCTACTCGTAGTAGGCCGGCGCCTGTTTCGTGGCCTTGAACACCTCGGGGTCGTGCCCATAGAAGATGCTCGCGCGCTCGCCGTCGCGGACGAGCCGGAGCTTCTGGTAGCTGTCGTACATTGCCCCGGGGCTCCAGGTACCGGGGATCGGCGGGATCAGGTTCTTCTCCAAGCTTTCCTTCAGGTACACCACGTCGCTCGTCAGCACCACCGTGCCGGTCTTGGGCAGCCGCACCACCGCGAACTGGCTGCCCGGCGTATGGCCGGGCGCGCGGCGGAACTCGATGCTCTTGTCCCCGAAGAGATCCAGGTCGCCGCCTAGCCGGATCATGTTGTACTTCTTGCTGTCGGCGAAGTCCCCCGGGATGTAGTAGATCGAGTAGCCGACATCAGGCCACCAGGCTGCCTTCATCTCGTCGTTCTGGACGATGAAGGTGGCGTTGGGGAACTGAGAGATGTTGCCCCCGTGATCGAGGTGCATGTGTCCGACAGCGACGTACTTGATGTCCGACGTCTTGAGCCCGATCTTCGCCAGCTGGGCCGCCATGGCGTCGTTCTGCGTCATCTTGAGGCCGAAGCCCTTGGCGAGCGGGCCCCACCACCCATCAGGGTTCGTGATCGTCTGGTCATTGTTGCCGGTATCGAACATCACGTTGCCCTTCGGGTGCGTGATCACGTAGAAGGAGACGGGGGCCCAATCGATGTTCCCTTGGCCACCGATCTGGAGCGCCCCTTTTGGGAAACCCCCCAACGAGCCCGACGTGAAGACGTAGAGCTTCATGCCGGCCGGGCTCTGCGCGAGCGCCGGGAGGGAGGCGAGAAGGAGAAGAGCTACCAGGCCCGCGCCGATGAGTGCCTGCCGCTTCATAGTGTCCTCCCGGGTCGAAAGTGTCCGGAACGTGGCCGAATTCTCGGCCCGAGCGCCCGCCTTGTCAAGCCTTCCTACCCGCCCGTCCCTTCATGAATTTTTACGTCGGCTACACACCCGCTTCACGCCCTCCCGTCATCTTCCCGGCGTACCCGTGATGTTCACCGATCACCCAGGGAGGTTGGCCATGCAGACCGCGCACCCCGGCCGAATCCGTCTCGGTGCCCTCGCCCTTGGCCTGTCCGCGCTCCTGCTGGCGGTCTTCCCGCTCGCCCGGCCGTTTTTCCGGATGAACATCTTCGCCCCCGAGGAAACGATGACGGCGGCGGGCCCGGCCTTCGCCTCCATGGCCTGGGTGCTGTCCCACTACCTCGCCATGCTCGGCTTCGTCCTCTTGCTCGGCGGCATGCTCGCGCTCTACGCGCTCCACGCATGCACGGAGACCGAGCCGCGCGCCTTCCGCGGCCTCCTGTGGGGCACCAAGGGGGTCGCCCTCATCCTGCCCGCCTTCGGCGTGGAGGCGTTCACCATGCCGGCCATCGGCAAGCTTCACCTGGACGGTGTCACGGGACTGGCGCCGATGATCTCCCTGACCTATCGCGGCCCGATGACGATCGTGCTCATCCTCGGCCTGGTATTCCTCGCGGTGGGCGCCTTCAACTTCGCCTTCGCCATCCGTCGGGGCGGACAGCTTCCCGTCTGGGCCGCCTTCGTCTTCGCCGTCGGCCTCGCCCTCTGGCTGCCCCTTCTGCCGAAGCCCGTGCGCATCGTCGACGGCCTGCTCATCGGCGTCGGCGGGATTCCCCTCGCGTGGAGCATGTGGCGAACACCGCTCAGGCTCCAAGCTTCTTGAGCGCCTCCACCGTCTGCGCGGGCTCCGGCCGCCGCGTGTAGTCGGGGTCGGCGTCCGCCGCGCGAATGATGCCCTCGCGGTCGATCACGAAGCGGGCCGGGACGGGCAGGCGCCAGGTGCCGTCGCCGTTGCCCCGGGGCAGGTCGATGCCGAACTTCTGGTAGATCGCCTGGAGATCCTCAGGGAGGGTGAAGGCGAGGCCGTACGCCTCCGCCACCCGGTTGCCGAAGTCACGGAGCATCTCGAACGAGAACGGCTTCGGCTCGTCGGTCTCTCGGGGCGTGCGCGCGACCTGGGGCGAGATGACCACGAGGGTGGCGCCGGCGGCCGTGATCTCGGGCAGAGCCTCCTGCAGAGCCTCCAGCTCTGCGTTGCAGTAGGGTCACCAGCGGCCGCGGTAGAACGACAGGACGACCGATCCTCGCGCGAGCAACGCCTTCAGGCTCACCTCCTGGCCGGCCGCGTTGGGGAGTGTGAAGTCCGGAGCCGGTTGGCCGACCTTGGCCACGCGCGCCGTGATCCCCGATGCGCGAAGCTCTTCCACGCTCCGCTCCATGATCACCCGCGCCTCGGGGGGAATCCGCGTCTTGGCCATCTCCCGGATACTGTCGAGCTTTTCGTGCAGAGCCATGGAGCCCTCCTCTATAGACGGCATCGTGAGATGGTCCCGTCCCGGGACCTTCCAGTCGATTCTACTCGAGCCCGAGAGTGGCCACGCGCTCGCCGGTCACGACGGCGGAGAAGGTCGTGGAGCGGACGAAGATGCCCTCGCGCGGCGCCGTGATCGTCTCGAGCAGGTCGCCGTAGATGCTGTGAATGCGCGCGAGAGCTGCGCCGGCCTTGACTCGGTCCCCCAGCTTCACGTCCGTGGTCAGCAGGCCGGCCCGGTCGGCCCGGAAGCCCAGGAAGGCCCGCATCCGGATGCTCGTCGGCGGCGGCTCCAACGCTCCCGGCAGCATGCCGAGATGCCGCATGGCATTCAGCACGCAGCGCAGTCCCGTCACCGTCGCCTCTTCCTCGACACGGCCGCCTTCCCCGATCTCGAAGGTGAAGCAGGGCACGCCGGCCCGCGTGGCCTCGACGCAGAGGATGCCGTCGCGCACGTACATGCCCTGGTCGGCGGCCATGAGATAGCCCGAGCCGAACGCGCGACCGAGCGCCTCCGCCTTGCCATAGGCGGGCAGGGATGGATGCGGCAGGATGGTGATGGGGACATAGCGCCCGCCGCGCGTCGGCGTGTGAATGTCCACGGCGGCGTCGCATCCCTGGATCAGCGAGAAGAGGCGATGGGAGAGGCGCTCGGTGACGTTGCCCTCGGGATCGCCCGGGAACGTGGTCCACGGGTCGATCGGCGCCTGGTCGAGGGGTGTCTTGAGATAGAGGCCCACGGGCACGCGGTGATCCGCCTGGAAGGCGAGCGGGTTCTGGACGGGGACGCAGACGAGCCGGCCCGCCACCAGGGCGGGATCGAGCGATGTGAGCAGCCGGCTGACGATGGCCACGCCATTGGCCTCGTCGCCGTGGATGGCCGCGCCCACGTAGAAGGTCGGCCCGGGTCGGGCGCCGTTCAGCAGGGCGAGGGGCAGACTCACCCGGGTGCCGTCGGGAAGCTCGACCAGCTCGAGGCTGTGGCGGACCACCCTGCCCGTGGGAACGGCAATGCCCGCGACGCTCCACGCCTCGCTCATCGGCGACCTCCGGGCACCAGCATGTCGAGGACGGCGCCCGCGTGGACGAGGGCGACCTCCAGCAGCTCCGCCGTCTCGATGCACTCGTCGGGGCCACCCATGTTGTGGACGGCGGGGCCGTAGACCACGGTGGGGATCCCCGCGCGGCGAAAGAAGCGGCCGTCGGTATAGCCCAGGCGCACCACGGGCAAGACCTGGCGGCCATTCTCCTGACGCGCATTGTCCCGCAGGAGGGTGACGAGCCGAGAATCCGGCGGCGTGACGTAGGGCTCGCAGTGGTTGAACACCTCGACCTCCACGCTGCCGCGGGCCGCCTGCCTGATCAGGCGGCGGGCCTCCTTCTCGATCCTGGCCGTCGTGAGTCCCGGGGGCACGCGAAGGTCCACCTCGGCCGTGGCCGACTCCGGAATCAGATTCACCTGCCCACCGCCCGCGAGGGTGCCCACGCTGACCGCCAGTCGTCCGGCCAGCCGCCCCGTCCCCGGTCCCCACCGGCGCTCGGCCGCCTGTCGCTGGCGGCTCATCACCTGGGCAACCGAGGCATGGGGCTTTCCGCGCCGGCCGTGAAGGCGATCGAGAGCGCGGAGCGCCGCGCGCAGGCTGGCGATGGCGCTCGTGCCCTGGCGATAGGCGGCGTGGCCCGAGACCCCGGAGGCGCGCAGGCGGAGCCAGAGCACGCCCTTCTCGCCTATGCCCGCCGACCACGTGCCGGAAGATTCGCCGATGAGGCAGGCATCACCGTGGACGGCCGGTACGTTGGCGAGCAGCCATTGCGTCCCCCACGCCCCGCCCGTCTCCTCGTCCGAGGCGAAAGCCAGCGTCAGCGTCCCCCGGAGCGGCACGCCCATTCCGCGGATCAGCGAGGCGATGGTGAGGGCCACGGCCAGGCCCGCTTTCATGTCGCCGGCGCCGCGCCCCCAGATCCGTCCGTCTTCGACCGCGCCCGAGAACGGCGGGCGGGTCCATCCCTGCCCCGCGGGAAACTCATCGAGATGGCCCGCGAGGACGACGCGGGGCCCTCCGCTCCCGACCCGGGCGACCAGGTTGGGCCGTCCCGCCATGGGCTCGTGCCACTCGGGCTCGATGCCGCGCGAGACGAGATAGTCGCGGATGAACGCCGCGAGCTTGGTGGTATCGCCAGGCGGATTCTCGCTGGGGATCTGGACCAGCCGCGAGCACAGGGCGTAGAGATCCGCCTGCCTCGCCTTGAGCTCGTCGATGAGCCGGCGCTTGATCACGATCGGGCCTGGACTCAACCGTCCGACGGACCGGCGGGGAGGTCATAGCCCGCCAGGCAGCGCTCGACCATGGCGCGGGCCGCGCCGAAGTCGAAGGCGCGGTAGACACGCACGGAGGTCGTCTGCCCGCGCGCGCCCGCATAGAAGAGCTCGTACTGCTGATGCCGTCCCGCGAACTCCGAGCCGACGAGATCCCAGGCGAGCTTGTAGAGCTTGGTGCGCTCGATCGACTTGAGCCCGGGCGAGCGGACATAGCGTTCGAGGTCACCCGCGATCTCGGGGTTGAGGTAGTCCTTGTAGGAGGCGGGCACCTGGAGGAGCCCGCTGCCCGCCAGCTCTCTCAGGTAGGTGAGCATGGTCTGGTAGTACGTCGCCTGGAGCCAGTTGTTCGCGTAGAGATAGGTCGCGCTCGGCGAGACGAAGCCGCGCGGGTCCCGCACGCACTCTGCCTCCGAGGCGACCACGAGGCCGGCGGCCATGGCGCAGTAGCTCGCCAGCTCGCCCAGCATGGTCTGGGTCTGCGGCGTCTTGTCCACGCCGATGGATTCCGCGATGCGGAGGGCGAGGCCGGCCAGGAACTGCGCCTTGCTGGCGAAGCGGATCTGCGCCTGGTGATTGCCGAGCACGTGCGCGGGCGTCTCGTAGAACTGGGCGCGGGTGAGCGCGGTGTTCTTGTAGACGAAGACGCGCTCCCACGGCACGAAGACGCGATCGAAGACCACGAGGGCGTCCGTCTCGTCGAAGCGCGAGGACAGCGGGTAGTCGTACACGCTGGGCGCCGTCTCGGCGTAGGGGCGGCGCACGATCATGCGCAGGCCGGGGGATGCCGTGGGCACGCAGAGCGAGAGGGCGTAGTTCTCGTCGCCCGGGCCGAGGGGCACGATCGAGCTCACGAAGATCTCGTTGGAGATGGCGGCCCCCGTGCCGAGCGTCTGGGCGCCCGTGACGACGATGCCGTCGCCCCGCTCCTCGACCACCCCCGCATAGAGGTGCAGGTCTTCCTGCTGGTGCGCCGGCTTCGAGCGGTCGATGTGGGGCGGGATGATGACGTAGGCGGTGTAGAGGTCGCGGTCACGCAGGTAGGCGTGGTGCCGGACGACATGATCGCCGAAGCGTTTACCGTCCCGCGCGAAGAGGTCGGGGCAGAGGGCGAAGCCCGTCATGAACCCCGCCACGTGGTCGGGCGAGCGGCCCATCATCCCGAAGGTCGCATCCGCCCAGAAGCGATGCGCGCGCCGGCGCGCCACGAGATCTTCGGGCGCCCGGGGCATCAGGAACGACATGTTGACGGGCTTGCCCGTGGCCGGAGACGGAAAAGTCATGACCTCCCGGTTCTCGGGTGCCGCCGCGAGGTCGTACAGACCCGCGATGCTCCGGATGGCGCCCTGGAGCGCGGGATGCTCGGTGACATCACGCACGCGCTCGCCGTGCATGTACACCGTGCGGTCATCCCTGAGGCTCGCGATGTACTCCGCCCCTGTCCTGACCATTACCTACCTCCTGTCGCGCTTCTTGACCCCCTCACCCTGCCCTCTCCCCCGAGACGGGGGAGAGGGATCAAAATGAATTAAGGTCCCGCGTTTCATTGCATCCCTCTCTCCCATCGGGGGAGAGGGCCGCAGTTCGAGCTGAGACGCTCGCTTCGAGCGACGAGGCGAGTGCTGAGTGGGTGAGGGGGCAGATGTGACCACGGCGGCATGTCTTCTCGCATAGTCCGCCCTAGCCTCCGAGGTATGCGCGCCGGACGTCGGCATTGTGCAAGAGATCTCTGGCCGCGCCCTCCAGCGCGATGCACCCGCTTTCCAACACGTAGGCGCGATCTGCCATCTGAAGGGCCAGCGCCGCGTTCTGCTCCACCATCAAGACCGTCACGCCCTGGCGGCGGATCTCGTGGATGACCTGGAACACCGTGGCCACCATGGTCGGGGCCAGCCCCAGCGATGGCTCGTCCAGGAGCAAGAGCTTGGGCGCGGACATGAGGGCCCGGGCAATGGCCAGCATCTGCTGCTCACCGCCCGAGAGCGTGCCGCCGAGCTGCCCGAGCCGTTCCTGCAATCGCGGAAAGTGGTGGAAGACGCGCTCGAGGTCGCCGGCCCGCGCGCCGTCGCCTCCCCGGACATAGGCGCCCATCTCGAGGTTCTCGAGCACGGTCATCTCCGGGAAGATGCGCCGCCCCTCCGGGCACTGGGCTATGCCTTTCTTGAGCACGGCGTGGGCGGGGCGGCCGTCGAGCCGCTCGCCGAGAAAGCTGATGCTCCCGGCCGTGGGCCGCAGGAGCCCGGAGATCGCGCGCACGGTGGTGCTCTTGCCGGCGCCATTGGCGCCCAGCAGGCACACCAGCTCGCCCGCCTCCACGCGGAGGCTCACCCCGTGCAGCACCTCCACGGCGCCATAGGCGACCGAGACGCCGTCAAGAGTGAGCAAAGATCTCTCCCGAGCCCAGGTAGGCGCGAATCACTTCCGGATGTCTCTGGATCTCCGCGGGCGTGCCCTCGGCGATCTTCTGGCCGTAGTTGAGCACGACGACCCGGTCGCACAGACCCATCACGAGCTTCATGTCGTGCTCGACGAGGAGCACGGAGAGCCCTCGGCCCCGTATGCCCTCGATCAGGCGCATGAGCCGCCCGGTCTCGACGGCGTTGAGCCCGGCGGCGGGCTCGTCCAGCAGGAGTACCGAAGGGTCGGGGGCGAGGGCGATGGCGAGCCCGAGCAGCCGCTGCTCGCCGCAGGAGAGGTTCTTCGCGGCCTCCTCCGCCTTGTGGTCGAGCCCGACGAAGTGAAGGATGGCCCGCGCCCGCCTTCCGAGGTGTTCCTCCTCACGGCGGTAGCCGCTCGTCATCAGCACCAGCGCTCCGAGGCTCGTCCGCGCGAGCCGATGGCAGGCGGTCAGCACGTTGTCGATGGCAGGCGCCTCGGGGAAGATGCTCGTGCGCTGGAACATGCGGACGAGCCCGCGCTCGGCGATCCGGTTGGGCGCCATGGACGTGATGTCGCGCCCGGCGAAGTCGACGCGCCCGGCGTCCGGAACCTGGAAGCCCGTGATCACGTTGAAGGCCGTGGACTTGCCGGCGCCGTTCGGTCCGATCAGGGCCAGGATCTCGCCGCGCGTGAGATCGATGCTCAAGCCCTCGACGGCTGCGAGGCCGCCGAAGCGCACCGTGACGTCCCTGACCGCGAGGACCGGCCCCGCCAGGCGAGCGCCATCATCTCCGGTCGTGAAGCCGGCGCCGTCCCCCGCGTCCGACTCCGCGCCGGGCTCCCGCGCCCGGTCAGGCAGAAGCGCCCGCAAGTAGAATACGAGGCCCCGCGGCATGAACATGACGACGAGGAGCAGGATGACGCCGTAGAGGAGCATGCGGTAGAAGACGGCCATCCGGAGCATCTCCGGCACGAAGGTGAAGACGAGCGAGCCGAGGGCGGGCCCGAGCACCATGCCCTGCCCGCCCGCCACGACCATGACGGCCATGGTCACCGTGTTCTGAAAACCGAAGAGCTCCGGTGACAGGAAGGTGATGTAGTGGGCATAGAAGCCGCCCGCGGCGCCGGCGAGCACGCACGAGACGACCAGGGCGAGCATCGTGTGCGTGTAGGCGCTGATGCCCGAAGACTCCGCCAGACCCTCGTTGCTCTGAATCGCCCTCAGCGCGCGCCCGATCCGCGAGCCCAGAAGCTGCGCCGTCAGGTACAGCGTCCCGCCCGCCATGACGGCCATCAGGTAGTAGTAGTCGCGCTTGGACACGAGCGTCAGCCTCTCCGTCCCGAGATTGAACGGCGGCACGCCGGCCAGGCCCATGGGCCCCTGGGTCAGATCCATCCAGTTGGTGGCCACGAGCCGGATCACCTCGGCGAAGCCCACCGTGACCAGCACGAAGTAGGCGCCGCGGAGCTTGAGGGTGAGCCGGCCGAGCAGGTAGCCGACCGCCCCCGTGAAAGCGGCGGCGACGGGAAGCGACCACAGCGGCGACAGGCCATAGTGCAGGGCGAGCAGGCCCGAGGTATACGCGCCGATGCCGAAGAACGCGGTGTGCCCGAGATTGAGCTGGCCCGCGGCCAGGAGCAGGTTCATGCCCGCGGCCAGCAAGAAGAAGAGACCGGCCATGATCAGCAGGTGGAGGTAGTAGTCGTCCACGCCCAGGAGCGGCAGCGCGAGCAGCACCACCGTCACCACGATTCCCCACACACCACGCCTGGTCATCGGAATGCTCCGTCGGCGGAGGACGATGCGCGAGCTAAGGGCCTCTTCGCGCAAGCGCTCATCGGGGCAGCGTCTTCTTGCCAAACAGCCCCTGGGGGCGCCACAGCAGGAGCAGGATGATGAGGACGAAGCCGATGGCGTCCTTGTAGCCCGACGAGATGTAGCCGGCGCCCAGGCTCTCGGCCACCCCCAGCAACAGTCCACCCACGATGGCCCCCAGGAAGTCCCCGAGGCCTCCCATGATGACGACGGCGAAGGACTTGAGGGCGGCCAGGTCTCCCATGGCCGGGTATACCCAGAAGACGGCGCCGAGGAGCGCGCCCGCAGCGCCGGCCAGGGCCGCCCCGAACGCGAAGGTGAACATGTAGATCTTGTCGACGTCGACGCCCGCGAGGCGGGCCATGTCGGTGTCCTGGAAGGTCGCCCGCATGGCCCGCCCGAGCCGCGTCTTCTGGATGAACAGGTGCGAGCCCACGATGAGGGCGACGGCCATGGCGCCGGCGAAGAGCCGGATGGAGACCACGTGAATAGGCCCGAGGGTGAGGGGCACGGGGGAGAAGACGTGCTTGATCGTCTTCGGTGAAGGATCCCAGAGCAGGATGGCGGCATTCTGGATGATCACCGAGAGGGCGACCATGGCGAGCATGGGAATCTCGATCGGCTGCAATCTCAGTCGCCGCAGCACGAGCCGCTCCACCACCGCCCCCACGAGGCCGACCCCGAGCACCGACAACAGGCTCGCCAGGAAGAAGTTCACGCCCCAGAGGCTGAAGAAGGTGAAAAGGAAGAACGCGCCCAGCATGAAGAACTCGCCGTGGGCGAAGTTGACCACGCGCATGATGCCGAAGATGAGGGTGAGGCCGATCCCCATGAGGGCATAGCCACCGCCCAGGATGAGGCCGTTGACGACGTGCTGGGTCAGCTCAGCGAGCATGGGGTGAAAGCAGGCGGGCGCCCGATTGGGCGCCCGCCGTGTCTCCAGTCGAGAGGGCCGTCACCGCTACTTGGCGGCGGACAGCTCCCAGAGCTTGCTGCTCGGGGTGACCGCGACCACCGAGTACTTGCCATCCTTGACCTGCGTCACGATGATATTGCAGTAGCTCTGCCCGTTCTGGTCAAACTTGTTGAGCCCGTAGAGGCCGCGCACCTCCAGCGTCTTGAGGGCCGCGTGGATCTTGGCCGCCGTCGGCTCCTTGGCGCTCTCGATGGCCTTGGCGACCAGGTTGACCGCGTCGAAGCCGCGCATGCCTTCCACGATCCCGATCCAGGGCAGGCCGCGCTTCTTCCACTCGTCCACGTAGGCCTTGCTCGCCTCGGCATCGCCCGCCATGGCGAAGTCGTACGGATTGTAGAAGTTGATGAACATCGCGCCCTCGGCGGCGGGGGCGCCCGCGAGCTGCACGATCGAGTCAGGCCACGCGGAGCCGCCCGTCACGAGCACCTTGACGTTGAGGCCGAGCTCCTTCATCTGCTGGAGCATCTTGGCGGCCTTGGGCGCGTCGTCCGTGATCACGATGCTGTCCACGCCGGCGGCCTTGAACTTGGTCAGCTGAGCATAGAAGTCCGTGTCGGCCTGGCCGACGTACTCGACGGCCTCGATGGAGGCGCCGTTCTTCTTGAACACCTCGCCGAAAGCCACCACGGCGCCACGTCCCCAGTCGGTGTTGACAGCCAGGTAGCCGATCTTCTTCATCCCGAGCTTGGGGATGAGGGCGCCCGCCCCCACCGCCTCGAGCTCGCTGGTCGGGCTGATCCGGCTCACGATCTTCTGGCCGGGCGTCTTGGGATCGGTGATCTTGCCGGAGCTGGACGTCTCCACCACGATCGGCACGCCGTGCTGGGCGGCCAGCGGCATCATGGCCAGCGTCATGGACGAGCCCCAGGCGCCGATGATGACCGGCACCTTGTCGCGGACGATCAGCTTCTCCGCGGCATTCCGCGTCTCGGCGGGATCGGACTTGTTGTCCTCGATGATGAGCTCGAGAGGCCGGCCGAGCACGCCGCCCTTGGCATTGACGCGGTCGAGAGCGATCTTGGCGCCGTTCGTGATGTACGACCCGGCCGCCGCGATGGGCCCGGAGAGCGGCTGGATCATGCCGACCTTGATGGGCTCCTTCGACTGTGCCGAGGCCAGGCCGGGCCCGACGGCGAGGAAACCGGCGAAGGCCGCCAGCACTGCCCACGCGGTGATCTTGGTCTTTCTCATGGAATGCCAACCTCCTTGAAGCGCTGTGGAAAATACCGTGGCCTGAGATACCGAGAGGCCTTAGTTATAGCCGACCGGGTATTGCATAGCAAGAGCCTTGCCCCTCCTGCGGTAAGTGATTCCGGGAGCTTGCGATGCACACGTGGCACGCTTTGCTCAGCAAATGGACAGCCGGGCTTCGCCGAGCGCACAAATCGCGCAGCCGTCCCCGGACTTGCGCGGGCCGCCGAGCATGGCCTAGCATCGGGTCATGCCGCTGGTCGCCGCGTTCGCCTGCCCGCACACCCCGCAGCTTCTCGTCCGGCCCGAGACCGAGGACCGCGACATGGTCCTCCGCGTTCACGCCGCCTATGGCGAGGTCAAGCAGCTCCTCCAGGCCGCGCGTCCCGACGTCATCTGCGTGGTCGCCGGCGATCACGTCGAGGGCTTCTTCCTCACGTCTGTTCCCGCTCTCGCCGTCTACGTCGGGTCCTCCGTCTCCGGCAAGTTCGACCGCTATCGCTACACCTTCGACGTGCACGAGCCGCTCGCGCGCGCCGTGCTCGAGCAAGGGATCGAGCGCGGCTTCGACCTGACCTATTCCCAGGATCTCGCCCTCGACTACGCTTTCTTCGTGCCCCTGCACTTCACCATGCCCGAGCCGCGCGTGCCCATCGTTCCCCTCTACGTGAACGTGTATCTGCCTCCCCAGCCGACCCCGGCGCGCTGCTATGCCTGGGGCCTGACCCTGCGCGGCATCCTGGACGCGCGCCCCGAGCGCGTGGCGCTCATGTCATCCGGTGGGCTCTCGCACTTCCCCGGCACCGACCAGTACGGCTCGCCAGACTACGACTGGGACAGGCAGATGCTCGACCGGCTGGTCGCGGGACGCGGCGCCGAGACGGCCGCCCTCACCGGCGAGGAGCTCGACAAGGCGGGCAACGTGGAATTCAGGACCTGGATCACGCTCCTGGGCGCCGTCGGTGCCGCCAGGGCCCGCGTGATCTGCTACGAGCCCTCGTGGCACCACGGCAACGCCACGGTGACGTGGCCGCTTGCATGAGCCTCCTCCACTACACCTTCCCGCCGGCGAGCGGCTACCCCCTCAACCGCTGCCTCTACCAGCTCAAATCCGACGACGCCTTCCGGGAACGGTACCTGAGGGACCCCGAGGGCACTTTGCGGGAAGCCGGCCTCGATCCAGAGCGGATCGCCGCCCTCCGCGCCCTCGATCGGGACAAGCTGCTCACCCTCGGCGCCCACGCCTACCTCGTCTTCATGGCCTCTCTACGCCTCAAGATGGCTACTGCGCCCCAGACCTTCGAGCGGTTCTAGCAGCGCGAAAGATCCGGGCGCACGAGGCGGAGGGAATACGTGAAAGTCAAAGTCGCGACACTCATTGCCACTCTTGCCGTGTGGCTCCTCGTCGGGGCGCACGCGGCCGAGGCACAGCCGCCAACGGGCAAGGTATGGCGCATCGGTGCCTTGATGTCCCTGTACCCGCCCGACGCGGATCCGCCTCAAGCCTTCCGGCAACGTCTGCGTACTCTCGGCTACGTCGAAGGACAAAACCTCGTCATCGAGTGGCGATATGCTCAGGCGCGCGATGACCGTCTGCCCGGTCTGGCGGCAGAGCTGGTCCGGCTCCATATGGATCTCATCGTTGCTGACACCACGATTGCCACCCGGGCCGCCATGCAGGCCACCTCGACGATCCCGATCGTCATGGCGACCAGTGCCGATGCCGTGGGAGGCGGCCTCGTGTCCAACCTCGGGCGCCCAGGCGGGAACGTCACGGGCAACTCGATCATGCTCGCGGAGACGAGCGTGAAGCGGCTGCAGCTCCTCAAGGAGGCGGTGCCGAAGGTCTCGCGCATAGCCGTGCTGTGGGATCCGGCCACACCATTTCACAGGGCCATGCTGAAAGAGATCGACGCTGCCGCTCCGTCATTGCGACTCCAGCCCCTCGCCATAGCCGTGAAGAGCCGCGACGATCTCGGGGATGCCCTCTCGGAGATCACGAGGAGTCGTGCTGACGCGCTGTTCGTGAGCCAACAGATGTCTCCCACCGCCCGACGACAGCTCCTCGATTTCGCGGCCAAGAGCCGGCTACCCACGATGTTCGGAACCAGCGACTACGTGCCGGCCGGCGGTCTGATGTCGTACTCACCGAATCGCCCCGAGTTGTTTCGGCAGGCCGCCGTGTATGTGGACAAGATTCTCAAAGGGGCGAAGCCCGGCGACCTACCGGTCGAGCAGCCCACGAAGTTCGAGTTGGTGATCAACATGAAGACGGCCAAGAGCCTCGGGCTGACGATCTCGCCGTCAGTGTTGGCGCGAGCCGACGAAGTGATTCAGTGAGGAAGAAGGGTGGTGTGATCTGGATGCGGCGCGGGGGCTGCGGGGCCAGGTCTCACATTCATACATTTCCTGCCGAACTGACGAGCGGAAAGTCCCTTCCGCCAAGGCCCGATGTTGGATTGTGAGACCTGACCCCCGGAGGCGCGCGATGAACATTCCGCGATTCCTTCGCGTGGTCGGGCTGGCGGCCCTGGCGAGCCTGATCGCCTCACCCGTGCTCGCACAGGAGCCGAGGTCGGGCGGCTCGATCACCTTCAGGCTGCGTGAGGACCTGCCGCAGGGCTTCGCCATCCACGAAAGCCCCACGATCTCCACCATGTGGCCGGCCATGCCGTGCCTCAGCAATCTGGTGCTCTTCGATCCGCTGAAGCCCACGCACAGCGTCGACACCGTCATCGGCGAGCTGGCCGAGCGGTGGTCGTGGCAGGAGAACTACCGCAAGCTCGTCTTCTTCCTCCGGAAGGACGTCAGGTGGCACGATGGCAAGCTCTTCAGCTCCCGGGACGTCAAATCCACCTTCGACATGCTCCGCGAGGCGCCGGAGGCTCCCGCCAAGCTGCGTCTGAACCCGCGGAAGGAATGGTGGGCCAACGTCGAGGCCGTCGACGCCCTCGATCCCCTCACCGTCGTCTTCCGCGTCAAGCGGCCGCAGCCGTCGCTGCTCCTCATGCTCGCCTCCGGATACACGCCGATCTACGCCGCCCACGTGCCCGCAGCGAGCTACCGCAGCGGCTGCGTCGGCACCGGGCCCTTCAAGCTGAAGGACTGGCGCAAGGGCGAGGGCGTGGAGTACGTGAAGAACCATGACTACTTCGTGAAGGGACGGCCCTACCTGGACGGGCTGCGATATCTCATCATCGCGGAGCGGGGCACGGCGACGGCGGCGCTGCAGGCGGGCCGAGTGGATGCGGCATTCCCGGGCGAGACCACGAAAGGGATTGCCGATCAGCTCAAGAAGGCCGCGCCCCAGCTCGTGATCACCCCGGTGAACTCGAGCGTCCTCGACCATCTCGTCGTGAATACCAGGCGGCCTCCCTTCGACAACGTGAAGGTTCGCCAGGCGGTGACCCGGGCCATCGACCGGCGCGCCCTCATCGCCGCCGTGTACCAGGGCGGAGGCACCCTCGGCGCCTCCATGGTCCCCCGTCCCTACGGGGTGTGGGGGATGCTCGAGGCTGATCTGCGCGGGCTCGCCGGCTACGGAAACTCCAGCGACGAAAAGGCGCTTGCCCGAAAGCTGCTCGGCGAGGCGGGATTCGGTCCGGGCACTCCCCTGAAGCTCGAGATGGTCACGCGCAACCTCCCGGCCTTCGCGGACCTGAGCGCCTTCCTGATCGGCGAGCTCAGGCGCGTCGGTATCGACGCCTCCCTGAAGCAGGTGGATTCATCCCAGTGGTATGCGCTGCAGGCGCGCGGGGAGTTTCAGATTGGCACGGATCGGAACGGCCTGGAGCCGGACGACCCGGACGCGAACTTCTACGAGCACTTCGCCTGCGGATCGTCCCGAAACTACTCCGGCTACTGCGATGAGGGCATCACGCGGCTCATCGACCAGCAGTCACAGGAGCTGGATCCCCGGAAGCGTCTCGCGCTCGTCCGTGAGATCCAGCTCAAGCTGGAGCAGGCGGCGGCCCGGCCGTCCCTTCAGTGGCGGCTCGACTACTTCACGGTATGGCCCCACGTGAAGAACCTGGTGCCCCACCACTCGATCTACGGCTGGGGACGAATGCAGGAGGTGTGGCGGGAGAAGTAGGTCAGGGCGCTCCGGTCAGGATCGCCACCACCCGGGGCACGGCCGCGTCCGCGCGCTCCTCGAGCTCACGCCGCGTCAGGCTCCCGATGGGATGGGCCACCACCGCGAACGGGTAGAGTGGGTTTCCGCAGATCTCGGCCTGGGCCCGCACGCTCGAGACGAACTGCTCCGTGCAGATGACGGCCGTGGGGACGCCCCGCCGATCCAGCTCGATCCCGTCGTGCAAACTGCACGTGCTGCACGACCCTCAGTCGCCGATGGCGGTGACCACGACATCGCACTCCCGAGCGAGGGCATCCAGCATCGCGTCGTCGGCCACGCGGCTCGCGCTCGACTTCGTCATGGTCACCACGCGCTTGATCTGATACCGGGCGGCCAGGCGCTCGCGCATGAGCTCGAGCAGGTGATCGCCGTTGACCTTGCTGTTGCTCAGCAGGCCGAGCACCTTGCCGTCGAGATCGGCCACGCGCTTGGCCAGGGTGCTCTCGGTGTGGTCGGGCGCGATGGTGGGATCGAGGATCTTGATGGTCATGGTCGAACCTCCCGCGTGACGGCCAGCGAGTTTCGATATCGGCTCCAGGAGGGAATGAAGGCGGAGTGGCCGCCGGCGCCGCTGCCCGCCACCACGACGTGGATGTCGTCGGGCCCCTGGCCCCGATGCACCCACTGCGTCTCGTCGCCCGGCTCGATGGCGCCGGCCAGCTTTCCCCCGCGCTTGAGATCGGCGCGCGTGCGTCGCGCCCGGGCATAGAGATCTTCCTTGAGGCGAGGCTTGGTCCAGCCGTCCCGCGCGAGGATCTGCACGTGCTCCGGTGCTAAGACCACGAAGGATTGCCCCGGGCTGAAGCTGCCCAGGCTCGCCATGGTGTCACCGAGCGTCACGAGGATCGCCTCCGCCGTCTCCCCGTAATGGCTGAGGACGTTGTGCGGCCCCTCGGCGGCAAAGACGGTGACGGTGCTGGCCCCGCGCGAGAATCCGCGCTCCACGTGCAGCGGCTCCCAGGGACTCTCTTCCTCGCTCTCCGCGATGCAGTAGCTGTACTTGCCGGGATGGCCCTGCGTCGACTTGTCGAGGACCCCGGGCTGAGCCCCCAGGCAATTGAGAGTGATGAGCCGGATGGCGCGGCCCACGGTGGCGTTGGCCCGCCAACCGGGGCCGAAGACGTTCGCGCCGCTGTTGAAGTCGAGGCGCCGCCTGAGGGGGCCGTTGACTACCACGAGGGTGGCCGAGCCGCCCGTGCTCGTGATCGCCCCATGCAGGGTGAAGGCGGGATCGCTCATGGCCTCGAGGGCGGCCACGAGCACGGACATGTACTCCGGCCGGCACCCCGCGAGCACGGCGTTGATGGCCACCTTCTCGGCGGTGATGGTGCGACGCCGGACGGGCTCCGTGATCACCACGTCGCCGGGCGCGCGTCCCACGGCCTCGAGGAATCGCCACACCGCGTCCTCGGTCGCCGGCACCACGGGGAGACCGTCGGACCACCCGCGCTCGAAGTACGTCTCGACGCCCTCGGCCCAGGTGGCGACCGGCTGCTCGGCGGACGCGAGCCTGAGCCTAGTCAAGCGGTGGGGGGGTGTCGGGGGAGGAGCGGCGCTCGCTCCCCCCTGACTTAAAGAGTGATGGCGCCATGGCTAGAACTGCTTCACGATCCTCTTCGCCATCAGGTCGATCTGCTTGGGGTCGTCCGTGACGGGCCCGAGCACGAGATACTGCAGGCCCGCCCGGCGCAGGTCCTCGATGCGCTCGTTGAGGCGGTCGGGGCTGCCGATCATGTAGCACTCCTGCAGATGCTCGTAGCTACGATGCGTGCCCATGGTCCGAATGAACGGCGCCTTCGACTGCTGCGTGGCCTTCTCGTCGCTCGCCGTGTCCACCATGTGAATGAAGTTGCAGTGGCCGAAGGTGATCTTCTTCGGATCCTTCCCCTTCGCGCGGGCGTGCTCCTGCAGGAGTCCCCAGTCGCGCTTGACCCACTCCTGCGTGCCCGAGCAGCGGGAGAGCCAATTCCCCGCCTTGACGATGCGATCCATGACGGTGGTGGCGATGACGGGCACGTCGTGCTCGCCGGGGTCGGGCACACGTGAGCCGCCCGACACCCAGATCTGCGGCATCCTGGGCGGCCGCGGCTCGATCGTCACGTCGCTGAACTGGTAGTACTTGCCCGAGAAGGAGGCATTGGGCTTGGTCAGGAGCTGCGTCACCGCCTCGATGATCTCGTCGGTGCGCTTCCCGCGCTCCTCGATGCGCGACCCCGTGACCTCGTACTCCCTCGCGTACCAGCCGGGCCCGACCCCGAACACGTAGCGGTTCTGCGAGAGATGGCAGAGCGTCGAGATCTCCTTGGCGAGGACGACCGGATGCCGCACGGGCAACACCAGGATGCCCGTGGCGATCTTGACCGTGCGGGTGAGGGCGGCCGCGTAGGCGAGCACGTTGAGCGGCTCGAGCCAGGCATTGCCGTAGAGGCCGGGCGCGGAGAGAAGGTGGTCGACGACCCAGACGTCGATGCCGTGCTTCTCGCACTTCTCGATGGACTCGCGGATGCGCTTGACGTTCTTGGGATCGCTCTTGCCTCCGCTCCAGGCATAGGTGGGGATCCAAGCGCCGAACCTGAGCTTTGCCATCGAGAGCGTCCTCCCCAGGCCGCTGAAAAAGGCCCATCTGCTTCGTTGGCGCCCTCGGCCGCAGGTTCAACGTACAGAGAGTACGCCTCACCTGCGAATCAACTCAGCCCTCATCTCGCGTCGGCCGTTGGCCGCCGCTCACCTCGAAGTGCGGGGCGCCGCCTCGCATCTGGACCTTTTTGAGCAGCCTGCAAGGCTCCGCCAGTGTACTCGAAACGCGGCGGCCGCGTGGGCGAGGACTACTGACCGGGCTGAATTTCCCAGTCGATCGTGGTGACACGGACCCGGTAGCGAGCGGCGCCGACCGGCATGGTGACGCAGAACGGTAGGCCGCCAAGCGCAGCGATGTCGCGCGGGGCGGAAGCGTCCCGCGTGTTGAGAATCCGGTCACCACCGTCGAGCCCTTCGACCGTGATGCGGATATTGCGCCCAGACATGCGCCGCTGGTTGAAGACGTTGCCGCAGACCGCGGTGTAGTCGCGGGTCTGGCGCTCCACGGTCCAGGACAGCTTCAGGTCGCCATCGGAGCCGCCGCTGACCTCGGCCCCGTTGACGGCGGAGGGGAGGAGGAGGAGGCAAGCGACCGCGAGCGCCACCAGACATCGTCCACGCATGTGTGCAGGCCTCTCGAAGGGCGAGGTGGGGACAGCCGGTCGACCCGTCAACCGAGCGCCCGCCGCGCAGCCGTGGCCAGCGCGCCGCGGGTCTCGTCAGCCGGCGGCTCGAGGCTCACCGTCACCCGCAGGGCCCGGAGGCCCGAGACGCCCTGCAGCTCCTCGAGGTCGAGCGGCTCGACGTCGCGCTCGAGAGAACCGAGGGACTGCAGGTAGGCGATATAGTCGCGGTACTCGGCGGCCTCCGCTTCCTGGGAATAGACGATGGCGATCTTCCCGGGCTGGGTCACGCGTTCGGTGGTGCCCCGCACCACGGCCTTGTCGATCCGCTTCTTCATGATCTCGTAGCGGACATTGTACGCGCCGTCGACGTCGAAGCGCTTCTCGTCGAAGCGGAAGCGGATGGACAGGGGCGCATGCTGGACGAGGATGAGGCTGGTCGTCTCGAGCGGCTCGGCCAGGCGGGGCTTGACGCGCTCCACCTCTCGGGCGATGCCGCAGGCGACCATGAGCTGCCACAAACGAAGGTTCTTCAAGTGTAGCGGCGTGAAGCCGCCGTCCTCGAGGAGCGAGGCGCCCGCATAGATGCTGTAGTCCACGCCATCCGTACGCTGCTTCTCGAAGTAGTGCGGGGCGAGGATCTGGGCGGCCTGCTCCTCGGCGTCGAGGTAGGTCGCGATCGTGTCGTTGATGAGGGTCAGGCTCTCTTCGAAGGCCCGCCGGCGCGTGCCCACCGCGCCCAGCTGTGGGTCGAGGGCCCGGCGATAGGCCTCGATGCGGTCACGCACGTCCGGCCCCAGGCTCTCCAGGTGGCCGAAGAGGCCCTCGACCTCGCGACGCAGGAAGGCGATGAGCCCGACCTCGTCCCCGCTCCGCATCGAGACTTCGACGTCGCTGGCGTAGCGCTCGATCTTGTGGCGGATCTGATCCAGGATGGGCATGGGGCGGACCCGATACGCAGCGTGGAGGATCTCGCGGGCCAGGCCGAGCTGAGTCAGGAGGTCGCTCTGGATGGCCCAGGCGCGATGGCTCGACGAGCCGCGGATGTCCGAGAGCGCGTAGAGCGGGTACACGTCGCGGAAGACGATGGGCTCGATCTGGCCCGCCTGCCCCTCCCCCGTCGTCGCGGCCGGACGCTCCAGGCCGCCGAGCACCGCCTTGCGGAAGCGCCACTCGACCACGGGATGGATGGCCGTGCAGTGCTCCTTGATGATAGCCTGGACGCGGTTGTTCAGCTCGTCCATGCTGCGCTTCACCGCCATGGCGAAGAGGGGCAGGATCTGCTGCAGGTGCGGCATGAGCGTCAGGTTCAGCGATCCGGGCTTCGCCGAGGCCAGCTTGAGGCTGCCGATGATGGCGTCCTGGTAGATGAGAGGCGCCACCACGAGGCTCCGGTAGCCCTCGGCGAGCAGCCACTCCTCGGCGCGCGACCGCTTCGGCCAGGCCTCCAGGTCCTCGACGAACAGGGGCCGGCGCTCCTGGGCGACCCGCTCGTAGACGGAGCCGGCGAAGTCGCTCACCCGATGGTGCGTGGATCCGGCGAAGATGCAGCCGCGCGCGTCCCGGGAGCCGAAGTTGAGGGTCAGGATGCGGTCGCCCTCGATCGCGGCGAGGCCGAGGTCGATCTCGGGACGCCGCAGGAGCGCGCGGACCTTGTCTTGCAATCCCCTGAATCGCTCGGTCGAGACGATGGACTCCTTGTCGATGAGCTCTCGCTCGATGGCGGACAGCACCTCTTGCTCGGTCACCTCGACGGCCTTGATGATCGAGAACCCACGGATGACGAACTTGTCGGGCGGCAGCACGGCCAGGAGGGCGGCGGGATCCAGGATTCCCGCGCCCAGGCGCTGCCGGAGCGCCTCGGTGAGCGCCGGGGGCTCACCCACCACGTCCACGTCGAGAAAGCGCCGGTTGACGAGGAATTTGAAATACCGGTCGAGGCCCGTGTCCGGGTCCTTCACGCTGGACACCCAGGGATACTCGACGCCGACATCGATGCCGTACACCCGGAGCAGGATGAGCGAATAGGCGTGGAGCATGCGGACGTTGACGAGGACATCGGCGTCGACGTCCACTCGCCCCAGGACGAAGCCGTCGCCTCCGGTCAGGAGGCGCGCGAAGCCGGGCGTGGCGAAGAAGGTGCGCAGCCGGAACGGAAGCAGGGCCGCGGCATAGCCGTCGTCCTCGGCCGCGGGCGAGAAGACCGCGACCATGAGCGCGCGGAGCAGATCGTCGTGGACCCGGACGGCGGTCAGATCGGTGACGGGACCGGCGAGCTCGGGCGCCCGGGCGACCTGGTCGAGCACGGTCCGGGCCACCGAGGCCAGCACCGAGCAGCCCTCGGCGACCTCGTGCTCCCAGTATCGGATGAGGGGAGCCAGGCTGAGCTCCGTGCGGAATGGAAACTCGTCGACCTTCGTGGTGACGGCGACCTGGGCGCTCTCGGGCACTTGAAGCTCACTCATGGCGGCGTCTAGTGTAACACCACGGGCGCAGGCGCCTGAAACCGGGAGCCTGGCGCGGTGCTGGGTCAAGTCGCTCGCCAGACGAGGCCCGAGGGAGGCAGCACCCCGAGGCGTACGTGCGTGTACGTTGAGGGGTGCTGCTGACCGAGAACGAAGTATGGCGAGCGAATTGGCCCAGCACCCGGCTCAGGCGGGCGGCACCACGCCCGTCCGATCCACGATGAGCCGGTAGTGCTCGGGCCTCCGGTGGCGCGCGAAGTTGAACACCGTCTCCTTGTACGAGCGCGTGAGGTCGAGGTCGCAGCGGGCCACGCAGAGCTCGTCCTCCAGGGTCGTGCACATGGCGACCGTCTCGCCGGAGGGCGCGATGATCTGGCTCTGGCCGATCATGTCGCAGCCCTCTTCCCGGCCGCACTTGGCCACACCAACCACCCACGTGCCGTTCTGATACGCCCCCGCCCGCATGACGAGCTCGTTGTGGAAATTCGCCAGGAGGTCATGCTCGGGCGCCGGCGGATTGTGCACGGGCGTGTTGTAGCCGAGGAGGATCATCTCCACGCCCTGGAGACCCATGACCCGGTACGTCTCGGGTGGTGAGAGCGAGCTCGGGAAACACCACGAGGTCGCAGCCGTGGGCCTTGGCCCGCTGGAGAAGCTCGATGAGCCGCTTGACGACCTGCGGACGGCCGTCGGCCCGCTGAATGGGTCCGAGCTGCGCCGCCCCGACGGTGACGATCCTAGAGATGCCTTCTCTCCTTAACTCCCTCTCCCTTTCAGGGAGAGGGCCGGGGTGAGGGTCGAGCCATTTAATCGCCCCCTCACCCTGCCCTCTCCCCCGATGGGGGAGAGGGATAGGTCACTAATGAGTCTCGTACAACTGGGTGATGGTTTTCACCCTCGTGAGGCTCGTGAGGCCGTGTCACTGTGATTCACGAGGTTCATTAGTACTGGCCGGGGCCGCGGGCGCCCAGGCTGTTGCCGGCGTCGTCTTGACCCGCGCCGAACTTCTGGTAGTGCGCGGCCGCGGCGGCCACGCCGCCGCCCTTCGGCAGCGAAAACCCTTCCGCCGAGAGCGACGCCTCGAGGGCGGCCAGACCCAGAAGGATATTCTGACGTCGTGCCGAGTAACCCATTGTTCCGATGCGCCAAATCTTTCCCTGAAGCGGGCCAAAAGCCGCCCCGATCTCGATGCCGAAGTCCCTGACCATCCGCTGCCGGACGCGGAGCTCGTCCACGCCGGCGGGAACCAGTACGGGTGTGATGAAGGGCAGCCGCCCGCTCGCAGGCGAAGAGCCGAAGAGGCGCAGCCCCATGACCTCGAGCCCCGCCCGCAACGCGGCTCCGTGAAGTCGATGGCGCTCGAAGCGGGTCTCCAGCCCCTCGACCAGGCAGGCGCGCAGGGCCTCGCGCAGGCCGAAGACCATCGAGGTCGGCGCCGTGTGGTGATTGAAGCGATCGGGGCTCCAGTAGCGCTGGAGCTGGACGAGGTCGAGATAGTTGCTGCGGATCTTCGTCCGGCGGTTTTCGAGCACCGCTTCGGCTCGGGCGTTGTAGGTGATGGGAGCGAGCCCGGAAGGACAGGACAGGCATTTTTGCGTCCCCGCCACGACGACGTCGGCACCCCAGCGGTCCGTGGCCACCTCGCAGCCGCCCAGCGTGACCACGGCATCGGTCACGAGGAGCGCGTCGTGGGCATGGGCCAGGCGCGCCAGCTCGTCGAGAGGCTGGAGCACGCCCGTCGAGGTCTCGCCGTGAACGACGGCGACCATCCGGGTGGGACCGGCCTCGAGCGCTTTCGCGACCGCCTCCGGCTCGACCATGCGCCCCCACTCGGCGTGAACCGGCACCGCGGTGGCGCCGCAGCGCTCGGCGATCTCGATCATCAGGAGGCCGAAGCGACCGCACTCCGCGACGACCACGCGGTCCCCGGGCTCGAGCAGGGAGACCATCGCCGCCTCGAGTCCCGCGCGCCCCGTGCCGGGCACGGGAAAGGCGCGCTCGTTGTCCGTCTGGAAGACGGCGCGCAGGAGCTCCATGACCTCGTTCATCACCGCGGTGAACTCGGGATCGAACTGGCCGAGGAGGGGCGTGCCCATGGCGCGGAGCACGCGGGGATCCGCCATGCTGGGACCAGGTCCCAGCAAGATGCGCGGACCCGGCAGGAGATCGCCCGGCACGTCGGCCATGGCGACCGAGTCTAGCGGCTCGGCGGTGCCTCCCGCAAGAGCACGGGGTACTGGGTCAATTTGCTTCGCCATACTTCGTTCTCGGTCGCCTGCAACGCTCAACGTACATACAGGTACGCCTCGCATTGCAGGCTCCCTCGGGCGTGGCAGTTCGAGCTGAGGGCGCAGCGCGAGGCGAGGGCTGAGTGGATCTGGCTCGCAACTTGACCCAGTACCCAGGTAGTCCGTCAGGAGCCCGGTCGGCTGCTCTAGAATGGGATGGCGCAGGGCAGACCCGGTTCCGGGGGAAAGGAGCAATCATGGCTGAATTCGACATGGTCATCCGCAATGCCGTGGTCGGCACCGCCGCCGATATCTTCCCGGCGGAGATCGGCATCAGCGACGGCGTCATCACGGCGCTGGGTCGCCGGCTCGGCCCGGCGCGCCGGGACCTCGACGCGGGCGGCCGCTACGTGCTGCCCGGAGGCATCGACACCCACTGCCATTTCGACCAGCCCATGCGAGACACCGTCACGCTCGCCGACGACTTTCTCTCCGGGACCGTCTCGGCCGCCCACGGCGGGACGACCACCGTGGTCCCCTTCGCCTGCCAGCTCCAGGGACAGAGCGTGCGGGCTGCCGTCGAGGACTACCACCGTCGCGCCGCCGACAAGCCGGTCATCGACTACGCCTTTCACCTGATCTTGTCGGATCCGACCGAGCAGGTGCTGCGCGACGAGCTACCCGCCCTCATCCGCGAAGGCTACAGCTCGTTCAAGATCTACATGACCTACGAGACCCTCAAGCTCGACGACCGCCAGATCATCTCCGTGCTCGCCCTGGCCAGGCGCGAGGGCGCCCTCGTCATGGTGCACGCGGAGAACTCCGACTGCATCGCCTGGCTCACCGCGGAGCTCGAGAAGGCGGGCAAGACGCGCCCGTATTTCCACGCGGTCTCGCGGCCGCTCGCCGTGGAGCGCGAGGGCACGCACCGGGCCATCACGATGTCGGAGATCGTGGATGTGCCGATCCTCCTCGTGCACGTCTCCGGCGCCGATGCCGTGGAGCAGATCCGCTGGGCCAGGGGGCGCGGTCTGCGCATCTTCGCCGAGACCTGCCCCCAGTACCTCGTCCTCACGTCCGATCACCTGGACCAGCCCGGCTTCGAGGGGGCCAAGTACGTGTGCAGCCCGCCGCCGCGAGATGCGGCGAGCCAAGAGGCGGTCTGGAACGGGCTGGCGAGCGGCGTCTTTCAGGTCGTCTCCTCCGACCATGCCGCCTTTCGCTTCGACGATCCCCGGGGCAAGAAGCGTCATGGTGTAGACGCACCCTTCGCCAAGCTTCCCAACGGCCTTCCCGGCGTCGAGACCCGCCTGCCCCTCCTTTTCTCGGAAGGCGTCAGCAAGGGGCGGATCGACCTGCCCGCCTTCGTGGCGCTGGCGGCCACCAGCGCGGCCAAGCTCTACGGCCTCTACCCGCGAAAAGGCACCATCGCCGTGGGCAGCGACGCGGACCTCGCGATCTGGAACAAGGACCGCGAGGTGGTCATCACCAACGAGATCCTTCACCACAACTGCGACTACACACCGTACGAAGGCATGCGGGTAAGAGGCTGGCCGGAAGTCGTGATCTCGCGCGGCGAGGTGGTGGTGGAAGAGGGCAAGCTCCTGGCCCAGCCGGGACGCGGCCAGTTCCTCCGCTGCGACCGCCCGCGGCCTGTCCCGGCCTAGCGTTTTCGCGAAGAGGGCCGGCCGCTACGGAGACGACTTGAGCCTGAGCAGGTTGTAGATCTTCACGGGGCGGCTTATGCCCTTGAGCGTCACGTCTCCCACCGGCTCGGCTTCGGCAATTGCTTCCACCGCCGTCATCACGCGCCGCTCGAGCAGGACCTGGCCGGGTTTGGCCTCGGAGCAGAGCCGCGCGGCGAGATTGGTGACGGTACCGATGGCGCCGTAGTCCACGCGCCCCTCGAACCCGATGGCGCCGATGGTGGCGTACCCGTGCGCGATGCCGAGTCCGAAGTCGAGGTCGAAGCCGGCCTTCTTCCATCCCACGGCCAGCTCGGCCACCCGCTCGCGCATGGCGGCGGCCATCCTCACCGCGCGCTCCGCAGGATTGGGCACGGGCACCGGGTCGTTGAAGAAGATCATCATGCCGTCACCCGTGAAGCGCTCCAGCGTCGCCTCCGCGGCCACCACGAGCTTGCCCATCTCGGCGTGATACTCGCGCAGCACGGTCATGACCTCCTCGGGCTCCGAGGTCTCGGCGAAGGCCGTGAAGCCGCGAAGATCAAGGAAGACCACGGTGATCTCGCGCCGGTGACTCTTCAAGGGATCCTCGGCGCTTCCGGACACGATCATCTCGGCGAGCTGGGGCGAGAAGAAGCGCTTGAGCTTGCCCAGGCGGTCGAGCTGGGCGACCTGTTCCGCCACGCGGGCCTCGAGCGTCTGGTTGAGGAGGGACAGCTCGTCCCAGAGCTCCTTGATCCTGAGGAGCGAGCGAACCCGGGCCAGGAGCTCCGGCTGGTTGATGGGCTTGGTCAGGAAGTCGTCGGCGCCCGCCTCGATCCCCTTGATGCGCTCCTGACCGGGATCGAGAGCCGTCACCATGACCACGGGCAACCGCGCCGTCTCCGGGGTGTTGCGAATGGCCCGGCACACCTCGTATCCGCTCATCTCGGGCATGACGACGTCGAGAAGCACGATGTCGGGCGGCTCGGCGGCGACCTTCTCGAGCGCCTCCTTGCCCGAGGATGCCGTGCTGACGGCATAGCCGCGCGCGCCCAGGATGTCGGCGAGGAGCTTGACGTTGTGAGGGGTGTCGTCGACGACGAGGATGCGCGCGGGATCGCTCATGGGCGTCGCAGGAGCGCCTCGACGGCTTCCAGGAAGCTCTTCACATTGATGGGCTTGCTCTGGTAGCCGTCGAAGCCGGCGTCGAGGATGTTCTGGCGGTCCTGGGTCATGGCCGAGGCCGTGACGGCCATGACCCGCATGGCCCGGGTGGCCGGGTCCTCGCGCAGCCGCTTGAGGGCCGTGATGCCGTCGATCCCCGGCAGCTGTATGTCCATCAACACGAGGGCGGGCTGGCGGGAGCGGGCCATCTCGACCCCCTCTTCGCCCGTCTCCGTCTCGATGGTCTCGTATCCCTTGAATTGAAGCACGTCGCGCACGAGCCTTCGATTCTTCTCGTTGTCCTCGACGATCAGGATGAGCTCACCCGCCATGGCCGCTCACCGGAAGCGTGAAGGTGAATGTGGAGCCCTTGCCCGGCTCGCTCTCGACCCAGAGCTTCCCGCCGTGGAGGGCCACCAGCCGTCGCGCGAGCGCGAGGCCCAGTCCCGTTCCCTCGCGCTTTCGCGCATAGTCGCTCCCCACCTGCCTGAACTCCTCGAAGATGGCCTCCTGGTCCTCCGGAGCGATGCCCACGCCCGTATCGGCCACCGAGATCTCGGCCATCCCATCGCTCAGCGAGGCCGAGAGCGAGATCTTACCGCCTTCCGGAGTGAACTTGACGGCATTCGAGAGCAGGTTCAAGAGCACCTGCTTGACCTTGCGCTCCTCCCCTTTCACCTCGCCCAGCCCCGGGTCCACCGTCACTTCGAGCCTCAGGCCGTGCCGAGCCGCTCGCTCCCTGATGAGGGTGAGGGCATTGTCGAGCGCCGCGGGGAGATCGAAGGGCTGCGACTCCAGCTCCATGCGGCCGGCCTCGATCTTGGACAGGTCGAGGATGTCGTTGATGAGCGAGAGGAGGTGCTTGCCCGACGACAGGATGTCGTTGAGGTACTCCTCCTGCTTGGGATTGACCTCGCCGAACATCCGTTCCAGCAGCACCTCGGAGAAGCCGATGACGGCATTGAGCGGCGTCCGGAGCTCGTGCGACATGTTGGCGAGGAACTCCGACTTGTGACGGTTGGCGATCTCGAGCTGCTGCGTCTTGTCCTGGATCTCGTTGAAGAGCCGCGTGTTTTCCACAGCGATCACCGCCTGATCCGCGAAGGTCTTCAGCAGCTCGACCTGCTTGTCTGGAAACAGCGCCGTCCGATCGGCGGCTACCGTGATCGTTCCGATGGGCTGTCCGTCACGGAGCATGGGCACCGAGAGGATGCTCCGGAACTTCGCGATATCGGCGAGCCCCCCGAGCACGTATTCGGGATCCTCCCGGACGTCGGCGATGTGAACGATGCGTCGAGTCAGGATGGATCGGGCCGACGCGCCACCCCGGCTGGGCGGCATCGGGAATGCGGCGCGAATCGCTTCGGCGCCCTCCGGCGTCAGATTGCGGAGGGCCGCCAGATGGACCAGCTCGCCATCGAATCTGAAGACGGTGCTGAAGGTCGCGTCACAGAGCCGGAGCGAGTTCTCGGCGATCGTCTCGAACACGGGCTGGACGTCCGTCTGCGAGCTGCTGATGACCCGGAGGATCTCGCCGGTGGCCGTCTGCTGCTCGAGCGACTCGGTCAGATCGCTGTTGCGGGCCTCCAGCTCTTTGAACAGGCGCACGTTCTCGATGGCGATCACGGCCTGGTTGGCGAAGGTCTGCAGAAGGGTGATCTGCTGCTCGCCGAAACCATCGGGCTCGGCCCAGCCGATCGTCATGGCGCCGATCGGCTCGCCCGCCCGGAGCATGGGGACGGTGACCTGGCTTCGCGTGCCCAGTGCCTCGATCATCAGTCGGGACAGCGGGGGCACGCCTTCCGCGCGCTCGATATCGGTGACATAGGCGGCCTGGCGCGTCGTAATGACTCGCCCGACTATGGTGTCATCCGTGGCCGGCCGCGGGAACACGCGCTGCAGCTCTTCCGCTCCCGCGGCGCTCACTCCATGCCGGGCCACCACATGGATGAGGTCCCCGTCGTACCGATACACCCGGCCGAAGCGGCCGCCGCACAGGCGCACCGCGCGCTCCACGATGACCTCGAAGACCGGCTGGACGTCGGTAGGCGAGCTGGAGATGACACCAAGGATCTCGCTCGTCGCCGTCTGCTGCTCGAGCGCCTCGCCCAGATCCCGATTGCGCACCTCCAGCTCTTTGAAGAGGCGCACGTTCTCGATGGCGATGACGGCCTGGTCCGCGAAGGTCTGGAGGAGGGCAATCTGCTTATCCGTGAAGGGTCGGGTCTCCCTCCGCCGGAGCAGGATGGAGCCAATCGCCACGCCCTCACGCAGCATCGGCACGCAAAGGGTGGTCCGGTGATCCAGCTCCCGAGCGAGCGCGGAACCCTCGGGGAACTCTTCGCCCGCGGCCTGCAGATCCTCGACGTGGACGGGCTGGCGATCGATCATCGCACGGCCGGTCACGGATCCCCGCGTCAGCGGGAGGCGTTCCCCGAGCGGCCCTGCGAGCGCCGGCCCGAAGTGAGCGACCCGCTCGGAGAAGTCCCCCTCGCGCCTGTGGATCACGGTGTCGGCGTCGCACAGGCGGCCCGCACTCTCCGCGACAGCGTCCATGACCGGCTGAAGATCGGTGGTCGAGCTCGAGATGACCCGCAGGATATCGCTGGTCGCCGTCTGCTGCTGGAGCGCCTCGGAGAGCTCCCGCGTGCGCTCCTCGACCTTGTGCTCCAGGTTGGCGTAGGACTCGCGGAGCTGCGACGTCATGGTGTTGAACTGCTCGGCCAGGGCTTCGATCTCGTCGCCCGTCTTGACCTCGAGCCGGTGGCTGAGGTCCCCCGCCCCGATGCGCGCGGCGCCTTCCTGGAGCGCCTGGATCGGGCGGGACATCCGCCGGGCGAGGATCAGGCTGCCGAGCACGGCCAGGATGACCCCGAAGAGGGCCAGGCCGCCCGTGCGCAAGGCCGAGGCGCGCAACGGCTCGACCACCTCGGCCCAGGGCTGCTCGATCAGCACCGACCAGCCGAGGGGGGCCACGGGCGCCGAGGCGGACAGCACGGAGTGCCCTTCGAGGTCCTTGGCGGTGAGCGGCGTGGCGACACCGGTCTTCCCGACGCGCAGGGCCTCACGCACCTGAGCCAGGCCCGACAGGTCCGTCTTCTTCAGCACGAGGCTGATGTCGGGATGCGCGATGAGGGCCCCGCGCGCGTCCACGACGTATGCCCGTCCTTCCCGGCCGACACGAATCTGGGAGACCACGTCCCAGATGAACTTGAGGTTGACCTCGGCCGCCGTCACGCCCGACTCTTTGCCGCTGCCCGCCAGAGCGATGGTCATGTACGGCTCAGACTCCTTGCGAAAATAGACCGGGCTGAAGTAGGCCCGGCCGCCCTTTGGCTGGAGGAAGCGCGGGTCCTGGGAGTAGTCCGTCTTGCTGCCCACCACGTCCATGGCCAGGCGGGAGACGCGCAGCTGCTCGAGCCCCTGGGGGTCGATGTAGCTGACCTCGGTGACGGCCAGCACCTGGCGGAGCAGACGGAAGTAGTCGCTGCGGCGCTGCTCCATGGCGGCGGCCGGCGCGACGATGGGCGGCTGCGTCGTCCAGCCGATCTGCTGCTCGACCGCCTTGACGAACTGCGCGATTGTGGCGGCGGCGCCGAGGGCCTTCTCCTGCTCGAGGGCGACCAGCGCGTCCCGGTTCTCCCGGTAGGAGAAATAGGTCTCGAGCAGGCCGCTCACGAGCAGCGCCCCGCTCACCAGGGCGACGAAGAGGACGGCGTACTTGCGGAAGAGCGATCCGCGCAGGATCACCTGGGGATTATCCCATGCGGAGCCCTGCCAGGCCTAGGGGCCCGAACGGCCCAGCGCGCTCTCGGCGCGCTCGAGCCAGAAGCACATGCCCAGGTCGCGGAAGAGCGTGGCCGCCCGCTCGAGATGCTCGCGGCCCGCTTCCCGCTCGCCCGCGCGGGCGAGGGCCCGCCCCAGCGCCAGCTGGCACCGTCCGAGCAGCGGCTGCAGCCCCATCTCGCGCGCGATTCCGATGGCCTCCTCGAGGGCGGCGCGCGCCGGCCCGGGCGCGGGCTCGGCCGCCCGCAGCTGACCCAGGATGCGCAGCGCCTCCGCCTCCAGCCAGCGCTGGCGATGGGCGCGGGCCATGGCGAGCCCGCGCTCGACGTACACGGGCGCCTCCCCGCGGCGCCCCGCGAGCGCGCACACCTCCGCGAGCATGGTCACGTTCCAGGCGTGCGTAGGAAGAAGATTGAGCGCGCCCGACTGCGCCGTCGCCTCCTGGAGGAGGGCCAGCCCTTCCTCGACGCGCCCCGACAGCGCAAAGGCCTGGCCGAGGTCGCCCGCCACGAGAAGGAAGAGCGGCGCGAAGCTCGCGCGACGGCAGATCTCCATGCTCCGGCCGAGCCAGGAGACCGCCTGTGGAAAGTCGCCCCGCACGAGATAGGGCCGGGCCACGCCCGCGTAGGCCATGGCGAGCGAGAGATCGTGCTGCGCCGCCTCCGCGAGCCGCAAGGCCTCCTCGCCGCGCGCGCGCGCCTCGGCGAAGTCACCGATATAGCCCAGGCACCAGGCCATCCAGGCGAGCGAGGCGGCCGAGCGGAGCGCCGCGCCTCCCGTGGGGTCTTTTTCCGCTCGCTCGACGTTGCGGCCGAGAGCCTCGACGGCTCGCCGGTACTCGCCGAGGCTTGCGTACGCCTGGCCCAGACGCATGTTGGCGATGGCCTCGAGGGCGGAATCGCCAAGCTTGCCCGCGATGGCGAGGGCCCGCTGTCCCGAGGCAACCGCGCGGTCGGGCTGACCCGTCCACCAGTAGTCCTGGGTCATGTAGGCCGCCACCTGGCCCATGCGCCGCTGGTCTCCCAGCGCCGCGGCCACGCGCTCGGCCTCATGCACCGTCTCGAGCATGCGTCCGACCTCGCCGTGAGGCACGAGGGCATTGTGCAGGTCCAGGCGGAGATCCACCGCCTGCTCGTCGCGTACACGGCTCTTGGGCAGATGCCCCAGCGCCACCAGTGCCTGCTCGAAGCAGGTGGCGGCCTCGCGATAGGCGCTCCGGGCGGCCGCCTTGCCGCCGGCCTTGCGGTAGAGGACCACCGCCTTGTCCCAGAGCCCCCCCTGGAGCGCGTGGTACGCGAGACGATCCACCCGCTCGGACAGCCGCCCCGGTGTCATCCGCTCGATCACGGTGACGAGGCGGGCGTGGAGGGCGCGGCGATGACCGTGCAGGAGCGCGCCGTAGGCGACCTCGTGGGTCAGGGCGTGCTTGAAGGTGTATTCGAGATCGGGGAAGAGGCTCGTCTCGTAGAGGAACTCGGCGGACTGCAGATGGGCGAGGCCCTGACGCAGCTCCTCCTCGGACGCGTCCTCGAGCGCCTGGAGGAGCGCAAACGGCAGGTCCTTGCCGATGACGGAGGCGGACTGGAGAAGGCGCTTCTCCCGCGCGGGCAGGCGGTCGATGCGCGCGGCCAGGATGGCCTGGACGGTCGCGGGCACCTGGATGGCGGCCAGTGGCCGCGCCGCGTTGTACCGCCCGCGCTCGCCGGTGAGCGCGCCCGTCTCCACGAGCGTGCGCACGCTCTCCTCGAGAAAGAAGGGATTGCCTCCCGTGCGGGCGACGAGCAGCTGCTTGAGTGGGTCCAGCCCCGAGTCTTCGCCCAGGAGCGCGAGCAGCAGCTCGTCGGCGCTCGCGCGGGCCAGCGTGTTCAGCCGCAGGCGCGTGTAGTACGTCTTGCCCGACCAGCCATGCTCGTACTCCGGCCGGTAGTTGACGAGCAGGACCATGCGGGCGCGGGGCAGGCTCTCGACGAGGCTGTCCAGGAGGGCCTGCGTCTCGCTGTCCACCCACTGGAGGTCCTCGAACACGAGGAGGAGCGGCTGGCTCTGGCTCTCGCGCAGCAAGAGAGCCTTGACCGCGTCCAGCGTGCGCTGGCGGCGCTGCGACGGGTCGAGCCCCTGCCACCGCACCTCCTCGGCGGGCACGTCGAGCAGCGTCAGGAAGGCGGGGGTCGTGGACTCGAGCGATTCGTCAAGGGCGCGCAGCCGGGTCACGACCTTGGCGCGGAGCTCGCGGGCGCCGTCGCGCGCCTCGACCTGGAAGTAGGATTTGAGGAGATCGCTGATGGGTAGATACGGCGTCGCCTTGCCATAGGACACCGACCGGCTCTCCAGGACGCGCCACGGGGGCCTCGGCACGGCCTGCGTCAGCTCGTGGACGAGCCGGGACTTGCCGACGCCGGGCTCGCCCTCCACGGCCACCACCTGGCCCCGGCCGTCCTCCGCCCGCCCGAGCGCTTCACGGAGCTGCTCGAGCTCGGTGGCGCGTCCAACGAAGCGCGAGAGACCGCGCCGCGCCGAGGCCTGGAGCCGCGAGCGCGCCGCGCCGGCGCCCAAGACCTCGAACACCTCGAGGGGCGCATCCAGGCCCTTGACGGACATGGGCCCGAGCGGCCGCGTCTCCACGTACCCCTCGGCGAGCCGGAACGTGTCCACCGTGGTCAGAACCGAGCCCGGCGTCGCCATCTGCTCCATGCGGGCGGCCAGGTGCGTGGTCTGCCCGACGGCGGTGTAGTCCATGTGCAGGTCGCTGCCGATCGAGCGCACCACCACTTCGCCGGAGTTGAGGCCGACACGGATCTGGATGGGCACGCCCTCCGTGCGGCGCACCTCCTCGGCATAGCTCTTGACGGAGTGCTGCATGCGGAGCGCGGCATAGCAGGCGCGCACGGCATGGTCCTCGTGGGCGAGGGGCGCGCCGAACAGCGCCATGATGCCGTCGCCCATGACCTGGTTGACCGTGCCCTCGTACTGGTGGACGGCATCCATCATGTGCTCGAGGACGGGGTCGAGGAGCTTGCGCGTCTCCTCGGGGTCGCGGTCGGCCAGGAGCTCCATCGAGCCCTTGAGATCGGCGAAGAGCACCGTGACCTGCTTGCGCTCGCCCGCGATGACGCTCTTGGAGGTGAGGATCTTCTCCGCGAGATGCCGCGGGGTGTAGGCCTCGGGCGAGGCGAAGCGCGGCGGCCGCGCGCGCTGGGCATCGACGGGCTGGCCGCACTGGCCGCAGAAGCGGACGCCCTCGGTCAGCTCGGCGCCGCACGAGCGACAGGACATGGCCAGGCGCGCGCCGCACTCGGTGCAGAACCGCGACGAGGCGGCGTTGTCGTGCCGGCAGCGCGGACAGTGCATGCTTGCTCGAGTCTCCGGCGCGCGCCCGGAAGATCGCGGGCGGGCATTCCAGAGTAGCCCGCGCCCCAGCGAGGGTCAATGATCTTGACACCCCGACGGCGCTCGTCTAGCGTACGCCGCGATGCCGGACCAGACTCGAGCTCCCCTCGCCCTGCGCGCGCTGGCACGTCGGCTCGCACGCCCGGAGGCGCCTACCTTCGACCTCGAGCTGCTGGACGGCTCCGTGCATCGCATGGGACTCGGCGCCCGCCCCGCCTTCCGCATCGCCCTCCGATCTCCCCGGGGCCGGCGGGCCCTCCTCACCATGGACGAGACGCGCATCGGCGAAGCCTACATGCACGGCGATCTCGACTTCTCGGGTGATCTCCTCGCCGCCCTCGACCTTCGCCGGGTGCTCTCGGATCGCCATCCCCTGGCGTCCATCTGGCGCTTCGTCCAGCCGTGGCTGCTCGGCGACGCGCGCGCCGACAAGACGTGGGTGCCCCAGCACTACGACTACGGCAACGACTTCTACTTCGCCTTCCTCGACAGAAAATTCCGGCTCTACTCCCAGGCCCTCTATCGCTCGGAAGACGACTCGCTCGAGGAGGCGGCGCAGAGCAAGCTCGACTGGATCCTCGACGCCTGCCGGCTCGAGGCCGGCCAGCACGTGCTCGACGTGGGCGGGGGCTGGGGCTCCTTCGCCGGGTATGCGGGCTCGCGCGGGGTCGACGTGACCATGCTCACGATTTCCCGCGAGCAGTACGCCTACCTCTCGGAGTGGTGCGCGACCCACACGCTCCCCGGCCGGTCGAAGGTCGTGTACGAGAGCATCTTCGACTACGAGCCGGCAGAGCGATACGACGCCATCGTGCTCCTGGGGGTGATGGAGCACCTCCCGAACTATCCCGCTCTCTTCAGGAAGTTCGAGGCCCTCCTCGAGCGCGGGGGGAGGCTCTACATGGACTTCGCCGCGGGTCGCCGGAAGTTCGACGTGAGCGCGTTCACGTACCGGTACATTTTTCCGGGCGATCACACCCCGGTGGTCCTGCCCGAGCTCCTGGCCGCCGCCAACCGCACGGCTCTCGAGCCTGTCACGCTGCACAACGACCGCCACAGCTACTTCCTGACCCTCCAGGCGTGGGCGCGCAATCTCGAGGCGGGGCACGAGGAGCTGGCCGCGCGCTTCGGCGAACGCGTCTACCGGCTGTTCCAGATCTATCTGTGGGCGGGGGCGCATCTCCACCGAGAGGGCGGGCTCGAGAGCTACCGCGTGCTCTTCCAAAAGTCGCGCGACCTCCCCTCGGCCGAGATCGGCCTCCCGGGGTTGGCGTAGGCGGTATACTTCACCGCATGCGAGTCCTGCTCGTTCATCCAAGCGCGCTGATGTACTCGGAGCTCTACCTGCGGCTCGAGCCCCTGGGCCTCGAGCGGGTGGCCGCCGCCGTGCGGGACGCGGGCCATGACGTGCGCCTCCTGGATCTGCAGATCTTCAGCCACGACGACTACCGACGCGAGCTCGTCGAGTTCAAGCCGGAGGCGGTCGGCTTCTCCCTCAACTACCTCGCCAATGTTCCCGAGGTCATCGACCTCGCCAAGGAGACGCGGCAGCGCGCGCCCGACTGCTTCATCATGGTCGGCGGCCACAGCGGCTCCTTCATCGCCCCGGAGCTGCTCGAGCACGGGGACGGCGCCATCGATTGCGTGGTGCGCGGCGAGGGCGAGGTCATCACCCCGCGCGTCCTCGAGGCCCGGCGCGACGCCAAGCTCTCGACCTTGCCCGGCGTGGTGACGCGGGATGGGCAGGGGCCCGCCCCCACCCTCCTCGACGATCTGGACCGGTTCCTGCCCGCGCGAGACCTCGCGCGCAAGCGCCACAAGTATTTCATCGGCGTGCTCGATCCCTGCGCGTCCGCCGAGCTGACCCGCGGGTGCCCGTGGGACTGCTCCTTCTGCAGCGCCTGGACGTTCTACGGCCGGAGCTACCGGAAGTCGTCGCCGGAACAGGCGGCGGAAGATCTCGCCTCTATCCGAGAGCCCAACGTCTTCCTGGTGGACGACGTCGCCTTCATCCATCCGGAGCACGGATTCGCCATCGGACAGGAGCTGGAGCGCCGGCGCGTGCGGAAGCAGTACTACCTCGAGACCCGGTGCGACGTGCTGATCAAGAACAAGGAACTCTTCGCCTACTGGAAGAAGCTGGGGCTCTTCTACATGTTCCTCGGGCTGGAGGCGCTCGACGAAGAGGCCCTCAAGCTGCACCGCAAGCGCATCACGCCCGGTGAGAACTTCAAGGCCCTCGAGATCGCGCGCGAGATCGGGCTCACGGTCGCCGTGAACATCATCGCCGACTGCGACTGGGACGAGCGCCGCTTCGAGGTCGTCCGCGAGTGGGCCATGACCGTGCCGGAGATCGTCCACCTGACGGTGGCCACGCCCTATCCCGGCACGGAGATCTGGTTCACGGAAGCGCGGCGCCTCACCTCGCGCGACTACCGGCTCTTCGACGTGGCCCATGCCGTGCTGCCCACGCGCATGCCCCTCGACAAGTTCTACGCCGAGCTCGTCAAGACGCAGGACATCCTGAACCGCAAGCACCTGGGCTGGAGCGCCATTCCGAAGTACGGCTTCCCGGCCGTGCGCGCGCTCCTGCGCGGCCAGACCAACTACGTCAAGATGCTCTCGAAGTTCGCCTCGGTGGTGAACGAGCATCGGCAATACGACGACCACCAGCGGCCGGTGACGTATCAGATGAAGCCCCCCCGCCCCGCCGTGGCCAAGCCAGATCCCGCCGAGCTCTTCATCCACATGCCCGCCCGGCTCCAGAAGCAAGCCTAGCGGGACCGAAACGCGACGTCGTCCACCGTCAGCTCAAGCCACCTCATCCGTCAGCTCAAGCCACCTCATCGCGGAGGCTCGCCGTGGATCGGACGCCGCTCATGGAGCCTAAGAGCATCGGAGTCATCGGCGCCTCGAAACGTATCGTGGGTCCGCCCCGCGTCACTCAGGGAGGCATGCAATGTCCTACGAGATGATCCTCTACGAAAAGACGGGGCCGGTGGTCACCATCACGCTGAACCGGCCACAAGCTCTCAACGCCATCAACCCCCAGATGACGGCCGAGCTTCACGAGGCCCTGGATGCCGCCGACGCCGACCCCGAAGCCAGAGCCATCATCCTGACCGGCGCCGGTCGGGCCTTCTCGGCCGGCTACGACATCGGGCGCCGCCCGGACGGCCAGTCACCGCTGGACGCGACCGGCGTCGAGGTCGCGGAGTTCCTCAAGGGGTGGTGGACGCGCGACGGCGATTCGACCCGGCGGCTCCTGCACCTCTGGCATCTCTCGAAGCCGGTGATCGCCGCCGTCCACGGCTGGGTCATGGGCGGCGGATTCTGGTATTCCCTGGCCGCCGACATCACCATCGCCGCCGACGACAGCGTCTTCGCCCAGCCCGAGGTCCGCCACGTCTCCAACACGACATTTCTCTTCGCCGCCTTGGCCGGCTGGAAGGCCGCCCATCGCTACAGCCTGACGGGCGATCACTTCGACGCCGCCGAAGCCCACCGGATCGGCCTCGTCAACGAGGTGGTGCCCGTGGCGGACCTCCTGCCGCGGGCCCGTGCCCTCGCCGAGCGGATCGCCCTCGTGCCCGAGCCCTCGGTGCGACTGAACAAAGCCGTCACCTGCTACGGTCTGCTCGCCATGGGGATCGGCGCGGGCATGATGATGAACATCCCGCTCTCCAACCTGGCCCACGCGTCCTACAACGCGCAGCGAGGCGAACTTCTCGAAGTGATGCGCAGCGGCGGGCTGAAGGCGTTTCTCGAGGCGCGGGACGGAGAGTTCCACCCCGAGCCCTTCGGGCCGAAGTCCGCGCCCCGCAAACCCTGACGCCGCCGCGCACGTCAGACCCAAAAGAGGAGGGCGCATGAGGCATGGACGGCCAGGCCCCTTCGTTCTGCTCGTGGCGGCTTTTGCCGCGTTGTTCCCCGTCCTCACCGCGCGCGCCCAGCCTCAGGGCGAGCTCACCTATGCCATGCACGTCACCCTCACGCCAAGCTGGTTCGATCCCGCCGAGAACACGGGCATCGCCACGCCATTCATGGTGCAGGAAGCGCTCCACGACGCCCTCGTGAAGCCCATGCCGCAAAACCCCATGGCCCCGAGCCTCGCCGAGTCCTGGACAGAGAGCTCCGATGGGCTCCGCTACGAGTTCGTGCTGCGTCGGGGCGTGACGTTTCACAACGGGGACCTCCTGACGGCCGACGATGTCAAGTTCAGCTTCGAGCGGTACCGTGGCGCCGCCGCCAAGCTCTTGAAGGACAAGGTCAAGGCGGTGGAGATCGTGGCGCCGCATCGAATCCGCTTCGTCCTGCACGAGCCGTGGCCGGACTTCCTCACCTTCTATGCCACCCCGGCCACGGGGGCGGCGTGGATCGTGCCGAAGAAGTACCTCGAGCGTGTCGGCGAGGCAGGCTTCACGAAGCATCCCATGGGGGCCGGACCCTACAAGTTCGTCAGCCATCAGCCCGGGGTGGAGCTGATCCTGGAGGCGCACGAGAAGTACTGGCGGAAGCCCCCCACGTCAAGCGCCTGAGCATGAAGGTCGTGCCGGACGAGTCCACCCGGCTTGCCATGCTGAAGAAGGGAGAGGCGGACATCGCCTACCTCATGCTGGGGCCGGTGGCCGAAGAGATCAAGCGCACGCCGTCCCTTCGCCTGGTTCCCTCGGGGGGGCAATGGGTCACCGCCGTCTGCATGCTCGATCAGCAAGATCCGAAATCACCGTGGCACGACTCGCGCGTGCGTCTGGCCGCCAGCCATGCCATCGACCGCAAGGCCATCTCGGACGCCGATAGCCTGGGTGCTTCGCCGCCCATGGGATCGATCATCCCCCCCGCCACGGAGTTCGCCCTGCCCGTGGAGCCGCCCGCGTACAACCCGTCGAGGGCGAAGCAGCTGCTTCGGGAGGCGGGGTATCCGAACGGCTTCGATGCCGGCGAGATGGTCGGCACCGTGCAGTTCGCCAATGCCGCCGAGGCGGTGATCAACTACTTCGCCGCGGTGGGAATCCGGGCGCGCTTCCGCACGATGGAGCGCGTGACGTACCTGACCGCCTGGAAGGACAAGAAGCTGAAGAACCTGCTCCTCTGTGGCGCGGGCGGCTACGGGAACGCCGCCACCCGCGCCGAGAACTACCTCGTGACCGGGGGAACCTACGCCATCGGCGGGAACCCCGACATCGACGATCTGTTCCAGCAGCAGGCCCGTGAGCTGGACCGGACGAAGCGCCAGGTCCTCCTGCAGCGAATCCAGCGGCTCGCGCACGAGCGCACCCTCTTCCTCCCCATCTACGCCCTGTTCTTCAACAACGGGGTGGGACCGCGCGTGCAGGAGTCCAGCCTTGGGCGGATCCCCCTCCACTACTACACGGCCCCGTTCGAGGACATGCGCCTCAAGGGCAACTGAGGCGCCCCCGTAAGTTTTGGTACTGGGCCAAGTTGCGAGCCAGACGAGGCGCGAGCGGGCCGGCAGCCCGAGGCGTACGTTGCCGTTCGAGCTGAGGGGCGCAGTCACGAGGCGAGGGCTGAATTGAACGCACGTTGAGGGTTGCCGGCCCGCTCGCAACGAAGTATGGCGAAGCAAATTGGCCCAGTACCCGGTTAATTCCGACTTCCCTCGCTCAGGGCCTGCCCCTACAATGACGTGGCCATGAGTCGAGCGGGTACGGTGGCCATCGACGTGGGCGGCACCTTCACGGATATCACGTTCGCGGATGCTGCCACGGGCGCCACCTGGGTGGCGAAGACGCCGTCCACGCCGAGCGATCTGTCGGGCGGCTTCATCACCGCCGTCCGCAAGGTGCTGGCGCTGGCGGGCCGCACGCCCGGGGACATCCTGCACGTCTTCCACGGAACGACCACCGCCACCAATGCCATCCTCGAGGGCAAGACGCCCCCCACCGCGGTGGTGACCACGGCCGGCTTCAAGTACGTCCTCGAGATCGGGCGTCACGACATCCCGCGCCACGGCAACCTCTACGGGTGGAGCAAGCCCGCGCGCCCCGTCGCGCCCGACCGCGTGCTCGAGGTGACGGAGCGTCTCGATGTGGGCGGCGCCGTCCTGACCGCGCTCGACGAAGCCGAGGCGCGGGCGGTGGCGCGTCAGCTCGCCCAGCTCGGAGTGCCCGCGGTGGCCGTGGTGTTCCTCCACGCCTACGCCAACCCTGCCCACGAGCGACGCATGCAGGCCATCCTCCAGGAGGAGCACCCCGGCGTGCTCGTGTCGCTCTCCTCGGAAGTGCTGCCCCAGTTCCGCGAGTTCGAGCGGACCATGGCCACCGCGCTGAACGCCGCCGTCATGCCGCCGGTGAGCCGCTACGTCAGCGTCCTCCGCGACGCTCTGGACGCCGAGGGCGTCCGCGCGCCGCTCCTCATCATGAAGTCCGACGGCGGCGTGACGAGCGCGGCCACGTGCGTGCGCCAGCCCATACAGACAGTGCTCTCGGGACCGGCGGCCGGGGTCATCGGCGCGCTGAGCGTGGCGGGCACGGCGGGCCATCGCGACATCATCTCCATCGACGTGGGAGGGACGAGCGCCGACATCTGCCTGGTCCGTGAGGGCCGGCCGGAGATCACCAAGGAGGGCATGATCGGCCCCTTCCCCCTCAAGCTCCCCATGGTCGACATTCACACCATCGGCGCGGGCGGGGGCAGCATCGCCGCCGTGAGCGCGGCGGGTCGGCTCACCGTCGGCCCGCGCAGCGCGGGCGCCGAGCCGGGGCCGGTCTGCTACGGCCGCGGAGGCGCCGAGCCCACGGTGACCGATGCGCATCTCGTGCTCGGCCGCATCCCCCCCGCCCTGCTGGGTGGCGAGCTGCCGCTCGACGGCGCGGCGGCGCGCGCGGCCATCGACGCGCGCGTGGGCCGTCGCCTCGGCCTGGGCGTGGAGGAGGCGGCCGCGGGCATCGTGGAGATCATCGACAACTCCATGGCGCGGGCCATCCGGACGGTCTCGGTGGGACGCGGCCACGATCCTCGCCGCTTCGCCCTCGTGGCCTTCGGGGGCGCCGGCCCCCTTCACGCGTGCCGACTGGCCGAGCTGCTCGATATCCCGACCGTGATCATTCCGCCGCGGCCGGGCGTGCTCTCCACCTGGGGCCTCCTCGACACCGACATGCGGGCGACCTTCGTGCGCACGGTGGGGACGGCGGAGCGTCATCTGGGTGAAGGGCCGGCGGCGGCTCGAGGCGTCGACGTGCAACCACTCGAAGCGACGTGGGGTGAGCTCGAGGCGCAGGCGCGCGCGTGGCTCGACACGGAGGAGATCCCGCGCGACCGGCAGCGCTTCGAGCGGTCGGCCGATCTCCGCTACGAGCACCAGAGCTTCGAGCTGACCTGCCCGCTCGGCGAGGGGGCGGTGACCACGGCCCGTCTCGCGGAGCTGACCGCGACCTTCCACGCCGAGCACCGCCGCCTCTACACCTATGACCTGCCCGGCGCGCCCATCGAGCTCGTCAACCTCCGCGTCACCGCCATCGGGGCCCTGCCCCGGCGCAGGGCGCCGGCCACGCAGGCCGCAGGGGCGAGCCACGCGATGACCGATCGGCGCCAGGTCTACTTCCGGGGCACCGGCTTCGTGGCCACGCCCTGCTACGCGCGAGGCGCCCTGGCGCCGGGGATGGGCTTCGAGGGCCCGGCCATCATCACCCAGGACGATTCGGCGCCGCTGGTGGCTCCGGGATTCCGCGCTCGCGTGGACGGCACCGACAACATCCTTCTGGAGCGCAGCCGTGGCTGAAGTCCGCCGCGTCGATCCCGTCACCCTCGAGATCATCCGCGGCAGCCTCGCGTCGACGATCCGCGACATGGAGCTCCTGATGGAGCGGTGCGCGATGTCGCCCTTCATCAAGGAGAAGAAGGATTTCTTCGTCGGCGTCTTCGACACGAGTGGCCGCATCGTGGCCTGTCATATCTCGGGCAGCGGGCCCGGCATGGTCACGGCCATCCTCCGCGAGTACCCCCTCGACACCATGCGGCCGGGCGACGCCTACTGGTTCAACGATCCCTACCTGACGGACGGCGCCGTCCAGCACCACCAGGACATGGTCTTCGTCGTGCCCGTCTTTCACGGGGATCGCGTGGTCGCGTTCGCGGCGACCTTCGGCCACTACCAGGACATCGGCGGGCTCCGCGCGGGCAGCATCTCGCCCCACGCCACCGAGATCTACCACGAAGGCGTGCTCGTCCCGCCCATCCGCATCATGCGGGAGGGGCGGATCAACGAGGAGGCCTACCGCATCTTCCTGCGCAACTCGCGGCTGCCCGACCTCGTGGAAGGCGACACGCGGGCCATGATGGCGTCCTCCCGTCTGGCCGAGGCCCGCCTCGGCGAGCTCTTCACGCGCTACGGCCTCGACACCGTGCTCGCCGCCTTCGAGGAGTGCATGGCCCTGACGGGGGTGCGCGCGCGCGAGCTCTTCCTGGAGATGGTTCCCGAGGGAGAGTGGTCCTTCCACGATTTTCTCGACAGCGACGGGGGCGTCGAGGCCCGGCCTTACCGTGTCGATCTCACCCTCAGCCGTCGCGGCGACCACGTGACCCTCGACGGCTCCCGCTCCGACGACCAGGCGCGGGGTCCCATCAACTTCGTCACCAACCCGGGCCTCCTCCGCATCGCCTTCGGCCGCTATCTCCAGTCCCTCGATCCCGAGCTCGACGTCAACGAGGGGCTCCTCCGCAATCTCGACGAGTGGATCGCCCGCGAGGGCAGCCTGCTCAAGCCGCGCTTCCCCGCGCCCCTGGGCATGCGCGCCAACACGCGCTTCCGCGTCATGTCCTGCATCTTCGGCGCCCTCGCCCAGGCCAACGGCGGCAAGGTGCCCGCGGGCTCTCCCGTCTACGTCCTCTACTACTTCCGCGCCTGGGACGAGGCGCGCCGGCGGCCCATCCTCTGCATCGAAGGCCTCGGGGTGGGCCTGGGCGCCCGGCCTTTCGCGGACGGCGTCGACGTCATCTACTACATCGCCCAGGAGAACTACCCCGTCGAGTACGTCGAGCGCGACTTCCCGTTGCGCATCGAGCGCTACGCGGTGCGGCCGGACTCGGGCGGACCGGGCTTCCATCGCGGCGGGGCGGGCGTGATCCGCGACGTGCGCGTGCTCTGCGAGCGCGCGGAGCTGGCCACGCGCATGGAGAACACGCTCGTCGCGCCCTACGGCGTGGCGGGCGGTCTCGCGGGGCGGACGGGACGCATCATCCTCAATCCGGGCACGCCGCGCGAGCGCGAGCTGGCCCCCCTCGGCGACGGCATCATTCTCGAGCGCGGCAACCTCCTCCGCTTCGAGACCTGCGGCGGCGGCGGCTGGGGCGATCCCCTCGCGCGGGATCCCGAGCGCGTGCGCCAGGATGTGGCGCGGGGTATCGTCACCGCCCGCGGGGCGCGCGAGGACTACGGCGTCGTGCTCGACCCCGCCACGCTCGAGATCGACAAGACGGAGAGCGACGAGGAGCGCCGGCGCCGCGCGCGCGATCTACCCCTCATCGACCGGGGCCCCGGCTTCGACGAGGCAGAAGCGCGCTGGCGGGCCCGCCAGTCATGACCACCCACGGTGCAAGGAGACCCTGATGCGAGACCTGGTCACGCGGATGAACGCGCTGTGCGACGCCCTCCCCTTCCAGACGAGCTGGTACCTCAAGGACCTCGCCACGGGCGAGACGGCCAACCGGCTCGGAGACACCCCGGTGCCCTCGGCGAGCACGCGGAAGATCTCCATCATGATGGCCGCCCTCAAGGCCGTCCACGACGGCAAGCTCGCCCTCGACCAGAAGGTGACCATCGACGCCAAGTACCAGGACAACGACTCCGGCACCTTCCAGCACCTGACCCCCGGCTTCTGGATCACCTTCCGCGACGCCCTCGTCATGATGATCATCGTCAGCGACAACACGTGCACGGGGACCGTGGTCGATCTCGTCGGCCTCGGCGAGATCCAGCGCTTCTGCGAGTCGATCGGCATGACCCGGACCGTCCACCGCTTCGGGATTCCCCCGCGCCTCGGACCCGATCACGCCCTCGCCCAGGTGACCACGACCACACCCAACGACCAGGGGCTGCTCCTCGAGATGATCCTGCGAGGCGCCTCCGACAAGACGGCGGCGGCGCGCCTCGGGAGCACCCCCGAGCTCTGCCGGCTCGGGCTCGACATTCTAAGCTGGCAGAAGCTCAAGACCCGCCTGCCCTCGCTCCTGCCCCTCGGCACCAAGGTCGCCCACAAGACGGGCACGGGCTCTCGCGGCTTCATGGACGCGGGCATCGTCTTCAAGGACGATCACCCACTGTTCATCCTGACCGCGTATACGGAGCACGTCCCCGCCGCGCTCCCCGACGGCACGCCCGGATTCGCGGCGGCCTACCAGGTCATCGGCAAGATGGCGCGCCTGAGCTGGGACACCCTCGGAGGCTGACTCGGAGGGGGCGTTGTCTCGCTCGACGCGTTCCTTCGCGCGGTACCTCAAGCGCCAGACCGCCGACGTCGGGGTGGCCGACGCGAGCCTCGCGGCGCGCCGCGCGACCCAGCCGATCGGGACTCCCGACGAGATCATCGAGAACATCAGAACGCTGCCGCACGCCGTCAGCCTGGAGATGGTGGTCATCCACTTTTTCTACGGCGCGATGCCGCGCGCCAAGGCGGAGAAGAGCCTGCGGCTGTTCGCGGAGAAGGTTCTTCCCGCTGTGCAGGCGATGCCGACCCCGATCAATCCCGCGTCCCTGGGGGTGTAACGCAATGGCGAAGTTCGACCTGATTGTCCGCGGCGGTCGCGTCATCGATCCCGCCTCGGGTATCGATGGTGCCCACGACGTCGCCGTAAAGGACGGAACGATTGCGCAGGTGGCGCCGCGGATCGCGGGCACGGCCGCTCGCACGGTCGACGCGCGGGACCGGCTCGTGATCCCCGGCATGATCGACACGCACAGCCACATCTACCAGCACGTCACCGGCGACTTCGGGATGAACCCGGACGAGGTTGGCGTTCGCTCGGGCGTGACCGCCGTCGTCGACCAGGGCGGCGCCGCCCCGCTCACCATCCAGGGCTTCCGAAAATTCATCAAGGACCCGGCCGCCACTCGCGTCTATGCCTTCGTCTCGAACTACCTCGTGGGCGGTCTCCTCGGACATCGTCATGTCGGCCTCTATGGCCCGCACGGTATCAACGTCAGGGAAACGATCAACGCCATCGAGAAGAACCGCGACATCGTCAAGGGCATCAAATGTCACGCGGAGGTCGGGGGCTACTCGCGCTGGGGCATCGAGACATTGCGTTTGGCCAAGGACGCATCGCGCGCCACCAGGGTCCCGGTCTACGTTCACCTGGGCCGCCTCTGGGCGGAGGCGAACGGGACAACGATCGATCCCGACAGCGTCATCGACGACGCGTTACCGCTCCTCGAACCCGGTGACATCCTCGCGCATCCATTCACGAAGCATCCCGGCGCGTTCGTGTCGCGCGAGGGCAAGGTGCATCCGCTGATCTTCGAAGCCATGGCGCGTGGCGTACGCATCGATGTCGGCCGCGGCGGCCATATGAGCTTCAACGCCGCGCGCATTGCCCTTGAGGCCGGCGTCATGCCGTTCACCATCGGCAGCGACATCCACGGCTACACGATCCGGCGTCGGGACGAGAGCAGTGTCTGGGGCGCGGGCGCGTTCGGAGGCGAGCAGGGTCAGCTGACGACGATCGGGGGCACCGGTGCCTTCTCACTCCTCCAGGTGATGAACGAGCTCATCGCGCTGGGCGTCGGGCTCACCGACGTCATCCGCATGGTGACGGTCAACGCGGCGAGCATGCTTGGCTTGAAGGACGAGCTGGGCTCGCTGGCGCCGGGACGTGTGGCGGACGTGTCCGTCCTCGCCATCGACGGGGGCGACTGGACGCTGCAGGACAGCCTGGGCGTCCGGATCAAGACCGACAAGCGTCTGAGGCCCGTGCTCGCCCTGCGCGCAGGCACGGTGCATCGCTCGCAGTCGCCGCTGCTGGAGGAGCAGGTCCCCGAGGTGGCGTGAGCGCCCGCGACGGGACCCCTCTCAGCTCAGCAGGCGAGTGAGTTCAGACAGGGTCTTGACCGTTTCGAACTCGTGCACCACCCTGAGGCTGGCCTCGACCTTTTCCGGGGCTAGCCCGGACAGCGGCACCAGCCTCCGGTACTTTGCGTCAACGTCGGCCCATTCGATTCCGCGGGGGGCGGACCCGCGCGGAAAGTCCACGTGAGCAGAGAACTGTCTGCCGTCCGTTAGCGTGATCGTGACCGTCGCGCCGTGGTGGTGCGGAAAGCGGTCCGGGTACGGTCGCGGGTTCGGGTCCACGGTGACCTTGTCGATGAGCCGTCGAATCACCGGGTCGGCGACCTTCACGGGCGAGACGTGGATCCAGCCGTAGTGCCGGTCCGCCACCGCGGCCGCGATGAAGTAGGCGGGGCTGTGCGCCACCCCGATCAGGTCGGTCGGATGCCTGGGACCGGGCAATGTACGGTACTTCGCCGATGAGAGCCTGATGTCGGCCACGTCCGCCGGGTCGACGTGTCCGGCGATCGCGGCGTTGGCGGCCGCCTCCGCCGCGGCGTGGTGCGGATGACCACCGGGCACCAGCTTGATCGCCATGTCCGTGGTGATGTCCCACGCCTGGCCGAGATCTTTCGTAACGTCCTCCAGGTGATCTCCGCCGTAAGCGGAGAAAAAGCCGCGCGGCATCTCCAGCACGTTTTCCTCGGCCACCAGCCCCTTGTGCGCGGCGAGTGCCGCATGGATGCCGAGCATCGCCGAGAGTCCCGCGTGATACTCGCGCGCCACGCTGGTGTTGGCGGCCACCATCAGGCCTCCGATCGAGGTCGCGGCGAGCGCGATCGCCTGCGTCATCTGTCCCTGCG
>WNFD01000041.1_pt1 | contig 107856 bp, 87 predicted proteins | sample 5400491 | NCBI WGS metagenome assembly WNFD01 (sample SAMN13153343, study PRJNA577476) | soil metagenome | isolation source: 120 cm saprolite under Douglas fir tree site 2 hole 2 replicate 2 | place: USA:California | collected 2015-04-18 | reverse complement strand
AACGTTGCGGACTTGCCCTAGGTCGGAGACCTGATAGGCCTCCTCGTATCCTTCGACATCTCGCCACTGTTCGGCCATACCCGCACTTCCTTCTGCGAGTGACCCAAAAAGGTATCTCGCCTGGACTCAGTGTAGGTATCACCATGACGTAAGTGCTAGTTACTAAAGGAGCTGGCGGAGAGAGTGGGATTCGAACCCACGTTACCCTTTCGAGTAAACACGCTTTCCAAGCGTGCGCCTTCAGCCACTCGGCCATCTCTCCTGAGGCGGGTTTGCTGCGGGAAGCGTGGGCAGCAGTACACGCCCAGACTTCTGGTTCCGCTTTACGATTCTATGGCTCCCGAACGGGAAACCGCAACTTTGCCATCTGCCGGGAGATTGTGAAGAGTGTTCTGATACTCACTTGCACGTTATGCTTGGATTGTCTGCCGCAAGTTTAAGACAGGCTTGACGCTGTTTTGCCCGTCTCGCTGCCTCAGCTAAGCTGTCACTTAGAACTGAAGACACCGCTGGGGCGGAAACAACTACCGTGTTGCGATCGGCGCGCGTCTGTTCCGCTTGCGGCGTTTCCTGTGTAGCTGGAACCGAAGTAACCACGGAGGCTGCCACCATTACTGGCTGTGCCGGTTTTTCAGCCTGCAAGGGCGGGGCAGCGGGTGGCTCTGACTGGGCGGTGATTCTGCCGTGCTGTGCCCAGTCGGAAAGTATCAAGTTGCAGGCATCTTTAGTGGCGTTGTTCACAGTCCTGGTGGTGTTAGAGCCGAGCACGTCCCCAGTACGATTGGCCACTTGCATCTGATTGTTGGTACGCAGTAAGCCACGTTTCTGCTTGGACTCGCGGGCCAGCATCACGGTGTAGTCCGCCGCAGATTGATTAAGGGTGACCCTTATGCCAGAGCATTCCCTTTGTAAGTCCTTTGTCACTTCCATACTCTCGTCGTGAGAGTCAATTGTGCTCTCGGCATGTCCAGTTCTAAACCAGCGATTGCCGCCGCTGCTGGCGTTGGTGGACACGTTCTGCGTCCCCTTGCCGGCGACGAAGACTCTTGGCTTATCTTGAGCCACAGCCAGGGTAGCCATCCCGATTGCGAGCGCCATCAGAATGCGCTTCATAAAAGTCCTCGGTAACCACCATACCGCTTTTCCTGAGGCTCTTAGGAGAGTTTTGTAGAGGCCTCAACGCCGGCAGGCGACAGCTCCGGTGCGCTGCCATTTCCGGATGACGGCTCGTGGGCGGCTGGGACTTTCGCAGAACTGTCCAGAACCCGGTTGTGCAGGCAGAACAGCGCCAGCTCCAGCCGGTCAGCGACACCCAGCTTGTCATACACTTTGCGGAGATAGTTCTTGACCACCTGTTCGGTGGTGCCCACGCGCAGGGCGATTTCCTTGTTCTTCATGCCCTGGGTTACGCAGGAGACAATGAGCGATTCTTTGGGGGTCAATTGCACCTTGGGCCGCGGCGACATGGGGCGCACGCCTTGCGTGCGGTAGGCTTCGAGCACCCATTGAATGCCACGGCTGTCAAGCCAGGGATGGCCCTCGGAGACTTTGCGCAGGCAGTCCACCAGTAATTCCGGTTCCACTTCGCGGGAAACAATTCCATGTGCGCCCCGGCGCAGCAGCTCCAGGGTAAGTTCTTCGTCGGGTTCCGGAGTGACCACCACCAGGCGGAGGCTGGGAGTTTGCCGCAGCAGATCGGCAACCGCCTCCACGGGATTGGATGACAGTGCAGCCTCAAAAATCAGGATATCGGCGGTAAATTTTTTGGCGGCGGAGAGCGTTTGGGAGATGGTTTCCGACTGCCCGACCACCCGAATGTCGTCTTCGAGAGCAAAGATTTTGCGCAGGCCGGCTCGGTAGATGGCCTGGGAGTCCGCGACGATCACGCGGATGAACTGGCCGTCGCTTTCGTGCGGCTGTTCCACGTTCATCTCCATGCTGGCGGAAGGGCTGGCCATCGGTTTCCTTGCTTACCGGCGTTCAAAACGGTATTCATCGATGACGACACCGACTCCGCGGCGGCCATCTTCTTCAAAATTGCGCACTACGCGGCCGCGGCAATCGAGTTGCACGTCCGCCTCTGCTCCCACCACGTCCGCGGGCAACGAGATGGTGAAGTCCACTAGCGAACCGATGGGCATTTCCGAGTCCACTCGGAACAGCACGCCATTGGCGGAAATGTTTTGCGTCTCGGCCAGGTTGTCGCCGGACTTCGATTTCACCGAAACCGGCAGCTTGATGGGAAATCGCACCGCGCTTTGCATATCGGGATAACGCGCGTGGCTAGCTTTTTTCTGCGCCGGTTCCGGAGTCACGGTTTCAGCCGACACTGACGGCGAGTCTGGCTTCCGAACCTCGGCCCGATCTTCGGCTTCGGCGCCGGAATTCCCGTCCTCCGCAAATCGCCCATAATTCGCCATTACGTGACGCAGATTACACCCCCGAACCAGGCTGCAAAAGTTACGGAAGTCATGGAACTAGTAGGCGTAAAGCCTTGCACATCATGGAATTGCGGGAGAAGTCGAGGCTCTTGCAGCTTGGAACGATCCAGATGAGATGCACCAAGCCGTGGCGGGGCTGAAGGCTGACGGCCGAGGGCAGCGAACTCCTTTAAAACTTCGTCACTTCGGTGAAATTGAAATCGCGCACTTTCATCGGCGGGGCTACCATGTCGAAGGATTCCTCGCCGCTGGCTCGTACCGGAGTGCCCATCGCTTCGACATTTGAAAGCATGTGAATCAGACTTTCGTTGAAGCGGAAATTCAGGATGCCGTGGCGGACCTGGCCATCCTCCACATAGAACGTACCGTCGCGGGTCATGCCGGTGAGAATTTTTTCGTAGGGATCGACTTCCCGGATGTACCACAGCCGCGTGACTAGCACGCCACGTTCGGTGGATGCAATCATCTGGTCTATAGTCTTTGGGTCTTCGGGCGTGCCGAACACGATGTTCACGGGCGCTTCTCCCATTTCGTTGGGGAGGGAGAAACCGTGGCCCGTGGCCGTCACGAGACCAACCTTGTCCTTGTGTTCGGACTCCTTCATCTTTTCGGCGGTTGCGCGCGCATACACCAGGCGCTTAACCACTCCATTCTCGACCAGATGCACGCGCTGCCGGGGGATGCCCTCGCCATCGAACGGCGTACCTGACTGGAGGGGGTGCGCCGCGTCGTCCCAGACGTTGATATTGGGGCCAAAGATTTGCGCGCCCACGCGATTGTTCAGGAAGGAACGCTGATCAAGAATCGACAGGCCACCGAAATCGAAGAACATGAAGCCCACCATGTCGAGCACCGCCGCCGGTTCCAGAATGACGGTGTACTTTCCCGGGGGAATTTCGCGCGGGCTGGCGGATTCGAGAGCCTTGCGTGCCGCAATCTCGGCCAGAGCGGCCGGGTCCTGTTGGCTCACATCGGGATAGTTCGCCTTCTGCCATCCCGAGGAATCGCCCGCCAGCATGGTAATGGAAATCTCCGAGGAAGTCTGAGTGTGCCAACCGGTGAGACCACGTGAGTTGAAGATGCCTTCCACCCCTTCCGCAGCAGAAAAAATCCCGGCCGTGGTGAGCTTGTGCCGGTCGGCGACGCTCACGATCTTCTTTACGCCATCGGCGCGCAACTCAGGCGTAAGCGCGGCAGTCTGCGCAAAATAACGGCTGGGAAAGGCCCGTGTGGCGCGGGCACCCTCGCCCGCGTCCGGCATGGGCAGCAAATCGGGATCGGGATGTTGAACCTTGGCCAGACTCTCCGAAGCCTGCACCACGCGCTCCAAACTCTCATCATCGTACTTGTTGGTGGTAGCCCGAGCCGTCCTGCCGTCGAACGCGGTCCGCACCGAGATCCCATAATTCTCTTCTGCCACATTTTGATGAATAGTGTTATTGGCAAAACGAGTAAGCGCGCTCTTGCCGCCATAGACCAGGGCTTCGACCTCATCTGCAGTCGAGAATTTCTTGATGCGGGAAAAGATGTCGGCGGCTTGATCGGACGTCATCATTTTGAGTGCTTCACCGGGTATTTATTCATCCCTTGCCAGCGGTGTCAGGATCCGTTCAATGAAGATTTTGCGGGCGGGCAAGAAAGAGGACTTCCCGGAACCGCCTTAGCGGAACTTGGCTTTTTTGCGCCCAGGGTCCCGGCTGAGGTGCTACGTATCCCTTCTGAATCACATCGTGCGTCGCCACGAGTATGCTGCAGACGGACCGCCAGTGTTCCCAGGTTGTTAGGTCAGCCCAGGCCGACAGATGCGCTGGCTCTGGTTCCGGCAACCTAGACTCCGCGGGGCCGCTGCTGTCAGTTTTCGAGTGTAAAGCGGCATCATATTTCGCCGGGGTGCTTTCGCCCTTGTCACAGAGTAGGGAAAGCGAGACCTGTCGATTCGGCCGTGGACACCGATTCCTGACATCGATCAAACGGATCGTTATTCTCTGGGTGCGGCAGAGAGCGTGGAGGGACAGCAGTAAGAGCCAAACCAAGTATCGAAAGGGACCCATCCTGCTATCGTTTCCATCCATCGTTGGTGTCACCTGGTGCCACGCTAGCACCATTAAGTGCCTTTGTACGCACTTCCAATTTTCACTGCTCGAAATCTCGCCGGACTTGCTCCATGCCCTGTTCCCATCACTTGCTGCGGCTGGCCTTTGCCGCAGTGGGGCGTGCCCCACAGCGTCCATTCATCGCGCGAGCAGATTGCGTCCATCGAGTTCCAGAAGGTAGTGGTGATTCCGGAATAGGATGGGTTTTTTAACATTCGCGTGCGCTTGCCGCTTTTGATCTCCCATCCCGCTTCGCAACCGAACTGGAAGTTGTAGCGCTTGTCGTCGATTGACCAGGAGCGATTGGTCTCCATGTAAATGCCGTTGTCAGTTGAGGCAATCAGTTGGTCTCGGGTGAGCGGTTTTTCGCCGGGCAGAATACTGATGTTGGTCATGCGGATGATGGGCAGCCGGTTCCAGCACTCGGCGCGCAGAGTCCCGCCAGAGCGATTTGCGCCAATGGTGTGCGCAGTTTCACGCGAGCTCAAATATCCTGTAAACAGGCCGTTGGTAATGATCGGCGTGCATTGCCCGGGAACACCTTCGTCGTCGAAAGCGAACGTGCCGAGGCCCGGGCCATGCTCCTGGCGCGCGTCAGCGACGATGTTTACCAGGTCGCTGCCATAACGGAGGGTGCGCAACTTGTCCAAAGTGAGAAATGAGGTGCCAGCGAAATTTGCCTCCATGCCCAGGACGCGGTCGAGTTCGATGGGATGCCCGACCGATTCATGGATTTGCAGTCCAAGCTGCGAGCCGTCCAGGATGATATTGAAGACGCCCTCCGGACATTGGTCGGCCTTCAGCAGCGCCACCGCTTCTTCGCCCACCCGGCGGGCATTTTCCACCAGCTTCAGCTCTTCAATCAGTTCATATCCCTTGTTTTGCCACTGTCCCCCGTACGAGTTGGGATAAGAGCGTTTCTGGATCTCGCTGCCGGCAAAGGCGTGTGCGGCATATCCCCCGCCAGTGGTGTATTTCGTCTGATGGATATTGGCGCCTTCCGAAGAGAAGAACCACAGTTCCTCGCGCCGGAAATTCAGGTTGGTCTCGGCCAGGGTGACGCCCGGCACGGAGCGCAATTCCGCATCAATCTCCAACAGCAACTCGATGTTCTGCTCGACGGACGTGGTGAAAGGGTCAATCTGAAATGGCGAGGTCCACTCTGCGGTGGCCGGCTTCTCCGGGGCCATCTGGATGTCGCGTTGCTTCACCCGTGAGGAAGCCTTCGCGATTTCCACCGCACGCACGGCGGTACCTTCGACGCCTGCCCGGCTCAGATCGTCCGAAGCAGCGAATCCCCAGGCCCCATGGGCAATGACGCGCACTCCAAAACCGAACGACTCCGAAACCGAAGCGCTGCCCAGCTTGCCGTTTTTCGTGGAGAGCGCGCGGTGGCGATCGTCGGTAATACGGACATCGGCGTAGGAGACGCCACGCAGCGCAGCGGAGTTCAGGGCCCACGAGGCGATGTCTTTCATGGCAGAAATCTAAATCTAACACAGACGCGCAGAAGCCGACGGATGGCGTCTTGTACAACAGACACAGATGTTTGCGGCAGAGTTATACTCGTCGGTGAAGAACCCGGTTGCCCGCATTTCGAGCTTGAAACCAACAGGAGGCTCACATGGATCGCAGAGAATTTCTAAAAACCGCGGCGGCGGCTACCGTTGTGACGTCGTTGAGCGACAAAGGGGCGCTGGGCGCCGACTCTTTTCCCTATCGAACACTGGGCCGCTCCGGCGAGAAGGTTTCCACGGTAGGACTCGGCGGCTACCATATTGGCCACCCCGAGGACGAGCAGTTGAGTATCCGCCTGGTTCGCACCGCACTCGACGACGGCATGAATTTCCTCGACAACTGCTGGGACTACAACGGTGGCCAGAGTGAGATCCGCATGGGTAAGGCGCTGCGGGACGGCTATCGGCAGAAGGCTTTCCTCATGACCAAGATTGACGGCCAAACCCGACAAGCCGCGACTCAACAACTGGAAGAATCTCTCCGCCGCCTGCAAACCGACCATGTTGATCTATTGCAATTTCATGAGGTGATTCGCGAGACTGATCCTGGGCGGATTATGGGCGCCGGGGGTGGCATGGAGGCAGTGCTCGAGGCGAAAAAACAAGGCAAGGTTCGTTACATTGGTTTTACCGGGCACAAGAGTCCCGACATTCATCTCAAGATGCTGGAAACCGCGTTCGCGCACCAGTTCACCTTCGACGCGGTGCAAATGCCGCTCAACGTCATGGACGCTCACTACAACAGTTTTGAAAAGAAAGTTCTGCCGGTGCTGGTGAAGCACGGGATCGGTGTGCTCGGGATGAAGCCGATGGGCGACAGCATCATATTGCGCAGCAAGGCAGCCACTCCGGTCGAATGTCTGCACTACGCCATGAGCCTGCCCACCAGCGTGGTCATTACCGGCTGCGAGTCAATCAAGATTCTGCAGCAAGCGCTCGATGCGGCGCGCAGCTTCAAGCCGATGAGCCAGGAAGAAGTTGCCCAGCTACTCGCGAAAACCGCTCCGGCCGCGGCCAAAGGAGAATACGAACTCTACAAGACCACGCACAATTTCGACGGCACGTTCCAGAACCCACAGTGGCTGGGGTAATCGTCGAAGCCGACGATGTCGACCTTGGAGCACCGCGCGGTTTACCGCTGCAGGTGCTAGGCTTCTTTGTACCGGCCGTTGCTTTTGGCCCGCGATTTGTGCGGTCGGAACGATGTACCACACGTCCAGCATCATCAGATACACCGCCACAAAGTTCATTCATTCCGCTACGAACAGGTTTTCGGCGAAGGGCCATTCCTGATCGATCCACTGCGCTTTGCAGAAAAAACCCGCGTCTTTGGCGATCTGTAGTGGTTCCGTCCGGCCGTACTTGTGACTGCTCTCGGTCCAGATCGTCTCGCCTGGGCGGAACGGGACCGTCAGTCCCGCGCGGTGAATCGTAACGCTCTGACCTCTCCTGGACCGCAAGTGCATCTCCACGCTGCGCGCCCCTGGATTGAATCTGGCGACGTGCTCAAATTGTTCCAGAACGAAATCGGCATCGAGTTCACGATTGATGCGGGCGAGAAGATTCAGATTGAATGCCGCCGTGACTCCCAGCGGATCGTCGTAGGCCGCCAGCAGTTGAGGAATGGGTTTTTCCAGGTCCGTGCCCAACAATAGCGAATCGCCCGGCTGCAGGATACGACGCATTTCCCGGAGGAATTTCGCGGCAGCCGGTCGGTCGAAATTTCCGATCGTGCTTCCCAGAAACAAGACCAGCAGGCTCTGGCCGGGGCGACGCCGCGCCGCCACCTCCAGTAGGCCGTCCAAGTACTCGCGCTCGAAGCCCACGATACTCATGCTTTCAATGTCGCCGAGTTCGCGTTGACACATGGCCAGCGCGGTGGGAGAAATCTCGATGGGAAAATAGGAAATATGTTGATGGCGGCAGAGTGACTTCAAAATCCAGCGCGTCTTTTTGCCGCTGCCGCTGCCCAGTTCCGCCACTGCCACCGGCCCCGGAACCTGCTCCGCAATCTGATGCGCGTGGCGCTGTAGCAGGCGCTCATCCGCCCGGGTCAGACCATACTGGGGTAGAACGCTGATGACTTCAAACAAAGCCGATCCCACATCGTCGTAAAGATATTTGGAAAGCAGTTCTTTCTGCCCGCTGCGGGTGAGTCCGGTGCGCACGTCGGAGGCAAATTCCAGGACCGGATCGGCAGTAATGGCGTGGGTCAGCATGAAATGCCCCTTGTGATTCATCTAATTGCTCACGCAGCGAAATCCCGCATAGACGTACTGATAATGCGGCTGGAACCAGTTGCGGAAAGAACGGCGAAGCATACAAGCAGCGGTGCGGGCGCTGCCGCCCTTCATCACGTAGTGCTCACCATCGAAGAAATTGGCGGAATAGCCGGGATAAAACTCAAACGGCTGAAAGCCGGCGAAGGGCGCAAACGAGCTTGCCGTCCACTCCCATCCGTTTCCCAGCAGATCAGCAACGCCGAAGGCACTCTTCCCTTGGGGGAAAGCTCCGATGGGCGTGGGATCCCAACGCTCGAAATCAAAATTTCCGAGCCGGCTCTGGGGAGCTTCCGCGCCCCACGGAAATAGCCGCTCCGTTCCATATTCCTGTGCCTGCGGCGTGCCGTACGCGGCTCGGTGCCACTGCGCTTCGGTGGGCAACGACTTCCCTGCCCAGCGCGCGTAGGCGCTGGCTTCCGCCTGACTCACATAAACCGGCCAGTCGAGCGGCAGTGGAATATCCTCAAACATCGTCCGGTAGTGCCATGCGCCGTTGATCTCGCCATTTGCGCGGCTCCAGAAAACCGGGTGCGAGATTGCTTGCGCGGCTTTCCAGTTCCAGTCAGCGTTCTTCCACAAGACCCGGTCCTCATATCCCCCCGCGCTCATGAACTGGAGAAACTCGCGGTTGCTTACTTGGTACTGATCGATGGAAAACGCCGGCACTTGGACGGTGTGCGCTTCGTACTCGTTGTCCCATCCAAAGTCGTGCCCGCCAAGCAAGTTTTCCTCGCCCCGAGAAAGACCAAGCATCGCCGAGCCCGCGGGGATTTCCACCATGCCCGGAGCGACTGGACGCACTTTCAGTTCCGGCAGACGGGGCTTTCGAACTTTGTTGTCGTGCGGCAACTGGTGCAGCATGTAGGCAAGTGTTTCCGCGTGCATGACCCGGTGTTCGATGGCCACGTTCAACAGCAGCCCGGGGGAAGATTCTTCGTGAGCATGAAACGCCGCCGCGGCCAGACCGGCGTCAATTGCCTGCCGGGCTTGGCTTACATAGTCGCGCACGCGTGTAAGAGAGGGCCAGTCGGCGGGCTGGTCCGAGGGCAGTCCTCCGTCAACTGGGTCGATGCCGAAGGCAAAGAGTTGATCAAATTCCGAATGGAAACTGGTTCGCCCGAAAACTCGCTCCCGGAGGAGGTTCCAGTCGAACGCCTCCAGATGCCCGACGTAAAAGATGATGCGATGCCGCTCGGGGATGGGACGCTGGTAAAGAAATTCGGGCCTAACCAGATCAAACAGACGGTCGCTCTGCGCCCGCGCCTGATCGAGACGAGCAAGCAATTCGTGCTGGACTGTGGCCCCGTCTTGCGCAGCGAGCATCTGCAGCCCTCCTCGTAGTTGATACCGACGAATTCAGCCCAGGACACCCATCCTAGGAACTGTCAACCTATCAGATGACTGAATCAGCGGAAAGTTGCTCGCTTGCTGTAAACTACGGTCAGGCAGAAGAAGCCGGAAATATCCTGGGGACTACTAGACCACCGCCGCCTGATATTCCTCGTACACGCCCTTGAAGTCGGTAATCTGGTGGTTTCCCTCAAAGTGCCAAATGCGGGTCGCTACTTCATCGATCAAGTCCTCGTCATGCGTGACCAGTAGCACGGTTCCCTGATAGCGCTGAAGTGCAATATTGAGGGCATTGATCGACTCGAGGTCGAGGTGGTTGGTGGGCTCGTCGAATACCAGCACGTTTGGTTTTTGCAACATGAGCTTGCAGAAGAGGAGGCGGGCAGCTTCTCCACCGGAGAGGACTTCGGTGCGCTTGTCGCCATCTTCGCGGGGAAAAAGCATTTGCCCCAACAGGCCGCGAATCTCTTCGTGCGAGGCCCCGGGGTCCCATTGATGAAGCCATTCGAAGGCGGTGGTCCCGGCCTCAATCAGCGCCTTGTGATCCTGAGCGAAATATCCCACTGCAGCCTCGTGTCCCCAGATGACTTTTCCGTCGGTCAGAAATGATCCGTCGTAACCGGTGGTTTTGCGGAGCTCGCCATCTGGAATCGTGGGAGAATTGGCCAGGAGAGCGTTCACCAGTGTCGTCTTGCCAGCGCCGTTCCGGCCCATCAACGCGATCTTCTCTCCGCGCACTACGCTGGCTGTGAAGCTGCGAATCACCTGGGTATCGTCGTACGACTTGCTCACGCTTTCCAGCTCCAGAACATGCTTGCCGGAGGGGCGTTTCTGTTCGAACTTCAGGAACGGACGTTGGATGTTTGACCTGGCGAGTTCAGTGACCTGCAGGCGCTCCACCTCTTTACGCCGCGACTGGACCTGGCTCGAGCGAGTACCGGCGGAGAAGCGCGCGATGAACTCGTTGAGCTGTGAAATTTTCTTTTCGCGCTGGGCGTTCTGCGATTCAATCTGCGAGCGAATCTGCGTCTTTGCCACCACCATGTCGTCATAAGTGCCGGTATAGGTGATGATGGTTTCGTAGTCGATGTCGGCGATGTGGGTGCAAACCCGATTTAGGAAATGACGATCGTGCGAGATGACTATCACCACGCCGTCATATTGATTCAGAAAACCCTGCAGCCAGTGGATTGAATCCAAATCGAGGTAGTTGGTGGGTTCGTCGAGCAGTAGCGCCTGGGGATGTCCGAAGAGAGCCTGGGCCAGCAGCACGCGGACTTTTTGTCCACCTTGCAGCTCACCCATTTTTCGTTCGTGCAAGGCATCGGGAATATCGAGCCCTTCGAGCAAGATGGCCGCGTCGCTCTCAGCGCTATAACCATCTTCCTCCCCGACGATGCCTTCAAGTTCGCCCAGCTTCATGCCGTCCGCGTCGGTCATCTCCGGCTTGGAATAGATCTTGTCACGCTCCTCCATGGCCGCCCACAAGCGCTTGTTGCCCATGATGACGGTATCGAGCACGCGATAGCGGTCGAAGGCAAACTGGTCCTGGCTCAACACGCCAAGCTTTCTCGGACGCACCACAGTCCCCTTCTGCGGCTCGAGTTCGCCGGTCAGCAGGTTCATGAAGGTAGACTTGCCGGCGCCGTTCGGCCCGCTGAGGCCGTAGCGCTTCCCCGGCGTAAAGGCTGTGGATACCTCGTCAAACAGAACTTTGGCGCCGTAGCGCATGGAAACATTACTTACTGAAATCATGACTTTTACGGGAACTGCGGGAAATTGCCCAATGGGCGGAGACGCAGCTTCTGTATTAAGAATATCACGACCGAAGGCCCGGTCCAGGTGTTCCGCGCTTGTAGTGGGTTACTTCCGGGATGTCGGCCTATGAGGCCATCCCGCCGCGATGATCATTTCTGGGTAGGCCATGATCCAGGCACAATCGCCAGAGTAACCTGGCGAACCATGTCCGTTTTTCCGACTATACGTCCGGTGGTACACCGATGGGGCTCCGTAAACCACGTTGATGAAGGGCGTTCAACGTGCGCACTCCCGGTTGCTCTGAGTGAGGCCTTGATTACGGCAACTGTCGTTCGTAGAGACCTGTGAAGATTTATCGCGGTGGGGTGTTCAATCGTGACCAACCCATTCGGTCTGCAGCCTGGGTGGCCGCATTAAGGTCTGCATCACCACGCAATACTGTTCTGTTTTCTCTCTCAATCCGCGCAGTTGGTCCGGGGTTGCCTTAGGCGCAGCAACGTCAAAATCAAGATGAATGCTGGCAAAGCCGACGGGCACGTCTTTTGATATGCCAAGGGTGCCGCGAAGATCCAAATCCCCCTCCACCGTGACCTCAATGCGTTCGGTTGGTATGCCCATAGCTGTAGCCACCATCTGACAGGTGATCTGGGCGCAAGCCGCCAGAGCCCCAAGCAAGAGGTCGCCGGAACAGGCGCCGGTACCGCCGCCTCCGACTCCCTTGTGGGCCTCGGCCTGGTAGATGGCACGTCCGATATCGACCGAGCATGCCACAGGAATATCCGTCTGCACGCCTTTCGCGCGGAGAGTGATTTGCGAGGCCTGTGGGTCATCGCGGTATTGCTCTTTTAGCGGCTTCTGCAGCGATCGAAGATCCATGGCAAACCTCATTCTTACTTATTCGTTTATTCTTGGCCATTTTTCGTTGACCGGGGCAGCTTCGGCCAAGCCGTCTTGAAGCTGCTCCATCTGCTTGCTAGGATATGCGCATCAGGGGGACGCCCATGCCAAAATTCGTCATCGAGCGCGAAGTCCTGGGGGCCGGAGATCTATCCGACGCCCAATTACGGGAAATCTCCCAAAAGTCGGTCAACGTTCTGAAGGGAATGGGTCCCCAGATCCAGTGGCTCCATAGCTATGTAACCGGCGACAAGGTGTACTGCGTCTACCTCGCTCCCGACGAGGCGACCATTCGAGAACACGCCCAGCGCACAGGCCTTCCTGCCAATCGCGTCTCCGCCGTGCGCCGACTTCTCGACCCGGCAAGCGCGGAGTAAGCGCTGGCTGAACCTTCCGGGCGCATCCGGATTTGCTTCGCGATCGCCATCAGCCTGCCCGGGCGCCGGGAGGGCCGACCTCGGGCATCAGCACCTCCTCAATAGCTTTCTCGACCGGCATAGCCCAGCCTTCTAACCAGGCCGTCACCCCTACCGTGTTGGTCAGTGCCTGCCGTGCCGGGTGGAGACTTGCTTCTAGTTTGGCTTGTTCCGCCGGCGTGAGCGGAGCGCCAATATTTTGGCGCAGCGCAGCGGCTGCGCCCGCCAGCCGCAGCGAACGCTCGGCTTCGAGTTGAACCGCCGCTGAGCACGCGAAACACTCCAGGAGGCGCGCAATTCCGCGTTTATGATCCAGTTCCTGGAAAATTTTTATGCTTTCCCTGTACAGAGAGCGCGCTGTGGGATGATTCCCCTGTTCTCTCGCCAAGCTCCCAAGATCAGCGAGCGTGCCAGCAATGCCCCAGCGGTCACCGAGTTCCCGAAAAATTGCCAGGCCCTGTTCGTACAATCTCCGCGCCGCCGCGGAGTCACCCTGATCGCGAGCCACATCCCCCTGGTAGTTCATCGACCAGCCGACGCCTGTCCGATCTCCCAGTCCTCGGAAGATTGAGAGACACTCCGCGTAAAGGGAGCGCGCGCGGGCATAGTCACCTTGCAACTTGACCACATTTGCCAGGTTACTGAGAGAACGAGCGACAGCCTTCTGGTCGCCCAATCCTCTCCACAGCACCAGGCTTTCTTCGAACAGCGAGTGCGCAATTGTGACGTCACCCTGGTCCCGAGCAAAGACCGCCAGTGCGTTCAGAGAGACGGCGACGCCCTGTTTGTCATCCCACTGTCGCGCGATGTCTAGACTCTCCCTGATGAGCGCATCCGCCGCGGCGTAATCTCCCTGCTCGCCCGCGAGTACGCCTGCGGTAAAAAGCGCGCGAGCGCGCGCTTTCGTGGGAGCTGCTGCTCCTGCAAGCTTCAGCAGCTTGCCCAGCCCGTCCCTGCCTTCGGCAAGATACTCGCGCATTTCCCAAAAGCGAAACATGGCCGCGCCGAGACGCAGGCCCCACTCCGCATCCCCGGTTTCGGTCAGCCACTCAAGGCCCGCGCGAAAATTGTCGTGTTCCAACGCGAAGCGCTCCAGCCATTCCGCCCCTTCCGCGCCGCACGCCGTAGCCTCTTCTTCCGCTAGCACCAGGCAGTAGGCGGCATGGGCGCGCTTCGTAAGGGCCTCCTCGCCGCTTGCTTCCAGTTTTTCCAGAGCGTACTCGCGAATGGTTTCCAGCATCACGAACCGCGATTCACCCTTCGCTTGCTCGACCTGCTGCACCAGGCTTTTGTCCACCATGGATGCCATACCGTCGAGCAGGTCCAAATCAAGATCACCTTTGGTGTCGCACACGGCTTCCGCACCTTCCAGATTGCATCCACCCACGAACACCGATAATCTTCGGAAAAGCTTCTGCTCGGCAGGGCTCAGCAGATCGTAGCTCCAATCCATGGCAGAGCGAAGCGTCTGCTGCCGCTGCGGCAGGTCCCGCGCACCGCCCGTCAATAGCTGCAACCGGTTCGCCAGGCGTGTCAGCATGGAAGAGGGCGAAAGAACTTTGACCCGGGCGGCTGCGAGCTCGATCGCGAGAGGCAGACCATCCAACCGGGCGCAAATCTCGGTGACGGCGGGCGCGTTTTCTCGATTAAGCGCAAAATCTGACTTGGCAGCGACGGCGCGTTGCACGAACAGCGCGACTGCAGGGTACTGTGACAGGACCTCAAGCGCAGGCATGGACCGCGAGTCCGGCAGCGCAAGCGGCGGCACTGGAAATTCATGTTCTCCGTACACGTGCAGCGCTGCGCGACTCGTTACCAGGACTTTAAGATTAGGACCTATGTCCAGGAGCTCTGCCACTGTGGGTGCCGCCTGAATCAGGTGCTCGAAATTGTCCAGCAGGAGCAGCATGGGTGCGCGCAATGAATCCTGTAAATTCTCCTTGAGTATTTCGAGCGGCGACTGACCTCCCGCCACCCGGATCCCCAACATCTGAACGATCACGGAAGCGATCAAGCCCGGATCGCTTACCGGGGAGAGCGGGACAAAATGCCTGCCAGCTGGAAAACACTCGACCAGGCCACTCGCCACCTGCACCGCAAGACGTGTTTTGCCGATCCCGCCTGGGCCCGTGACCGTGACCAGGCGCACACCCTCACGCAACAGGAGTTCTGTAGCGGCAGCTACTTCTTTCTCCCTCCCCACAAACCCCGTCCGCTGCACGGGAAGATTGGTCGGGCGGGTTTCCACCTGCTTAACGGGCTTCTCCCAGAGGCGGTCGCGTATGGCTGCAAGTTCCCGCGCGAGATCTCGGGAAGAGGCGTAGCGCTTATCGAGCTCTTTCGTCAGACACCTCTCGATGACCCAACAGAGCGGAGCGGGAACGTCTGGATTCTGCCCTCCAATCAGCTCGGGCTGTTCCCGGAGAATGGCCACCAGCGTCTCCGCTGCTGTGCTTCTCTGAAAGGCGCGCTTGCCGGTCACCATCTCGTAAAGCACCGAGCCGAACGAGAACTGGTCTGACCGGAAATCCAGCCGATGGCCGCTAGCCTGCTCCGGTGACATGTATTCCACCGTTCCCAGAACCAGGCCCAGTTGGGTCTGCCGCGCCAGCGTAGTGCTCATATCCGACAGCTCTCCGTTGGGTGGTGCAAGCTTCGCCAGGCCAAAGTCGAGGATTTTGACGACGCCATCGTGAGAGACCATCAGGTTCTCGGGCTTTAAGTCCCTGTGCGTGATGCCCGCTTCATGGGCCTTGGCCAGCCCCTCGGCAACCTGCGCGGCAATTTCAATTGCTTTTCGTATCGGCAGTAAGCCGGAAGCAAGCAGCTCGCGCAGGGTTTTCCCCTCTACCAGCTCCATCGCAATGTAGTGGGTCGAAGCGTCCAGTCCGAGTGCGTAGATAGTAACGATATTGGGGTGGTTGAGAGCAGATGCCGAACGTGCTTCCTGCTCGAAGCGGTGCAACCGATCACTGTCGGTGGAGAATGCGGCGGGCAGAATCTTGATCGCAACACTGCGATCCAGGCGCGCATCCCGCGCCCGGTACACCTCGCCCATCCCGCCGGCGCCCAGGGGGCCGACGATCTCATAGGGGCCGAGTTTAGCGCCAGAGGTGAGGGCCATCCGTGCCCGGCATTATATTCCTAAGGAATAACCTTATTCTTAAAGGAATGGCCTTGCAGCGGAATCCTCCCGATTCTGGAGCGATGGCCGCGTAATCAGAAAAGTATCCGGCCGCTGGCCACACACAGGTTCTGGGAAGCGTCGGACGAGGTTACGGGGCCGGCAACCCTTCCCTGACTTACCGGATGGGGAAGAGTCGCCCGTCATCCGTCCACAATGGCGGCAAGCATGGTTTTCAGGCTCCCGACCAGGAATTTCACTCCGCTGCCGCTGGCTCTTTCGCTAGAAACTCTTTTGCGGTAGTGACTTCAGGGCGATCAGGGTCAGCGTTCTTCCAGAGTGTCAGGAATTGTTGATAGCGCTGATGGGCCGTGGCCTTGTCGCCGGTTGCCTGCGCCGCTCGAGCGATGCCGTAGATGGCCTTGGGGCGCCCCGGAGTCCGTTTTAGAGTTTGAACAAATCGTTCTTTGGCATCAGCGGGCCGATTCAACTCCATCAGCAGTGTGCCAAAGAGCTCGTTTGCGGGAATGGTCGGATAGGGAGGCTGTGGAAGGCTGTCAATCGAGTCTTCGATGGCGACTGCTTCCTTCATCTTCGCAATTGCTTCATCTGCATTTCCAGCGGCTTTGGCGGCGAGCGCTTCTGCCTCTTTCGCCTGCATCGTGATGATCTGCTGAGCGAAGGGATGTTGTCCGGGCTCCTGCGCGAGCAGAACCAATTTCCCTGCGGCAAGCTTCGCTACGGCAGCGTCCTTGTGAGCTGCTGCGGCCATCGTTTCCAATTGCAGTTTCACCGCCACGAAATCTCGCGAGGCAACAAGCAGCGGAATCTTCGCCGCAGTGTCCCAATCGCCGGTTTCGACAGCGTAGCGCGTCAGCATGTCAAAGTACCCATAAACCACGCGGTCCGGTATGGCATAAATGGTCCGCCCGCGCACGTGCCGCGCTTGTAGCTCTGGAGTGTCACCCGCTGTCTTCTTGTCGGTCAACGCGTCAGATTGCGCCGCGATAACGTCAAGCGTCCGCCGGGCATCCCGATAGCGGCCTAACTGCAGGTAGGCGTATTCCAGATAGTTGAGTGCATGGAAATCGCGCAGGGAGCTGGATTCTCCCGCACGCTTTACATCAGATTCAGAGGTTTGCCAGGCCTTTTCGTTTGTGGCCGCCGACTCATCCCAATACCCTAGACGAGTGAAGATGTGGGAAGGCATGTGTAGGGCGTGCGGAACTGCGGCGGCCACTTTGGCGTATTTGCGTGCTGCCTCGAGCCCTATCTCGGCATGTGCCGGATCGTCATATACATGGATCTGATAGTGCAACACACCTGGATGGTCCGGACTGCGGGCGTAGACCTCCTCGAAGAGCTGGGCTGCCTGCGTCTGGCGCTCAAAACCCTTCGTACCGTCCTTGACTGTCCCCAGAATGGCAAGGCCGTAGAAAAGCTTGGTTTCATCGTCCGGAAAGCTGGCATAAGCTGCAGCCATGGCATCGCGGTAGCCTTCGTCCCGCGCGGCTTTCGGTCCTGCGCCAGCATCTTTGAACAGAGCGGCGACCGCGTTGAGATAGAGCTTCTCGCGCGGAGACATTTTCTTCACCGCAAGTCCCTTTTGCACCAAACCCCACGCAGCCGTCTCGTCCGCGGACGAAGGCGCGTCCCAGAAGGGATGGTTGTATGTCATGGCTGCGCCCCAGTAGGCGATTGCGCACTCCGGATCAAGGTCTGAGACTTGCTGAAAACCTTCCAGTGCGCGCCGGTACCAGAAATTATGTAGCAGGGCCAACGCGCGGTCGAACTTTGCGGTCACCGCCGGAGAGCACGAAATCTCCATGTGTGCGCGTCCCAGACCCTCTTCAGACCCAGGAGAGGAGTGCACGTGTTCCTCAGCTTCTTGTGGAATACCCAGAGCACCGAAGGAAAACATAATGAGGAAACATATTGCGAAGCAGCGGAGGGATCGCATGGCGAGCTCCTTTGTTCGGAGATCTCGAGGCTTGCAGTCTCAGAGATGCGCTAATCGTATCATCCCAGAGTAGCCCAATACCCATGTCACCATCGGGAGACGGGTTGCTGGATGCGAAAGGCAAAGTTCTGCGCGGATGGTCGGCTACCCTTCCCTGACCGCCGACCGGTTAGGGACTGGGTTCGATCCCGATGCGATCATTGACGGCGGAACGAATCCGCTGCTTGCAGCCTAGATACCGCTCCGTGGTTTGAACTGAGATGGGATAGAGCTCTTCCAGCGGCCGCCCTGCCAGCTTCACTTCCTCAATCACGGCCTCGGTCACGTTGGAGATCAGCGTCGGCGTGACTTCGATGTTGTACATCTCCTCCAGGTGGCCCTGGATCTCCCGCGTCGTCATCCCCCGCGCGTATATCGAGATGATCTTGTCATCAAAACCCGTCCAGTGCGTCTGGCCCTTAGCTACGATCTTGGGATCGAATGTGGCCTTGCGGTCGCGCGGAGTTTCCAACTCCAGCTCGCCGAACTCACCTTTCAAAGTCTTGGGGCTTTTCCCGTTGCGCGTGTTGCCCGGTGGTGGCCCGCTGGATCGTGCTTCTCATAGCCAAGATGATCCGGCAGCTCGGCCTCCAGGGCCCGCTCCAGGATGGCTTTGGTCAGCTCTTTGAGCAGGCCGTTTTCCCCGATGATATCCTCGGGCTTCTTGTAGTCGGTCAACAGTTGATCGATTAGCTTTTTGTCGATTGCCATGGGGGTCTCCCATTTTCCTCTTCCCATGGCCGTTTACACAGTTCTATTTACACCCTCGCCCACAGTTCTTACTCCAGTCAATTCTTTGTGTCAACGAGGTCTTGCTCAGCAGTAGATTCGGGTCTGGGGCCCAGAAAGCTTTACTCACAAGATCACGCCAAATCGAGCACGTATCCAAACGCTGAGCGCCACGTGACCGTCTAATGGCAAGCCGTGAGTCTGGCAACCCGGCGTCGCCTCTGTGCCCAGCATGCGCGCGCTGGTTGTGGCTGGTTTGTCGGCAACCCTTCCCTCATCAGATTATAGAAGATTTGCTATCGCTCGGCCGTATTGCCCGTTGCTGACATCGTGTCAGCAAGATTAGTGTGGGCATATGATATCGATTCGGGCTGCAACGGAGCACGATGCGGTCGCAATTTCGCAGGTGCATTTACACAGCTGGCGGACGACGTACGCTGGCATCCTCCCTGATGAATACCTAGCCACTTTGAACGAGGCAGAGCGCATTCTCCTGTGGCGAGAATGGCTCAGCCGTGACCTACAGGTCTATATCGCCGATCTGGACGGAGAAATTGTCGGGTTTATCAGCGGAGGGCCGATCCGTGAGCCAGTCCAGACATACGATGCTGAGTTGTTTGCAATCTACTTGTTAGAGCAGGCCCAAGGACATGGGATCGGAACAGCTCTTCTCAGAGAACTTGCAGGATCGCTGTTGAGCAAGGGCTTCTCAAGCATGATCGTTTGGGTGCTTGAGAAAAATCCTTCGAGACACTTCTACGTGAAATCAAGCGCGCAGCTCGTAACATCCAAAGACATCCAAATCGGGGGTGTGATGCTATCTGAAGTCGCCTACGGCTGGCCCGACCTGGAAGTGATCAGATCGCCCCCATGAATGCTATTTTCCGTGGGCTAGGCGATCCTGAAATGATGCGATCTTTTCGGTATTGTCTCGGTATGGTCAAGCCCAGCCCGGGTCCGTTTTGAAGTAAAATCTGTCGAATGAAGATCTACCGTCTCTGTCTCCTGGCCGTGACTCTCACGGCTGTTACCGTGTCGGCTTTTGCTCAGGACATTCAGAAGCTCGACCCAGTTCTCGACCGGATCGTCGCACCCGATGCCCGACTGGAGCGGGTAGCCACGGGCTTCAACAAGTGGACGGAAGGTCCGGTGTGGACGCACGAAGGCAACCTCTTGTTTGCGGAGATTCCGGCAAACAACATCGTCCAGTGGATCCCCGGCAAGGGCGCGAGTGTCTTTATGCACCCCAGCGGGTACAAAGGCTCGGAGCCCTACCGAGGGCCCGAACCCGGCTCAAACGGAATGACCCTTGATGCGGACGGCCGGGTTAGTGTCGCGGGCCACGCTGGACGCACCGTCTGGCGAATGGAATCCGTCGATCCCAAAGCACAAATCACGGTTCTGGCTGACTCGTATCAAGGCAAGAAGCTCAATAGCCCCAACGACCTGGTTTACACGTCCGACGGTTCGCTGTACTTTACAGATCCTCCCTACGGCCTGCCTACCCAAAGCGACAAGGACCCGCAGAAAGAGCTGCAAGTCAACGGCGTTTACCGCATTCCCGGTGCGCGCCAGCACAAGCCCGGCATCCCGCCCGACCGCGACAAGTTGCAACTCGTAGTCAAGGACCTCGCTCGTCCCAACGGCCTGTCCTTTTCCCCGGACGAGAAGTTCCTGTACGTCGCCGAATCCGGCAAGAAGCAGTGGATGCGCTATCGCGTTCAGCCCGACGGCTCCGTGACCGGCGGCACTCTTTTTCTCGATGCCTCCACCGACCCAGCCGATGGCGGCCCCGACGGCTTGCGGGTCGATAGGGAGGGAAATATCTACGGTTCCGGACCCGGAGGTGTCTGGATCATTTCCACCGAAGGCAAGCACATCGGCACCATCAGAGTCCCCGAGCGCGTGAGCAACGTGGCCTGGGGCGACACCGACGGCAAGACGCTCTATATCACGGCCAGCACCAGCTTGTTCCGCATCAAGCTCAAAATTCCCGGAGTGAGGAACTGAGCGCCTCCGGCGGCGGTAGATTTGTGGCGAACTAACCCTGCAACGGGGCTTGTCCACAACTGACCCGTTACCTCAGCACGGTTACCGCTTTCGCCCGTGCCGATAGAGCGCAACTGATTTATTCTTAAGACGATTTATCCAAGAAGAGACTATCCAAAATGCCTTGCCACCTCACCCCTCCCCGAGATCAGGAATTGATTCAGATCGTGAATGCGGCGCTGGCTGATGCCGTGCAAAAAAGCGGCAAGTGGCTGGCGTGCAAGCCCGGGTGCTCTCAGTGTTGCCACGGGGTATTTGCCATCAATCAGCTGGATGCGATCCGGCTGCGCCAGGGACTGGCGGAACTTGAAGCGCAAGAGCCAGAGCGGGCGGCGCGTCTCCGCCAGCGTGCGCTCGAGACTGTCGCACGGCTTTCCGAGGACTATCCTGGCGACCCGGTTTCCGGGATGCTGGACGAAGACGACACCGACGAAGCGGCGAAGCGGTGGGATGATTTTGGCAACGCCGAGCCTTGTCCAGTGCTCGATCCCGCGACCGGAACCTGTGAACTTTACGAATCTCGCCCGGTGACTTGCCGCGCGTTTGGTCCAGCATTGAAATCTGATGGTGACCTGGGGCATTGTGAGTTGTGCTTTGTCGGGGCCACGGAAGAAGAAGTGATCGCCGCTGAGATGCATCCCGACCCGGACAATCTCGAAGCGGCCCTGGTGGAGGAACTGCGGAAAACAACGGGGGCCTGCGGAGAGACGATTATTGCTTTCGCGCTGGCGCGGGGTTGAAGTAGCAATTAGCAACGCCTGATACATGAAGAGACGTAGCTGGCTGCGTCAGTTTCGTGGCCGGAGACGTAGAAAGCTAGGTCTACAGTGAATTGGAGTTTTTTCGCGACCTGCTAACGTTTTTTCTCCAGCTCACTCCAGCGTCTGTAGAGTTCGTCTACCTTAGCCTGGGCTTCGTCCAGTTCTTGGTGGGCAATCAGGAGGCGCGGGCCGTCGCTGGCAATTGCCGGATCTTCTAGTTGGGCGCGCTTGGCCTGGAGCAGTTCCTCGGCGGCGGCAACGCGCTCTTCAATGCTGGCGTAATCGCGCGCTTCCAGATATGAGAGTCTGGTTTTCGTCTGCGATCCTCCGCTAGAAGCTGCTCGCGGGGCTGATGGGACGCTAGCTTTCGCCGACTGCGTGCGTTCGGCCTGCCAAACTTCCCATTGCGAGTAGTCGGCAAAACTTTCGGCGCCACCTTGTCCATCGAGGCCGAGCACAATAGTGGATACGCGATCGAGCATGTAGCGGTCATGAGTAACCAAAACCACCGAACCGCGAAACTCGAGCAGACTCTCCTCCAGTATTTCTAGGGTGGGGATGTCGAGATCGTTGGTGGGTTCATCCAGCAGGAGAACGTCCGCAGGCTGGAGCATGAGTTGCGCGATCAGGACGCGAGCCCGTTCGCCACCGGAGAGCCGTTCCACGGGCTGGTTGAGCTGTTCGCCGCTGAACAGGAATCTTGCTGCCCAAGAGGCAACGTGAATGACCCGGTCCTGATAAATCACCGAATCGCCTTCGGGAGCCAGAGCGCGGCGCAGCGTCACGTTGGAATCGAGTTCGCGGGCCTGGTCGAAGTACACGATGCGCAGCCACTCGGCCCGGCGAATCTCTCCGCTGGTCGTGGATAGCTCTCCGCGCAACAGCCGCAGCAGCGTGGTTTTGCCGCTGCCGTTTGGGCCTACCAATCCCACCCGCATTCCGGCGGTGACGATGAAGTTGAGCTTGTCGAAGAGCGTGGGGTCTTGGTTCTGGCGATGGTTGTTCTGGTGAACAAGGTTATCGTGAACAGCTATGCCATAAGTGACATCTTCCAGTTCGATCAACCGCTTGGTCTTACGATCCGTAACCGAGAAATCGATTTGCGCCGTGGCGGTTCTGGTTCTTGCATTCAGATCGGCGAGGTCTCCCATCAACTCGTTGGCTTTGCCAATGCGGGCCTTGGACTTCCGGGTGCGGGCTTTGGCCCCGCGGCGCAGCCATTCGATCTCATTGTGAACCAAATTTTCCAGCGCTTCCTGACGTTTGGACTGGGCGTGCAGAAATTCTTCTTTCTTTTCCAGGAAAATGCTGTAGTTCCCACGCACGCGCAGCACGCCATCCGGATAGACCCGGCTCAGTTCAGCCATGTCGGTGGCGACATTTTCCAGAAAATAACGGTCGTGACTCACGATCACGGCGGCGAATGCGGCTTCCGCAAGCAAGGCCTCGAGCCACTCGATGCCCGCGAGATCCAGATGATTTGTGGGTTCATCGAGCAGCAGGAGATCCGGCATTTGCACCAGCGCCTCGACGATGGCTAGGCGCTTCTGCCAGCCTCCGGACAGCGCGGCGGCTTTCGCTTCGAGGTTCTGAAAGCCGGCGCGGCCAAGGGTCTCGGCGAAGCGGGTTCCGCGCTCTGTCTGGTGAACTTTCGCACGCTCCATGGCGTTCTCGGCCACCGACCGCACCGTCGCGCCGGACATGAATTTCGAGTCTTGCTCCACGTGGCTGACTCGGAGCCGTTTCCGGAACGCTATTTCTCCGTCATCCGGCGTTTCGTCGGCGGCCAAAATTCGCAACAAGGTGGATTTGCCTGAGCCGTTTGGGCCAATGAGGCCGATGCGGTCGCCCGCTGTAACGGTGAACGAGACATTCTGGAAGAGGGGGTTGGCTCCAAAGGCTTTCGAGATTCCCTGTGCGTTGATGATCGGCGGCAATGGCTTGCGGTCTCCTAATGGTACGCGGGAAAATGGGCTCGGGAAAATTCAAAACCAGGCTAAAGAGTCTGGGTCGCAACTATTCTTTTCTTTCGCCCTTTCAGGGCTATGTCGTTTTCCATTCTGGCGCCGCTTCGCGGCTGTGCGCGACGACTTCGGCTAAGTATCTGCTTTGAGGTTATCAGGAAACGCGGCCTGCGCATGTGCGCGGACGGTCATCCATACACCGGGCAACATGAAATCTCGGGGTCGGCGGGAACAGAGCTGCGGAACCGATCACTTCACGAATGTCATTTTACGAAGGTCAGTCCGTGGGGCACGGCGTGAGGGAAAACATAGGCGTAAAGCATGACGATCACTCCGACGATGGCGCCGAGAGCAACCGAGTGCCACACCACAAAACGAAAAATGACGCCTTCATTTCCCACCTGATCCGTCGCCGCGGTTGCGATGGTAATGGATTGCGCGTCCACCATCTTGCCCATCACCCCACCGGCGCTGTTGGCCGCGCACATGAGAACTGGATCAATGCCGAGCTGCTGCGAGGTGATGCGCTGCAAACTCCCGAACAGCGCGTTGGATGAGGTGTCGCTTCCGGTGAGCGCAACACCGAGCCAGCCGAGAAAGGTGCCGAAGAACGGGTAAGCCCATCCGGTGCGGGTAAAAGCCAGGCCCAACACGGCATCCAGCCCGGAATACCGGGTCACGTAAGCCAAGCCGAGCATGAACGAGATGGCCATGACGGCCAGCCGCATGCGACTCAGCGTGCGCCAGAAAATCTTCGCCAGGCGGAGGGGAGTCAAACCGAGCAGCAGACCCGAAACGATCGCCGCCAAGAAGCAGCCCGTCCCCGTGGCCGAGAGCCAGTTGAAGTCATACCTTGCGGCTTCCGGAGCTGGCTTGACCACTACCGGCGCGGCGCGGTAGACCGCATTATGCAGGTAGGGCACGTCCCAGCCGGGTGGGCCGGAGCGAACTTTGCCGTCAGGCAAGACCACCTTGAAAGCCGGAGTGGTGGCCCGGTTCATCGCCTGCTTCATCAGCGGGAGGCCCCAGACCAGTACGAAGACCGACAAGATAGCGAACGGCGTCCACGCCCGTAGAATTTTTCCCAACGGATAAGAGCGGGCTTCCACGTTCTGATCGAAATCAGCCGTAGCCCATTGGCCGCCAAACTGGCCAGCGATCCCTTCCGCGGATGGTGGGAGTAGAGTTCGCGCTTCGTCATAATCGAAGCGCCAGATTTTCCTGGGCTTCCAAAAACGGAGGAAGGCAACTGTGGCAACAATCGAAACCGCCCCGCCCATGATGTCCACCAGATTGCCGTCCACGTGGTTCGACCAGAAAAACTGGGTGAGCGCAAAGGAAAGACCCACTACCAGAATGGCGGGAAATACTTCAAAGGTTTCCTTCCAGCTCACCATGGCCCGCACTAACCAGAACGGGACAATGATTGCGGTGAAGGGGAGGATGCGGCCGATGGTTGCGTTGAGATCCGATTCCGGCAGCCCGGAAACGGCGGCAAGCGTGTGAACAGGCGTTCCAATGGCGCCCCAAGCCACGGGCGCCGTATTGGCGATCAGATTCAGCGCCGCCGCATGAAAGGGTCTGAAGCCAAGCCCGATCATGAAAGCGCCAGCGATGGCGACGGGTGCACCAAATCCGGCTGCACCTTCGATGAAAGCGCCAAAACAGAATGCCACTAGTAGCACCTGCAGTCGACGGTCGGCAGTGATTCCGGCGACCGAGTCCTTCATGATTTCGAATTGGCCGGTTTCGACCGAAATATCGTAGAGGTAGACCGCCGCCAGCACAATCCAGGCGATCTTCAATAGTCCGAAGGCGACACCGTACCCGAAACTCATGGCGGCGAGGATCGGCGGCATGCCGAAAAATATGGTCGCGACGGCTGCCGCCGTCAACGCTGCGGCGGCGGCGCACCAGTGCGGCTTGACCTTCAGACCAACCAGCAACCCGAACAGGACAAGAATGGGAAGCGTGGCCACCAACGTGGAAAGCCACCAGCGGCCGAAAGGATCATAGACTTGAGTCCAGAGCACGGGCGTTTCCCTCAGGAACGGCTGTGTGTTCTCGCGGCGTGGCCTACAGTTCTCAGTTTTCCGCTCTCAGTTCTCGGCACTTGGCCCGTTTGGCCAAGGGGTCAAGCGCTGAATGCTAAGTGCCAATTGCCAAGCGCTGTTTTGCTCACCGCCAACTCGCGGGCACATCCACGTACGAACGGTCCAGCGCGGCGATGGACGGGCATCCCAGCAGCCTGAGGGTGCGTTCCACGTCAGCCCGCAAGATTTCAAGCGCGCGGCTGACGCCAGCCTGGCCAGCGGCGGCCAGGCCATAGGCATAAGCGCGCCCACACAGAACGGCGCGGGCTCCGAGGCAGAGGGCTTTGACGATGTCGGTGCCGCGGCGAACCCCGCCGTCCATCAAGACTTCGGCCTGACGGTTCACAGCGGCTACGACTTCGGGCAGGGCTCGCAACGAAGCGCGAACGCCGTCGAGCTGCCGTCCGCCATGGTTGGAGACGACCACCGCGGCGGCACCTTCATCGACTGCGCGTCGAGCGTCATCCCCGGTGAGAACGCCTTTGATGGCGATCGGGCCAGGCCAGAGACTGCGGATCCATCTCAGGTCATTCCAGGTTACCGCCGCCTTGGCTAGTGCGGCGCTGACGTCGACCAATTCCATCGGTCCTTTGCCCGGGATGACGACGTTCGGCAACTTGGACAGACCGCCGTCGCGCAGGAAACTTGCGATCCAGCCCGGACGCGCGAGAATTTGCGGAAGGAATGGAATCTTGTCCAGCAGGCCTCCGCTCATCAGTTCTTTCATGCCATTGCGGAAGTCGCGCTCGCGCAATCCAGCAACGGGCGTGTCGATGGTGACCACCAGAGCGGAGCAACCCGCGACCCGGGCGCGTTCGATCACAGCTTCGGACGCGGCGCGACCGCCCATCAAATAGAGCTGAAAGCAGACCGGACCGGAAGAAGCAGCTTTGACGTCTTCCACCCGGTGGCCGGAGATGGTGGAGAGGATGTAGGCGGTACCGGCCAGCCCTGCGGCCCGGGCAGCGCCCGCTTCGCCATCGGGATGCATCAGGCGGCTGTAGCCTACCGGAGCCAGCAGGGCGGGGAAAGAAACCGCGAAGCCCAGGACGCTGGTTCGCAAATCGCAATCGGACAGGGCCACCGCATGACGCGGACGGAAGGTGACGTCGTCGAAGATACGGCAGTTCTCGCGAAGCGTGACCTCGCCATCGGCGCCGCCGTCCAGGTAATCAAAAACCGGCCGGGGCAGCCTGCGGCGAGCCAGGGGCCGGAAGTCGTCAATACAGACGACGTGGGGAGACGCCACTGTACGTGCCGCTCTAGTCATTGGCTATTCCAGCATTCAGATCAAGTTCCATGGATGCCCCCCTGAACTCTCTAAACTTCCTCTGACTTCTGTACTACCGATTCACCAAAGCACGCGATTATACCGGAGAGCGGACAGGGGAGGCAGACGGGGCACGCGGAACAGGCGATGCTTGTGCCGAGCACCGGACTGGGCGAAACTTGTCCTCGCATTCGTCTGGGCGCGCGCGAGAATTTTTCTGAATGGAGCCTGTTATGCGCCGTGGGTGGCAAGCAGTTGCTTTCTTGTTCCTGTTTCTCCCTCTTTCGCTTGCGCAGGACCAGCCTTCCTCGGGTGCAGCCTCGGCGCCCACTGAAAGCCTGAACGCCGCGGAACAGACGTCGAAGCGCCGGCCGACCCTCGGTCTGGCACTCGAAGGTGGCGGCGCGCTGGGACTGGCGCACGTCGGAGTACTGCAATGGTTTGAGCAACATCATATTCCAATCGACTACATCGCAGGCACCAGCATGGGTGGCTTGGTCGGAGGCCTGTACGCCAGCGGCAAGAGTCCGCAGCAGCTGCACGATTTGGTAATGGCGCAGAATTGGGATGTGATTCTGGGGGGAGCAACGCCCTATGAAGACCTGTCCTTCCGCAGAAAAGAAGACAAGGTCGCGTTCCCCAATTCGATCCTGTTGGGTTTGCGCAAAGGCCTCTCCTTGCCAGGGGGATTAAACGCCGGCCAGCAGATCAGTCTGCTGATCGACCGGGAGACATTGCCTTACTCCGGAGCGCGGTCTTTTGACGATCTGCCGATTCCTTTCCGGTGCGTGGCCACCGATCTGGTAAGCGGGAAACAGGCTGTGTTCAAGGATGGATCGCTCTCGACGGCGATGCGCGCGACCATGGCCATTCCTGGCCTCTTCTCTCCCGTCCGTGAATCGGAACACGTTTATGTCGATGGCGGGCTGGTGGGCAATATGCCGACGGACGTAGTGCGGGAAATGGGTGCGGACATTGTGATCGGCGTCCACCTGGAAACATCGGCCGCCGAGGCTGACAAGATTAAATCACTTTTCTCCATTCTTGGGCGCTCGATCGACGTGGTGGTCGCGGGAAACGAAATCCGCGGGTTGGCCAATGCGGACCTGGTGGTCAAAGTGGGGTTGCCAGAATTCAGTTCATTGGACTACGCGAAAGCGGATGCAATCATCCAGAAGGGAATCGAAGCCGCCACCCAGAAATCGCAAGTGCTGGAGACCTATTCCCTCGATGACGCCGCCTGGGCGGCCCATATGGAGCGGCGAAAGGCCCGCTTGAAAGGTGAGGTACCGGTTCCCCAGTTTGTGCAGGTAGAGGGGGCAAATCCGCAAGCGCAGGAGAACCTGGAGGGGTTGCTGCAGTCCGAGGTTGGCAAGCCCATCGACAAGGACAGGCTGGAGGGGCTGCTTACCCGATTGACCGGAACCGGGCGCTACGATACTGCCGGATATCAGGTCACCCGGCAGGACGGGCGGGATGGCCTGCTCGTCACCATGCACGAAAAGATATACGCTCCGCCGATACTTCAACTGGGTTTTGAAGTGGACGGATCGGAGAGCAATGACGTTGACTTTACCTTCGCCACTCGTTTGACTCTGCTCGATGTCGCCGGATACAGGTCGGAATGGCGTACTGACCTCATTTTCGGAAACACGTATGGAATCGAGAGTGAGCTCTACCGGCCGCTTTCGGCGGCGAGTAAGTGGTTTTTTGCGCCGCACGCTTCCGCCAGAAATTCTAATTTCAAGATCTACAGGAGAAGCGACCCGCTGGCGGAATACCGATTTTCCAACGCCGACATTGGCGGCGATATAGGCTATGGATTCAGCCGTTTCAGCGAAATACGTCTTGGCTATGAAGTGGGCACTCTAGACGCAAGGCTGCGGCTGGGTACCGCGGAATTCGCTTCTGTATCCGGACGGACCGGAGCAACACGGCTGCGCTATCGGATGGATCGCACCGATGACCCAGTGATCCCGCGGCGCGGGTTAAACGTGGAATCGAATTTCCACTGGTATGACAGCAGCCCGGGCGAGACCAACAGCTTTCCGCTCATGGACGCGCGGGTGGGCTATTTTCATCCCATCACGAAGCCTGCCTCATTGTTTCTGATCAGTGAGGGTGGTACCACTTTCGGTTCCCCGCGCAACGGCTATCCTCAGTTCTTTCTTGGGGGCTCATCCCGGCTGAGCGCGTATGGCACCAACGAACTGTTTGGCGACCAGTATTACCTTTTCCGCACCGGATACTTGCATGATCTGGTGACTCTGCCACCACTGGCGGGAAAAAAGATCTATGCCATCGGCAGCTTTGAGTTTGGAAAGATGTATGGCTTCCCAGCCGCCAGCCGGTTTCCCTGCGATTTTGCCGCCGGCATTCTGGTAGAGACCGCAGTCGGGCCCTTGCTTCTAGGAGCAAGCGTTGGAGACACGGGACACCGAAAGTGGTTCTTCCAGCTTGGCCGGGTGTTCTAGTTAGGTGAAAGTCCGAGTTCGGTGCACAAATCTCGAAAATTGAGTGCTTGACGAACGAGCTCTGCCGTCCCGTTGGCCGTCCGGCCAGCTACATTCTTGAGAGCCGAGCGCTGGATACTAACTGCCGATTTGTTAGTCCGATTTCTTGGTTGTGTGTTCGGGATCGGCTTCGATTGTGACCTCTACCGGGGCGCCCTTTTTGAGAGCGACCTCCTGACCATCCTCATCCGTAAGCACATTTTCAATGCGAATTTCCCGATAGAGATCTTCGGCTCCTTCAACCCCGATCTGCGCTTTCTCCGGCATGCCCGGATGGGGGGACTCGATAATCCTTTCGACGGTTCCCGGCAGAGTGGTGCTCGGCTTCTCGTTTTGGCCAGATGAATTTTCACTCATATTTGGGGCCTCAGTCAGCGGAGAGAGTATACCGACTTTGGCCGATACATTTTGGCCGATGCTATGATGCGCAAGACAGCCTAAGCTGCTATTGAGAATCGCTTCCCCCTGGCAAGATTTCCAAATAAATCTCTTGACCCAACCCCTTTTCCCCGCTAAATTACAGAGTTCCACGGACATATAGGGACGGTTTTGGCTGTCCCCAATACCTCCGCCGACAACTGGAACCAGATCCGGAATCGGAGAAACTTTCGGCTCGGGCGGAGCATCTATACCAGTAGCCAGAGAATTTCCCGTACAACCCATAAGAATTGAAGGACTTATATCTCTGGCCGGGACTTGCCCTGTCGCTTAAAAGTGAGAATTTCGCCGAATTAGTGGAGTCAGGAGAAAGATAATGAAGCGCTCTGATCGTGTTTTTGATGCTTTACATACTTTGCGGAACCGTTATATGCTCTGTCAGCTTGCATCGAAGGCTACCCGTAAGTTTCACAAGCCCAATACCAGAATCCAGGAGACCATGAACGAGGTCCTGGACCGGATCGCAAGCTCGGAGCGCCAGACAGTTCTGGCCGAGCCGGAACATTTCGCTGAGGCACAACGGCGGGCTGCGTAGTTCGGCCCGCCTTCCTGCCCCGCCGACGGATCCTTCTCTTTTGTGTACCCCCCTTTTGAAAAATCTCCTCGCAGGTGATTGATGACCATTGCAGAACTCAAAGAAAAAAATATTACCGAGCTAACCAAGATCGCCCGATCTTTGGACTTGCCCGGAGCTAGTGGATTGCGCAAACAAGACCTGATATTCAAGATCCTCCAGGCCCAGAGCGAAAAAGAAGGCCATATTTTTGCCGAGGGCGTGCTGGAAATCCTGCCCGACGGCTATGGCTTCTTGCGCTCACCTGACTACAACTATCTGCCCGGGCCGGACGACATTTACGTCTCGCCTTCACAGATTCGCAAATTTGACCTCAAGACCGGAGACACCATCAGCGGCCAGGTTCGGCCGCCGCACGAGGGCGAAAAGTACTTTGCCCTGGTCAAGATCGAAGCGGTCAACTTCGAATCGCCGGAAGAGGCGCGCAACAAGATTCTGTTCGACAACCTGACGCCGCTGTATCCCCAGGAGCGCCTGAAGCTCGAAACCGCCCGCGAAAACGTCAGCGCCCGGGTGATGGACCTGCTCACGCCGCTAGGCAAGGGACAGCGCGGCCTGATCGTTTCGCCGCCTCGCGCCGGCAAGACCATGCTGTTGCAGAACGTCGCGAATTCCATCACCACAAACCATCCAGAAGTCGTGCTGATGGTGCTGCTAATCGACGAGCGTCCGGAAGAAGTCACCGACATGCAGCGCTCGGTAAAAGGCGAAGTGATTTCATCGACGTTCGATGAACCCGCCGCGCGGCATGTGCAGGTCGCGGAGATGGTGATCGAGAAGGCCAAGCGGTTGGTGGAACACAAGCGCGATGTGGTGATCCTGTTGGATTCGATTACCCGACTGGCGCGCGCCTACAACACGATCGTTCCGCCAAGCGGCAAGGTGCTTTCCGGTGGCGTGGATTCCAACGCGCTGCAGCGTCCCAAGCGTTTCTTCGGGTCGGCTCGGAATATTGAGGAAGGTGGATCGCTGACCATCATTGCGACCGCGCTGATCGACACTGGGTCACGCATGGATGATGTGATTTTTGAAGAATTCAAGGGTACCGGCAATTCGGAAATCATCCTCGACCGCAAACTGGTGGACAAGCGCACCTTTCCAGCCATCGATATCCAGCGCTCAGGCACGCGTAAAGAAGAGCTGCTGATCCCCAAGGAAGACCTGACCCGCATCTGGGTATTGCGCAAGGTGCTGAATCCGCTCTCGCCCGTGGAAGCGATGGAACTGCTGATCGACAAGTTGAGCAAGACGAAATCGAACGGCGAGTTCCTGGCGAACATGAGTTCGCTATAACGGGCTGGGGCGTATGCGTTTGCCACAGTTTAATCCGTCTCCGACGGAGTCTTATCATCCGGAAATCCGAACTTAGAACTTGCCTGTCTTTGGCTACCGCTAGAGCACCAGGAGCCGGCTTCCACTGGGGAATACAACTCCACTCTCTTTCCGGTAAATCAGTCCACTCCTTGTCTTGTCCTTGCACCAATACCAACGCGCCTTCTCGAACTAGGGTGACGAAAGCGGCATAAACTTCTTCCTCCGGCGCCCTTGAACCAAAGTTCAGAACCCCTCGAGAAATTACTGGAAACCGTAGATAGGAGCATCACCGGTGTTATCGATCGTCGTCAAGATTTCCGCTTCTAAATCTGTGAGATGAAAGGTGTGTTCCGTCATCCTTCTCAGCCCTCCATCGGAGTTGTAGTAACGGATAGCATGTCGTCGCGGTTGCGCCACGCAATCGCGGCCACGATCGGGGCAAGCAGAGCGGGACGCTCGCGCCCATACCGCGAGTGGAGAACCGTATAATGATTTCGAAATTCAGGTCTCGAGGTGATTGTGCGATTCTGCCCGCTTTCATGGATGGTCCTCTGCTTCGTGGTCACGGCCACACTGCCTTCGGTATCTCAGAGTAATACCCCGCCCTTTCCGCAGAATCCTCCGCTGCAGCAGAAGCCCGGTCCTGAAAACGAGTCGCGCGTTAGGATGGAAAGGGAGATGGCGAAGAAGGCCAACCGGGCGCGGCAAGCCGATCTCAAGCGCGATACGGAAAAACTGCTCAAGCTGGCGACTGAACTGAAAGAGCATGTGGACAAGACGAACGAAAATACGCTGTCCGTGGATGTGGTCAAGAAAGCGGAAGAAATTGAAAAGCTGGCACACAGCGTGAAAGATAAGATGAAGGGAAGCAACTAGGGGCTTCCACGATGACGCCGGGGAGCGTCACTTCGCAAGGACCAGAAGGACGCCCGCACCGACATCCAGGCCTAATCCGACCTACGGACGGGGCGTCCGTCGCCACATTGAAAGCCGCGAAAACTAGAGGCCTGCCGAGCTTCGCTCCGCCCCGACGGATCCCTTCGACAAGCTCGGGGCAAGCTCCGACCCGCCCCCACGCGGACAAAGGTGCAACTAACGTCAATCTGCGACCGCGGCCGATCCTTCTTTTACGATCCTCATGCCGTAGAACGAGCGGTATACGAAGAAGAAGGACACCAGAAAGAACCCTAGAGCAAGCACGTGACTAAAGGTGCTGCTGGTTTCCTTGGTCAGTTTCACCGCCAGTTCCACTGCCAACAGGCCGAACAGCGTGGTGAATTTGATCACGGGGTTTAGGGCTACGGAAGAAGTGTCTTTGAACGGATCACCCACGGTGTCACCCACGACCGTGGCATCGTGCAGGGGAGTGCCCTTCTGCTTCAGTTCGACTTCAACAATTTTCTTGGCGTTATCCCAGGCGCCGCCGGCGTTGGCCATGAAGATCGCCTGGTAGAGGCCGAAGATGGCGATCGAGATCAGATATCCGATAAAAAAGAATGGCTCCACAAAGGCAAAGGCCAGGGTGGCGAAAAAGACAGCCAGAAAGATATTGAACATCCCCTTCTGCGCGTATTGGGTGCAGATCTCGACGACTTTCTTGCTGTCGGAAACAGAAGCCTTTTCTACGCCCTCGAGCTTGATATTGGCTTTGATGAACTCCACCGCCCGATAGGCACCTGTGGTTACCGCTTGCGTGGAGGCGCCAGTAAACCAATAGATCATGGCGCCGCCGGTGATGAGGCCCAGCATAAAGGGCGCGTGCAGAAGTGAAAGATTGTTTACGTTTTCCGTGAGCCCCTTGGTGAGCGCCATGATGATGGAGAAGATCATGGTGGTCGCGCCGACCACAGCGGTTCCAATCAGGACCGGCTTGGCGGTTGCCTTGAAGGTGTTGCCGGCGCCGTCATTCTCTTCCAGCAAATCTTTGGCGCGCTCAAAGTTTACGTCGATGTTAAAGTCTTTTTTGAGTTCCTGCTTGATGTTTGGGACCTGTTCGATCAGCGACAACTCGTAAACCGACTGCGCGTTGTCGGTCACAGGTCCGTAGGAATCAACGGCAATCGTTACCGGGCCCATGCCCAGGAAGCCAAACGCCACCAGACCGAAGGCAAAGACGGGAGCTGCAACCATCAACCCCTCCAGCCCCATGGTGCTGAAATAGTATCCGATGGACATGAGAGCGACCATCGAAAGCCCGAGATAGTAGCCAGAGAAGTTTCCAGCGACGAATCCGGAGAGGATGCCGAGCGAAGCGCCGCCTTCCTGGGCCGAGACCACAACTTCCCTCACGTGGCGGGACGCGGTTGAGGTGAATACCTTCACTAGTTCGGGAATAATGGCCCCCGCCAGTGTACCGCAGGAGATGATGGTGGCCAGCTTCCACCATTGCGTCGAATCACCGCCCAGTTGCGGGATGATGATGGCGGAGATGATGTAGGTCATGGCTATAGAGACCAGAGATGTCATCCAGACCAGCGAGGTCAGTGGCGTCTCAAAATTCATTTCACTGACATTGCCATAGCGCGCCTTCGCAATGGCGCCGTTCAAGAAATAGGAGACGGCGCTGGCCACCAGCATGGCTATACGCATGACGAAAATCCACACCAGCAGTTGCACCTGCACGGTCGGGTCTTTTACGCCCAGCAGGATGAAGGTAATCAGGGCCACGCCGGTGACGCCGTAGGTTTCAAATCCGTCGGCGGACGGTCCGACCGAATCACCAGCGTTGTCGCCCGTGCAGTCGGCAATCACGCCGGGGTTACGAGCGTCGTCTTCCTTGATCTTGAAGACGATCTTCATGAGATCGGAGCCGATGTCGGCGATCTTGGTGAAGATGCCGCCGGCGATGCGCAATGCGGCCGCGCCCAGCGACTCACCAATGGCAAAGCCGATGAAGCAGGGCCCCGCGTAGTCGGGGGGAACAAAGAGCAGAATAAACAGCATTAGCAGCAGCTCGACACTGATCAGCATCATGCCAATGCTCATGCCGGCTTGCAGCGGAATGTTATAGATAGGATAAGGCTTGCCCGCCAGCCCCGCGAAAGCGGTGCGCGAGTTAGCGAACGTGTTTACCCGGATACCAAACCAGGCGACCCCATAGCTTCCCGCGATCCCGACCAGACTGAAAAGCAGAATGATGGGCAGAGTGATGGCGATTGGCTTGTCCGGTACGGGAGACAGCACACCGAAATAAAGTACGATCACGACAGCGATGAAGAGCCACAGGATCAGAAGGAATTTTCCCTGGGTGATCAGGTAAGTCTTGCAGGTTTCATAGATGAGTTCGGAGATCTCGCGCATGGCGCGATGTACGGGCATATTCTTCAGGCGCGTGTAGATGACCAGACCGAAGCCAAGGCCGAAGATGCAAAAGCCAATGCCCACCATCAGTAACCGGTGACCGCCAATGCCAAGGAACAGTACCTGGGAGAGGTCGGGAAGCTTCAGACTGGCTTCACCGCCTACTTGATGAGCGGGTTGGGCGAGGGCAGCGGTGGCGCCGAAGCTAAAGACCGTAAATGCGGCTGCCACCGTCTTCATTAATGTTGACATTTGGGCGAATCGGTAGCCGTCGGACACAGCTTTCGCCAGCCAGGTGCGCATAGGAATTCCTCCGGTATGAAGACTATTTCGGGACCATCACGTGTTTAGGCACTTCCGCCCGGCGAACAGCACCAACCGGACGCTCTGATTGAGAGTGCCGGGGAGCGCATTGCCGGAGTTCCGAACACGCTTCCACTACACGGCATAACAGGAGTGTTGAGCTTGGCCGCGTCGGATGTTTCGTACCGCAGAGGCCGCCGTTGGACGCTAAGTTTGCAATCGGAGGCCCGATACAAAACCAGCTTTTATAACATGTTAGGGGGGGATGGTCAAACCGAGGGTGGGGTGGGAGACAAGCTGATTTCCATTCCTTAGTCCCGACTGCGCCGACTCCCGACTCGCTGACGGTGAAGGCTCCGTAACCGCTTTGCCAAGCCATCGAGCGAGAGTTCGCCGACGAACAGGCAATCGGGAACTTCCTTCTTGTTCAGGCCTCCGTAGGCGCCCAGGATTCCCAGGGCCATGGGCAGGTCGAATCTGACCCTCTTTGCAGATGTCGGCGGGCGCGAGATTGATGGTTGATGTGGGTCGGAGGAATGTCGTAACCACAGTTCTTCAGTCAGGCACGCACCCGGTCGCGGCTTTCGCGGACGGCCGCATCGGGCAATCCCACGGTGTGAAAAGGATCTTCATTGGTCTTGATGCCGGAGACGTGCACCTCAACCTCAATGATGGTGCATCAACGCCATGCACCGCTGCGCTCAAGGTCTTATCGAGCGTGAGGTTGTGTGCTCCCAGCCGGACGGTCCAGGTACGAAGCCATCATGACCAATCATCTTGACCAATGAAGATCAGGCCGCTGACGTTGGTGCTGACAATACTAGTCTGGTCACGAACGATGCGGTGACGTCACAACCAGGGGTGACGAGCGAACATGACAGGCGAGTGACGACAGGCCGGCGAGAACCAAGTTGCCCAACATGCCTTCCCGTTGTCTAGGAGTTGGTCGTGAACTACGATTCAGCTAACACATCCTCGAGAACTTGCGGCGGGAGAGACTCCTCTCTCTGGATCGGGCCCGGTAGGTATGGTGGAAGAAGATAAACCCGAAGGTCCGTCCCGGCCTCACGGTCATCTGGAAAAAGAAGAAGTCCGGCTTTGGCGGCTTGCCCTCGCATTTCTTGTCCTGCTGGCCACCGGCCTAGCCGCGCTTTCATGGGAACGACTGGAAGGTCTCCCCTATCACCTCGGAGCCATTCCCATAGGACTTCTGGCGTTGGCAATCCTGTTCGCCGCCTACGCTTATGGCCGGCGGCGCGAAGTCTCGGACCTCAAGCACCTGCTCCGCGATCTCCATGGCCGCACAGGGGTCACTCCTTCAGAAGAGCAACTGGACCAACTGAGCCAGGTGATTCAGCGCTCCCAGCGGAGTTTCAAGGAATTGATCGACTCGTTCGATGACGTGGCTTTTGCCAGCTCGCTCGATGGGACCCTGAGGACGGTAAATCGCCGCCTCACACAGATGCTCGGACTCGCGTACCCGGACGTGGTCGGCCATAAGATGGACGAGTTTGTGCAGGAACCGCTGCGCAGTGAGGTGGAGAGCGGCCTGCCTCGATTTCTGGAAAAGCGGCGCTGGTCAGGATTGGTCCGGGTCCAGTTGAAAAGCAGCGCGCGGACGCTCTACTTCGACTGCGTTTTGAATGCGATCGTCAAGAGTGATGAGGTGGTGGGCATCAGCGCCCTCGCCCGCGACGTTACCGAAGAGCGCGATAAGGAACGCCGCTTTACCGAACTCTTTGAAACCCTGCAGGAAGGGGTGTATTTCAGCACGCCTGAGGGCAAGTTGCTTGACGCCAATCCCGCACTGATTCAGATGCTTGGCTGCAAAAGCAGGGACGAACTTTTGTCGCTCGATCCCAGCGCCCTTAATGTTGATCCCGGCCAGGGTGCTGTGCTGGGGCGGAACGCCGATGATCGAGGCAGCGAACGTAGCCGGGAGCTCGCGCTTCGACGGAAGGATGGAACGACGGGAATCTTTCTGGACACGTCGCGCGCGGTCTGGGATGGCGCCGGCAAGATCATCCGCTACCAGGGCACACTGGTGGACGTCACGGAGCGGCGCAAGATGGAAAAGGCGTTGCGCCAGCAGGAGGAGTTCCAGCGTTACCTGCTGGAGAGCTTCCCCGATCTGATCCTGGTGATCGATCTTGCGGGACGTTACAGCTTTGTCAGTTCACGTATCCGGGATCTGCTCGGCCGCACCCCTGCAGACCTGGTGGGAAAGAAAGTTGATGACGCCGAGCAGGAGCCGTCGCCGGACTTTCTGGCCCTCTATCACGACGTGAGCTCGGGCGCAAAGAAGTTCGGCTTCTGCGAGTTTGGGGCGCGGCACCGCGATGGAAGCTGGCGGACGATGCGCGCCAATGCCAGCCCCCTGTTCGACGCCGAAGGAAAGTCGAGCGGCGTGATTGTGTCGGTGCGCGATATCACCGTCGAGAGAAAGCTGGAACAGCAGATCATTCAAAGCGAGCGGCTGGCGGCCATGGGACAGATGATCGGAGGCTTCGCGCACGAACTGAACAATCCCCTGACCAGCATCATGGGCGTGGCCGAACTGCTGCAGGAAGGCGAGCGAGAGGAGTCCGCGCGCAAGCACCTGGTGATGTTGCAGCAGCAGGCCCGGCGCGCGGCTGACATTGTACAGAATCTGATGTATTTCTCGCGGCCACCCGCCCCGGGGAGAGTTACCGTCGACCTGAACGAACTAGTGCAGCGGACTCTGCACCTCCACGCTTACTCTTTGCGCAAGAATAACGTTACGGTGGATTTTCTTCCGGAGCCTTCGCTGCCGACGGTCACCGGTGATTCGCATCAACTGATGCAGATTTTCCTGAATCTTATTCTGAACGCTGAACAGGCGATGCGAGACGCACGGGATCGTGGCACGCTCAGGGTTCGGATGGAAAAGAGCAGCAACTCGGTTATCGCTACGTTTCAGGATGACGGGCCCGGCATCCCCGCCGAGGTGCTACCTAACATCTTCGATCCTTTCTATACCACCAAGCGGCCAGGACGAGGCACGGGCCTCGGCCTGAGCATCTGTAAGGCGATTTTGCGAGAGCATGGCGGAGAAATCGAAGCCAGTTCTGGCCCCGGCGGTGGGGCTGTTTTCAGGGTCACGCTGCCGACCGCGGGAGCGGGCCCGGCGGACGACCCGGCCCGGGCCTAGAAGCCGTCCGATGGACGCGCAGAGGTTTCGTTTCTACCCTTTCGAGAAGCCCGTTACACGGTCGCTGCCACTTGTTGGCTGGTGACGATATTGTCGGGAGTAACCCCAGGGAAGGTTAGCCCCCCACAACCTCTGAAAACCAAGGTCGGTCAAAGAAGCTCAACACCTCGTGTTGGAACCGGCGGTGATCTCTTTCGAGCAGCAGGGCATCTCCCTCATCGGGGAGGAGAGCGTACTTCTTGTCACGCGTTTTAAGTGGCGCGAAGAAGGGCAAGAGGTCCTCTTCTTTCGATAGAGAGTCTCGTTGTCCATGAATGATAATGGTTCCGCAAGGAAGTGCATCAGAGAATGGTCGCGAATCTGCACGTCGAAAGCTGGTCGAACGGACCGGGTGCCTCCATGCACGAGTAGAGCAAACTTGCCCAGTGCGGGGGAAGGATTCCTGCTGGGGTTCCCGGTATTTTCCCCACAGATAGAATCGCAAGCCGTCCCGGAACAGCTACGATTCCTTCTTCTGAATTGGCGCAGGGCTCATAGAAGGATTCGGCAAGGTTTTTGTCTGGTCGTCCGCAAAAATGGCCCATGCAGCGGTAAAAAAGAGGGCCAACCCTTCGCCGCGATATCTCTGCGGTGGAGACTACCGTTCCACCGCCATCGCCACCGCATTCCCGCCCCCCAAGCAAAGGGCCGCGATGCCGCGATGGACGTTGCGGCGAGTCATCTCATAAATCAGCGTGACCAGCACGCGGGCGCCGCTGGCTCCAATGGGGTGCCCTATGGCAACCGCGCCGCCATTCACGTTGACCTTGTTCGGGTCGAGACCAAGCTCGCGCATCACACCGAGCGCCTGCACTGCGAAAGCTTCGTTAAGCTCGTAAAGGTCCACATCTTCATTCTTCCAGCCTGTCTTTTCCCAAATTTTACGGACTGCGCTCACGGGCGCCATCATGACCCACTTGGGCTCGACGCCGCTGGTGGCCTGGGCCACGACGCGCACCATGGGTTGGGCGCCCAGCTCTTTGGCGCGTTGCGCGCTGGTGACCACAAGCGCGGCGGCGCCATCGTTCACACCTGGCGCATTGCCGGCCGTGACGGTGCCATCCTTCTTGAAGGCCGGCTTCAGTAAACGCAGCCCTTCGAGGGTGGTGTCCTCGCGCGGCGATTCGTCCTTGTCGAACATTACGGGCGCTTCGCCCTTTTTCTTCGGTGGCAGCTCGACCGAGACAATCTGTGACGTGAAGCGGCACTCCTTGATTGCGGACAAGGCCTTGCGATGAGAGTTCACTGCGAACTGATCCTGCTCCTCGCGCGTGATGCCGTATTTTTCCGCAACGTTCTCGCCGGTAATGCCCATGTGGTAGTTGTTGTAAATGTCCCACAGGCCGTCGTTCACCATGGAGTCGACGATCTGTGCGTTGCCCAAACGATATCCCTTGCGCGCCTGCGGCAGAAGGTAGGGAGCGTTGGTCATCGATTCCATGCCGCCGGCGACGACGATGGAACTGTTTTCCGTCTGGATCGCTTGCGCCGCGAGTGCCACCGCTTTGAGTCCGGAACCACAAACCTTGTTGACGGTCATGGCACCCACTTCTGGAGGCAGTCCGCCGAAGATCGCAGCCTGACGAGCCGGATTTTGTCCCAATCCGGCAGAAACCACATTGCCCATGATGCATTCCTCGACAAGTTTGGGATCAAGATTGGCGCGCTGCACGGCCTCGCGCACCACGATCGCACCCAACTGTGTGGCACCCAGATCAGAGAGACTGCCCTGGAATTTTCCCACCGGAGTGCGGCAGCCGGAAATGATGACAACCTCGTCGTTAGCAGCCATTTATATGCCCCCGCCATGATTTCCCGATTTCAATTATAGATGCACGCGGCGGGAAAAGATCGCAATTCGCGAAGCCGAGGAGTGCCTTTCCTGAACCGGGGATCGCGATTTCTCAGTCCAGCGAAAACCGAGAATCAAGGAGCCTCCGGAAGAATTTTCAGAGGGGAAAACTTCGACCACGGTGCTCGCATTCGCGAAAATTTCTTCGCCAACGATCTCTGGTGACTTTGGTGCAGGGGTCGCATGCGCGTGAGCACATCATTTTTTTCTTGACATCACTTTTTATTGACTCTATACATTCAATAAGTTGCAACTGAGCACCGTTGCATAGTAGTCCACGAAAAATGGAAGGGAGAATAGAACCATGGCAACCAAGAAAAAGGCAAAGAAGAAAAAGAAGCACTAAGAGAAGTATCGGCAAGTAGCAAACCGGGGACGCGGAAGCGTCCCCTAAGTTTTTCCCGCTGCAGTTTTCCTAAGCAAGATTTTCTGCTCCAAGACTTCCGGGCCCAGAGTTCCTGACCTCGTGACTCGTATTTTTCTGCGCCTGGACTTCCGAGTGACGTTAGACGCTCACTCACCTAAGTTTTTGAGGGCATCCCGCCGGTCGCTGCATCGGCCAGGAACGTCATCTTTTTCGAGGGGCCGCGACTTTGCTTTCCGGTGAGGGCTCCTGCAGCCGTTTTTCGGTGGCGGGACAAAGATTGCGATAGGCGCAGAATCTGCAGTAAAAGCCAGGCTTGGGATCGAACTTTCCCGCGGCGATATTTTCTGCGACTTGCGTCACCCGCCTCCCCGCCTCGCCAAGTTGAAAGTCGTTGCGGTGGGTGACGACGGGAGTGTTCCCTTCCAGGTTGTAGAGGACGAGGTGATCGGCGCGATAGCCCCACTTCTCCCGCGCCGCCAGAGCATAAATGGAAAGCTGCAGACTTTCATCGGAATCTTCCTGCGATTGAGCTTTTCCCGTTTTGTAGTCGGTGATGACGACGTCGCCGCCGGCCACCTGATCGATGCGATCGATGCGACCCACGACTTTTATGTCGCCCACCTTCACATCGAAGAACTCTTCGGTGTGGAGCACTTTGGGCTGGGGAGCCCCCCGAAACGTAGTGAGAAAATCGTGTAACTGTAGGATGCCCTGCGCCTGGTAAAGGTCATGCTGGTAGTGGTCCTGAATGCCGGCGGCAGCGAGTTCGTCACGAAAGAACTGGAGCACGGCTTCGTCCGTCATCGGACGCAGGGCACGGACAGAGTTGTAGAACGCGAGCAGGACCCGATGTATAACTCCGCCATATTGCATGGCGGCGGGAACTTCACCCGGGATTTTCCATTCGCGCTCCAGCTTGAATTGCAGCGGACAGGTTTCGTAGGTCTGGACCGCGCTGGCACTCAATTTTGCTGACAGATCGGAAGCTGGCGGCAAGGAGAGCCATTCACTTGCGCGCGTCATTCCAGCCGGTCCTCGGGCCTCGGCAAACATGTCGGTTTGAAAGCCGCGGGGTTGGCCAGGCACCAGCCAGCGGCCCAGCAAGCTCGAGTCTTTCAGAAGATCACGCAGGAAGCCCGGAGGGCTGGGGTCTCTGCCCGAACCCTGTTTGGCGTAGATGGTCAGCGAATCCCGCGCCCGAGTCATGGCGACGTAAAACAGGCGGCGTTCCTCCTGCTTGCATAATTCCTTGTCATCGTCCTGCGCTATGGATCCCGGGTCGTGCAGGTCCCGGGGAAATTCGAGGAGCGGCTCCTTGTAGGGCGACGGAAAAGAAGGGGAACTGGCACGAAGGATGAAGATGTGGGCAAACTCAAGACCTTTCGCCGCATGAGCGGTCATGAGCCGGACCGCGTTGTCATCCTTTGAGGCGAGAGGAATCACGCCCCCAGCCTCGCGAAAATATTCCAGGTAGTCGAGGAGCTCGCTGATCTCTCCGGTTTTGGTGATGGCTTTCTGCTCCCATCCGCTGACGAACTCGAGCACGGCGCGCAGGGCGCGCGAAGTGCGATCCAGGGGAAAATTCCGCACGATGATATCCATCGCGGCGCGCCCCCGGGCGCCGGTGGCGGCAATTTCATCGCGGGTCTGTCGCAAACCTTCCAGCACCGCGGAACCACCCTCGATCTGTGAGAGCACCAGTGCGATCGCTGACGTGCCGGCATCGCGGGGAAGAGCCTTGATCGCGGCACGTAATTTCTCTGGATCGATGACGAACTGCGGCAAGGCCGCGACCCGGAACAGGCTGGCGCCGTCCGCCTCCGACACAACAGCACCCAGACAGGCAAAAAGGTCGCGCGCTTCAGGCATATCCATGACGTCCATGTTCTCGATGGAGAACGGAATGCCCTGCCTTGCCAGCTCGGCGGCCAGCTGATCGCGATGAGAGTGGGTGCGGTAGAGAACGGCACAGTCGCTCCACTGGCGGCGCGTCTTGCGTTGCCAATCGCGCAGCGCTGTTACCAGTTCGGTAGATTCGGCATCTTTTACGGTCAGTACGACTGCCTCAACCGGTACGCGCCGCAACTGAGTGCCTTCTCGCGCCGCTTCTTCCTCCCGGGCTGAGATCAGAACCGAACGTTGATATGGATACGCGAGCGAACCGCGCCCGGCGTCGAAGACATTTGGGTTTTTGGAGATCAGCGCAAAAGCGCAGTTCAGAATGGGAGACGTGGAGCGGCGATTCTTTTCCAACTTCACAAGGCTGAGGCCGGGAAAGTGTCGCTGAAAGAGAACGAATGCGGCACTGGAGGCTCCGCGGAAACGATAAATTGCCTGGTCTGGATCTCCCACCGCAAAGACGTTGCGTTCTTCCCCGGCGAGCCGTTGCAGAACTTTCACCTGAGCGAAGTTTACGTCCTGAAATTCGTCCACCAGGATGAAGCGGCTGCGCGACTGGAGCGGCTCGTCATCCTCTTGCAATAGCTGGTGGGCGCGGGTGATCATGTGCCCGAAGGTTCCCAGATTGTCTTCCCGCAGCATTCGTTCCACGGTGGCAAACACGCTGGCGATTTCGCGGCAGCGTCCCAGAACCTCTTCGTCGGACAAGGCCTCCGCGTCCTTAGACCTCGTTACGCGCGGAATGGGTAGTTCCCCGCGTTGGAGCCGCTGAACATATTCCTGGTATTGCTCCGGACTGACCAGCTCGTCGTGGCAGTGCCGCATGAATCCGAGCAAATCGTCAAGAAACTTAGTGACTCTGGCGGCACGAACGAAGTAGTTCAGATTCAGTTCGCGGAGGCGCCGGCGCAGGTAGATCCAAAGATCCTGATCGTCGAGCACGTTGAACTGCCGGCCGTTTTCCCGGAGAACATCATTGCAATACTCATGAAAGGTGGCGATACGCAGGCCGGACAAGTTGGTTCCGCGTAACTCCTCCTGTACTCGCTGGCGCATCTCCTGAGCCGCATTCTTGGTGTAAGTGACGGCGAGAACTTCGTTGGGCCGGGCATGACCCTCGTGGACCAGGCGAGCGATGCGCTTAGTGAGGACAGTGGTCTTTCCCGTGCCCGCGCCAGCGATCACCAGCATGGGCCCGTGGACGTGTTCGATCGCTTCGCGCTGCCGCTCGTCAGCTTCGAACGCCCGGGGTGCGAACGCTCGGGGACGTGAAATGGATTTTGCGACTACCACTTTGCAGGAGGATACCAGAGAAACATGAGGATTTTTCTTTGGAGAACCTATTGCAGTTCCGCGAAGGCGACGGCCGTAGCCGCGATGGCAGCCGTTTCGGCACGCAGAATGGCGCTCCCCAAAGAGCCTGCGGTCCAGCCGCTACTGAGGAACCACTGTAGCTCCGGCTCCGTCCAGCCACCTTCGGGGCCAAAGGCCAAGGTTACTTCCCCGGACGGGGTGAGCGTTCGCAGAGCGATTTTCAGAGCGCCCTTCAAAGATACCTGCTCTTCCGATTCGGCCAGCACGATACGGGCACCCCTTGCCACAGCAACTGCTTCGTTAAGCTTGACCGGCTGTGAGATTTCCGGAAGCGAGGCTCGCCGGGACTGCTCGGAGGCCTGGCGGGCAATGCGCTGCCAGCGCTCCACACGCTTCAGGGCCGCGGCAGCAAGATGCGCCTCGGTGCGTTGAGCGACAACCGGTACGATGCGGGCTGCACCCAGTTCCACACACTTCTCGATGGCCCACTCCATGCGATCGAACTTGAAGATGGAGAGCAGGAGAGTGAGGTTGGGCAAAACGGCGGCCGGAATCACTTCACCCAATTCGAATTCGACCCGGCCGTCGGTGATGCTGACGATGCGGCCGCGGCGGACGGTATCAGCGGTTGCGATATCAAATTCCTGCCCAATACGTGCGCGAAGTGCGTGCGCTAGGTGATCGGCGTGGGAACCTAATAAAGCAGCGTGACTGCCGGAGACTTCGTCGGCGATCCAGCGGCGGCGGGTCATGACAGCGTGAACAGTTTGAACACCTAAGACAACGGCACTAGCCATTAGACAACGGCACTAACCACTGTTTAGAAGAACGCGCAAACTGGAATGGTTCTTATTTTTGCTTCCTTCTGTGACTTCGTGTCCTTCGTGCTTGAGCGGGGTTGCTCAGATCACCCGAAGATGTCTTTGACTTTTCCCAGCAGGGTCCGGCGTTGAGGGCGGTTTTCTACCTGGGTCAGTCCTTCGAGTTCCTGCAACAACTCGCGCTGGCGTTTGTTCAGCTTGCTGGGGGTCTGCACCCGCACTTCCACGAAGAGATCGCCTTTGCCGTGTCCGTTGAGCACAGGTACGCCCTTGCTGCGGATGCGGAGTGTTGTGCCTGACTGCGTCCCATCCGGCACCTTCAGAACATGTTCGCCTTCAAGAGTCGGGACGCTGATCTCGGCGCCAAGGGCCGCCTGCGTATACGAGATCGGGATCACGCAGTGCAGATCGTTCCCTTCGCGCTCAAAGAACGGATGCTCCTTCACATGCAAAACAACATAGAGGTCGCCCGCGGGACCGCCATGAAGACCGCCTTCGCCGAATCCAGAGAAGCGGATGCGAGTGCCATCTTCGACTCCGGCCGGAATTTTCGCGTCAACCGTTCTTTGGCGCAGAACCCGGCCTTCGCCTTTGCACTTGGAACATGGATCGGTGATTACACTGCCTGTACCCTGGCAAGTGGGACAAGTGCGGGCAATACTGAAGAAGCCCTGCTGGTAACGAACCTGTCCCCGGCCATTACAGGAACGGCAAGTCACCGGTGCTTTGCCAGGTGCGGCGCCTGAACCTCGGCATTCTTCGCAACTTTCGTGGCGACGCACCGTAACCTTGGTTTCGGTGCCAAAGACGGCTTCTTCGAATTCGAGGTTGATATCTTCCCGGAGATCAGCGCCTCGTTGGGTGCGGCTGCGCTTTCGTGTGCCTCCACCAAAAATCTCGCCCAGGCCAAAAAAATCGCCGAAAATATCGCCCAGGTCATTGGCGTCGAAGCCTTGCGCTCCACCACCTCCGCCCAGGCCGGCGTGGCCATAGCGGTCATAAGCGGCGCGCTTGTCGCCGTCCGCCAGCACGGCGTAGGCTTCGCTCGCCTCTTTGAATTTGTCCTCGGCGTCGGGATTGTTGGGATTGCGGTCGGGATGGAACTGAAGCGCCAGCTTGCGATAGGCGCTCTTGAGCTCCTGATCGGTGGCGGCACGGGGTACGCCCAGCACCTCATAGTAGTCGCGTTTTCCGTTGCTGGTCAGAATGGCCTTTCCCAAATCCTTTCAGGAGTTCCTATGAATTCAGTGCTTGGGGTTGCTTGCGACCTTTACCATCGAAGGACGCAGCAGGCGGTCCTTCAATTTATAACCTCGCTGCAGCTCTTCGAGTACATGATGATCCTCGGCTTCGCCGGTGTCGACCATCTCAATCGCCTGATGAAGATGCGGATCGAAGGGCTCGCCCTTGGCCGGGATCGGACGCAGTCCCAGTTTGACCAGAGCATCCTGCAATTGCTTATAGATGAGTTCGACTCCGCCGCGAAACTCGGTGTTATCCCCAGCGTTGGTCTGCAGGGCACGTTCGAAGCTATCCAGGGTGGGTAGAAGTGCTTTCACCGCGTCGGCCAGCGCGTACTCGCGGAACTCCTGCTGCTCGCGGGCAGAACGCTTGCGCGCATTCTCGAACTCGGCCTGAAGCCGGGCCAGGCGGTCGAGCAGCCCATCGCGCTCGGCCTTCAGCTTGTCGAACTCCCCTTCCCGGACCGCCTGGGGAGGAACGCTGGCAGATCTAGCTTCTTCTTCCAGGCGCGTGTCTTCCATGCGCGTGTCTTCGGCAGGCGGCAATTCGCGCTCCGCATCCAGCTCCGCAGGGTCCGGTTTTCCGTTTCCTCTTGCCATAGCGCTCACTCAGATTCGTTCAGGATCTTGTCAAAAAGACGCGCGATGTATGACACCGCGGTCATGGTGTGCTGGTAGTCAATCCGCGTGGGCCCAATCACCGCCAGCGATCCCATCACGTCATCGCCCACCCGCGCTGGTGCGCCGATGAGAACGAAATTCCGCATGGAAGGCAGGGCTTCGTCCAATCCGATCACGACCCGGACGGCTTCCTGCTTGGCATCGAGATAGGCTCCCAGCAATTCGACAATTTTCTGTTTTTCTTCCAGAGTCTGCAACAACTCTTGCAATCGTTTATTGTCGTGCTGGCCAGTTACTAGATTGGATGCTCCTTCCACAAAAACGACTTGCGCGGTCTCGTCGGCAGCCAGCGCGCCCTGCCGGTAGAGTTGTTCGACTGATGCCATGAGCCGATCGTATTCGCTGCGCTCCTGCTCCAGGCGGCGGGCTAATTCCGTACGCATCGCCTCCATGGTCCAACCGCGAAAATTCTCGTTGATGAAGCGCGCAGCCGCGTCCAGGTCCGCTTGCGGAAGATCCAGTCGCAGCACCCGATCCCGCACCAGGCCCGACCGTGTCACCAGCACCGCCAAAACCTTCTGATCGCCAAGCCGGGAAAAGTACACGTGTTCGAGGGCATTCTTGGGCCCGCCGATGGCTACGGTGATGCCGACGTTGTGTGAGATCAGGGAAAGCACGTGCGAAGTGCGCTCCATAAATTCCTGCACGTCGGAGATGCCGTGCAGCGATTCCTGAATCATGCCCTGGTCTTCTTGCGAAAGGCTCGCCTTGCCTGTAAGTTGTTCAACATAATAGCGATACGCTTCGGTGCTCGGTACCCGGCCGGCAGAAGCATGAGGCTGCTCCAGGAAGCCAGCCTCAGCCAGGTCCGCCATCACGTTACGGATGGTGGCCGGGCTGAGCCCTTCCTTATTGGAGCGTGCTAACGTGCGGGACCCCACCGGGTCTCCGGTGGCAATAAAAGTCTCTACAATAGCAGTCAGTATCTCCCGCTCCCGCTCCCCGATTGGTGGCGCAGGTGACATATTAAGTACTTTTAATCCAGAAACTTAGATCAGGTGGCCAACAATACCCCAGTTTTGATTCTAGGAAGGTGTGCCGCCCCTGTCAAGGGTTAGCACTCTCGTGCCACGAATGCTAATGCTTGACCTTGTTCATGCCGTGACTTAGCGTTGGTTCGACCCTCCGCCCATGTCCGATATAACAAAAAGGGATCATTATTTCTCTCGCCGCCGGCTGCTGAAGGCCGGTGCCACCCTGGGCGGGTCAAGTACTCTGGGAAGCTGGCTCCTGAAACTTACCTCTGCGAATATGCTCAACCAGCCCACAGGTCGAACTAAGGTTCAAACCACCCTACAAGTACGAGGAAACATGCAGGCAAAAACTCACGTCGCCGTAATCGGAGCGGGCGCATTTGGAGGATGGACGGCGCTGAATATATTGCGTCGTGGTGCACGCGCGACTCTGATTGACGCCTGGGGTCCGGGCAACTCGCGCGCGTCTTCCGGCGGCGAGACTCGCGTGATCCGTGGGACCTACGGACCAAATCAGCCTTACACAAAGATGGCGGCACGAGCCACGCAACTGTGGAAGGAAAACGAAAGGCGCTGGAACCTGAAACTTCTGCACCAGATCGGCGTGCTGTGGATGGTGGCTGCGGGCAAGGATACCGACCAGTTCGAACGCGGATCTTTGCCAGTACTGCGCGAGGCCGGCATCCCCTACCAGGAACTTTCGGTGCAGGAACTCAGGTTGCGCTGGCCGCAGATTAATCTGGAAGCGGTGCATTGGGGAATTTACGAGCCAGAGGGTGGTTTTCTCACTGCTCGAATGGCATGCCAGGCAGTGCTGGACGGATTTCTGGCGGAAGGCGGCGAATACCAGCAGCTGGCCGTCTTGCCGCGTGATCTCGACGGCAGTCCCTGGGATAGCCTGTCTCTTTCAGATGGATCGAAGCTTCAAGCTGATCAATACGTTTTCGCCTGTGGGCCGTGGCTCGGCAAATTGTTTCCCGAAACCATCGGCAATCGTATTCGTTCGACCCGGCAAGAAGTATTTTTCTTTGGCACTCCCGTCGGAAATCAACATTTTACCGAGGCTAGACTGCCGGTCTGGGCAGACCATCGCGACCAATTCATGTACGGCATTCCGGGGAATCAAGGCAGGGGTTTCAAAATCGCCGATGATACGCGGGGCCCCGAATTTGATCCGACCTCAGGCGAGCGAACGGTCAGCGCGGAGGGGCTCAGATCCGTCCGAGACTATATCGGATTCCGCTTTCCCGCACTTAAAAACGCACCGCTGCTCGAGTCTCGCGTCTGCCAGTATGAAAACAGCCCGGATAACAATTTCATCATCGACCGCCATCCGCGACACGAGAATATTTGGCTGTTGGGAGGAGGGTCGGGCCACGGGTTCAAGCACGGTCCGGCCCTGGGCGAGATGGTGGCGGGATTGGTGCTTGAACACAAAAATCCGGACGCGCTGTTCCGGCTGGGCAGGTTCGGGAAATGAGGTTCTCCTGAGAAGACGGAAGAATCTCAGAAGATCACCCTGACAGATTTGAAATGTCACCAGTACAGCGGTTGCTCCTTTGTGCTGCTCGACCCAGCAACGGTAAACTCGCAACGAGAAGTACTACTGAATCTGAATTACGCTTTCTCCTGCGGTTGACTTGATCTCATCCACCCGAGTCACCACCTTGCGGGCAAACTCATAGAGCGATTTGGCGGGCGCGAAGTCTTCTCCGGCGAGGACCATGGGTTGGCCACCGTCGCCGGCTTTGCGGATCGCGGGGTCGAGTTCGACGGCTCCCAGGTATGCCACGCCAAACTGGCTGGCCGTCTTCTCCGCGCCGCCGCGGGAGAAAATGTCGGTCTCCTGGTGGCAGTGTGGGCAGACGAAGTAGCTCATATTTTCGACCATGCCCACCAGGTCGACCTTCATCTGGCGGAACATTTCGATCGCCTTGCGCGCATCCTGCAAAGACACATCGGACGGCGTGGAAACCACGATGGCGCCAGTCAGCGGAACCGTTTGAATCAATGAGAGCGCAACGTCTCCCGTGCCCGGAGGCAAGTCCACAACCAGATAATCGAGTTCGCCCCACACCACCGACCCCAGAAACTGCTTAATGATGGAATGCAGCATGGGGCCGCGCCAAATGAGAGGCTTGTCGCCTGGATTCAGAAATCCGACGGAGATGACCTTAAGGCCGTGGGCTTCCAGCGGCTCAATGCGATTGTCGGCAAGAACCTTGGGCTGCGCGTTGATGCCGAGCATGAGCGGGACGTTGGGACCGTAAACGTCGGCATCGAGTAATCCAACCTTGTGTCCCAGCCGGGATAAAACGATGGCCAGATTGACCGCCAGCGTAGTCTTCCCCACTCCGCCCTTGCCGGAACCAACGGCGACGATCGCCCCCACGCCCGGCAAAGGCTGCGGCGATGGCGGTTGTTGCGGCTGTCCGGGACGCGGGGGAAGGGGAGTGCTCATGAGTCTGATTATACGTGAGGAGTTCGGCACCCAGCATTCAGCACTCAGCATTCAGCATTCAGCATTCAGCCATGGACCTATGAATCCTCTGTGCAAGACGTGGATGCTTCCCAGTCGGTAGCTGAATGCTGAGTGCTATCTCACACTGCCAAGTATCCGCCATCCACGGGAAACACCGCCCCGGTCACCCAGGACGATTCATCGCTGGCGAGATAGACGGTCAGTCCAGCCATGTCTTCCGGCTGGCCGAGGCGGCCCATGGGATGCGCGTTGATTCGTTCCCGCCGCACCGCGTCCGGGTCCGGAGTTTTCTTAAGGTACGCGGCGGTTAATTCGGTCTCGACAAACGAGGGACAGATCGCGTTCACGCGGATCCTTTCCTGGCCATGATCGATGGCCATGCACTTGGTGAGCAGGATCACCGCGCCCTTGGAAGCCGAGTACGCAGCCCGGAGGCGCGCCCCATTGATGCCCAGCACCGAGGCCATGTTGATGATCGAACCGCCCCCGGCTTTCCGCAGGTGCGGCAATACCGCCCGCGAGAGCTGCCAGAGTCCGCGAACGTTGGTGTTGAAGGTTTCATCCCACTGTTGCTCCGTGATCTGTTCAACGTTTCCCGGGTGAAGTATTCCAGCGTTGTTTACCAGGACATTGACTCCGCCGAACGTATTCACCGCCCGTTCGATCAATCGTTCAATGTCAGTCCGCTTCGACACATCCGCGGCCACGGCTACGGCCCCTGCGCCTGCTTCGCAGGCTACCTCCTCGATCCGGTCTTGGCGGCGGCCCACCAGAACGACGCGGGCGCCCTCGCGGATCAAAGCTAAGGCACACGCGCGGCCAATGCCGCTGCCTGCTCCAGTCACGATTGCTACTTTGTTTTCTAGGCGGGAGTTCATAGGCGGCACTGAAGAATATCTCATACTCCCTGCCCGGTGTTTCAAGGAGCACGTTCTGTTTCAGCTTCGACTCGGAGTGGTCGAATAGTGGTCGCGATGGGCTCAGGGTCAGAGAAATTCTGGACGGGCGGCGCGATGCAGCCCGTCCATGGCTCCCCGCGGGTGCGGGAATGCAGCGGTTAGTGGGTCAGTCCGGGTAGTACGGTGGTTTTCTCAATGCGAACCGATTTTAGGGCGTCGGAATCGATTCCCAAAAGCTCCAGGATGGTCGGCGCTACCTGCGAAGTTGCCACCGGAGTCTTTACCTCGCGGGCGTGGATATCCGGGTTTGAGACGATCAAGCCGACGTTGGTGTCGCCGAAGCTGAACCCGCCGTGCTCAGCGTTCTTTTTCGTCGAGGTGGTGTAGATGGTGCCGTATACCGGTTGCACGATGATATCGGGCGTGCGGCTGTCGGTCGCCGGGTCGTTGAACTTCAGCTTGAGTTCGGCTCCGGAAAGCACCTCATCGATGAACAGCGCCCCGGCATTGGCGTTCAGGTAGGCCGCGGCCGCTGGCGTTTGGCTCTGGTCCTGCAACCAGATTAGCGCGATATCGTCGTCCTGAGCAAAACCGCACGAGCCGGTAGTGCAAGCCGCGGCGGCGGCAATGGCGATCGCGCCAGCATTGGTGGTGGAGTCCGACAGGCTTGCCACCAGATCCGCGAAATGACCCGGCTTGTTGACCTTCAACGGGTTGATCGGCGACTGGCCGTGCTTGGCGGTAACGATGAACAAAGTCGATTCGTAGATACCCTGGCTCTTGAGCGCGTGAATCATGTCGCCCAAAGCTTCGTCGACCTTATCTAGAGCGTAGGCGAGAACGTCGGTCGGGGTTCCGGCGCCATCCTTGTAGCCACCGGGCTGGCCATTCAAACTTCCTGTGTCATCAGTGCAGCTGCCATCGGAATTGTCTTTAGCAAGCTTCTGGCCCACGCTCACCGCTTGAAAATTCATGCCAAAGACCGTGGGGACGCCAGCTCCGGGAGTCCCGTCGTGCCTCAGGCCGTGAATCTCGTTGATGATCGCCTTCACCTTTTTTTCATCATTCTCGACGGTACACACCACGCTGACAGTGTTATCGAGCCCTCCGACGTTGGTAATTTCCGGGGTATAAAGGTCATCCACGCCCTTGCCGGAAGGACCGTTCACCAGATCATAGGCAGGGTGCTTGTCCGCCCAGGCGGTTTTCCCGCCGGCGGCTTTCACCACTTCGAAAATGGTGTTGGTCGTTATCGCATCATGGGGATACAGCGGCACGCAGCGTCCGCGAGAATCCAGGTGTCGTGGCAGTTTGGACGGATCGATCGCGTCCAGCGAGACGTTGGCTGCGGTATACCGATCAATGCTCTCGTCGAACACCATGTTGTTGCCGGGGGAGCCGGCGCAGGCGGTGTTGGTGGGATCGAAAATGCTGCGGTCGTAGCTCACGTCATAGAACAGCCCGTGGCTAATGGGCGAGCCACCGGTGACCAAGGCCAGCAGGCCGGGAAAGGAATCGGAGTTTGCCGGCGTTCGCGCGTTGGAATAGGTGATGCCATGACGGGACAGCTCGGCCAGGGCGGAGTCGTGGTGGCTGGCGACAAAATTCGCCACGTCGAGAGCATGTAGGCCGTCAACGCTGATCAGCAGCACGTGGCGAACTTTCTCTTCTGAACCTTCCTCTTTCGCCACTGCGAAAATGGAACTCAGCAACAGCAGGCACAATACCAGCTTTCGTCTACTCACAACGGTCTCCCCCTCGATGAATTTACGGGCAATGAAAGGGAGTAGACACTCAGATTGTTACATTGCGGTGAAGAAGAGATGAATTTCTGGTTAACGCGAACCCGGGAGCGACTGCGAGTTTGTCTTCGGCTAGCGACCTGCAGTCTGCTTGCGCTCCATCTCCAGACGCCTAATCTCGCGTCTCCGGCCGGCGTCTTCGTAGCGGCGTCTTTGCTCATCGGTTTCGGGAACTACGGCGGGGACGGGAAGGTGCCGGCCAGCGGCATCGACGGCGACGAAGGTGAGGTAGGCCGAGCTCACATGCTTGCAGCTGTCGTGTACATAACTTTCCACCCAGACTTTCACTCCAACTTCCATGGACGTGCGGTACACGCGATTCACCGAGGAGCGCAGGATCACCAGGTCGCCGACTCGCACCGGAACCCGGAAGTCGAGATGATCAATGGAGGCGGTCACCACGTAATTGCGCGAGTGCCGGTGCGCGGCCATGGCGGCGGCCAGGTCAATCCAGTGCATGAGGCGTCCGCCCAACAGCGCACCCAAGACATTCGAGTCGTTGGGCAGGACGATCTCGGCCATCTCTGATTGTGAATCCCGGACCGGACGCGGCATCGCGATGTCTTCGGTGTCGCTCATAAGTTTGCGCTCGGTGTGAAGTCGGGGGTGGCGGGTTGAATTCTACGCACTAAGTAAGACTGAACGTAACACTCCAGCATCTTCTGGATGCGGGGGTCGGAATGCGAAGAGATCCACGATCCTTGGTCGGTGTCGTATTCGACCGTGCCGTGTTTTGCGGGGCGATGACTGGTCTCGCAAACAAACCACACCACTAGCCGTGAACCGTGATCGCGGGCAACCGAGAAACGGACGGCATCGCAATCGCGCTCGCTGGGCAGGCGTGAGCATTTCGCGGCGTACCCGAGATTGCAGAATTCGTGAAGTTCTTCGTCCGAAGGCCGTGCGCCTTCGTGGCCTGGGGCGGAACAATGGCCCGCCCACCCGCCGCCTAAAGGCAAGCGCGAGGGATGGAGCCAGGCACCGTTTAACTTCTGCACCGGCATGAAGAAAGGACAGGCCAAACTTGAGGTCTCCGTGGTTGGGTGATGGACATTGTACCCATCGGAAAGGCGCATCGCCAAATCGCTAACCCAAATAACCACAAAGGGCAGGAAGGATCACGAAGGAAACATTTGACGAAAAAGTTGGCCTGCCCAGGTTGTAGTAATCTCATAACGAGTTTGTGAGCTAAGGGCTTAGGAGCGAGGAGCGAAAAGCTAGAAGCTAATCCTATGGACCGCATCGCATTGCTTATCGAAGTCCTTTCACAGCGTCCCACGGATGCTTTCGCCCGTTACGGCCTGGCCATAGAATATTCGAAGGCTGGAGAGGTCGAACGGGCACTGGAGGAGTTCGGGAAGCTTCTGGCAACCCACCCCGATTACACGGCTGGCTATTTTATGGCTGCACAGACACTGGCCAAAGCGGAACGATTGAACGAAGCCAAAAAGATGCTCGCGGACGGTATTGCTTCTGCGAAAAAGAACGGCAACGGCCACGCTCAGTCGGAAATGGAAGCCATGCTGGCGGAACTGGGTTGAGTGGAACTGGGTCGAGCGGGACTGGTGCAGCCCTCACTCCACTCGCCGCGACATCTTCGCCATCGTCCGTTCAACCAGACTCGGAAACAGCTGGTAAACCTTGATTGCGGGATGCATCGTCCAGGGCACGACCACTTCCCGTTTCTGCTTCAGGTAGCCGCGGAGAACGGCGCGAGCCACGCGCTCGGCGCTGATTCCACGGACGGCGGTGGGCCTTACTGTTTTGGCTTCTCTTCCTTTGACGGCGTTGGCGCTGAAATCAGTGCGCACATAGCCTGGACAAACGGCCAGCACATTGATTCCGGCGCTCTTAAGCTCCACGCGGGCCGCTTTGCCGAACGCATTCATGGCAAATTTTGTGGCACTGTAGACGGCATGAAACGGAAGTGGAATGTGACCTGCCACGCTGGAAATATTGATAATCGTTCCCGCACCCTGCTGCTTCATCACAGCCAGCGCGGCTTGCATGCAAGCGACAGTCCCGAAAAAATTGGTGTCGAAGGTCTCGCGGCAGGCGGCCATGTCCACGTCAGCAACGGAATCCATCAGGCCGTGCCCGGCGTTGTTGACCCAGACATCAATGCGCTGGTAATGGTGCAGCGTAAGGCTGACCACCCTGTCAATTTCTTCGCGGTTACTAACGTCGCAGGAGAGCGCTAGCGTGCGGTCGCTGTGGCCGATACGGGCGCGGGCCGCTTCGGCGCGTCCAGCATCGCGCGACAGCAACACTACGCTCGCAGCTTCGTCGGCAAAAATCCTGGCAATTGCCTCGCCGATGCCCATCGACGCACCCGTTACGACCACCACCTTCCCGGAAAGATCCGTTTTGCTTGAATTCATGCCAGCTCGTATTCTCCCGGCGCAGTCAAATCACTCGCGGGCGTACAATCGAGGAATCGCAGGGCGCATTCGCCGTGACCATTTTGGAGTTTCTTCGTGAGCCTTCTCCCGCTGTTTCCCTTGGATTTGGTCCTGTTCCCGGGCGCTTCCTTGCCGTTGCACATTTTTGAACCGCGCTACAGAGAGATGATCTCCGAATGTCTGGACCGGAGGAAATCGTTTGGCATTGTCCGGGCCAAAGAGGAAGGCGTGGCGGAAATCGGCTGCACAGCAGAGATTATCACCGTTGCCAAGAAATATCCCGACGGGCGTATGGATATCGTTACCGAGGGCCGGGAACGCTTTGAGGTGATGCAAGTGAATCAGGAGCGTTCATTCCTGCAGGCTGAGGTGCTCTACCTGCGCGACGAACCAGGCGAAGCCTCTGCGGAGGAAATTGCCCAGGCGGTGAGACTGCAGGCTGAAATCATGCAACTGGCGGGGTCCGATCCCGCCGCTCGTTCGGGGTCCGACACCTCACAGCTTTCCTTTGGTCTGGTTGGACCCCTTCCGCTTGATCTCGATTTCAAACAGACCCTGTTAGGGATGAAGTCGGAAGCCGAGCGGGTACAGGCGGTCATTTCCTACCTTGAGACCATTTTGCCGAACCTGCGGCGAACGGTGCGGGTACGTCAAAAGGCTGGCGGAAATGGCCACGTTCACTAACCAGACTCTTTCTCACGCATTTGAACTGCGTGCCAGATGGGCAGGGACGCCCGTAGGCTGCGAACGGGGCCGGAGCGCCATGGCCCGCGCCATTTCTCTGACGGCGTATAATCCGAGTCAGAGGCTGCTCTCTTCTGGGGGTTTCCGTCATGAGTCTGCCGCGCACGCTCGGTGAATTGCGCCAAAGTCCTTTTAGTGAACCGCGCCTCAGTACCCGGCGCGTCAAGGACGAAATGCGCGACAACCTGATCGTGAAGCTGCGTCAGGGCAGCTCCATTTTTCCCGGCATTGTCGGATACGAGGACACGGTTGTGCCCCAGATCGTCAACGCCATTCTCTCGCGTCATAATTTCATTCTGCTCGGACTGCGCGGCCAGGCGAAAAGCCGCATCCTGCGGGCCTTGACTGCGTTGCTCGATGCGCAAGCTCCTTACGTCGCCGGTTGCGAGATCCATGACAACCCGTACGCTCCCATTTGCCGGCGCTGCCGCGATGAGGTCGCTAGGCTGGGCGACAGCACGCCGATTGCGTATCTCGCGCCGGACGAGCGTTACGTGGAAAAACTGGCCACCCCCGATGTCACCATCGCTGATCTAATCGGCGACATCGATCCCATCAAGGCCGCTCGCGGCGGACACGAGCTCGGCAGCGAACTTACGGTGCATTACGGATTACTGCCCCGCGCCAATCATGGCATTTTTGCCATCAACGAATTGCCCGACCTCGCGGGCAAAATCCAGGTGGGTCTGTTTAACATCATGCAGGAAGGCGACGTGCAAATTAAGGGCTACCCCATCCGCCTACCGCTCGATGTTGCGCTGGTGTTCAGCGCCAACCCAGAGGACTACACGGCGCGGGGAAAGATCATCACGCCCCTCAAAGACCGCATCGGATCGGAAATTCGCACTCACTATCCCGTCACGGTCGAAGAAGGCATGACTATCACGGCCCAGGAATCCTGGACCCAACGCGACGGATACAAGCTGCACGTGCCCAAATATGTGCAGGAAGTGATCGAGCGCATCGCCTTCGCGGCCCGCGACGATAAGAAAATCGACAAACGCTCCGGCGTCAGCCAGCGCCTCCCTATTTCGTGCATGGAAAATGTGATTTCAAACGCCGAGCGCCGCGCCATCCATCAAGAGGAGCCTTTGGTAGTACCGCGCATCGCCGATATTTACGCTGCCATGCCCGCAATCACCGGCAAGCTGGAACTGGAGTACGAGGGTGAGATGAAAGGAGCCGACCACGTCAGTCGCGAGCTGATCCGGGCGGCCATCGCCAAAACCCATGACGGATATTTCAAAGGCACTGACATGCAACAGATCGTGCAATGGTTCGACCTTGGGGGAGAGATTCAGTTGGCCGATATTGCGAGAGCCTCCGAGGCCTTGCAGTCACTGCTGGGCATCCAGGGCTTGATGGAAAAGACGGTCAAGGTCGGTGTCGGCCCCAAGGACAGTCCTGAAGTCCAGGTTTCAGCGGCCGAATTTATTCTCGAAGGCCTGCACGCACACAAGCGCATCGGCCGCAACGAGGAACGCGTCTTCACGGCAGGAGAGAAGCAGCCCAAGCAGACTGAAAAGCCGTTCGAGCGAGAGGAGTTGCCGTTTCGCGGCCGCAGACCGTACAACTAGCGAAGTGGTGGCTAGCAGACTCGATCTTCAACCTGCCAAATTTTCACCGGCTAGCCACATTCACTTCACTTTTTTACGAAGTACTGCCGCAAGACCACCTATGGCCACGATGGTCGTGACCGCTAACAACTAATGACTGACGACTGCTCTTATGAAACGGATTCGTTACAGCAAATACGTGCCCGACCCCGCCGGCGAAATGAGCATGGAGGACCTGCTCAGCGCGCTCTCTGACTATCTACTGCAGAGCGGGTTCCATAACTACGTGTTTGACGACATGCCCGATGGCGAGCAAACGCTCGACGATTTGCGTCGCGCGATCGAGCAGGCGTTGCTTGAGGGAGATCTGCTGGATCAGGAAATGCGCGAACGGCTTCGCCAGATGCAGATGGATGGCACGTTGGACGAACTGATCGAACAACTGATTGAGCGCATGGAGCAGGAAGACTACATCAGCGTGGACGAGCCGCACGATCGGTCGCGGCAATCAAGTGTTGGTGGGCAAACCGGCGAGGCCCAGCAAGCCAAGTTTGAAATCACTGACAAGAGCCTGGACTTTCTCGGATTCAAAACGCTGCGCGATCTGATGGGGTCGCTGGGCAAGTCCAGCTTCGGCCGCCATGACACGCGCGATCTAGCGACCGGCGTCGAGGCCAGCGGCGCTTCGCGGACCTACGAATTCGGCGACACGCTCAACCTCGACATTACGGCAACACTGTCCAGCGCCATCCAGCGTGAGGGTCTGAACCTGCCGCTGAACATCGAGTATTCCGATTTGCAGGTGCATCAGTGCGAGTACCAGTCTTCCTGCGCGACTGTGCTCATGCTCGATTGCTCGCATTCCATGATCCTCTATGGCGAGGACCGATTCACGCCCGCCAAGAAAGTCGCCATGGCGCTTTCGCATTTGATCCGTATGCAATATCCCGGCGACTCGCTGTCACTGATTCTGTTCCATGATTCCGCCGAAGAAGTGCCGCTGTCGCAACTGGCGCGCGTGAAAGTGGGGCCGTATTACACCAACACGCGGGAGGGTTTGCGGCTGGCACAGCGCGTCCTACAGCGCCAACGAAAGGATATGAAGCAGATCGTAATGATCACCGACGGCAAACCCTCCGCCTTGACCCTGGAAGACGGACGCATCTACAAAAACGCCTTCGGTCTCGATCCCATGGTCGTGAGCCAGACGCTTGAGGAAGTTTCCAAGTGCAAGCGGGCCGGAGTCATGATCAACACCTTCATGCTGGCGTCTGATTATGGGCTAATACAGTTCGTGCAGAAGGTAACGGAGATGTGCCGCGGCAAGGCCTACTTCACCACACCGTACACGCTAGGCCAGTATCTGCTGATGGATTACATGTCACGAAAGACGAAGACCATCCATTGATCGGGGTGGGGATAAACTCGGTCTGTTAGGGGTGGGTTTTCAGTTGCCAGTTTTCGGATCTCAGTTCTGAAGTTGACCTTCACGCTTTTGTAATCTCCCCGACCGCGCGATAGGCATGGTCAATCGCGCAATCCGTGTAGGCATAAGCGCCGGCGTCTGCATTGGCAATCGCTATTTGTCCAAAAGGCCGGCGCGCGACCTCGCAAGGCGTCTCCCCGCCTTCCCGCCAGAACTTGTCCCACAAGGAGTTGTATTGGTAGGCGTAGCCATGCGGCCAGCGGTTTACCGTGATTGCCGTGATGTCGGTCGCCGGATCAAAACCTCCCGGCCCTGCCACGCGAGCCAACTGATCGCGGATATTTCGCTCCATGGTTTCAAACGTCGTGCTGAAAAGCTCGACGCGGCCCATAAGGTGCTGGTCGCGCGCGGGACGTCCCGGCTTGCACGGCGTCTTCATCATGTGTACCACGATCGGGTCCTCCGGTTGGCGCGAACATTCGTAGCCGCCAATGCTTACGGGCAAGTCCAGATTCAGGTAGGAGTGATATCCCCCTGGAGCATAGATCGCGTTTGTACCCAGCTTCTGGAATGCTTTCCAGTTCCGCAGAGCGACGTTGGTATAGAGGAGCGGAACTTTGGCTGCGGATGATAGGGCCTGTTTCTGCTGGTCGGGCAACTGCTCGCAAATGTAGGGGATCACCACGTGCCAGCAGGCCAGAATGCAATGCGAGGCGCGAATCGTGTACACCTTGCCGCCACGGGCGTAGGCGACTTCAACTTGTTTCGCGCTGGCGGGATCTCCCTGATGCTTCACTCGTACGGCCATGCTGTTCAAACGAATGCGAACCGGCGAGCCTTTCTGGTCTAGCTTTGCGTAGTTTGCTCGTGCCAGGACTACATCGGTCGCCGACTCGCCCGGAATCGCTTCCGGAATCAGCTTGCGCACCAGCAGGCGCGCGATGGACGCATTACCGTCCGGAAAGTGGAAGAAGTATTTATCCGCTTCGTCGTTGGGGATGGCGTCGCGATTCATGCCTTTGCCCGGCGTGGGATCGAGATTCATGCCGCCGAAGCCGGGCGCTCCCAGCCCCCAGGCGTCCTGCGCAGCCACCGCGTCAAATCCTACCCCGAACAGGGGCTGCGGCATGTTCTGAAACAGCTTCACCAGGTCGGGGCTGACTCTCACCAGATCGGTAAGAAAACTGTTGTAGCTCATGCGGGAAAGGCGGGCTTTCTTTTCGTCCGAGGTCAAGCCCGGGAGATAGTCCTTCTTTTCGGTAAGCAGGCGAGTGTAGTCGGCCTTGGCTTGTTCGGAGAGCGGAGCCTCTTTCAAGAACATCTCCAACGCGTGGGCTCGGGTTCGGTTGTTTTCGCTCTTTCCGCCAACCCGCGGCATCGGATTGGTGGCAAGCGCGTCAGCGCCGAATGTCTCTTTATCGAAAAAAATCTTCGGGCCTAAGCCAAACGAGCGATACAAGTCCTTGGTCAAGTACTTGGGGTAGGACGGAACATCAATCCCCAATTCTTCAATCAAGCCCTTGGCCACCGGGCTGTACGGGGCCGGGCTCTCGATGGAAAATGTTCCGCCAAAACCCAGCATAGTGCGCTGGGCGGAGTGAAACTCGTTGCGCTTGGCGTGTCCGCCAAAGTCGTCGTGATTGTCGAGGATGAGTACCCGCGCTTTTGGCCCGGCCACTTTGCGGAAGAAATGGGCTGCCGAAAGCCCGCTGATTCCACCACCGACGATGACCAGGTCATATTTCTCGTCCGCGTTGACCAGGGTTCCTGCCTGCTCCCAGAAGGTTCCGTCGCGCAAGCTATGGGCCGCGTCAAACGACCCGGGATGACTGCCGCGGAGCCCGGTCAGAGCGGGTGGATAATAGTCCGTGGATTTCTCTGGTCCCGCAGGAATCGCCGTAGCGGCAAGCAAGTCAGAAGGAAGAATAGCCGCGCCGACCGTGAGTGCGACTCCGTTCAGGAAATTACGCCGCGTAATTCGGCGGTGCATTCCCAGCTCTCGATCTTTCCAATCGTTCACAGGCCTATCATTCACAGGGTCCTCAGAAGTCGATGCGACGCGGAGGATCTTCGGGTTCAGCTGTTCTCAGCTTTCTTCACTGCTAGCTCCGCTCCCTGGAACCCAATGCGACTGTGGGTGCCATCACAGAATGGTTTCGTCACCGATCCGCCACAACGGCAGAGAGAAAACGCCGGCTTGCCGGTCAGGTCGTACTTGTTGCCGTCGGCGTCGACCAGCTCGATCGAGCCTTCGGGCGCTTCCACCCGATATGGACCATTCTTCCTGACAGTAATTTTGACTGCAGCCATGAAGCCTCCCGGGGAATGTCTCGAGTATCGTTAAAAAGATAGCAGCTTTGGCAACGCCTTTCAGCCCTCAGCTATCAACTTTCAGCCAGCCCTCCGGGATCAGATGCAGCCAAGGGTGAAAGCTGAGAGCTGAAAGCTTCTACGCCGCTGCCCGCTTCGTTCCCAGCAGGCTTTGATAGAGCTCCAGGTACTGGTCAATCATGCGTTTGGAGGTAAAGCACTCGCGGGCCCGTTGAAAGGCGCGATTCGCATAGGTACGGCACAAGTCCCGCTGTCTACTCAGGCGCCGGATCGCCGACGCCAGGCTAGCGGCGTCATTCTCGTGGAAGTAGAGGACAGCGTCACCCCATATCTCCCGGAAAGCGGGGATGTCGTTGGCGACGATGGCACAGCGGGAGAACGCGGCTTCCACCGCCGCCATATCGAACGGTTCATAGCGCGAGGTAGCCGCGTAGATCGAAGCCCGGCTGTATAGCGAGCGCAACTGCGCTTCAGTTTGTGGGCCCTTCAACGCGACGTTCATCTCGTCTAGCGAAAGTTTTACGTCCGCGCGAATCGGAGTTCTGCTGGGACCATGGACAAGCATGTCCGAGCCCACGATGCAGACTGGAAGGGGATGGTTGTGCTGGGTGAGCAGCGAGACCTGCTTGCCGGCATCCAACAGCCGGCCCACTGCAAGCACCGAATCATCCTTGCCCACGTAGGGATTGAAAAAAATTGGGTTGCGCCCGTTATAGATCACAGTGTCGTGCCCCGCCCGGGTATAGCAATCGCGGACAGTATCACGCATCCACACCGAAGGAGCTACCACGACACTGGCCATCGCCAGACCGCGCTTGACGGTTTCCCTGTACCATTGCAACCAGCGGTCCTGCTTGGGCTCCCGCCCGTGGACCGCCTTCCACCAGGTGATCAGATCTCCATGCGCTACCACGACCCGCGGCACTGCCACCGGAAGACTGCCGTAGCACAACTGGTTCAGGTGAAGCAGATCTGGCTTCAACTCTTTGACAAGCGCCGCGAGATAGGCTGAGGACTCTCTAAGATCCAACTGGCCTTCGTCCATCCAGTCGAGGCGGAACGCGGTGGGGCGGTATTCCAGGCCATGCAGGTGATCCATCCACAAGGTTTGCTGCGGCAGGGGGATTTCCCCGAAGCTGACCAGGGTGACGCGCACGCCGCGACCTACCAGCCCGGCGACCAGCTCGCGGGTATAGGTCCACGTGCCATTGAGAGTGTCCGATGTAACCAGAACGTGCACGAAGTCTCCTGGGAGAGCGCGGAAGGCCGTGGGAGGACGGCGACTCCACCCTCATGGCTGCTGCGTTATTGTAGTGTGGGATGGTAACGCCAGAAAAAAGATTTTCGCCGGAAACAGCGCGTGGTGCGCAAAAGGTTGCACATGAGAAACGAGAATTCCGGCGCGAAAAGCAGCAGCCTAAGCTGAAAGACTCCGGTCTTTGGGTAGAGCAGCGTTTCTGGCACTAGGAAAGCTAGGAAATCCGGGCAAGTCCTGTAGGGGACGACCGAAAGTAGCCTGGGGTTTTCAACGCCGGCTGGGATGGCAACGCGGTGGTTCCCGGTACCGTGGGGACGATAGAAATCCTAACCCACATACTTCAGCCCTGCATCAAAGGGGGGATCTTTAGTAGCCGCGTCAGCCCCCGAGGCAGCCTCCGGTGAGTATTCCCGCAGTCCGGTCAGGAACCGTTGAGCTTGACGCGTACTTCCTGGGCCAGTGTGCGCACAGAACGCATCTTGATTTCAGCCGCGCCCGGCAGATTGGGGACTTGAAGCGCCATTTCGCAGGAAAGCAGCAGCGCGGTGACCGTGTCCTTAAGTTCGTTCCGCAACGCTTGCTGTACTTCTTGCCGCATCAGCAGGACTTCCTTCTTGTGCCGGTGCAGAGCGGAGCGTAAGTCGCGCACCACCCGGTCCATACCGCTGATGGCAAAGTTCACCGGTACCGGGATGGCTGTCCCGATGTGCTCCAGCACCATGTCGCTCTCGACAGGATCGGTCTCGAGGAAGGCCTGATCGATGAGAATCGCCACCTATTCCTGGGCACGCAGCTGGGCCAGCGCCTGAGATAGAGTCGCCGCCACGTGGGTTTCTTCGGAGGTGACTTGTTGAATGGCCTGCGCGCAGCCCCGAGCTTTGGCAGAAGGCGTAATCACTAGCAGCATGACGGTGTAGCTTGCACGTCCCCGGCCACGATCACGCCACTGAAAACATAAGGGTTATGGGCCGGCGCGCACTCTGTTCTTCCCAGCGCGGGAAGCTGGTCCAAAATCAGGACGAGGTCATATTCAAAGAGGCCGCGCGGCATGGGATAAGTTGTCGGTTGCCCGTTGCGTCATTTAGAAATGCGTCCTGCTCACATCCGGCCAGTTCTTCCGAAAGAAACCCGATGACTCTTTCGAGAGAACAGTCGCCTCGCAGGCTTTGCAATGGACTCGTAGCCCCGCGTGCGCGAGATCGAGTTCTCCATGGACGGAATGACTCAGGTTCCTATGAGTCACGCCGAATTGTGAGCGAATATGAGCGCGTTTCCCTTGGGGTTGCGGCGTCCTGCGATGAATAGCAGCGGCTAATCCTTTCGTGCAACGGAGTCGCCCTGCAATTGAGTTCGACGACGGTTATCAGTCGGTTAACAAATAAACGCAAAAAACAGCGTTTTTGGCTGAGTTTTACGCATTTTGCTCTTTCCAGTTGTTACCCGATGTTACCCTGCCGCCTAATAGCGCCATGCCGACATCGTTCGTATCGCTACGGTCGTATGTGTCCATGGCGAGATTAACCTTGGTGTGACCCAGAATATCTGCAATCACTCTGGGGTGGGTCTTGTTTTTGCGCATCGTGGTGGTCAGGGTGTGGCGGAAGTCGTGCCAGCGCGTGTGTGTAATTCCCAGCTTCAGGCAAGCAGGCCCGAGATGGTAACGCGTTGCGGTTTGTCCCTCCACAGGGTTGCCACTGCTCGAAGTGAATATCCACTCGCTGCCAGCAATGCGAAACATCCGCTCTTTCAATTCTTCGGACACCAGCAGTGGGCGGTAGCTTTTCTTCGTTTTCAGCGGGCCGACTTCTCCCCGGTAGATGCGGCGGGGAACGTGGAGCATGTACCCATCGCCTCCATCGGCGTGCATGAGTGTCTTGTCGAAGTCGGATTTCTTCAGCGCGACTGCTTCACCAATGCGCAGGCCAGTTTGCTCAAGCGTCAACACCAGCGTGGCATATGGTTCCGGCAGCATCGCCACCAAAGCATCGATCTGTTCAGGGGCGACACGACGAGTCAAACAACGATTCGTGTTTGTCACCTGTGGCAGCTTGATGCCGATGCAGGGATTTTTCTTGATCAGGTCATTCTTGCAAGCCCAACCCAGAATTTGCCCCAGCACCACCATGATCATGTGTAGTGTGGATTTGGAATAATCCTTCGCCGCCTTCGTCAGACAGTTTTGAATCATCTCGTTGTTGATGACGAGAATGCGCGTGTCCTTGAACAGTGGCAGGACATTCGCATTGAGCACTCTGACGTAGGAGTCAATCGTGGTCTTTTTGTAAGTGGGGCCTACAGCAGTTTGCCAGCGCGTGGCCAGTTGTTGGAAGGTCACATCCGTTTTGGGAACGATATCCATGATCTTGGCCAGTATGTTCAGAGCGGCATTCTTGGTCGGGACTTCAGCGAGTTTGCCGATTCGGACTTTGCGCTGTTTGCGCGCGATCTTTCCTCTGACCCTCACGTCTTCCCTGAAAATGCCGTACCACGTTCTGTTCTCACCTTTGCCTAACAGAAAAATACTTCCTCGTTGATACCGATTAGGCTCCATTAGAGTCCTTTCCGATTTCAGCGAGTTCCCGGCAGTGACTTTACCCCGGAGGAGTTGGGAAAGCAATGCGGAATCGAAGCGCAGAGATCCGCCCATGCGAACGGCTTGTGGTAGTGTCCTAATTTGACGGGCGCTTCATTTTAAGGCCAAGGCCGTAGGATGCTTCGGTTGATACAGGCCGACCTCGCCCCCACCGGGAAGCCGCATCTTGGTAATGGAGCCCCATCTTGGTTCTTGAACTTTAGAGCACTTAACGCCCTTCTTTGCGAGGGAAGCCATTTCGGCTTTCAGATCTTCGCACATGAAATAGAGTTCGTGGGAGCCACTCTCATCGGACGGGTGGACTGCGGCTTCTCCCGGCGGCAGGGCGAAGATCAGCCAGCCATGACCCGCATCCACGTACTTGAAATCGAGGACATCGCGGAAAAATGTGCGATCCGCCTCGGCGTTCTTACTGTAGACGATTACGTGAGCGCCAGAGATCATTTGCCCCTCCCAATAAATGCCCGGAATTCCTATGACGCCGCATGTTCTGTGGAATCTCGAAAACCCAATCGAGATCAAATTAGGACACTACCGACGTTTTGGTAGTGGGCTGTTTTGAATTTATTTCGAGTAATGCAGTTGGTGCCGAAGAGTCTCAACGATCAGACCGATCAAACCATACGTGGCGGCATTCGCAACAATAGACCAATATAACCCAAGGGCAAAGTGGAGATGGATACTAGCAAACACAACTGGGCAAGTAAGTTCTACGAGATTCACAATCGGGTCGACAGAGGTCATCGCTGGAGGGGTGGTTGCGAATGCGTAGAGTGCCCAGCAACACGCAACGAGAAAACCTCCACTCGCCCACATGCTAATTCGGTATTTCATACTGCCACCCCTTCTGTTCTGGTTTAATAATCCCACCAACTCTTCCGAACTTCAACGTGATCTGCTAGAACTTGTCTAGTCACATCGTCATGGCGAACAAAACACGAACGGTGCTAAACTGCCTCCGTGGACGAAGGCCGCAAGCGCGTGCTTGGGATCATGGCTTCAATCCTTGCAGCGCGGAAACTGGCTCAGTACGATGGCGGGAAGCGAGTTCCTGCTACGATGAGCGCGATAGCGGACGCGATTAAATGGGCAGAGGAAATTATGAAGGAGATTGATAGCCGCTGGCCGACTCGGTAGTTAGGTTCGCCGCATTGCTGCGTCCCGAACGCTTTCGGTCTGCTGCCCAGCCTTCGGCCCGGACTCTCTGAGTTGTGAGTGTACGCCTGATAGCGTCAATCATTCCGAACCGTACTCGCGGCTCCGCGTTCACCCTCGACGGGTCCCGACTAAAAACAAGAACAGCGTTACCAGCAAGGCGATTGTTCCCAACTCGACCAACAACGCATACGAGGTCAGGCGCTTCGCGCGGCCAAATCGCGCCAATAACCGGCTGACCGCCAGCCCCGCAATGAAGATCGGCGAGGCAAACAGACGATCCATACAAAACCAGCCCAGGAACGAGTTCCCCTGGTTCACGGCGGGGATGAGGAGAACTCCCAGGCAAATGGGCGCGGTAAGGCTGAGGCCTAGAAGAGTCTGGGAATATCTCGTGTACGCCGTCTCCGATTTCCGGATGACCAGGACAAGCAAAAGCGTCGGTATCAAGAAAAGGCCGCCGATAAAGAGTCCTAGGATCAAGTAGCCAAACGCATACATGCCGCCGTACGACATCACGTCGGCGGGATCATTGACGTACTGGATGTGGCGCACATATACAAGCAACGCTGCAACCAACAAAACCATCGCATAACCGGCTGCAACAGCGCCAAGTTGGACGCGCCAGGGAATCGGTTTTATGCGGAAGATTCTACTGCCTGTGGCCGCACACGCTTTAATCTCAAAAACGAAGGCCTTTACCTGCCGGTGTAGAGCGTTTGGCGATAAACTCACAACCCGGTACTTGCGCCCTAAACGATCAGTCTTGATTTTGGGGTTGGCTGCGACAGGCGCATGCCGAGTCGGAAGACACCAAGTGGTTAGGTGCCAGCGTGACCATACGATATGTGCTGCCCCGTCCAGCCTGGATTCGTGCGACGCAAAAAGCGATGCCCTGCCACTGAAGGTGTTCAAATAGCGGGGCAACGGCCACCTGACGCCCCTACGCCACACTGCTGAATGTCGCCTCTACATTTGGGGTCGCCAGAACGCGTTTAGCGTTCGGAAAATTTGGTAACAACCTTGGTAACAACTCCGCCTAAGCCTGCCTAAAATCGCCTAGTTGTGACCAAATTAAATCTTGGGAACTCGTTGAAACCATTCGTTTGCACTACTGGACTGTGCAGCAGTCTGGTTAATCACGTTGCTGTTACTAGAAGATCTCTCGATTCCTCGCTAGCGTCGGCGAGTCTAATCTTCGCCCGCGAAGCAGGCCGTTCACATAAGCGATCGTCTGTCTCAGGAACGGATCACTCGTAGAAGTGAAAGCCCAGACATGTCCGAACTCCCGGGCGGGAGATTGGAAGCTCCATTGACGCTTGCCGCCGATTGCGGGGGGACGACGGCCTACTCGGAAGTACTGGTATAAACAAGGCCTAGCTTAACTAACCAGTTATTTCCGTCTCAATACCGACAACCCAATTTTCAGGTCTAGTCTTGCGCAACATACTCCTTCAGCTTCCGGTAGAGCGTTGTCTTACCGATCCCCAACATTCTGGCCGCAAGCAGCTTGTCGCCGTTCAATTGCGCAATCGTGCCCAGGATGGTTTGCTTCTCCAGTTCCGCCATGGGCAGGATTTTAGAGGAGCCGTTCGCTTCGGTGGCGACGCGGCAGGGGACACCGTGAATGGCGTTGGGCAAGTCTCCAATCTGAATCATCGGTCCGGAAGTAAAGGCGCAGGCTCGCTCCAGACAGTTCTCGAGTTCCCGCACGTTGCCGGGCCAATCGTAGGCGAGCAAGGCTTTCATGGCGCCATCATTCAGGGTTCGCTCATGGTCCGAGGCTCGCGATAGGCGCTCCAGGAAATGGCCTATCAGCAGCGGAATATCCTGACGCCGCTCCCGCAGGGGAGGGATCTTCAGGCTCAACACGTTCAGCCGGAAGTAAAGATCCCGGCGGAAGGCTCCTTGGGCCACCGCCTGCTCCGGATCGCGATTGGTCGCGGCTAGAATCCTGACGTTGATGGGAATACGTTTGGTGCTGCCCACAGGACGAATCTCCCGCTCCTGAATGGACCGCAGCAGCTTGGCCTGAAGATCGACGGGAAGTTCTCCTACCTCATCCAGAAACACCGTGCCTCCTTCGGCGATTGCCAGTAATCCATCGCGGGATTGCACCGCCCCGGTGAATGCTCCTTTGACGTAGCCGAACAATTCGCTCTCGATCAGTGTGGGAACCAGCGAGCCGCAGTCCACCGGAATAAACGGTTTGTCGTGGAAGGGTCCGGAGAAATGGATAGACCGCGCCACCATCTCCTTGCCCGTGCCGCTCTCTCCCAGGATTAGCACGGGATGACTGCTATACGCCGCTTTCGCGATCATGCGGTACAACTTTTCCATCTCCGGCGACCGGCCTACGATGCTGCCAAATCCCAGCTTGGACTTGATCTTTTCGCGCAGCGTCCGGTTTTCCGTTTTCAGCTTCAGGTGGCCGGACACCCGCTCCAGCAGTAACCGGAGTTCTTCCATGCTGAAAGGCTTGGTGACGTAATCGTAAGCCCCGTTCTTCATGGCCTGGACAGCGGATTGCACCGTGCCATATCCCGTCACTACCACCGTGACCGCATCCGGCTTGCGCTGACCGATTTGGTGCAGGGCCTCCAGCCCTCCCGCTCCCGGCAATTTCAGGTCGAGCAGCACCACATCGATGTTCTGCGTCTCTAACATCCGATACGCATGCTCCGCGGGAGTCCGCCACCACGGTGTTGAAGCCGAGCGATTGCGCCACGTCACGGCAGACTTCCCGGATGGCCCGTTCGTCGTCCACGATCAGGAGATTGAGAAAGTTCGCCCCTTCGATCTGAGCGGAACTGGGGACGCTGAGTGCGGCTGTGCTCATGGTGCATCACCTCTCTACTTTCGAATTCGAACTTTTGGACCGGAACTTGTCGAATCGGACCCTTTAGTAGCCGATCTTTCCAAATTGGAGCTTGCCGAATGGAAGACACTGTGCTGGTCAAGACTGTTTTGGTTGACCCGTGGCAGCAGCAGCGAAACCCGCGTGCCTCTTCCCGGCTGGCTTTCGGCCACAAGAATTCCGCCCTCCAGCTTCGCCAGCCGGCACGCCGTAGCCAGTCCGAGGCCGCTGCCCCGGCCCGACTCCTTGGTGGTGAAGAAGGGTTCGCAGGCGCGGCCTAAGGTCTTACTGTCCATGCGACAGCCGGTGTCGCTCACCGTCAGCTCCACGCAGGGCACAAGCTGCGGCTTTTCATGGTCGTTTCCTTCTTCTGGCATGTCGCTTTGCAGGTAATCCGTGCAATTCCGCGTGGTGATCGTGATGCGGCCGCCCTCGGACATGGCGTCGCGGGCGTTGAGCACCAGGTTCAGTAGGATTTGCTGGACGTGCGCCGGATCCATCCGAACCGCGCCGAGATCGCCGGCCAGCGAAGTGGTCAGGACAATGTTTTCCCCTATCAGGCGGGTGAGCAGCTCTTCGATACCGGTAACCACCTCATTCAATGCAAACACGCGAGACTCGAGAGCTTGTGGGCGCGCCACTGCCAGCAGTTGCTGAATTACCTTGGCGCCATGTTCTCCGGCCATGCGCATCTCCTGCGCGTGATGGTGGGAACGGGTGTCCTTTTCCAGTTCAGCAATCAAAAGGTCGCAGTACAGCATGATGCCGGTGAGCAGGTTGTTGAAGTCGTGAGCCACCCCGCCCGCCAGCCGGCCGACGGCCTCCAGCCTTTGCGCTTCCCGCAACTCCGTCTCGGCCCGCTTTTGCGGTCCGAGGTCGCGTGCGCTCACAACCTGAAATTCCCGGCCCCGCACCTGGAAGCCGGCACATGCAACCTGAAGCTCCATCTGAGTGCCGTCCTGGCGGAGCTGTGCAAATTCCCCGGTGGAGCAAAGTTTTCCCCGATCATTCCGCCCAGCGATGGGAGTGTGGAAAAGGTGCACTGGGATGAAGGCCGCCACCGCTCGCCCCTGCAGCTGCAATGGATCCGCATATTCGAACATTTGCGCCCATGCCGGATTGGCGTACAGCACAACGCCGCACTCAACCACGGCCAGACTTCCCGGGAAGGCTTGGACGGCGGCAAGAAGGACGGCCAAATCGGGCGATCCCGAACTTTCCGTTCGCAGTTGCGAAATAGCACTCACTATCGAAAACCCTTCAGCCTAACTTTCAAAGCCCGTCGGTCAAACGAAAGCATTAGCCACAAAGCAGGTTTTGGGAAAGCACCAAATGGGTGCGGGAATCATGTCGAAAGGCCCATCCCCTCCCAAATCGGGAAACCGTGTGCGACAGGTTTCCCCACCGTCGCGCTCTCCATTTTGGCAAGTCTATGCGGGCGCGGGCGAACTGCTAAGGGCAGCGGTCACAGAATGATGTGACGGAAGAACATGGAGGGCACTACCTCGCACGCCAATGATCCGTCACCTGAGGGCGCACGCGCGAGTTTGCCAGCCCCTGCCTCGACTGCCGGGAGTACACCCCACGCGGCCGCAGCCCACTTCAGACACGCCATTCCCGCCCGCATCCCCGCCCCGTTTCAGCAGATCGAGCGTGGTGGGCTGCGTGACCTGCGACGCAACCGTTCTTTTCCATCAACGCCGCCACGGATGATGTAGTGCACCTCTTCCATTGCCGAATCTCCGTCGAGGGCAGTTGGGCCGGCAAAGCCGCATCATTTCGGCCACAACCACAATCCTGTGCCCCCCTCGGGTTTTGGTCCAAGGACGGGTTATGACGTCTTTACCAGCGCGCTCTTGTTCCTCTTGACTGGTTGCCGGCAAAAGCGGTGTAAATACACTTCGGTTACGACAAAATGTTCCACGTGGAACACCATGCCAATTTTCTTGCGGGCTGATGACGGCTGGATCTGGCCGCCCATGGCCGCCATTCCAGCCTTTCCAAGGAGGAGACGGTCATTCGCAGGCATCGAAAAGCGTCCGGAGGGCTCCTGAATCGACTTGATTTTCGATCTGAGTGTGGTACATTAATCTTCCCTCCCCTGCTGTGAATCTCCAAATATGTCACGAGGCTGGGCCGAGCCATGCTTGTCTGCCGCTGAGTCGACGTGAGAACTAAGGGGCGATATAGCCATGATTCGACGCCGGGTTTGGCTGGCCGTTGCCGGGCTGGTGATGGCGGGGTTCACGATAAGCGCGTTCGCGAGGTTACACCTTCCTAACCTGCTGCCATTCCTGGATCCCAGCGGCATTTTCAGGACGTTCAACCTTCGACCGGTCGATCTCTCGAATCCATTTTTCAACAGACTAGGAACGAACGACCGGACCTGCGCCAGTTGTCATGATGCCGGCGACGGATGGAGCATCACTCCGGCGCATCTGCAACAGCGATTCCAAATCAGCCGGGGCAGGGATCCAGTGTTTCGCGCCATTGACGGCGCCAATTGCCCGAGTGCCGACGTATCTACGGTGGAAGCGCGCTCCTCGGCGTACAGCCTCCTGCTGAACAAGGGGCTGATCCGCATGACATTGCCGGTGCCTGCTAACGCAGAGTTCAGTATCATCTCCGTCAACGATCCTTATCAATGCCCGGAAACTACGGCGAACCAGCCCGCGCTCTATCGGCGGCCGCTCCCCTCCACCAACCTGCAGTTTCTCAATGGGATCATGTGGGACGGCCGCGAGCCTGACTTGCGAAGCCAGGCCAGGAACGCGACGCTCGTGCATGCCCAAGCAAACCATCCGCCGACGGATTCAGAACTACGGCAGATCGTGAGTCTTGAGACCTCGCTGCTCACCGCACAATCGGCAGACAATGTGGCAGGAAACCTCGGCTCGCAGGGCGCGCGCGGCGGTCCCGTGTTCCTGTCGATGCAGCGCTTCTATCCCGGGATCAACTCCGGAGCCGAGTTTACTCCCAACGGGTTTACGCTGTATCCCAAGTGGGCCAGCGCGAGCGGTCCGAACGCCGCCGCGCAACAGTCGATCGCACGCGGAGAAATGCTGTTCAACAATCGCCCAATGATCATTTCCGTCGTGCCCGGATTCAACGATGTTCAGGGCAATTCGCAAGCGGTGGGCACCTGCACCACTTGCCACAATGCGCCGAACGTTGGCGGCAACTCGTTATTCGCCATGATGAATATCGGAACCGGTTCTCCTAAGGCTGATCTCCCCTCCTACTTGATTCTCTGCAACGATAGCACCCAAGTGACAACCACCGATCCAGGACGGGCGATGGTCACCGGCAAATGCGCCGACATCGGCAAGTTTAAAGTGCCTGGCCTGCGCGGTTTGCCTGCACGCGCGCCGTACTTCCACAACGGCACGGCCGCGACCCTGCTGGACGTGGTCAACTTCTACGACCAGCGTTTCAACATGCTGCTGACCGACGACGAGAAGGTTGACCTGGTGGCGTTTATGAACACGCTGTAGGTGTGGCCCGGGCCCGGGCAGGAAAGGCTCCCTGGGGCGCTACGTTGCACAAGAGGTCTTTCACAATCCCAGCGGTAATGGCTCGGCCAGGCGAAAAATCAGACGCCGCTCCGGGGCAACTCCAACGTCCTTGTTCTCGGTCGCATAGCCGGCTTCGACCTCGGCGGCTCCGGTCGAGGCTCCAATAAGAGTGCCTTTGCCCTTCCTGGCGAGGCCGCTAGTCGATTCTCTGCCAATCGAGGCTCCGTTGATCGACGCTCCGCTGATCTGCTTCAAATTGCGCTTCCCATGTGAGCCGCGCTTCACGAAGATGCTGGAGGTCTGTATGGGAAGGGACTGCCCGTTGAGTGAAACCACGGTCAACGCCAAGCGCATGTAGCCCGGCTCCTGAAGGTCATCGGCGGCTCTGGCCTCCAGCACCTTTCCGGTCACAGTGGAACCCCGCGGCGCCACTATCTTCCCGTGGACGATAATGGGCTCGTCCAGTACGGCTTCGAAGGAATCGCCGGTCCGGGAAGTTGCGCTGGATAAAGACGCCCGCAGATGAACCGCGAGCGGAGTTCCAGCCGGAATTGCAATAGGGGTCAGGGAACCGGTGGGGAAAATTCCGCCCTTGTCGGATGTGCCGTCAAAGGGCAAATGCTGATCCGCGCTCGCAGGCTCTTCCGATGTTGACATTCCCTGACGCTGCGAACAGCCCGCCAGAGTCAGGCCGATGAGCACCACCAAGAGCACGGCGGCATTCCGCCAACTACCATCCGACAGCTTCATAAGACAATCCTGCTGCGTGCGATCACTTCTCGACAAGTCGCAAGACGGATGCCATCGGGGGGATCGATTTGTCAGTGACTTAGTGGAGCGATGGTCGTGGCCGTGTATTTTTTGCAGGTATTATCGCGCTAGGCTGGCGCCGGAGGGCGACGCCTCTTTCGCCCCCCTGGGGCTCGACCTGTTTCCACTCTGGATCCACGGCTTATGCCGTGGGCTACACTCTTCCGCCGCTTCGCGGCTGAGAGGGCCGACTCAACAAGCAAAAACGGAGGCGGCGGGTTGAGCCGCTCCTCCGTCGATTTGCTAATCGTTCAGTTTTGGTCACTCGCTAGTTAGACGAGCCTCCGAAACCGACTGACGCGCTCTCGGCTTCGTTCTCGGGCTGGACGATCACGCCGTCGAATGGGGTCGCGCCCACGAAGCGCCCGCGCACTACGCTGATGCGGCGCAAGGGATATCCCGAGTCGGGTCCGCGATGCCAGGTGCGGCCGTTGTCCCGGCTCTCGAACACCACGCCCGTGGCCGTGCTGGTAGCGAGTAGACGCTTGCGGCCCTGGTCGTAGGCGATCGAACTGATGTTTTTATCGGGAATACCATTCACAACGTGCTCCCAGGTCGCGCCGGAGTCTGCACTGCGGAATGCGCCTTCCCGCGAAGCCACCAGGATTTGTCCCTCAGGCGTGACGGTCACGCCATGGATGCTGGTGATGTAGGAAGACAGAGGCGCTTGCTGCCAGGTCGTTCCCGAGTTAGTGGAATAGAGAATGTTGGTGCGAGTGGCGGCCACAACCAGGTCGCCGTCGGACTCGACCGAAACGAAATCAGACTTGCCTAACACTGCGCCGCCGTGCCAGGTTTTGCCCTGATCCGAACTGGTGAACAATCCGGCCCCGGTGGCCGCCAGCCAACTCTTCGGTGTGACTTCAATATCGCTCACGCGCGCATCCAGAACTGAGCGAATCACAACCGCGGGCGTTTTTACGGCCTTCGCCCCTTTCTTGCCTTTCACCACGCGTGCCGCCACCTTCTCGGTCACGATGTTGTTGATCGGACGCCACTGGCTGGCATTGCGATCAAGCAAGAACATACCTTTGTTGGTGCCGGCGATCAGCGCGCCATTCGAAGCCTGCTGCAACGCGAAAACATCGCGTCCGCCCAGGCCCGCGCTCTTCTGCTGCCAGCTCTGTCCGCCATCGCGGGTGGAGAAGACTCCGCCCCACTCACGGTCATTGACCACGCCTACAAGCATGGCGTTGGCATCGTCCTTGTCCGCCAGAATCGAGCTGACGTAGCGATGGGTGTAGCCATGATTGGAAGCAGTGAAAGTCTGCGCCCCGTTGTCGCTGGCCAGAACTCCACTGCGGTCAGTCGCCAGCAACACGCGGTTGGCATCGCGTGGGTCTACGAGCACGTCGTTTACTACGACCTCAGAATTAGTGACGTGTTTCCAGGTCTTGCCCCCGTCGGTGGTCTTCCAAAGACCTTCAGTGGTTCCGGCATAGACTGTGGCCGGATTACTGGGATCCTGCTTTAGCACGCGAGTACGGCGCGCTGAGAACGGAATGCCTTGCAGCTTATGGAACAGGTCGCCCGCGCTCTCGCTCTTGTAGATTCCCGAGCAGGCACTGGCGTAAACCACGGAAGAGTCTGTGGAGTCCACGATGACCGAGAAGACATCCGAGTCATCGATCATGCCCTTGTTGATGTGATGCCAGTTGGCTCCGCCGTCGTCCGTCTTCCAGGCCAGGTGCCAGGTGCCGGCGTAAACCACGTCAGGATTCCTGGGATCGATGGCGATTGATTCGATGTTCTTTACCTCGGCCTGGCTGGGAGGAGAAATCCGCTCCCAACTATTGCCGCCGTTCTTGGTGCGGAAAACACCGTCCAGCGCACCCACTACCAGGACCTTGGAATCGGAGGCCGACATCGCCATGGCGCGGACCGATTTTCCATGTATGCCAGCAAGAGCCTCCCAATTGTTACCGCCATCGTGGGAGCGATACACGTCGCCGGCCTGCTGGTTCTCGACGCTCCAGGCTGAAACATAGATGTGTTTGGGATTCTGGGGATCGATGGTGATGTGATCGAGCACGTTGTCATCGCCGCCTAAGTGAGCCAGCCGCGTCCAATTGTGTCCGCCATCGTTGGAGAGAAAAAGCGTCCCGGTGCTGGTGCCAAGGTAAATACGGTCGGGATTTTTCGGGTCGAAATTCAGACTCCGGACATCGCCTCCGTCAGGACCCAACGAGGTCCACTCACCAGCCCAAAGGGCAGTAACCGAGATCATCGCAACAGCTAATGTAATCAATGCCTTGCGGGTACCCGTCCGAATCGCACGTGAAATCATAAGTAACTTTGCCCCTAGCGGAGAATTATGCGCTTGCGGGGTGAGATTGACAGCGTAACACCGCCTTATCAAGTTACGTAAGGACAGACGAGAAAAGGGCCGGTCGAGTCGCGAAACTCGGCCGGCCGTGGTTTTGCAACTGTCACTGAGCCTTTGGTTTAGCCGCTTTTTTCTTGGCTGCGGCGGGGTGATCCGGAACCGCTTTAACCTTAGACTCATCCACCGTCTCGGTTCCCGAACCCGAGAAGGTCGCACCGGCCGGAACCACCCAGTACTCGGCGGTCTTGGTGCCGGCGCTGCCGGTGCGGACCTCAATCCGGCTGGCATCGATGGCTTGCTTGGCTTCGCCACCGGACAGATATGCCTTGGAATTGACGGCGCGCTCCCCGGCCAGGTTCTTGCGTTTCTCACCGGGTTCAGCATTGCCAACAATTACGAGCTTGGCATCGGGGTCATGTTGCAGCCGAGAGGCCACATCGTCCAGGACGGCTTTGCAAGTGTTATCGACGCGCCAGGGCTTGACCTTGTTGGGGAATTCGCACTCGCTCAGCTTGCTCGCCTCCGGCGGTGGTGGCGGCGGAACTTCCACGGTCACCTGAGTCGAAGCCGGGGCGGTCAGGCCACGAGAATCGGTACAGGTGGCGCTCACCGTGATGGGGCCCGCCGATGCTCCGGTAGTGTTGAGAGTAGCAGTGTTGCCGTCGCCAGAAACGCTGCCTCCGCTGGCGGTCCAGGTGCTGACCGTGACCGGCACGTTGTCCGGACTGGTGCAAGTACAGGTCAAGGTGGAAGGCGTGCCCGCTTGAACCGACGCAGGATTCGCCGAGCAAGACATGGTCGGCGGATTCTTCGGGGGCTCTTTCACTGTGAAGTTCGCGGTGCAACTTGCCTCGCCGCCCTTCTTCATCTTGGGATCAATGACGCGAGCCGTAACGGCATAACTTCCGCCGGCAACTCCGTTGGTGTCAACGGTTGCAGTGTTGTCCTTGCCAGTGACTTTCCCACCCGTGCTGTTCCAGTTGTAGGTCAGAGTGTGTTTGGGATTGAAATTGGCAGCGCTGGCTGTGGCGGTGACGGGCTCACCCACCATGACTTCGCTGGGCTGTACAGAGCAACTGGCCGCCGGAACTGCGGCGGACGGATAACCAAAGTTCAAGACGATGCCGGTGCGCAGCCGAACTCCCTCCAAATTGGGCCGCCGCAAGTCGGCGAAGGCCGGAGAAACCTCGTTGGAAAAGTTGTGGTGCGCCCACACGTAATCGGCTTCAAACAACCGGAGCGAGAGCCGGCGCCAGAGGGCCAGATCCATCCCGCCGCCCAAGATCGCTCCGAGGCCATTGTTGGTGTCCACATTGTCGACGGTAAGCCGGTTGTATCCGAACAAGGTGTGAGCAAAGAACATGACTCCTTCATTCCGCCAGGCGAAGCGAGGTCCGATGGACGCGGTGTGCTCTGATCCGTTATCACCCGCGTTACCGCCGTAGTCAGCTTCGAGTCCCCAGTGCGGAGTGAAGTTGTAGGTAATACTGGCGCCACCGCCTTTGTCCATATCTTTCATCTTTTGGCCGATAGGAGCATTCGGAGGTTGGAACGGCGAGGGTACCGTGCCGCCCGGATGCAGCCACTGATAACCCAGAAAAACGTCAACTTTGGGAGTCTCTGCCTCTTGAGCCATTGCAGCAGCTGATAACAACACTACCGCCGATACACTACAGAAGGCGACTAAAGAAAAACGGGCAGCGCCTCTACCACAACGAAGTGACATTCTATCCTCCAGAACCTTATGACAATTTTTTGCGTTCACGCTCAGATGCAAGGTAATGACTGGGCGTTTTGCGTGGAAAACCAATCACCTGAATTTATGTGGTCATTGATTTTACTCCAGCGCAAGGTCAAATCAAGGGTTGGAAGACGAAACTTGCGTCAACAATCGTGAGGACGTCGGCGTCTCAGATTGATACCTGATTGATCTGGAGCGGAATTGCCCGGAACTTTTTCAGCCAGTGGGCCGATGCGCGCTCGAACACGGGCCAGATGTGCTGTTCGCAGGCGAGGGTGCCCGGCACACTGCTCCAGGAAAACTCCGGCGCGGCTTGCAGCCGAGCCAGAAAGCCTCAATAATGGCTGCCAAGCCACTATGAACCACGAAAGAGTATTAATCGTCGAGGATGAGGAAAACGAGCGGACGGGTCTGGCCGAGCTGATTACGAGTTGGGGCTATCGGACCGAAACCGCGAAGGATGGGGCGGAGGGGCTGGAAAAAGTTACCGCCTGGGCACCTTCCCTGGTGATTACCGACATGAAGATGCCGCGCATGGGGGGCCTGGAACTGTTGGAGAAGCTGGCCACGCACGCGCAGACCATGGCGGTGATCGTAGTGACAGCGCAAGGCACGATTGACAGCGCGGTGCAAGCCATGCGCATGGGCGCCTATGACTACATCACCAAACCCATCGACACCAACCGGCTGCACACCATCCTGCAAAACGCCTCCGCGTTGCTGGGGACCCGCGCGGAACTCGAAGTCACGCGCCGGAAGCTACGGGACGCCGGTTCGCTGGGCAGCCTGATCGGATCGTCAAAGAAGATGCAGGAGATCTTTCACCTCATTGAAATGGTAGCTCCCAGTACGGCTTCGGTCCTGATCACGGGCGCGAGCGGCACCGGCAAGGAATTGGTGGCCCGTACCGTCCACGAACTCAGCCCACGCCGGAACAAGCCATTTGTGCCGATCAATTGCGCCGCCATTCCGGAAACGCTGATCGAAAGTGAAATATTCGGCCACGAAAAGGGGGCCTTCACTGGAGCTCTGGAGCGGCGTACCGGATGTTTCGAGCTGGCCGAAGGCGGAACCCTGCTGCTCGATGAGATCGGCGAGATGCCGGTGGCCACGCAGGCCAAACTGCTGCGTGTGCTCGAGGACAGCAAACTGCGCCGGCTGGGTAGCAAAGTGGAAACCACGGTAGATGTCCGCGTCCTGGCCGCCACCAACAAGGTCCCCGAGGAGGCGGTCGCCCGGGGCGAGTTGCGCAACGATCTTTACTATCGCCTGAATGTCTTCAACGTTCACATGCCGCCGCTGCGCGAACATAAAGAGGATGTGCCCGATCTGGTGCAGGCTTTGCTGGAGGATATGAACAGGAAGCATGGACGAAAGGTCGCCGGGGTGAGCGAGGCTGTGCTCAACGCGTTTCAGAACTATTCCTGGCCGGGCAATGTGCGCGAAATGCGCAACACTCTCGAACGCGCGATCATCGTTTGCGACGGCGCGGTCGTCGAAACCAAGCATCTGCCACCAGGGTTCGGCCAATCCAGCCTGCGCAGTTCAACCGAGGATGGCGACACCGTGCATCTGGGGGTCGGAACCACGGTCGAGGAAGCTGAGAAGCGGCTCATCCTGAAAACACTGGAGTCGACCAATAACAACAAGACCCGGGCGGCTGAGATTCTGGGCATAAGCTTGAAAACTCTGCACAACAAGCTCAAGGAGTACGGCAACGCCACGGCGGATGCGGCGTTGGCAAGGGAAGAGTAGTTGGGAGCAGTTGGCACACCATGCGCCGAAAAACCAAAATCGTACTGGCCATTACTTTCATGGTCGCGGTGCTGGTGTTGGGGTTCTCCTACATCTACATCTCCGAATTACTGCGCCAGCGGGTAACGACCGCGCATGAATCGGCCGGGCAGTTGACCTCAAACCTGGCCTACTTGGCCGCCAATGCGATTCCCGACCTGAGCAGCACCAAGGTGGACACCACAAACCCGCAGGCCATGCGGCGGGCGGTGGCGTATTACCTTGGGACCGATCGTGATCTCAATAATTTTCTGGAATCGGTGGTGGGCACCTGGCCCATCATTTACGACGCGGCCATCGTGGACAGCGATGGCAAAGCCATCCTGCACACCAATCCCGATCTGGTTGGGAAGCCGGTTCCCGACCGGCCCGATTTTCAACTAGTTGAAAATGCCAACTTTCGGCGGCAGTTCCGCATGGTGTACAACCCGCCGACGGTGTACGACGTGCGCATACCGCTGCAGTTGGACGGAGCTCATTTCGGTAGCATTCGAGTGGGCGTATCCACTGTTTTCCTGAAGAACGAACTGACTCCCCGGTTACGCCAGGCGGTGATTTTTTCGAGTATCGCGATTCTGCTTTCCCTGTTGCTGGCGGCCGGACTTTCCCATCTCGCGTTAGGCCCGCTGGAACAAATCAGCCGCAGCCTGGATAGCGTCACTGCCGGCACGGCCGAAGCAGTTACCGAACCGGAGCCGGGTCACGACGAATACGGGCTGGTAAGCCTGAAGATCGCTCACCTGGGTCGCCAGATGCGCGACGCAAAAGAGATTTTTTCCGCCCTGAAAGACAACGTAGATCAGATCATGGGCAATCTGCTGGACGGCCTGATGCTGTTCACTCGTGACTCGCGAGTGGTGTTGGTGAGCGCTTCGGTGGAGCGTTTCCTGGGCCGTCCGCGACGGGAGCTGCTGGGCCACGCGGCCAGGGAGATTTTTTCTCTCGAGTCGGAGTTCGGGGCGCAAATGCTGCAGGCGTTTGAACGGCGGAGCCCGATCGCACAGCGCGAGATCGAGTTTCCCAACGGGAGGCGGGTACAAATTTCTCTCGATTTCATCCGGGAGAAGGAGACTCAGATTGGCGCGCTGCTGACCATGAGGGACGCTGAGTCCGTGCGCCGGATCGAAGATGAAATCGAAATGTCACGCCGGCTGGCGGCCAGTAGCCGGATCACCCGGGGCGTGGCCCACGAAGTCAAGAATCCGATCAATGCCATCGTGCTTCACCTACAGTTGCTGCAGGGCAAGCTGCGGCAGGTCGATCCCGACACGCGCCGCCATATGGACATTATCGGCAGCGAAATCCACCGGCTGGACCGGGTAGTGCAGATCCTGGTGGATTTCACCCGCCCGCGAGATCTCCACCTGGAAGAAACTGACCTGCGCCGTCTACTGGAGGATGGAGTTCAGCTGGCCGGGCCCGATGCGGGGCGACATGGCGTGACCGTGACTTGCGAGCTTCCGTCCGAGCCCCTGATGGTGAAGGTGGACACCGACTTCATCAAGCAGGCCATGCTCAATGTAGTGCTCAATGGGGTCCAAGCCATGCCGAATGGAGGCCAGCTGACGGTTTCGGCGCGACGGGAAGATGACATGGTAGTCACCGCGATTCGTGATCAGGGCGACGGCATTGCGCAGGAAGCCCAGGACAAAATTTTTGAACTGTATTTCACGACCAAGAAAGAGGGAACCGGGATAGGCTTGGCGCAGACCTATCAGATTCTGCAGTGGCACTATGGGTCGGTTGACTTCGAGTCAGTCGAGGGACAAGGCACAACGTTTCGCCTGCGTCTGCCGCTGGTACAGGCTCGCTCCGATTCTCTCCGGGAAGCGGTGATTCGAAGCTAGCACGGACGGGCGTCCTCGAATTTCTGGACTATGGGTCATGCAGCTCAGATTAGCGTTTTCCGACCGGGCAAAGAGTGCGAAGATCGATGCTGGAAATTAGAATTCTCAATGAACCCTTAGGCACTCGACGCATCACACTGTGATGAACATGTATCTGGCCGGCATTCTCGTTTTGTCTGTGCTGACGAATCCTTGCATCGCGGCAGTCCCGTTTCCCGCTCAACTTCTGCCACTCATGGGGCAGAGCCAGCCGCAGCCCGATGCTCCGCAAGCCGCTTCGCCGCAAGAGCCTGCGCAGAAAGCTCAGCCGACCAGCCCGGCTCAGGAAGCACCGAAAGCCAACCAGGAAACGGGGTCCCAGAAACCTGGATCCGAAAAACCTGGGTCCGAGCAAACGCTACCACCCCAGGCGACGCCGGCGCCAAACACTACCGAACAACCCCAGAAGGCACAGTCAGAAGCATCCGCGAAGAAGCCGGGATCTAAGACCAAAACGGCTACCAGGAAACACCGTCACCGAAAACACGCTGCCGCTGCAACCTCCAATTCGGCGCCGGAGAAAAAAGTCGTGCGCAACGGTGGCACGGCTGATCCACTGGTTCAGCTGGCTCCCGGCGTGAGCGACGAGCAGGCCTGGCGCCAACGCCAGAGCACCACTCAGTTGCTGGCCACAACCGACGACAAGCTCAAGCAACTCGCCGCTCGCCAGTTAAGCCTGACCCAACAGGACAGCGTAAACCAGATTCGCAAGTACATGGAGCAAGCCAGGGCAGCCGAAGATGCGGGAGACGTGCAGCGCGCGCATAATCTGGCGTCGAAAGCGCTTCTGTTGTCGGATGATCTGGTGAAGCACTGAGGGAGCTTTAGACGTCGGGCGGAGGGCGTGTACGGAGACCTAGCTGGCTACGTCTCCAAGCCATGGTGAAGACGGTGTGAGACGTAGGCAGCTACATCTCTACGGGCGGTCACTGCTGCAGACTACTTGCCTTTGGCGCGCGCCGCGTTCACCTTGGACAGCAGATCCTGCGAGAGCGGTTGCACCGGACCTGGAATCTTCGCGGCCTCGGTCAGAGCGTCGCGGGCTTCGCTCACCCGGTTCAGTTTGGCGTAAGCGTAGCCCAGACGATAAAGCGCGACCGCGTACTGCTGGTCATCCAATCCTTTGAGCAGGCCGGACGCGGACTTCAGCTCCGGGACGGCGGCCGCCGTCTTGTCCTGCTTCATGTAGGCGTAGCCCAAAGTGGAGTGCGCGACTCCGCCAGAAAGCTTGCGCGCGCGGTCGGCGTCCGGAGCATCGGCCTTGGCTGCGGCGACCGCCTTCTGCGCGTACACAGCCGCCTTGCTCACGCTCCCCGGCCTAGGATCTTCCACGTAAGTACCAGCCAGAAGCAGCAAAGTAGGCAAGCTGTTGGGATTCGTCGTTAGAACCTTTTCGCCGTAAGAGATCACCCGCGCCGTATCTTTCAGCTCGGAGAGCGACATCATGGCGTACGACCCAACCGGTTCGTCAAAGCGCGAGTTGGGGAAGGCCGGAGTGAAGCGCTCAATATCGCTCATACGTGCTTTCGCGTTGCTCTCGTCGACGATCACATTGAAAGCAGCAGCCTCGAGGAACTCATAAGAATTTTTCGCCGCACGTTTCTGCTCTTCTATGTGGCTAGCAAAATCCTGGTCGCTCGTGCCTTCGGGCTTGGCTGCTTTGGCGATGGAGTTGTAAACTTCGCCGCCGCGCACCGCGTAGTCCAGCAATTTGCTGTTGTTCTTCATCTGCTGGGCGATGCTGGTCAGGGAGACGAGAATATCGAGGTTGCGGGGTGCGCTGGCCAGCGCCTTGTCGCCATATTCGAGCGCCTTCGGCAAGTCGCCGGCACCTTGGTAGTACTGCGCAAGCTGCCAGTTTCCATAGGCCACTGCCGCCGGATTGGACGAGAACTGCTTGAGGAAATCCGCGTACATGGCCAACTTCTTTTGGTCGTCCGGCTCTTTGGTGATCGCCTGCAGCCCTTGATCTTCCGGTGTGCCTGCCGGAATCGTGATGCTTTCTATTTGCGCGTGCAGGAGAGGGACAAAGAGCAGCAGAACCAGCAGCATGCTGAATAAGCGACTACGCTTCATAAGCGCCTCCGCAATTGCGACGGCATCGTAGCCCCGAGGCGGGGGGTTGCGCAAGCTCGATGAATAGCGGGGACTTGGCAAGGAAGACCTTGCCAGGGGCAGTCAACCCCGGGCGCAAACTCTCCTGTGCTAGTCTGAGCCAATGCAGGGTCAGGGGGAGAGGGACTCGCCAGCAGTCGCCAAGAATTCACCTCAACCCCCGCCAAGATCCTGGCGGCACTCTGTCTTTTTCATTGTTTTGGTGGCATTCCTGCTCCGCCTGGCCGTGATCACCGTCGGCCACACCTACCGCATCACGCCGCGCCGAGACCACTTTCAATTTGGATGGGAAATGGGCCGCATCGCCCGTTCGATTGCGCTGGGACAAGGCTTCAGTTCTCCTACGGATTTGCCCACTGGACCCAGCGCCTGGGCGCCGCCCGTCTATCCGTTCATTCTGGCGGGAGTCTTCAAGTTGTTTGGGGTCTACAGCCAGCTTTCTGCCTGGGTGATTCTGACTTTCAACAGCATTTTCTCAGCACTGACCTGTCTCACCCTCTACCGAATCGCAGCAAAGATCTACGGAGTTGCCGTGGCGCCGGCCACGGCCTGGACATGGGCACTCTTTCCCTACGCCATTTATTGGCCGGCGCGCGTTGTGTGGGAAATGAGCCTGAGCGCGTTCCTGCTGAGTTGGGCTTTGTGGCTTACTTTGAGCCTGGCCAATGAGATAGCGAATGGGAACGAATCGCCGCGCCCCCGCCAGTGGATCGGATTTGGCCTTCTGTGGGGTGTGATGGCGCTGACCAATACCGCACTGCTTTCGATGCTGCCGTTTTGCCTGATCTACCTTTTGTGGCGTCTGCCCCGGCGGTTCCAGCAGCTTGCCGGAGCGGGCTTGTGCATTCTGATTGCGGCCCTGGTGGTGACCCCATGGCTGGCGCGCAACTACGCCGTTTTCGGCAAATTTGTCTTTGTGCGTGACAATCTTCCACTTGAAATGCACATGGCGAATAACGATCAGTCGACCGGCCTGTGGACGCGCAGTGAGCATCCCGGCAACCAGCCCGAGGCCATGCGCAGATTTCAGGAGTTAGGTGAACTTCGCTTCATGGAGGAAAAACAGCAGGAGGTGCGCGAGTTCATGCGGGAGCATCCCGCGCGGTTTGTGCGCTTTAGTTTGGAACGGGTGGTCTACTTCTGGATCGGACCTCCTCAGGCCAACATTGTGGCCGGATATGATCTGATGATCGCGCGCCATGTTGCGTTTCTTCTCCCTGCGTCCGCTGCCTTTGCCGGGCTCTGGCTGACGCTGCGCAACCGGAAGCGGGGAGGATTTCTTCTGGCCTGCTTTCTGCTGATCTATCCTCTTCCGTATTACCTGGTAAATCCGTTCCCCCGCTACAAACATGCCATCGAACCGGAGATTATTCTGCTCGCGGTTTATTTATTTTACGAAGCCAGACGGATTCAGATCCACTGGCCCTCTCCATCCCAGGCCTTGACGGCTCCGAACGATTGAGCAAGTTCTCTGCGTTCTTTTGCGGTCAAAAGCTGTTAACCGCAAGGGTGGCGAAGGCGACCCAATCGGCGCAAAGAATACCTGGATTCGCCGCGCTATCCCGCGGCCCGTTGGCCAGCCTGTCTTGATCATTTACATTATTAAAGTATGCGTAACATCCTGCAGAAGCGACCGCTGCGGTACGTTTTCGGCGCCAACATGATTTCCATGCTGGGCAGTGGCATGAATTCCGCCGCCGTCGCCTGGTACATCCTGCAGGCCACCCATTCAGAAATGGCGCTGGGCACGTTTGCCGTGCTGCAAACGCTTCCCGCCATGCTAATGCTCCCCTTCACCGGAGTTCTGATTGACCGCGAAGACCGGCGCCGGCTGGTGATGATGCTGGATGCGCTTCGCGCAGTCATCATCCTCACGGTTTCGATCCTGGCGTTTGCCGGCAAGGTGAAAGTCTGGGAACTGTACCTGATGAACACGCTGGTGGCGGCGGGTTTCTGGATGTTCTGGCCAACCATTACCGCGCTGATTCAGGAATTGACGCCGGGAGAAGAGTTTGTCGACGCCAACACGTTTCTGTTGGCGGGAATCCAGGGCGGTTGGTTGATTGCCGGGTCCATTGTTGGGTTCGTTTACAACCATATCGGCCTGGGCGGAGTTTTGCTCATTGACTTCTCCACCTACCTGGCGTCTTTTCTGCTTTATCTGGGAGTACGCAAGGGCCGCCACGTGGTGCCTCGCCCGGCGGAGCTGCATGCCGACCTGGTCGCCGCAGAATCCGCTTTCGAGCGCTTTATCCGCGAGATGCGCGAGGGCATCGACTTTCTTCAGGGCCATCGCTCGGTGGTCAATCTGGGAATCAGCTGGGCGCTTTTTCTGGGAGCGATGCTGACGGGAGTGGTGGTGACGGCGCCTTTGAGCGACACCGTATTCCACGCCGGCGCCGTGGGTTATGGTTGGCTGAACGCCGGGTGGGGTACAGGCGCGTTTCTCAGTGCGCTCTATGCGCCGCAACTCATCGCCGCCATGGGAGCACGGCGCTCGATTGCGATTTCCATGGGCTTCCTGGCGATTTCGATGGTCGTAGCGCCGCTCTCGCCTTGGCTCGCGGTCGCGGTCGCGGTGTACGCCGTCATGGGCTCAGGGCGTGGCGTAAGTGGCGTCGCCATGAACACCGGCATCATGGAACAGGTGCCGCAGCACTTTATGGGGCGAGTGCAGAACACGTTCTACTTCGCCGGGACTTTCTTGCAGATCGTTCTTGGATTCCTGGTAGGCGCGGTCGCGCAATGGAACCTGGTGGCGGGCTTTTCCATCATCGGCATGGTTTATGCATTGGCCCTTGTCAGCGCCCTCTGGCCGGTGAGGACGACCACACCTGTACACGAGGCTCCAGTGGAAGAATTGAAGAATTGAAAGACTTTGAAACCCAAAGTACAGAAATAGAATTAGTCCCGAGATAACACTCCTCAATTCGACAATCACTCAAGCACCAACTGTGGCGAGACGCTTCCCCGGCTGTTATCCTTTCCCGTCCGGCTTAACCCAGGAGAGATGCATGTCATCCAGCCTCGACGGTCGAGTTGCCGTGGTCTTCGGAGTCGCTAACAAACGATCGATCGCGTGGTCGATCGCGCAGGGACTGCACCAAGCGGGCGCCAAGCTGGTCGTCACCTACCAGAACCAACGCCTGGAACTGGAAGCTAAAGATCTGATTCTGTCACTGCCGGGTGCGGAAGGCTTCATGTGCGATGTGTCCGATGACGGGGCCATCGATCGGCTCTTCAGCCAGCTCAAAGAGCGCTACGGCAAGCTGCATGTTCTGGTACACAGTGTGGCCTATGCTCCTGCCGAGGAACTCAAAGGAGAATTCGTAGCCACCACGCGCGAGGGTTTCCGCATTGCTCACGACGTCAGCGTGTATTCGCTGGTGGCGCTGGCGCGAGCTGCCGCTCCGCTCATGGAAGATGGAGGCAGCATCATTACCATGACCTACTACGGAGGGGCGCGGGTTGTGCCTCGTTACAACGTCATGGGCGTGGCCAAAGCCGCGCTGGAGTGCAGTGTGCGATACCTTGCTTATGACCTGGGCAAGAGGAAAATTCGGGTTAACGCCATCTCGGCCGGTCCGATCAAAACGCTAGCGGCGCGGGGCATTGCCGACTTCAGCGAGATGTTGAAGGCCCACGCCGAGCGTGCGCCGTTGCAACGGAACGTGGATGTAAACGAAGTTGGGGCGACCGGGGTGTTTCTGGCTTCCGATGCAAGTTCTGGCATCACGGGCGAAGTAATCTACGTGGACTGCGGTTACAACATCATGGGATTTTAGAGTTGGGCCGGCGCTACGGGATTTGCTTTTAGTGTTTCGCGTCCGACTGCGGCTTGTGCTTCCTGCCGAAAAACTTGCGCTCGATATCAGGGTAGAATTCTTTCAACAGATTAAAGCCGGCATCGAAGCCAAACTGCACCCCGGCGCGTTTGGCAACGTTGGAAAAATCTCTCTGGCTTTTAGGATAATAAGTCACGGCGATAGCCGACGAAGTAAAACTGCCCAGAATTTCCGAGATATTGAACGCCTGTCGCCCGGAATCCTGCCGGGTCACCAGAATGCGGCTCACCGCATATCCCATTCGGTGAGAGAAATCTCCGTCGCCGAGGCGGTAGTAGCGCGGGTCCTGGTGCAAGAGAGAGGGATAGACGCCAGTAACGAAGATGCCGTCGGTCAAGCCGTCCGCAAAGCCCGCGCCGTATCGTTTGCCATAACCTTCCGCTCCCTGGCCATATTCCCTGGGGCTGTTGAGCGCCTGGTTGACGCCGGCTTCGACCGCCACAAAACCGAAAGTGTAGGGATTGAGATATTGCACCGCTAATTTGAATTTCTGGCCAGAGGTCAACGGAGGCGGTTGGGTCCCCGCATCGACCAATCCGTACGTGGGCATTACGCCAAACATTCGTCCATGGCCTTGTGACTTTGTCGAAGAGCCGGCTCGCTTCTGCCCTTGATCTTTGTTTCCAGGATTCTTGTCGCCAGGACTTTTGTCCTCGACCGACGGCGGTGCGGCGTCCTGAGAGCGGCAGATTTGCGCGCTCGTCATTATCATCATCAAGATCAAAGGGAGGACAATCACCAGGGCCAACAGCGTGGGCGGAAGTTCACTGCCAGACGCATGTGGCGAACGGGCTAACTTGTGACCGACAGCGCGCAACCTACGCGGTAGAGATGCGGATGCGCCGGTCGTTTTCTGAAACTCGCAGTCCAACTGATTGTCCGCGTTTGTCATCTACCCTCGCCAGCGCAATCTCCACATCCCGCTCGCGCTCGAAGCGTTCAAACTTCTCTCCCCACTCTATCAGGAGAATGCTGTTGTCGGCGACGAGGTCATCGAGCCCTAAGGTCTCTAGTTGGCGCGGAGTATCAATTCGGTAGAGATCGATGTGAAAGAGGTTGACCTCCGAGCCGTGGTATTCGTGTATGAGGGTAAAAGTTGGACTAGTGACTTCCTCCGCGGGTGCGGCCTGGAAAGCTTCGGCGATGCCTTTGACCAGAGTGGTCTTGCCGGCGCCCAGGTCGCCGCGGAGCAGCACCAGCTTCGGCGGAGCAAGCATTTCGGCCAGCGAGCGGCCAAGCGCAATCGTCTCTTCGGCTGAATGGGTGATGAATTCTTGCGTGGCCATGCTGGTCGAAGACCAGTATAGATGCCTTGCCTGTAGGGACGTAGCTTGCTATGTCTAGTCCCGTGGCGCGACGGATTTGGAGTTTCCGCAGGTTCTTAGATCGGTTTCGGCGCGGACCACTGGCTGGATCGGATGCCCTGAAAACTCCGATCCGTAACCGAATCCACCGCCATGCGCAGAGCGCGATGGTCGTCATCGCCAAGCGCGACGAAGCGGAACGGCTGCAACGATCCTTCGCTGGCGGCGCGAACCGGGATGAGCATTTCGGCCATGCCTCGGACCGGACCGCCGTGGATCTGGAAGGCAACCTCGACAAAGTCGCCCTGGCCGAGCGATCTGGAAAGCCGCAACAGGCCGCCGGTGACGGAAATGGTTTGGAGTTTGCCTTTGGCGCGCTGACCGTCTTCCAGCATGACGAGTGCCGGAACTGAACCACCAAGCTGAATACGGGGAGAGCGCCGCTGCGGATGCACTTGGGGAAAGTGGGTCATAGACACCCTACTATTCCACGGCCCAGTTGTCGGCGACAGGTTACAAAAGGCACATGTACGGATTGCAGACGCGAAGACTGCCCGAAGGACAGCTAAGGCCCCTTCGTATCAGGCAGATGGGAGCCGGTTACAAAATTGGACACTGGCCGGAAGGACGATGCGTGGTGCTGGCCAAATTGAGCGGCGTCGACAGCTGGGGGTCCCCTTAATTCTTCAGTTCGCCCAGTCGTCGCTTGAGAAACCGCTGCGCCGGTTCCAGCCGCGCGAGGCTGAGGGCCCGTTGGTACGAGGCGCGGGCTTCCGCTGTTCTCCCCAGCCGTCGGCACAAGTCAGCCCGTGCGGAGTGGGCGAGATAGAAGTCTTCCAGATCACCGCGGTCGAGGATGGCGTCGATGAGGGCAAGGCCCGCCAAGGGGCCGTCGCGCATCGCCACCGCCACGGCGCGATTCAGATCGACTACAGACGACGGATTCGCACGTGCCAGCACGTCGTACAGGCCGACAATTTGAGCCCAGTCCGTCGCGGCCGCGCTGGGCGCCTCCGCATGCACCGCCGCGATCGCGGCTTGGAGCGTGTATGCGCCGAACCGGCGCGACGAAAGGGCGCGTTCCACCAACGCCAGCCCCTCCGCGATGTGATCCCGGTTCCAGAGCGAACGATCCTGGTCGTCCAAGAGGACCAGTTCGCCCTCGGGCGAGCTACGCGCGGCGCGGCGCGATTCGTGCAACAACATCAGCCCCAGCAGTCCCACGGCCTCGGGCTCCGGCAGCAGCTCGACCAGCAACCGCCCCAGGCGGATCGCTTCGGCCGACACATCGGGCCGGGTCAGCGACCCACCCGATGAGGCCGAGTAGCCCTCGGTGAAAACCACGTAGATTACGCGCAGCACAGTGTCCAGCCGGTCAGGCATGTCGGCCCGTGGCGGCACTTCGTAGGGTATGCGCGCGTCGCGGATCTTCGCCTTAGCCCGCACGATGCGCTTGGCAATCGTAGGTGGCGCGGTGAGGAAGGCGCGCGCAATTTCCTCTGTCGTGAGACCGCACACCTCGCGTAGCGTCAGCGCGAGCTGGGCATCGGGTGGCAGAGCTGGATGGCAGCAAGTGAAGATCAGCCGCAGTCGGTCGTCTTCTAAATCCTGACCCTCCGGCTCTACAGCACCGGAGAAGCCAGCGTCGAGTTGCTTGGCAAGCTCCCCAAGAGACGCATCGAACCGGGCGCGCCGGCGCATACTGTCAATCGCTTTGAAGCGGCCAGTGGAAACCAGCCACGCTCGGGGATTCACAGGGACGCCATCACGCGGCCATTGCTCCACCGCCGCGGTGAAGGCATCGTGCAGCGCCTCCTCGGCGAGGTCGAAGTCGTTGAGCAAACGGATAAGAGTCGCGAGGACGCGACGCGAGTCGGCGCGGTAGACAGCGCCCACAATCTCGCGCGCCCGCTTGGCGGTGTTTTCGGTCATAAGCTCCGCGTTCGCGTCCACTCCCACTCCAGTTACACTCCATGGTATCGTGCAAAGTGTTCGCGCGCGATTTAGCTCAGCAGAGATCGACTGACTGGCGATCTCTCCGCTACTGGTGGAGCGACGCCCTCACCTTTCCATGCGCTCACAATAGTTTCACGGAAACCTCTCATCAATAAGCAGATCTGTTATCGACACCTCTCTCGATGCTGATCTTGAGTTTTTTCTTCTGTGTTGTTTCAAGAAATGCAGACTTGGATTCCCCTCTTCTCATGCTTAGGTACTGCTCCCTGCGCTTTCAAAGGTGAGGGCCCACGGTGCATTCAGGATATTCCGACATTCTTCTTCCCGGCATGACTTGAGTGGGTGTTGCCGGCGGGTGTCAGTGCACATCGGTGGCTGCGGGCGTTCCGTCCGACCACTTGAGCACCGGAAGCTGAAGATTTCGCAAATTTTCACCGTCCCGCGTATCGCTCGATGAGCTCCGCCAGGGCCTCAGGCTGCTCTTCCGCAACGTAGTGCGCGCTTCCTTTGATAACTTCGGTCCTCACGTTCACGCACCCGTGTGCTCGCATAGCCTCTCCGATCTGTGGTAGAAATTGCGCAAAAGCGTCCAGCTCTCCAGCGCCCAGAACGAAGGGCAAAGCAATCGAATTGTGGCGCTGCGCATTGAATTTTTCATTGTCGGGAAAGGCACGGTAGAACTCGAACGCCGTCCGAGAGTGTTCCGGGTCTCGGTAAGACTCCGCATAGTGAGCTACGTCAGCATCGGTGAATTGTTTCGCAGAGAGGAAGTAACGAAAATAAATCGCCTGCCGGCCAGCAACGAGTTTCTCTGGCAAGTCCGTCTGGTGAAAACGAATATGCCAGAACGCTGGATGCGCCTTGATCTCCTCCCACGGCTCAATCCCAGGAATCGCTGCGTCCAGAATCATCACTCCGCGCGCCGTTTGCGGATAGCGTCGGGCAAATGCGTACGCGACCATGCCTCCGATATCGTGGCCAACCACATAAACATGTTCCAGATGAAGCTGCAGGGCAAGTTGGTGAATGTCTTCGGCAAGGTTTGCCGCGTCGTAGCCGGCCGCTGTCGTAGCCGATCCGCCCACGCCGCGCAGATCGACCGCCAAGACGGTGAACCTCTTGGCAAGGCCCGGCATGATCCGATGAAACTCGTACCAGTCTTCAGGAAACCCGTGCAGCAGGATGACCGCAGGCCCCGTTCCGCTGCGAACATAGTGAAGCGTTGTCCCATTCGCCTTCACCAAACCCGCCTCGAACCCGCCTCCAAGCTGTCCTACAGACGTAAGAGTCGGCGGTTTCGCAACGGTTTGCCCAAGAGCTAGAGCGCCTAGACGCGCGGCCAAGACAATAATTCCGGCTATCTTCAAGAAGGTGCCTATCACGGTGACGCTCGCTTTCTTTAGAAACTTGTGGTTAAACTTCGCCACGGTCGGCTCATCCAGCAGCCGTCTACGGTGGTGTTAGCTCCTTGATTGGGCGCACTTCGACGCCGCCCAGGCGAATGATGGGGATCTTTGATGCCACTTGGATGGCCTCGTTCAGGTCCTGGGCGTTGATCAGGATGAACCCGCCAAGCTGCTCGTTGGTCTCGGCGAAAGGACCGTCTGTTACCGACACCTTGCCGGCCTGTGCCCGTACGGTGGTGGCTGCGTGAACGGGTTGAAGGGCCTGAGCGGCTATAAAGTGGCCGCTTTTCTGGAGCACCTCGTTATAGGCAAGGCTCTCGGCCGTCAGAGCGTCCGACTCGCTCTTGGACAAGGCATCCAACTTCTTCTCGTCAAATACGACCAAGCACAGATACTTCATGACTCCTCCTGAACCGTGCAGTACTCTGTACACTAGATAGTCGTGGGGTGATCCCAAAATGGACATGGGCGATGGGTTTTTTCGACGCCCCCTGAGGGCCGTTTTGGGCCAAACTGTGAGGTGGGGGGAAATGACGCTTGATCGGGGCCGCAGGGCGTAGTGGAATAGCTCCCGCGTGGTCGGGTTGATTGTGGGACGACTCGATCATGGCAAGATCGAGTCGTCCCGCCGCTTGCGGCTTTTCCTCTGACACTGGACGAACGGGTAGCCGTTGTAAAATCCCCTTCCAAAAGTAACGGTCTGTAACTGGGACATGAGTTCTAGGGATCAGCCGCAAAGGGTGACTAGCGGCTGCGACGCGGCCTGCCGCGTCCGGCGGAAGGCCTCCGGCAACGCATTGAGCAAGTCAGTGGCGATCAGCGAGTGTTCACCCATGCTCTCCCGCGCCACATCGCCTGCCAAACCGTGGAGGTAGACTGAACTTATCACCGCGTCGGCGATGCGATCGGGATGCTGCGCGATCAGACCCGCGACCAGCCCGGTCAAGATGTCGCCGGTGCCTCCCGTCGCCATGCCGGGATTTCCTGTGGTGTTTACCCAAACCGTGCCGTCGGGATGCGCGATCAAGGTTCGGTGGCCCTTCAGCACCACGATCATTCCATGCTCGCGGGCAAATGTGCGGGCCACATTCAGCCGGTCGCGCTGTATGGCGGCAACGGTCGAACCGGTGAGCCGCGCCATTTCGCCGGGATGCGGGGTGATGACCAGAATGTCGGCCGTGTCTTTCAACTCTGCGGAACGGTTTTCGAATGCGTTCAGGCCATCCGCATCCAAGACCATGGGGAGTTTGTATTTTCTGACGACACCGCGCACGAATTCGGCGGTCTCAGGATGGCGCGAGATTCCTGGCCCCACGGCCAGCACGGTTTTTCGTCCGGCTAAGGAATCCATTTGTCCCTGCTGCAGCGCGCGGATCGAAATGCTGCCCGCATCGGTTTCATCCAGGGGCTCGGTCATGAGTTCGGGATGAAAGCCAGCGACCGTCGCCAGCACCGATTTCGCTGTGGCCACCGTAGACAAGCCCGCGCCAGCGCGCAGAGCCGCCATCCCCGCCATGGCCGCGGCGCCTGCCTTGCCTGTCGATCCGCCGAGAACCAGCACATGGCCGAAACTTCCCTTGTTCGCCACCAGCGATCTGGGCCCGATCAGCGGCGCCACTTCGCGAGCAGTAACTAGGTTAAGCTGCAGCGAACAGACAAGGGCTTCGTCGGGCGAACCGATGGGCCAAATTACCGTCGGCCCGCGGGTCAGCATTCCGAAAATATGGGCGGGGTGTGGCGCGGTAAAAGTCACGACCCCATCGGCGCGCGCGACTGCGCCAACCTGCTCGCCCATCACATCGGCGTCGGCGCCGGAAGGAATGTCGACCGCCACCACGGGTGCGCAGCTCGCATTCAGCGCCGCGATCGCTTCGCCGTATAACCCGCTCACCGGTGGACGGAAGCCCGTGCCAAGGATGGCATCGACCAGAACATCTGCGACGAAGACCGCGCGGGCGGGTTCCGCCTTGAGCTGTTCCTGGGAAGACACGGTGACGGGTGCCACCGGCAGTTTGGTAAACATTTCAGCCGCATCGCGGCGCAGTGCGGAGGGCTCAGATAACAGCAGCACGCGAACGTGTTTACCTGCCTGGTGCAGCTTGCGAGCAGCCACAAACCCGTCGCCGCCGTTATTTCCTTTTCCGCAAATTACGCCGATGCGTTTGGCCGAGGGATACTGCGTGACTACAAAGTCAGCAACTGCCGTTCCCGCGTTCTCCATGAGAGTCAGCGAGGGGACACCGAAGCGCTCGCTGGTAATGCGGTCAATTTCACTCATTTCGGCGGCAGTGACGATTTTCATAGCAGTCGTCGGTCGTTCGTCGTTGGTCTGTCGCGGGTAAGCCAGGGTCGGGCTGGCCAACGACTATCGACCAACGACTATAAAGCAAAAGGGCCCTCCGCGTTGCGCGGAAGGCCCGTAGAACCTCCGACCTCGGCCTAGTTCTTTCCGGAGTTCATTGCCTGCACTCTGCTGTGCTTCTGGCCGTAGGTGAAATACACCACCAGCCCAATCGCCAGCCAGATGATCAGGCGAGCCCAGTTGATCCAGCCCAGTCGATACATCATGTAGCCGTTGAATAGGACACCAAGAATTGGCACCAGGGGCACCCAAGGCGTGCGGAAGGGACGGGGCTGATCTGGATCCGTCCGCCGCAGCAGTATTACGGCGATGCACACAATGACAAAAGCCAGCAAGGTGCCGATGTTCACCATCTTCCCGATATCGTCGATGGGCACCAGGCTTCCTACCACGGCAGCCAGCAGTCCCACCAGGATGGTGTTCTTCCACGGAGTGCGCCATTTGGGGTGAATGTCCGCGAAGAATTTCTTGGGCAGCAGACCATCATTGGCCATTGAGTAGAGAACACGGGTTTGCCCGAGGAGCATAACCAGCATCACGCTGGTGAGTCCGGCAAGCGCGCCGAGCGTGATGATGTGCGAGGCACCGGTGAGTCCCCGATCCATGAAGGCGCGGGCGATGGGTGCTTCGATGTTAACTTCGCGCCAGGGCACCATGCCGGTGAGCACCGAAGCCACCAGAATGTAGAGGGCGGTGCAGATCACCAGAGAAGCGATAATTCCTATGGGCAAATCGCGTTGCGGATTCTTGGCTTCCTGGGCGGTAGTGGAGACAGCGTCAAATCCAATGTAAGCGAAGAAGATATAGGCTGCGCCCGCGCCGATTCCGGAGAATCCCATGGGTGCAAACGTCTTCCAGTCTCCACCCCAGTTACTGGCGCTCACATACCGGAACCCCAGGCCGATCACGAACAGCACCACCGAGACCTTAATGACGACGATGGTTGAGTTAAAGCGCGCGCTTTCCTTGATTCCGATGGCAAGAATCGCGGTAATGATCAGAGCAATCACGAAAGCCGGCAGGTTCCAGCCAATCTCGACTCCGAACATGGTGGGGGCATTCAACAAATCATGCGCTCGCTGCATGAGTTGCGGTGACTGCGCAGCGATGATGTCGGACACTTTGTTGAGAAAGGCCTGCGTACCCGGGGCAAGGGAAGAGTCCGAAGCCTGCGCCATTTGGCGGGCAACAATGTTTTCAGCGGCGCGTAGCCCGGTCCAGTGGTCATAGGCCAGCCACAGCGGCATCTTGATATGAAAAATATCCAGTAGCTCAATGAAGTGGTTCGACCAGCCCGACGACACAGTGCTGGCGCCCATGGCGTACTCAAGGGTGAGGTCCCAGCCGATAATCCAGGCAAACAGTTCGCCCAAGGTGGCGTAGGCATAGGTGTAAGCGCTGCCGGCGAGCGGAATCATGGCGGCGAATTCCGCGTAGCAAAGAGCCGCAAAGGCGCATCCTGTTCCTGACAGGACAAACGAGAGCATCAAGCCCGGCCCCGCGTAGTGCGCGCCCAAGCCCGAGAGAACAAAGATGCCCGCGCCAATGACCGCGCCCACGCCCAGCGCGGTGAGTTGGAAAGGTCCGAGGGTTCGCTTCAGACTGTGTTCGCCTGCCTCCTTAGCTTCCTCCAGAAGCATGTTCAGCGGCTTTCTAGCCCAGAGATTCGCCTTCCCTTTGGTTTCTCCTTTGATGCCAGCCTCGACGACCATAACAGCCTCCGGAAAAATGATGTCGCGGGACGAAACTGCGAACCGCAGCGACTAAAAGCCACAGTGCCTGGGGCGCCTTCTGGCATGGCTCATGTCGCGCCTTCCTTAACGTCCATTCAAATCGGCTTATTTCCGCAAACCACTAAGGCTCGGCTGCAACCGCGCCGCACCTGAACCCTGCGACCACAAGAAATACACCGGAATTCCCAGCAGCACGATAATCAACCCCGGCCACGTGAATTGTGGTTTGTAGCGTAATAGTACGACATCGATAAATAAAGCCATCACAATATAAATTGCCGGAAGTACAGGGTAACCAATTGCCCGATAAGGACGTTCCACGTCGGCCCGGGTGCGACGCAGGACGAACAGACCGAGAATGGTGAGGATGTAAAAAACCAGCACAGCGAAGATGATGTAGTCGAGCAATTGCCCGTAACTGCCGGAGACACAAAGAATGCAAGTCCAGACCATCTGCACCATGAGCGAAACTGCGGGTGTTTTATAGGTGGGATGCAATTTCGCCACGCTTTTGAAAAACAGTCCATCCTTGGCCATGGCGTAGTAGACGCGGGAGCCAGCAAGGATCAAGCCGTTACAACAGCCGAAAGTGGAAAGCATGATGGCAATGGCCATCAGCGTTCCTCCGGTGTCGCCGAGCATCTGGGACATGACCGCCGTGCCCACACGGTCCTCGGTGGCAAACTTGATGCCACGTTCGAGGATGGTGCCGCCGGCCGGGTTGCCATCCAGCGGCAGGATGTTCAGGTAAATAAAGTTGCAGGCGGTATAGAGCGCAATCACCACGCCCGTGCCCATCGCCAGCGACAGCGGCAGGTTGCGGCTGGGATTCCTCACTTCCCCGGCGGTAAAAGTCACATTGTTCCAGGCGTCGGCGGAAAACAGCGATCCAACCTGAGCCACCGCGAGAATGGTCAACGTGCCCACCAGAACCATCGGACCGCCCACGCCCACCTGAACCGCGTGCCGGGCGCCCAAGCCCGCGTTATGCCAGAAATTTCCCTGAAAGTTTGCTGCGATCGCTTGTGCGTTGCGCCCGATCAGCACTCCCAAAACAACCAGTCCCAACAACGCGGAAACTTTGGCGGCGGTAAAAACGTTCTGGATCAGCGCTCCGGTCTTCAAGCCGAAGATGTTGATCACTGAGAGCACTACCACCACCAGGATGGCAACCAGATTCTGCGTGCTTAGCCCGGTCTCCATATTACCCAGAACCATGGGGCCAATGTGAATCGGCGGCACCTTCCAGAAGTGCACGATCCAGTTCGAGGAAGAGATGGATGGAAAGAAAATTCCCAGGAACTTGCCGAAAGCCACTCCCACAGCGGCTATGGTGCCGGTCTGAATCACCAGAAAGAGCGTCCAGCCGTAGAGAAATCCCCAGAGCGGTCCCAGCGCCTCTCTCAGGTAAACGTATTGCCCACCTGCCCGCGGCATCATGGCTGCCAGCTCGCCATAACTCAGGGCGCCGACGATGGTAAGGAAACCGGTTACCAGCCAGGCTCCGATCAACAGCGCCGGCGAGTTGACCTCGCGGCTTATTTCCGCGGAGACGATGAAGATTCCTGAGCCGATCATGGAGCCCATCACCAGCATGGTGGCGCTGGTCAGGCCCAGACCCTTCACCAACTCTTTGTCTTGATGACTATGGAGATCCCAGTCGCTGGCGGCGGTCGGTTTGGGTGGCTTGGTCTCGGTACTCACAGCCCTCCTTGGTTTGTGTGGTGGCGGGCGCCCTGGCCCCCGCGAAAGCACGGGCTGACGGGGCGTTCCGACTTTACCCCAAGATGCGGAAAAATTCCTCTGCTGATTTGCGTGGCTCCAGTAACAAGTCGGATATCACCGCTACCGCGTCGGCACCCGCCGTAATGACCTGGCGACAGTTAGCCCGGGTAATGCCCCCGATCGCGACCAGCGGCTTCTTGGTCAACCCTCGGGCTCGGCGCACTCCCTCAAGGCCAATCACTGGGTCAGGATTCGCCTTGCTACCGGTGGCAAAAACCGGGCCGATGGCGAGATAGTTTGCGGTTGTCCGATCAGCCTCGCAGAGTTGGCTGGGGTTGTGGGTGGAAACGCCCAGCCAAAGGGCGCCGCCAATGACCTGCCTGGCGCCTTCGGGCGATAAATCGTCTTGTCCCACGTGGACGCCGTCGAACCCCGCCGCCAGGCATAAGTCGGCGCGGTCATTCATGATCAGCCTGGCGGAATTGCCGACCCGGCGTTTTAGCTCGCGCGCCTGCTCGAGCATCTGGCGGGCATTTCCGGATTTGTTGCGATATTGCACCAGAGTGACTCCGCCGGCGACCAGTTCGCGGGCTGACAAACAGAGAGTGTCTGCATCTGTGAAACTGGATGCGTCGAGGATGGCATAGAGCCGGGGTAGCGGAATCATGGGATCGATGCAAGCAACAGCGGGCACGGCTTACGCGGCACCGGGCTCCGCGTTCATGTTTTCGCCGCCACTTGCCGCTTTCCACCTCGGGCTTCCGCCGGCATCTCTGTCTTGCTGGTTTGCGCCAGAAATCTCTCGATGAAGGTGGTGTCCACTTTGCCCGCGCGGAAGTCGGGATCCGCCAGGATTCTGCGGTGCAGCGGAATCGTGGTGTAAATGCCCTCGATGATGAACATCTCCAGAGCGCGCGCCATGCGCGACACCGCTTCTGCCCGGTCTTTGCCACGCACGATCAACTTGGCAATCAGGGAGTCGTAATAGGGCGGAATGACGCCCTCCGCATAGGCTGCGGTGTCGATCCGGACTCCGGTGCCGCCCGGGGGATTGAAAGTGGTAATCCTTCCGGCCGATGGCGTGAACTTCTCCGGATGCTCGGCGTTGATGCGGCATTCGATGGCGTGCCCACGGTGCAACACCGGCCCGTGCAAGACACTTTCCATGCGCTCCCCGGCGGCCAGCAGGATCTGGCTCTTCACCAGGTCCACGTCAGTGACCATTTCCGTGACGGGATGTTCCACCTGGATGCGCGTGTTCATCTCGATGAAGTAGAGCTTACGGTCTTCATCCATGAGGAACTCAATGGTACCCGCGTTCACATAGCCAATCTCGGAAAGCGTCTTACACAGCACCTGGCCGATCTGGTCGCGCAGGTCCGGCGACATTTGCGTGGAGGGCGACTCTTCCAAAAGCTTCTGGTGCCGGCGCTGGATGGAGCACTCACGCTCGCCCAGGCTGACCACGTTGCCATACTGGTCGGCCAGGATCTGGAATTCGATGTGCCGCGGGCGTTCCACAAATTTTTCCATGTAGAGATCGCCATTGCCGAACGACGCCGCCGCCTCGGATTGCGCTGCCTTGAACAAGGCTGGAAGGTCTTCTTCGCCACGCACGATACGCATGCCCCGCCCACCACCTCCTGCCGAGGCCTTGATAATTACCGGGAACCCGACCTGCTTCGCCCACTCCATGGCTTCGCCATCGTTGGCGAGAATGCCTTCCGATCCGGGCAGAATGGGTACGCCAGCCTTCTTCATGGCGGCGCGGGCTTTTTCTTTTTCGCCCATCAGCCGCGTAATTTCCGGCGGCGGCCCGATGAACTTGATGTTGCAGGTTTCGGCGACTTCCGCGAAGTTGGCATTTTCCGCCAGCAGGCCGTAGCCGGGATGGATGGCGTCCACGTTGGCGATTTCCGCCGCGCTGATCACCGAGGGGATGTTGAGATAGCTCTGCGCCAGTTGCGGAGGCCCGATGCAGATGGCTTCGTCGGCAAAACGGACATGAAGCGAATTGCGGTCTGCTTCGCTGTAGATGGCCACGGTGCGAATCCCCAGCTCTTTGCAGGCGCAGATCACCCGCAGGGCTATCTCGCCGCGATTCGCGATCAGTATCTTCTTGAACATGCTCTTTTAAGCAGCCGCTTGCGGACGAAAAAAAAGCGCGCGATGCGCGCCCCAGGAACCTTGGAGATTCGTTAGCTCCGTGGGCGGATGGCAAACAACTCTTGCCCGTACTCGATCGGCGCATTGTTGGCCACCAGCTTCTTTACGATCTCTCCGGCCACGTCGGACTCAATTTCATTCATCAGCTTCATCGCTTCCACGATGCAGAGAATCTGCCCGGCTTCCACCACGTCGCCAGGCTTCACAAACGGCGGAGATCCGGGAGAAGGCGACTCGTAGAACGTTCCGACGATGGGGGAGCGCACAATGTGCAACCCTTCCTCAGGCCCGGGGGAGGGTGCGCTGCCAGAAGGGGCAGCCGCGGGACTTGCGGTGGCAGGTCCGGTGCGCGCTTCCTGAGAAGCAGGCACCGCTGGATGCACCGCAAAAAAACGCGCGTCCGGCGCGGCCACCGACGCGACCGGCTCACTCCCACGCTTGATACGCACTTTGACGTCGCCGCGCTCCAGTTCGAACTCAGCGATGTCCTTCTCGATTAAGAACTCTATGAGTTCCCTTAGCTCTTTCTGATTCATCGTATGAGGTGGGACCGACTTCTACCTTCTCGTGCACCCGCCGGAAAGGCGCAACAAACTGCCGGATCACCTTCCAGTGTCCGGCGACGACAGACGTTTCAAATCTCGATAAGCTCTTTGCTGGTGGGTGTCAAGACCTCGCACCCTCGTTCCGTGACCACGACCATATCTTCAATCCGCACGCCCCATCGGTCGGGGAGGTAAACGCCGGGCTCTATGGTGATCACCATACCCGGCTGCAGGATTTCAGTCTGCCCGGCTCCCACGCGTGGCGCCTCGTGAATTTCCAAGCCTACGCCGTGACCAGTTGAGTGTGTGAAATATTTCGCTAAACTACTATTTTGCAATGACTTGCGGGCAGCGCGGTCGACCTCACTGACGCTGATCCCGGGCCTCACGGCGTCAACCGCCGCCTGTTGCGCTTCCTTCACCGCCTGGTAAGCTCTGCGCTCCCCCGAAGAGGGCCGACCCACGGATACGGTGCGGGTCATATCGGAACAATAATCGGTGAGTATAACACCGAAGTCGCAGACCACGAATCCCCTGGCCGGAACGGTTGATCGGGACGCCCGGCCATGGGGCAGCGCGGAACGCTTTCCGGAGGCAATAATTGTTGGAAATGACATGGCTTCCGCCCCGGCCTCGCGGGCTGCGTACTCCATTTCCGCCGCGACTTGAGTCTCCTTGACGCCGGGGCGAATTACTTCAAGCGCCCGCTCGAAGAGGCCGGCACCCAGCAGGACTGCAGCTCGAATGCGTTGAATTTCCCGCGCATCCTTTACCATACGGGCACGCTCCACCAGGTTTGGCGCTTCGCGCAGGCGGAAGTTCGATGGCAGGTTGGCGGCGAGCCGGTTTCGCGCCGCCACGAGCAAGTGCTCGCCTTCGATACCTGCCCGGAAAGGGAGGGCGCCGGTCTTTTTGCGGCTGTGTGTGGCCAGCCAATCCGAGGCTGCGGCCAGCGGCGCTTTGCGACGGATGAAGATCTGCGCGCCTTGCACTTCCGATCGCGCCTGGGCGATGTAACGCCCGTCGGTAAAAAACACACTTTTTGCCTCGGTCAGGACCAGCACACCGGCGCTGCCGCTGAATCCACAGAGATAGAGGATATTAGGCAGATGGGTGACCAGCAGCGCATCCAGACGGTGCACCGGGAGAGCGCTGCGCAGACGTTGCTGACGGCCTTTATGATCCATGCTGGGATGAGCCATGGCCCGGAGTTTAGCAAGTGGCGGGGACAGAGACCATGCCCCTGGACACAAAACAAAACCGCCGGCCCTGAAGTCAGGAAGCCGGCGGCTGTTTTACTTCTACCTCGTGCTATGTCTGCCGCGTTCTAGGTCTGAATGATGCGCGGCGTGATGAAGAAAATCAGCTCCTGGTTGTTGGTGCTGACCTGGGTGTGTTTGAACAGGTTGCCCAGCATGGGGATGTTACCCAGCAGCGGCACCTGCGAAATCGTGACCGAGTTCTGCGTCTGAATCACACCACCGATCACCACCGTGCCACCGTCGGTTACCAGGACCTGGGTGGTTGCCTGTTGGGTGATGAGGGTCGGGTTGCCCTGAACCTGACGGCCAAAGTCCGGGGTTGTGTTTTCGACATCCACGTTAAGGAAGATGGTGCCCTCCGACGTGATCTGCGGAACCACGGTCAACCGCAGGAACGCATCCACGTAAGTCACCGTGGGCGGTCCGCCCAACTGCGCCTGGGTCACGATCGGTACGCGCACGCCCTGGCGAACCAGAGCCTGAATATTGTTCTGGGTTACGACCCGTGGACGGGACAATATTTTCAACAAGCCGCGCGACTCAGCCATGGTCAGAATGGCATCGATCCGCACATTGTTGCTGGCGTTGATCAGGGTAAGGCCGCTGGTGGGGCTGGTGACCGGTAAGTTCGAGAACAGCGGAATCTGACTTCCCGTAGCGGAGTTCCCGGTCGTGATGTAACCCGGCGTCAAACCATTCACCGTAGTCGGCGAAGAGCCCACGCTCGAGGCACCTCCGACGGCGCTGGTGCCGTTGCCCCAACCGAAACCAAGCTGGGTGCCAATGTCGCGAGCGAAGCTCCGAGTGGCCGCTACGACCCGGGCTTCAATTTCCACTTCCTGGGTCTTGCGGTCAAGTTGAGTCAGTAAGCGGTCAATGCCCGGCATGACTGAGGGAATGTCCTGGATGATCAGAGCGTTGGTCCGGTCGTCAGAGATAACGTCTCCGCGCTGGGTAAGGAAACTTTTGATCGTGGGTACGACGTCCTTGGAATGCGCGTAGCTGAGGAAACGTGTAACCGTGACTTTGTCCACCGCCAGAGCCTCGGCTTCCACCTGGGCGCGCCGCGATTCAGCTTCCTTGCGCATGGTCTCGACGGTGGCGATGCGGAGCACATTGCCCTCGAGTTGCCGCGACAGATCGTTGTTCTTCAAAACAATATCCAGTGCCTGGTCCCACGGCACGTCGTCGAGCACGATGGTGAGCGTGCCTTTGACGTTGGGATCGAGCACCACGTTCAGACCGCTGATCTCGTGGATCAAGCGGAAGAAATCTTTCAGATCCACATCCTTCAAATTCACCGAGATCGGCTCGCCCGTGTATTTCGGGCCTGAGGCAGCGGGCTGCTGCTGAGCCTGCACCTTCTGCTCGGCCGCCATGTTGACTGCCGGCTGCGGCGCGGTAGCCGACTGCATAGCCGCGCTGGGGGTGGGCAGCAGGTTGCCTTCCGGTCTTGCGGCAAACTTTCCCGCGGCCGCGAGCGCGCGTGCCAAAGGCTCGACCGCTGCCGGTGTGGCAGGGTCCCCAGCAACCGAATCCTTGGGCCGGTACGAAGGCTCGATAAAGGCAAAGTCAGTGGCCGGAGCCGAAGCCTGGATCAGCTTGGCTTGCTTCGCCGGAGCCGCGATCGGCGAAACCGGTGGGGCGGTGGCAACTTCAGTTTTCGCTGCCGGGGCGGGCTGAGGGGTCGAGGTCTTGGCGGCTGCCGACTTGGTGCGCAGCTTCAGGACCAGCCCGCTGTCGCTGCCCGGCACCAGTTCGTACTGGCAGGCCTGCATCAGATCAACCACGATGCGGGTGTTCGGCGTTGTCTGGCCGTCCATGCCGAGGCGCACGGATTTCACTCCGTCGTTGTCCACGCTGATCAGGCGGCGCGAAGTGGCCACCACCGTATTGGGCAGGTCGACCACCACCCGCGCTGGATGGTCCAGCGTGCTCAGGTGCGGCGTCACAGTCCCGTGGGCGTGGATCTCCACACTGACACCGTCGTCAGTGCGCACGACGTTAACGCTCTGCAGCGCGGCGTGCTCGGAAGCCTGCGCGCCCGCGCCCTGCGTCTGCGCCGCCGCTGTAATGAGCGCCACTACCAGCAACGACAGTAAAACAGCCAGAAATTGCTTTCGCATTTCACTCTCCCCACGGGCCTTGCGCTTGGCTCGCCCCGTGATCTTTCTCCCAAGATTCGCTTCTTGCCGGATTACCGGCTAATTCTGTTGACGCCTAGACTGCCGACGTCGTGATCTTTTTGGTCACTTCCCGGGTAAACGATTTGCCCAGCCTGTCCTGCACCGTTTCCTTGAAAATGATCGAATCGCCCGTGATCCTGACTACGTAGCCGTTGAACACAGGATCGTTTTCACGCAGAAAATAAGCCTTATTCAGAGTGTTCACGACCACCGCGATCATGCCCGTATCCGCCTTCACCACACCCTTGAGGTTAATCTGGTCAATGGTCAGGCAGCGCTTGCCGGTGCTGCAACCTGAACCCAGCATGCTGCGATTGACCACCGGACTGACAAAGGGATCGCGCCGTCCGGCCAAATTGATGTGCTTGGGTGCGTCGGCTTTCGCTTCCGCGGGCTTGTTCTGGTTTTCGACCGCGATCTGCTGTTTGGGCTGCGATTTCTTGTGCGCAGGCGAGTTCTTGACCTTAAGCGCTACCGGCTTGCTGCGGGCCCGCTTGCTGCTGGCCTGCCTGGCCGCTGCCGGCTGGCTGCTGACCGGCGCCGTAGGTGGATTAGCCGCGCTAGGCTGCGAAGCCGCCAAGGCTGCGTCGGAAGCCATCGCCTTCTTCTGCTGAACTGCCTTCATCGTATTCTTCGTGTTTTCGATAATGTCGGGATTCTGCCCCCAGGCAGTTCCCGCCACCATCCCCAAGAAAAGAATTCCTGTCGTCAGCTTCATAGGCTCCCCTGCTTCTTAACCGGCGCCGGCTGGCCGGGTCTGCCAGACGAACTCGCCGCTGGCTCCAAGTCGTGACTGAAGAATGTGGTTGCCGTGCAGGTAGCCACGACGCTCTCGTTGGGCGCGTACTGATAAGTGTGCTTCGCCTTGGCGTCCGAGGGCTTCTTGGTGGTTGCCACTTGCAGCCCGGAGACGTTGACAATGCGTTCCAGCTTGCCCACGTTGTCAAAGAAATTCAGCATCGAGTAGTACGGGCCATCGAGTTCCACTTCGAAGGGCAATTCGGTGTAGAACTCCTTCGAGTCCGACGGCTTGGCCGTATAGCGCCGCAACTCCACCCCAGCCTTGGCGGCCTCGGCGTTCATCATCTTCATGAAGCCGGGCACTTCCTTCTCGTCGGGCACAATCTTGCGCTCGATTTCCAGCTGCTGCTTGAGGCTGGCTAGCTGGCGCTCGATCTCGGCCAGCTTCGGCCGGTAGGATTCCAGTTCCGCGTTTTCGCGGAGCTTGGCGTCCAGGCTCGCCTGCGCCGTCGCGTTGGCCGCTCGTTGGCTCTTGAACACCGTGAAATACAAGGCCGCGGAAATAACCAGCGCTACGCCCGCCAGGGCTGCCCACTGCTTAATGCCCGACATTTCGTCAAAGTTCGCCATTTTTCTCCGCCCTCCTAGGACTTCGCCTTTTCGCAGGTCAAGGTAAAGTTGAATGCCTGCATTTCTTTGTAGGTATCGTCCTGGTAGGTCTCTTTAATTTCTATGTTCTTGAAGTATCCGGTCTTTTGCAGATTCGCGATCAGACTGGCCACCGCGTCGGTGCTCAATGCCATGCCTTCGATATCGATGCTGGGACCCGTGTCCTTCATCGTGTTGAGCCAGACCGCTTCGGTACCGTTCACCGTCTGGCCAATCGTATCCATCAGTTTGACCGGGCCGGACTGAGCCGCGCGCAGCTGATCGATGACGTCCACCCGGCGCTTGTAGTTCTCAGCCTCACGCTGCCGTTCCAGGTAGCGCGCTTTCACGTCCGCCAACTCGGCATTCTTGCGCACCGCGACTTCCATCTTGGTGGCGATATCCCGATGCTGTTTGTCCAGCTCGTACCAATAGCCCAGATTGACCAGGCCAGCCAGAGCCAGCACGACCAGCACCTTCATCGTCGGTGAGCCAACGTCACCCACTTCCATGACGGTGGCTGCCGAAGCGGCGGACCGCTTGTTCTTTCCCTTCTGTGTGCCCAGCAGGTTGATTCGGATCATAAGTCTTCAAAACTCCTTAAGGCCAAACCCACCGCAACTGCCATCTGGCCGGCATTTTGCTCGATCAGCTGTACTCCCGGTCCTTCGGTCGGTAGACCGATCTTCTGGAACGGATTGAAGATCTCCACCGGCAATGAGAACTCCTGGCGCAACGCATCGACCAGGCCGGGAACCTTGGAGGAACCGCCCGCCAGATAAATCTTCTCGATGTGCTCTCCCGCCGAGCTGGCGCGGAAGAAGTCGAACGTCTTCTGAATCTCGAGTACGATGATCTCGGTCACTTGCTGCAAGATGGGCGTCTTGGCATCTTCGCTCACCGTGCCCACTTTGTGGCCCAGCTTCAGTGACTCGGCGTCGTCGAAGCTCAGGTCCAATTCCTTCTGCAGCGAATCCGTGTACTGATGCCCGCCGACGCTGACATCGCGTGGAAACAGAGGCGTGGTGCCTTTCACGATGTTGATGTTCATCACGCTCGCGCCCAGGTTCAACAGTGCCACGACTTGTCCCGGTGCGGGCTCGTAGTTGTATTCGTAGCAGTTCTGCAGCGCCAGGGCATCGATGTCCACGATAGCTGGAGTTTTCCCCGCCATCGAGAGTACGTTGGTGTAGTTGAGAATCTTATCTTTCTTGACTGCCACTAGTAGGACGTCCATCTGCGGGTCGCCGGCGTCTTCGGAAAGGATCTGGTAATCCAGATTCACGTCGGTCAGATCGAAGGGAATATGCTGCGCCGCTTCTTTCTCGATGGTTTCGGCCAGTTCCTGGTCGCTCATCGAAGGCAGAGAAATCTTCTTCACGATTACCGAGTGCCCGCTCACCGCCGTAGCCACCGCCTTGGCCTTGATCTGGTTGTCGGTGAACAGCTTTGAGATCGCTGTCGACACCGTCCCCGAATCCACGATCATGGAGTCCACGACGATATCGGGTGCCAGCGCTTCCAGGCCCAGGTGCGCCACTTCGATGCCGTTGCGCCCCTTCCTAAGCTCCACCGCCTTAATGCTGGAGGAGCCCACATCCAGACCAACAATCGTTTTCGATCCCAATCCAAACATGTGCCCGCCTTTTACGGTTGCCCGGCAGCCTTACCAGCCGCCTTCGGTTTCCTCTTGCCTTTCGCTTCCATCTGGGTCGACTTCTCTTCCATCCACTGGTCCAGCCTCGATTTCTTGAAGCGCCAGCGGTTGCCCAGCTTGAAAGCGGGAATCTTTTGCTCACCTACGTACTTGTAGAGCGTGTCCGGACTCACTCCCAGGTACTGCGACGCCTGGCGAATGTTCATCACTTCCCGCGAGTCGGCCATAGTTCCATACCCCTTCCACAGATCAGGCCCTTGTCACAGCCGTTTACTTCAGCTGCCGGGCAAATTGGGAGAAAAATTCCTCGCACAAAAATGCGTTCGAGTGAATTTTGGTGTGCTGAGCATATATCAACCGGGAAATTGCCAAGGTCAAGGCGTATCTTCGGGTTTTACCTGGTTTTATACCTGTTTTCTGGAAAGCGGCTCGAAGGGAGTTGCAGGATGATGCTATATGTAGTATTCGGAAAGACGAAGGCTACATCCTGATGCGGTGTTTATACACTCGGTTCGAACATTACCCTCACGTCGTAACTAAAGTACTACAGACGTTACTCAGGTATCTGGACAGACGGGAAGAGCCATCAAAACGGTCATTCCGTAAACGTTTGGCACGTACAGCTATCTCGGGAGACCCGGAGATTGCCACTACGTTAGCCGGGAAATCATCGCAGAGTGACGCGAAACGAGGCCACCCCGGGCAAGCGATACCGACTGTTTGGGAGAGTCCAAAAAGGAAATGCCGAATAAAGGCGTCACGAGTAGACCTGTAGCTGAAATAGGCAACGCGCAACCTGTAGTCAAAATTTCACAAACGGCGCACCTCGTCTTTCGCCCTTGACAGGCAATTCGCAGAGTGGTATCGCTTACGTATATTTTTTGGGCCGCGATCCCCATCGGCCTCACTCACCCTCGGCCCAACCTCCCCTCTCGGCCCAACCTCCCTCGGCTCAACTCCCCCTCGGCCATTCACGAAAGCATCTCGATGGAACCAACGCGCGAACGGCATCGTGTCGTTTGACGCTGGCCTGGGTGTTGAAAAAAATTCAGTGGAGGTTACTCTCATGAAAGTCACGTCGCT